>Ga0137436_1000266_pt1 | contig 16839 bp, 16 predicted proteins | sample EasRivERMGT119_2_FD_102328 | JGI IMG/M metagenome (GOLD analysis project Ga0137436, IMG submission 102328) | Soil microbial communities from meander-bound floodplain in the East River, Colorado, USA - East River MetaG ERMGT119_2 | ecosystem: Environmental > Terrestrial > Soil > Floodplain ...
CACCTGGAAGATCGGCGCCTCCTCGTCCTTGTTGATGGCGACGATCACCCGGCTGTCCTTCATGCCGGCGAGGTGCTGGATGGCCCCCGAGATGCCGACCGCGACGTAGAGGTCGGGGGCGACGATCTTGCCGGTCTGCCCCACCTGCCAGTCGTTGGGCACGAAGCCGGCGTCCACCGCGGCGCGCGAGGCGCCCATGGCGGCGCCAAGCTTATCCGCGAGCGGCTCCAGCACCTTGGTGAAGTTCTCGCCGTTCGCCATGCCGCGCCCGCCCGAGACGATGATCTTGGCCGAAGTCAGCTCGGGCCGCTCGGACTTGGAGACTTCCTTCGAGACGAAGCTGGAAAGGCCCGAGTCGGCCGGCGCGGCCACGCTTTCAACCGGACAGGAATTGCCGGAAGGGGAAACCGCATCGAACGCCGTCGTGCGCACGGTGATGACCTTGATCGCGTCCTTCGACTTCACCGTGGCGAGCGCGTTGCCGGCGTAGATCGGGCGCACGAACGTGTCGGCGCTCTCTATCGCGACAATGTCCGAGATCTGCTGTACGTCGAGCAGCGCGGCGACGCGCGGCATGACGTTCTTGCCGTTGGAAGTGGCGGGCGCAACCACATGGGAATAGGGCTTGTGAATACTCAATATCAAAGCAGTGATGTTTTCCGCGAGGAACTCGCCCAGGTGCGGGGCATCGGCGTGCAGCACCTTCTTCACCCCGGCGATCTGCGACGCGGCCTTGGCCGCTTCGGCGGCGCCCTGCCCCGCGACCAGCACGTGGATCTCGCCGCCGAGCTTGTGCGCAGCGGCGACCGCGTTGAGCGTCGCCTTCCTGACGGTCTTGTTGTCGTGCTCCGCTAGGACCAGGATCGCCATCAGATGACCTTCGCTTCGTTGCGCAGCTTGTCGACCAGCGCCTTGACGTCGGCCACCTTCACGCCGGCCTTGCGCTTGGCGGGCTCGACCACCTTGAGGGTGGCGAGCCGCGGGGAAACGTCCACCCCGAGCGCCTCGGGCTTGAGCGTCTCGAGCGTCTTCTTCTTCGCCTTCATGATGTTCGGCAGCGTGACGTAGCGCGGCTCGTTCAGGCGCAGGTCGGTGGTGACCACCGCCGGCAGCTTGATCGAAATCGTCTCCAGGCCGCCGTCGACTTCACGCGTCACCTGGAGCGTTTCGTTCTCCTTCTTCACCTTCGAGGCGAAAGTCGCCTGCGGCCAGCCGAGCAGCGCGGCGAGCATCTGGCCGGTCTGGTTGCAGTCGTCGTCGATCGCCTGCTTGCCGAGAATGACCAGGCCCGGATTTTCCTTTGCAACGATTTTCTGCAGAACCTTGGCAACCGCGAGCGGCTGGAGCTCCACGTCGGTTTCGACCAGGATCGCGCGGTCGGCGCCGATGGCGAGCGCGGTGCGCAGCGTCTCCTGACAGGCCGGCAGGCCGCAGGAAACGACGACGATCTCGGTCGCCGCGCCGCCTTCCTTCAGCCGCACCGCTTCCTCGACCGCGATCTCGTCGAACGGGTTCATCGACATCTTGACGTTGGCGGTCTCGACGCCGCTGCCGTCGGCCTTCACGCGCACCTTGACGTTGAAGTCGACGACGCGCTTCACGGCTACCAGGATTTTCATGCGGCCGATTATAGGATGCCGAGACGTTTCATACGCACAGTTCGACCAGGGCGTCCACCGCGATTGCGCCGCGCTCGCCGACGATCACCGGGTTGACGTCGACCGAGGCGACCTTGCCGCCCCAGCCGAGCATGGCATCGCCGAGCTTCACCGCCATCGAGGCGAACGCCGCCACGTCGCAGGCCGGCCTGCCGCGGAACGCTCTCAGCAGGGGATACACGCGCAGGCGCTCCAGCGCCTCGTGGACTTCGGCCACGCTCACCGGCGGCAGCAGCAGGCGGAAATCCTGCAGCGCCTCGAGGTAGACCCCGCCGTCGCCCACCAGCAGCACCGGGCCGAATTGCGGATCGATGCGCGCGCCGAGGGCAAGCTCGCGCCCCCGCGCCGCCTTGCGCGCGACGATCACGCCATCGAAGTCCGCCACCATCCCCTCCACCACCGCCTTCTGCCGGCGGAACTCCGCCGCCGGGTCGGCGACCTCCAGCGCCACCAGGCCATGGTCGCTCTTGTGCGGCACGCCCCTTGAGCAGGCCTTCATCACAACCTGTGTTCCAAACGACTCCCATGCTTCGCGCGCTTCGCTTTCGTTCCGACAGAGGCGGTGCTCCACTACCTGGATGCCCGCTTCCGCGAGCATGGCCAGGCTCTCGGCCTCATTCAAGAAAACCGTCTTCCCAGTCTGCACAGGCGCCTGGAAGGCCGGCGCAGCCTTTCTCAAGAGAGCCGTGTGGCAGGCCAGCTGGTGGAGCGCGTCCATCGCCTCCCCCTCACGACTGAAGGTGGCGACGCCGGCCTTCATGAATTCGGCGCGCACCGAGGGCTGCGGCGCGGCCACCGCGACCGCGTGCGGGTACGTGTTCTGAAAATCGGCCAGGTCCTTCGCGAATCCAGGCACGTCGTAGCCGGTGCCGGCGACCGGCAGGCCGACCAGCAGCAGCTCGCTCTGTGCGTCGTCGCCGACCACCGGCAATACCTGGCCGAAGAGCTTGGAGTTGCCGAGCAGCGCGCCGGTAATGTCGATCGGATTTTGCAACGACGCGAAGGCGGGCAGGACCTTTCCGAGCTTCGCTTTCGCTTCGCCGGAGATGGCGGCGAGAGGGATACCGCGCAGTTCCGCGTGATCGGCCGCCATCACGCAGCTCGCGCCGGAGTTGCTGACGAAGACCAGCCGCGCGCCGCGCGGCCGCCGCCCCTGGACATACAGCTCGGCGGCGCGCACCAGCTCGGCGGTATCGGCCGCACGCCAGATGCCGTGCCGCTCGAAAAAGGCGTCCACCACGCGGTCCTCGCTCGCCAGCGCGCCGGTATGCGAGCGGGCCGCCTTCTGCCCGGCCGCCGTGCGCCCGGCTTTGAGCGCGACGATCGGCAGGTCGCGCCGGCGCGCGGCCGCCGCGGCGGCCGCCAGGGCCTGCGGATCCTTGATCGCTTCCAGGTAGAGCAGCAGCAGCCGCACCGCGGGGTCCTCGACCACCGCGGCGGCGAGGTCGGCGATGGTGACGTCGGCCTCGTTGCCGGTGGCGTGCACGTGGCGCACGCCGAGGCCCTTCTCGTACACCATCTGGTAGATCGCCTGCGAGTTGGCGCCGCTCTGGCTGACGATGGCGATCGGCCCGTCGCGCGCCTCCAGCTCATGGAAGATGGTCGAGAAATTGGCCACCAGGCCGCTGCCGAAGTTGGCCAGGCCCTGGCAGTTCGGGCCGATCAGGCGCATGCCGGCGCGCCTGGCGGTCGCCGCCATGGCGGCCTGCGCGCGGGCGCCCTCCTCCCCGGTCTCGCCAAAGCCGGAGGACATGACGACCGCCACCTTGACGCCGCGCCGCGCGCACTCCTCGACCGCGCGCATCGCCTCCTCGCCGGCCACCGCGATCACCGCGAGCTCGGGCGCATCGGGAATATCGCCGATCGCCGCATAGGCCTTCAGCCCCTGCACCTCGGAGCGCGCCGGGTTCACCGGGTAGATGGCACCGGCAAATCCGTACCGAAGCAGATACAGGATCGGCCTACCGCCGACCTTGTGGGGATTGTCGGAGGCGCCGATGACGGCGACCGAGCGCGGGTTGAGGGCGAAGTTGAGCACTGCAGAGGCATAATAAGGGCATGAGCGACCTGTCCCAGCTTCAGATCAAATCGATGCGCGAACGTGTTTCGCGCGAGGAATGGGCGACGCGCACCGACCTTGCCGCCTGCTACCGCCTGGTCCACCACTTCGGCATGGACGACCTGGTCTACAACCACATCTCGGCGCGCGTGCCGGGCGAGGAAGGCCACTTCCTGATCAACGCCTACGGCATGACCTACGACGAGGTCACCGCCTCCAGCCTGGTGAAGATCGACTTCGACGGCAACGTGGTGCTCGACTCGGGCACCGGCTACGGCATCAACAGAGCGGGTTTTGTCATCCACAGCGCGATCCACCGCGGCCGGCCCGACGTCGCCTGCGTGATCCATACCCACACCCCGGCCGGCATGGCGGTGTCGGCGATGGAGTGCGGCCTGCTGCCGCTGACGCAGAACGCCATGTACTTCGCCGGCCTCGGCTACCACGACTACGAGGGCCCGGCGGTCGACCTCGACGAGCAGAAGCGCCTGGTGAAGGATCTCGGCGCTCACGAGGCGATGGTGCTGCGCAACCACGGCCTGCTGTCGGTCGGCACCACGATTGCCGAGGCGTTCGTCACGATCTACTGGCTGGAAAGGGCTTGCCAGGCGCAAGTATTTTCTCTTCTCAGCAAGACGAGACAGCCTGATGAAAAGACGATAAAGACCACGAACGACCGCTACAAACCCGGGCAGCGCCGCAACATCGGCGCGCTCGAGTGGCAGGGCCTGCTGCGCCTGGTCGAAAGACGGTACCCAGGCTTCCGCGATTGAAGCTGCTTGAAGGCAAAGTCGCCCTCGTCACCGGCGCGGGGGGCGGGATCGGGCGCGACTTCGCGCTCGCCATGGCCGCCGCTGGCGCGAAAGTCGTAGTCAACGACCTCGGCACCTCGGTCAAGGGCGAAGGCCGCGACGCCGGGCCGGCGCAGAAGGTCGTCGACGAGATCAAGGCTGCCGGGGGCCAGGCCGTCGCGAGCGCCGACAGCGTGGCCGAATGGGAAGCGGCCAACCGGATCGTGCAGTGCGCCCTGGATTCATTCGGCAGGATCGATGTCGTCGTCAACAACGCCGGCATCCTGCGCGACCGCTTCTTCTTCAATCTGTCGCCTGAAGATTGGCGCGCGGTCATCGACGTGCACCTGAACGGCTCGTTCTACGTCGCGCGCGCCGCCGCGCCCTACTTCAAGTCGCAGGAGTCGGGCGCGTACGTGCACATGACCTCGACCTCCGGGCTGATCGGCAACCTCGGCCAGGCCAACTACTCGGCGGCCAAGCTCGGTATCGCCGCCCTGTCCAAGTCGATCGCGCTCGACATGGCGAAGTACAAGGTGCGCTCCAACTGCATCGCGCCCTTCGCCTGGAGCCGCATGATCGGCTCGATCCCGGTAGAGAGTGACGAGCAGAAGGCGCGGGTCGAGAAGATGAAGGTGATGGAGACCTCCAAGATCGCCCCGCTCGCCGTTTTTCTATCAAGTAACTTATCAAAAGAAATTTCAGGGCAGATCTTCGCGGTCCGCGCCAACGAGCTGTTTCTCATGTCGCAGAACCGCCCCCTGAAGGCGGCGCACCGCGCCGGCGGCTGGACGCCGGAAAGCATCGCGGCCGAGGCGCTGCCGCAGTTCCGCGAGCATCTCTACCCGCTGGACCGTTCGCAGGACATTTTCTCGTGGGATCCGCGCTAAGGCTTCTGTTCCTGTTCGTCCTTGCGGGAGCGGCTCATGCGTTCCCGGATCGGCCCATCAGAATCATCGTGCCGCTCGCCGCCGGCGGCACCGGCGACACGCTGGCGCGCATCGTCGGCGAGGAAATGGCGAAGCTGCTCGGCGGCGTGGTGGTGGTCGAGAACCGGCCGGGCTCGGGCGGCATCATCGGCACCGACGCGGTGGCGACGAGCATTGCGGACGGCCACACGCTGCTGCACACCAGCCCGTCGCATGTGCTCAACGCCGCCCTTCGCAGCAACCTTTCCTACGATCCGCTGAAGGATTTCGTTTCGCTCACGCAGACCGCGGACACCTGGCAGGTGCTGCTGGCCAACCCCGGCGTGCAAGCGGCGAACGTGAAGGAGCTGATCGCGCTGGCGAAGAAGCAGTCGCTCAACTACGGCTCGGCCGGCAACGGCTCGGCGACGCACCTCAACATGGAGCTGTTCAAGGCGCTGGCGCATATCGACCTGGTGCACGTGCCCTACAAGGGCAGCACGCAGGCGCGCACCGACCTGCTTTCGGGCCAGGTGCAGCTCATCGTCGACGGGCTGCTGCCCAACCTGCCGCACATCAAAGCGGGAAAGTTGAAGGCTTTCGGCGTGACCAACGCGCGGCGCGCGCCTGCCGCCCCCGAGATCCCCACGCTGGCCGAAGCCGGCGTTCCCGGCTACCGATCGGACACCTGGTACGCCCTGCTCGCTCCGGCGGCGACGCCGGGACCGGCGCTGCTTCGGCTGCGCGCCGCCGCCGAAGCCGCGCTGAAGAGCCCCGCGCTGCGCGAGAAATTCGTCCAGCAGGGCGCCGAGCCTGCGAGCGGCGGCCCGGCGGCGCTCGACGAGCTGATGCGCGCCGACCTCGCGCGCTGGCGCAAGGTCGTCGCCGACGCCAAGCTGAAGGTGGACTGAGCGTGAAGCGGGTCCTGATCGTCGATCCGATCGCCCCCGCCGGCGAAGCCCTGCTCTCGCGCAGCGTCGAGATCGAGCGCTCGCCCGACAGCGACCCGCAGACCATCCGGCGCCTCGCGCGCGAGGCGGACGGCATCATCACGCGCAGCAAGCTGCCCGACGACGTGTTCCAGGCAGCCCCGCGGGTGCGCGCCGTCGCCATCCATGGCACCGGCACCGACCTGGTGCCGCTCGCCGACGCCACCGCGCGCGGCGTGATGGTGTCGAACATCCCAGGGGGCAACGCGCAGTCGGTGGCCGAGTATTGCGTCATGGCCATGCTGATGCTCGCGCGCGGGGTTCTGCAAATTGCGGATTCGCTGAAGAAGGACACCTGGGACAATGCGCGCGCCCTCGGCGCCGGCGCGCACGAGATCAGCGCCATGACCCTCGGCCTGGTCGGCGTCGGCGAGATCGGCAAGCGCGTGGCGCGCATCTGCCGCCAGGGACTCGGCATGCGGGTGCTAGGCAACCAGCGCCGCATGGAGCGCCTGCCGGCCGACGCCGAGCCGGCGAGCCTAGACGAGGTCGTTTCGAAGAGCGATTTCGTCGTCATCACCTGCCCCCTGAACAAGGACACGCATCATCTTTTTAGTCACAATTTAATTTCCAGAATGAAACCGACAAGCTGGCTCATCAACGTCGGCCGCGGCCCGGTGGTCGAGGAAGCGGCGCTGATCGACGCCTTGCGCGAGCGGCGCATCGCGGGCGCCATGCTCGACGTCTACGAGCACTACCGGCTGCCGCCGGGCCACCCGCTCTTCTCGCTCGACAACGCAGTGCTCACGCCGCACCTCGCCGGCATGACGGTCGAGTCGCGCGCGCGCATGAGCGTCGCCGCCGCCGAGGAGATGCTGCGCATGCTCGCCGGCGAGCGGCCGAAGAACTTCGTCAACCCGGAGTCGGCCGACATTGCGCATCACTGACGTCAAGGCCTTCCCGGTCTCGTTCCCGATCGCGCCCGCCAACCGCGTCGCGCTCGGCATCGGCACCGCGATCAAGCGCGACGCCGTGGTGGTCAAGGTCAGCACCGACGAAGGCCTGGTCGGCTGGGGCGAGGCGCACCACGGCCGCGCCCACACCGCCGTGGCCAAGCTGATCGAATCGACTCTTAAAGAATTAATTCTGAATTTAGAAGCAAATGATGTGATCGGCATCTGGGAAAAGATGTACCGCTACCAGCTCGCCAGCCACGGCATGGGCGCCGGCGCCTGCCTCGCGATCAGCGGCATCGACATGGCCCTGTGGGACCTTCGCGGGAAGGCTTTGAATGTCCCCTTGTACCGCCTCATGGGCGGGGCCCGCAGGGCAATACCGGCTTATGCGGGTGGCGTGTCGCTTGGCTATCAGCCACCCGAACAATTAATTGAAGAAGCGAAGAAGTCGATCGACCAGGGCTACAAGGCCATCAAGCTCAGGGTGGGCGACTCCGTCGCCCGGGACATCGCAAGAGTGCGCGCCGTGCGCGAAGCGTTCGGCGGTGAGCTGGTGGTCCTCACGGACGCCAATATTGGATGCACGGTCGAAGATGTCCGCCGGCTGATGCCGGCGCTGGATGAATTGAACGTGGGGTGGCTCGAGGAGCCCTTCCCTGCACACGACTACCGCAGCTACCGCGAGGCGAAGGGCTTCGGCCGCACGCCGCTCGCCGCGGGCGAGAACCACTACACGCGCTACGAGTTCGACCGCGTCATCGAGGACGGCGCGATCACCATCCTGCAGCCCGACCTGTCGAAGAGCGGCGGCATCACCGAGTGCCTGCGCATCGCCGCCATGGCCTCGGCCTGGAAGCTGCCGATCCACCCGCACAGCTCGATGACCGGCCTGAACCACGCCGCCAGCATCCATTTCCTTGCCGCCATAGACAACGGCGGCTATTTCGAAGGCGACGTCTCCAAATCGAACCGCTTCCGCGACGATCTGGTGGACAATCCGGGAAAGATCGACAAGGACGGCAACGTCTGGCCGCTCGAGAAGCCGGGACTCGGGCTGGAGGTGAACGAGGAATTCCTGGCCAAGCATCCCCCCATAGAGGGTCCTGGATATGTATAGGTCGCTTCTTCTCGCCTTTCTTCTAGTATTTTCAGTGAGTGGAAAGGCACAGAACTATCCCAACAAGCCGATCCGCTGGATCGTGCCCTACACCGGCGGCGGCATCACCGACGTCGTCACGCGCGTGGTGACGCAGAAGATGTCCGGGCCGCTAGGCCAGGCGATCATCGTCGACAACCGCCCCGGCGCCAACAGCATCCTCGGCTCGGACATGGCGGCGAAGTCCGCGCCGGACGGCTACACCATGCTCACCGTCATCGCCGGCTATGCCGCCAACGTGACGCTGTACCAGGGCAAGCTGCCGTTCAGCCCGGCCAAGGACCTGGTGCCGGTGTCGCTCGCCGGCATCGCGCCGCTGATCCTCACCACCAACGTCAACTTTCCGGCGAAGGACGTGAAGGAGCTGATCGCCTACGCCAAGGCCAACCCGGGCAAGGTGAACTTCGGCTCCTCGGGTATCGGCGCCGCGGCGCACCTGACGACCGAGCTTCTCAAGCAGACCTCGGGTCTCGACATGGTGCACGTGCCCTACAAGGGCACTGCACCGGCGCTCCTTGCGTTGCAGTCGAACGACATCCAGATCCTGGTCGACGTGCCAAGCACGCTGATGCCTCATGTGCGCGGCAACAAGATCAAGGCGCTCGCCATGTTCTCGAAGGAGCGCATCCAGGGCGCGGCGGAAGTGCCCACCATGGCCGAGGCCGGCGGCCCGCCGCTCGAGTCGTCGACCTGGGTGCTGTTCATGGCCCCCGGCGGCACGCCGAAAGCGATCGTCGACCGCCTGGCCGCCGAGACGGCGAAGGCGATCAACGAGTCCGACATCAAGGACCGCTTCAACCAGATCGGCATCATCCCGGTCGGCAACAACCCGGCGCAGGCGCAGCAGTTCCTCGACGCCGAGGTGGCGAAGTGGGCGAAGGTGATCACCGCCGCCGGCGTTAAGGCCGAGCAATGAAGCTTTTTTTCCTCATCTGTTCGCTGGCGATATCGGCCAGCGCAGCGGCCCAGTCATGGCCACAAAAACCGCTGCGCTACATTGTCCCGTTCCCGCCCGGGGCGTTTAACGATACGTTAGCGAGAACCTTGGCGGCCGAGCTGCCGAAGACCCTCGGGCAGCCGGTGATCGTGGAGAACCGCCCCGGCGGCAACACCATCATCGGCACCGAGATCGCGGCGAAATCGCCGCCCGACGGCTATACGCTGTATGGCGCCGCGCTGCCGTTCTCGGTCATCCAGAGCCTGTACAAGACCTCGTTCGACGTGACCAAGGACTTCGCGCCGATCACGCTGGCCGGGGTGACGCCTAACCTGCTGGTCGCGAATACCAACGCGCCGGTAAACAGCGTCAAGGAGCTGATCGCGTACGCCAAGGCCAATCCCGGCAAGCTGAACTACGCCTCGACCGGCAACGGCACGTCGAACCACCTGTCGTTCGAGCTGTTCAAGGCGATGACCGGCACGCAGGTCACGCACGTGCCCTACAAGGGCAGCGCGCCGGCGGTGACCGACCTCATCGCCGGGCAGGTTCAGGTGATGTTCGACAACACCCCGAACGTGCTGCCGCACGTGCGCTCGGGCAAGCTGAAGGCGCTCGGCGTTTCGTCGAAGGCGCGCACCCCGCTCGCGCCCGAGGTGCCGACGGTTGATGAGGCAGGCGTACCGGGTTACGACGTGGGAGTCTGGTTTGGAGTATTGACCGTAGCCGGGACTCCTCCGGACGTTGTGCGCAGGCTCAATACCGAGATGGTGAAGATCCTGACATCGGCCGAGATCAAGGAGCGCTTCGGCAGGATCGGCGTCGAGGTGGTGGCCGGCACCCCGGAGCACTTCAGCGGTTTCCTGAAGAGCGAAGTCGACCGCTGGGCTCGCGTGATCAAAGAAGCCAACATCAAGGCCGATTGATGGCCGGCCTCAAGGCAACTGACTAATGGCACGCAAGCCGATCCGCAGCGACCTCGCCTGGTCGACCGTCGAGCGCATCGTGGTTCGCGGCAAGGACCTGCCGAACGAGATCCTCGGCCACCTCAATCTCGGCGACATGGCCTTCCTGGAATTGACCGGAAGGGTTCCCAACGAAAAGGAATCCAAGCTCTTCAACGCCATGGCCGTCACGCTGGTCGAGCACGGCCTGACGCCGAGCGCCATGGTCGCCCGCCTCACCTACCTCGGCGCGCCGGAGGCGATGCAGGCCGCCGTGGGCGCGGGCCTGGCGGGACTCGGCAGCGTGTTCGTCGGCTCGACCGAAGGGGTGGCGAAGATGCTTGCCGAGGGCGCGGACGTGAAGACCATCGTCCAGATGAAGCGCGTTCCCGGCCTTGGGCATCCCCTGCACAAGCCGGTCGATCCGCGCACCCGGCGCCTGTTCGAGATCGCGCGGGAAACCGGTTTCTACGGCAAGTACTGCAAGACGATGGAAGAGGTCGCCAAGTCGAAGAACCTGGTCCTCAACGCCACCGGCGCCATCGGCGCGCTCGCCTGCGAGCTCGGCATCGACTGGCGCGCGGTGCGCGGCATCGGCGTCATGGCGCGCGCCATCGGCCTGGTCGGCCACATCCTCGAAGAGAGCAAGGAGCCCATGGCGCTCGAGCTGTGGGAGCGCGCGGAGGAAGAAGCCTCGGCCCACCTGAAGCCGAAGAAGTAACACGCCTCATGAACCTCGGCCGCGACAATCATCCCGACCTGCGCGACGCGGTCAAGGCGCTGTGCAGCCAGTTCGACTCGGCCTACTGGCAGGGCATCGACGAGAAGCGCGCCTACCCCGAGACGTTCGTCGACGCGCTGACCAAGGCCGGCTGGATGTCGGCGCTGATCCCGGAGGAGTACGGCGGCTCCGGCCTGTCGCTCACCGAGGCCAGCGTGATCATGGAAGAAGTGACGCGCTCGGGCGGCAACGCCGGCTGCTGCCACGGGCAGATGTACAACATGAACACCCTGCTACGCCATGGTTCTTCTTCTCAAAAAAAGCACTATCTCCCCAAGATCGCGAGCGGTGAACTGCGCCTGCAGGCGATGGGCGTGACCGAGCCGACCGCCGGCACCGACACCACGAAGATCAAGACCGTGGCGGTGAAGAAAGGCGAGCGCTACGTCATCAACGGCCAGAAGGTGTGGACTTCGCGCCTGCAGCACTCGGAGCTGATGATCCTGCTGGCGAGAACGACTCCCTTGAGCGAGGTAAAGAAGAAATCGGACGGCATGTCGATCTTCCTCGTCGACACGAAAAGCAGGGGCCTCGAGGTCAAGCCGATCCGCAACATGGTCAACCACGAGACCAACCAGGTGTTCATCGACAACCTGGAAGTGCCGGCCGAGAACCTGATCGGCGAGGAAGGCAAGGGCTTCCGCTACATCCTCGACGGCCTCAACGCCGAGCGCATCCTGATCGCCGCCGAGTGCGTCGGCGACGGCTACTGGTTCACCGACAAGTCGACGAACTACTCGAAAGAGCGCGTCGTATTCGACCGCCCGATCGGCCAGAACCAGGGCATCCAGTTTCCGATCGCCGAGGCCTACATGGAGATCGAGGCGGCGAACCTGATGCGCTACAAAGCTGCTTCTCTGTTTGATAAAAAATCAAATTGTGGTGCCGAAGCCAATATGGCCAAGCACCTGTGCGCCAAGGCGGCGTGGGAAGCGGCCAACGTCTGCCTGCAGACCCACGGCGGCTTCGGCTTCGCCGCCGAGTACGACGTAGAGCGCAAGTTCCGCGAGACCCGCCTCTACCTGGTTGCGCCGATCTCGACCAACCTGATCCTGTCCTACCTGGCAGAGCACGTCCTCGGCCTGCCACGGTCGTTCTAGCTGGACGCGCGCTACCCCCACGCACTTCGCGGCATCGCCCTGATGCTGCTGGCGACCAGCTGCTTCGGCTGCCTGGATACCCTATCCAAGTTCCTCGTCGCGCACTACCCGGCGTCGGCGCTGGTCTGGCTGCGCTACGTGATGCAGACCCTGGTGATGATGGCGATCTTCCTGCCGCGCATGGGGCTCGGCCTGGTGCGCACCACCTCGCCCGGCCTGCAGCTGTTGCGCGGCCTGATGCTGGTGCTAAGCAGCGTGGTGTTCGTGCTGGCTCTGCGCCACATGCAGATCGCGGAGGTGGCGAGCATCGTCTTCCTCGCCCCGGTCATCGTCGCGCTTGCCGGCGGGCCGCTGCTCGGCGAGCGCGTCGGCGCGCGCACCTGGCTCGCCCTGGCGGGCGGCTTCACGGGGGTCCTGCTGATCATCCGCCCGGGAGGCGACGCGTTCACCTGGTGGGCGCTGCTGCCGCTCTCCTGCGCCTTCCTCTTCGCCGGCTACCAGATCCTCACCCGCAGGCTGGCCGGCCACGACGATCCGATCACCACCCTCTTCCTGCCCGGCCTGCTGGCCTGCATCGTCGTGCCGCCGGTGTTCCCCGGCTTCCTCACTCTTCCCACCGTCCCGCTGCACGCCGCGATGCTCGTCGCCATCGGCGTGCTCGGCGGGGTCGGCCACTTCCTCCTGATCCGCGCCCACGCCCTCGCGCCGGCGACCCTGCTCTCGCCGTTCGGCTATGCGCAGCTGATCGTCATCCTGGTCCTGGGCTTCCTGGTCTTCGGCGAGTTCCCCGACGTCCTCGGCCTCATCGGCATCGCGCTCATCGCCGGCTCCGGCCTCGGGCTGGTCATCGCCAGCCGACGGCCGGCGGCGCCTTGACGTATAGTCCGGGCCTTGCCGTGCCGGGAGATCTGTCTTGATTGATCACGTGAAGCGCTGTCTGGCCATTCTCACCACGTTCGCCGCGCTCGCGCTTCTCGCGGGCTGCGCCACCAGCAAGCTGGTGTCGCAGAAAGCCAACCCCGACTACGTCGGCAAGAAGTCCTTCAAGACCGTGATGGTGGTGGCGGTGACGGCGGACGAGATGGTGCGTCGCCCATTCGAGGACCGCATGGTCGCGCACCTGGCCAAGCGCGGGGTAAAGGGGATTCCCGGCTACGCAGCGGTCGCAAAGCGTGGCAAGGTCGAAGAAGCGGAGCTGAAAGAGGCCATCGCCCGCTCGGGCGCCGACGGCGTGCTCATTACGCGGATCACCGGGATGGATCGGTCGTCGGTAAACCTGGCCGAGTCCACGGTGGCCGTCGGCTACGGCTGGGGCAGCTTCTACGGCTACTACTCCGGGGTGTGGACGACGGTCAGCACGCCTGCGCAGACGGTTAGCGGCCCGACCTGGACGGTCTCCGAGACGCGCCTGTTCGACGCGAAGAGCGGCACGCTCGCCTGGACCGGAATCATGGACAGCAAAGAGACCAACAAGCTCGATGCGGCATTGACGCAGTACATCGAGGTCGTTTTCGACGCCATGGTGGGCGATCGCGTCCTATAGTGGTGCCCACGACGTGATACCCCTGCCTTCAAAGGAGTGGCCTGTGATGAGAAGCGCCGTTCGTTCCGCCCTGTCCGCCGCGCTGCTCGGCGCCGCGGTGCTGCTGGCAGGCTGTGCTGCCAGGCAGCCCAGCACGACACTCGAAGTCAGCTGGGCGGCGCCGCAGCTGCCGCAGGCGCCATCATTCAAGAAGCTGCTGATCATTACCGTGGCGGGCAGCGAGTTCGTGCAGATCGCCGTCCAGGACCGGCTGGCCGCGGAGCTGAAGAAGCGCGGCGTCAACGCCGTGGCATCCCAGCGCTATTTCAGCCGCTACACCGAGGCGGAGAAGGCGCGCTTCAAGAAGAGCATCGACGATTCGGACGCCGATTTCGTGCTGGTCGCGCGCGTCACCACTACTGCCCAGAAGGTGATGGAAGACCGCGGCCAGATCATCGGGCCGGGCGGCGTGCCCTACGGGGATGCGTCCGGCATCCAGGGCGCCTATGTGCGGTACTTCGACCCGTCGTCCTACGTTGCGGGATCCGACGCTTCGATCAAGACGGTGACCGCGGAGGCGTCGATCTTTGAAAAGAAAGGCGAGAAGCTCATCTGGTCGGCGAGGACCCGGACGGACAACGCCGACCGCACGACCGGCGAGCACTATGCGCCGCAGTACGTAACCGTCATCCTCGATGCAATGAAGAAGGACAAGGTTCTCTAGAGAACCCGGCCGAACCAGAGAAGAGACATCGCGGCGGAGACTGTCGCCACGAGCGCCGCGGCAGCGCAGAGCAGCGCGGTGATCTCGGTCTGGATCCTCGTCAGCACCACCTTGGCGCTCAGCCTCGAATACACCTGCCTGAGGTCCGGCGCGCTGCTGGCGTAGAAGTATTCGCCGCCGGTGAGCCCGGCGACGCGCAGCAGGGTCTCCTCGTCGATGCCCACCATCGCGCTGAAGCCGCGCGCATCGCGGATCTCTCCATGGGATGTGCCCACGCCGACGGTATAGATGCGCACCCCGCGCTCCGCCGCGAGGGGGGCCACATCCAGGGGATTCGGCCCGTGGCTGTTCTGGCCGTCGGTGAGCAGGATGATGGCTGCCTCCGCTTCGCCCGTCCTGGGCCGCGTCGCGGCTGCCAGGCGCGGCGCGCTCGAGCCGGCGGCCGCGCTCTCCGGCTCCGCGAGCTCGAAGCGGGCGTCCGGGAAAGCGGCCTCGAGCGACGCGATGATGCCGCGCCCGATCGCGGTGCCGTTCTGGGTCTGCAGCGAGTCAATCGCGAAGAGGACTTCGCCGCGATCCGCGACCGGCGCCTGCACGAGCTGCGCCTCATCGCTGAAGGCAACGATGCCGATGCGCGCGCTGGCGGGCAGCGCGCTGACGAAGTCGCGCGCCGCGGCCTTGGCGGCGTCGAGCCGCGTCGGCGTCACGTCCTCGGCGCTCATGCTGCCGGAGACGTCGATGGCGAGGATCACGGTGCGGCCCTCCATGGGCGTCAGCACGAACGCCGTCGGCCGCGCGGTGGCGGTCAGCAGCAGCACCATCGCCAGAGCGAACAGCGCCGGAGGCGCATGGCGCGCCGCGCCGGGCGGGCTGAATTCCAGGCCGCGGTGGGTGATCAGGGTGGTCTTGCGCAGCAACCGGTACCCGGCGGCGGTCGCCGGGACCAGGAGAAGCAGCCAGAGGCTGTGCGGCCAGAGGAAGGACATGCGCGCGGGCTCGCATGCACCTTGGCACAGCAGCCATGACGGACTTCACTCGCCGCCGTAGGCGGGTCTACTCGCCGGTGTGGAGTTTCGGCGACGCCTGTCGGATGCGCGCTAGGACTTGGCGGCGGCAGGGTCCGCCGCGGGCTTCGGCTCGGGCGGCGGCTCCCCGGCGGGCTTCTGGAACGGGAAGATCTTGGTGTTGACGATGCGCATCTCGGCTGGCAGGCACTCGGCGCGCACCAGCAGCGGCTTCTCCAGGTGCCGGCTGACGAAGCCGCCGCGCGTGCCGTAGGCCGTGAACGAGGCGAGCAGCACGCCGTTGCGCTTGTCGTGGATGCGGGTGTCGGTCTGCGCGATCGGGATCCACTCGCTGGTGCGCGAGCTCTGCGAGATGTCCCAGCGCGACAGCGTCTGGTACGCGGCGGTCGCCTTCTTGCGCAGATCCGGGTGGACCTTGGGCAGGGTCAGCAGCCAGCGGCCGTCGCGCGAGTAGAGGTCGTAGCCGACCGGCACCGAGGCCGAATAGGCAATCGCGGCGGCTTTATTGCACAGGCTGTCGAACTGGAACTTGCCGATGATCTCGTCGGCCATCGCCAGCGTGCACAGCACCGCGACAACGGCGAGGACCCTAAGTACGCCCGCCATTGCCTATCTCGGAGAAATCGGAGCCGGTTCCATTGAATGCTCTCACTGTCATAAGCGAGCTATTTACTTGGTGAGGACAGTTCTTTGACAGTTGCATCGCTTTTCCAGCCGGCCAGAACCTTGCGGTCAGTGAAGACCAATTCGGCCTTCTTCCTCTCATAAACCCAGACCTCCAGGATCTGCTGGCCCCTGAAAAAGCTTCCACCACCGCCACCCCATCCTGCACGCATGATTTCCTGCCCAGACGTTACGTATGTCCGATCCGGTTTTCCCCATTCCTCCAAGAAAGCTGCTTGGCGAAGACCGAGGGTGAGCAATCCGTCTCGGATTGTTTCTCTGTCCCTCTCCACCCGATATGGCCCGCAACTCGCCAGGAGCAGTGCTGCCACGAAGCCTAGCGTTGCCACACGCATTCGCTTCCTCCCCGAATTTCGGTAAGCATAGTTCATCAGTGCTAGCGCTTGGCGAGCTTCTGGTTGGCCTGCGTCAGGCGCTCGATCAGCACGCGCATGAAGGCCTTGTTGAAGGCCACCTGGCAGCCGTCGGTCGCCGCGCGCAGCGCGTCGGACTTGATTTCGAGCACCACGATCTTGTCCACCGAGACGATTGTAGTGGTACGCCGGCCGGTCGAGCCGGCGAAATAGAGAACCTCGCCGAAGCAGCCGCCGCGGGTGATGGTGGCGAGCGGCCTGCCGGTCAGGGTGACCCCCACCTCGCCCTCGATCAGCAGGTAGACGCTGTCG
>Ga0137436_1000267_pt1 | contig 16673 bp, 9 predicted proteins | sample EasRivERMGT119_2_FD_102328 | JGI IMG/M metagenome (GOLD analysis project Ga0137436, IMG submission 102328) | Soil microbial communities from meander-bound floodplain in the East River, Colorado, USA - East River MetaG ERMGT119_2 | ecosystem: Environmental > Terrestrial > Soil > Floodplain ...
CCTGGATCACGTCCCCGGGAACGATCGGACCGACACCCTCGGGCGTCCCGGTGAACAGCAGGTCCCCCCGCTCGAGCGTGATGAGCCGGGAGGCGAACGCCACCAGCTCCGCCACCCCGCGGAGCATCTGCGACGTCGATCCCGACTGCCGGGTCTCCCCGTTGACGGTGAGAGTCAAGGGCAGGCTCCCCGGGTCGCCGGCGCGATCGGCAGGCACGACGAGCGAGACGGGGGCCGCGCCGTCGAATCCCTTCGCGAGATCCCACGGCTCCCCCTTGCGCTTGGCCTCGTTCTGGAGGTCGCGAAGGGTGAGGTCGACTCCAACCGCGTAGCCGAAGACGTGATCGAGCGCCCGCGCGGGCGGAATCGCGCGCCCGGCCGATCCGATGACGGCGACCAGCTCGACCTCGTGATGGACGGCGCCCAGGTCCCGCGGCAGCGCCAGCGTGCCGCCGTCATGCACCAGCGCCGTCGGCGGCTGGAGGAAGAGCACGGGCGGGGACGCCTCCTCGCCGCCCATCTCCCGGTTGTGCGCCGCGTAGTTCCGCCCGACCGCGAGGATCTTGCCGACGCGCAGGCGCTCTCCGCTCCCGTCCACCACGACGAACGGCTCGGTGGCGGGGCGCTCCATCTCGGGACGGAACGGCCAGAGGTGCCAGGTGCCCTGGGCGGTCGCGACCAAGCGCCCGGATGCGTCGTGGGCCTCTCCGTGGACGAACGCGATGCTCTTCCCGCGGCGGATCACCCGGCCGACCGCCGTGACGCGCCCCTCGCGGGGCCCGGTGACGAACTGGATCGACAGCCCGGTCGTGGCGCACCACCACTCCTTCGGGATCGCCGAGATCACGGCGGCGCCCATGGCGGAGTCCAGCAGGGACGACACGACCCCGCCGTGGGCGACCCCCCGGTTGTTCGTGTGGTGCGGCGCCAGGTCGACGACCGCCTCGGCCTCGCCTCCGGCCATCCGGGTGACGTCGATCCCGAGGTATTGGTTGAAGGGCGGGAGGGGCACGCGGCGATAATATCGCGGTGGCCTCCGACCCGACCCCGGACGAAGCGCGGATCCGCGAGCTGATCGAATCGCTCCCGGAGCTCGCCGACCGCATCGCGCGGCAGCTGCTGATCCTCCTCCACAGCGAAGGGCACGTCTCGATCGACGCGATCTACGACGAGGCGCGCGCCGCCGGGGGGCAGGCGAGCGCGGCACCCCGTGACGACGACCCGAACCGGCCGGGGGCGGCGCCGTGGAGCGAGCAGGAGCGGCAGGCGGTCCGCGAGGTCGTGCTGCACCATGCCGCGGCCTGTCTGCCTCGCGCGCGGATCGAGCACGTGATCGCGGGGATAAGGCGGCGGGAGGAGGCCGAGAGCCTCGAAGGGCTCGCGAGCCTGGGGAACGTCTCGTTCGACGTCCTCGCCGCCACGCTCCGTCGCTTCTGCACGCTGCCGCGCGGCGACGAGCGCTTGGCACCCGAGCAGACGACGGGCCTACGCGTCGCGCTGACCCGCAGCTTCATCTCCGACCAGCTGGAGTTCATGGGGGTCGCCAAGCGCTACCTGCGCGTCGCCGACTTCGAGTGGATCCTCGACCGGGTCGTCGGCCCGTCGAAGGGGCAGGGGAGAATCGGCGGCAAGGCGGCCGGAATGTTCCTGGGCTCGCGCATCCTCCAGGGCGAGCGGCACGAGCACGACGCCGAGCCGGTCGCGCAGGTCGAGCTCCCCGAGTCGTGGTTCGTACGTTCCGACGTCATCGAGCAATTCATCCGGCTCAACCGGCTCGACGAGTACCAGAGCCAGAAGTACAAGCCCGCCGAGCAGATCCGGAACGAATACCCCCTGGTCCGGCAGATCTTCCAGGACGGGGACCTTCCCGCCGAGATCGTCGCCCAGCTCGAGCGGGTCCTCGAGCGGTCGGCGGGCCACCCCCTGATCGTGCGGAGCTCCTCGCTGCTCGAGGACCGGTTCGGCGCGGCGTTCTCGGGGATGTACGCCAGCGTCTTCCTCGGGAACCAGGGCGAGCCCGCGCCGCGCCTCCAGGCGCTGCTGTCCGCCATCAAGGAGGTCTTCGCCTCGACGCTGGCGCCCAACCCGCTGCTGTACCGGCGCCGCCACAATCTCATCGACTACAACGAGGACATGGCGATCCTCATCCAGAAGGTCGTCGGGCGCGTTCACGGCCGCTTCTTCCTCCCCGATGTCGCCGGCGTGGGCTTCTCCCGGAACGAGTACCGCTGGTCGCCCCGCCTCAAGGCCGAGCACGGGCTGGCGCGGCTGGTCTACGGGCTCGGCACGCGGGCCGTGGACCGGACCGGGAACGACTACTCCCGGCTCGTCGCGCTCGGTGCGCCGCTGCTGCGCCCCGAGGTGACCCCGGAGCGGCAGATCCGGTACGCCCAGCGCCTGGTGGACGTTATCGACCTCGCGGGGGACCGGTTCGCTTCGGTCCCGCTCGAGGACGTGGTGAACGCCGCTCCCGACGCTCCGGGCCTCGAGTGGGCGGCCTCGATCCGCTCGGAGGACGGGCTCGCGGAGCCGACCGGCGGCCTCGAGGGCGTCGCACCGGACCGGCTGTGCCTGACCTTCGACCGCCTGCTCGCGCGCACGCGCTTCGCGTCCCTGATGCGCGATCGTCTGAGGCGGCTCGAGGACGCGTACGGGACGCCGATCAACTTGGAGTTCGCGCAGGTCGAGGACCGGTTCTTCCTGCTTCAGTGCCGCCCGCTCGTGCAAGCCGAGGCCGCGGAGGCCGGGAAGCTCCCACGCGGCGTCCGGGGGGACCAGGTCGTCTTCTCCACGCGGGGGCTGGTGCGGTCGGGCGAGGTGCGCACGATCGAGCACGTCGTCTTCGTCGATCCTCACGCCTACGACGAGGCCGGGCTGGAGGAGCGCGCCGCCGTCTCCCGCGCCGTCGCGCGCGTCAACGACGCCCTCGAGGGCAGCCCCTTCCTGCTCATGGGGCCGGGACGCTGGGGCACGAACGACTCACGGCTGGGGGTCAAGGTCCACTACGCCGACATCAACCATTGCCGTGTCCTCATCGAGATCGCGCACCGGCGCGGGACCTACGTCCCCGAGGTCTCCTACGGCACTCACTTCTTCCAGGACCTGGTCGAGGACGGGATCTACTACCTGGCGCTCCACCCGGACGAGGAGGGCACGGCGTACCGGCACCCGTTCTTCGCCGGCTCCCCGAACGCCCTCGGCGCGATCAGCCCGCAGGATGTCGCGCTCGGCGGCATCCTGCGGGTCATCCGGCTCACCGATGCGGCACCGGGCCGGTCCCTCCACCTGGCCATGGACGGCGAGGCGGGAGAGGCCGTCTGCTGGCTCGAGTAGCTACGGGCACGGGGTCGTGTTCGGCCGCGCCACGCCGTGGCTGTTCGTTCCGAGGCTGCTCTCCACACCGCCAAATACGCCGGTCACGAGGTAGAACGCCGCGCGGCCCGAGGGCGGGACGGCGGCATCGGGGTACGAGCTCGCCGTCGTGCCGCAGACCTTCGCCGCGAGCGTGTTCGAGCCCGGCGCCTGCGTATACGAGCCCGTGGTGCGGAGCACGAGGATCGAGCCCTTGTACACGTTGAACGTCCCGAACCCGAACTCGTGCTGCCACTCGACGAAGTCGCCGCCCGTGCTCGACGCCACGATGTAGATGGTGCCGTCGTTCATGTCGCACAGGTCGCCCTCGCCGTCGTGATCGAGGTCGGTCTGGGCCTTGTTCGCGACCTGGGAGCAGTTGTCGCAGACGTCGCCGAGACCGTCGAGGTCGGCGTCGATCTGGAGCTGGTTGGACGAGGACTTGCAATTGTCGCACGCGTCGCCCACGCCGTCGTGGTCGGTGTCGAGCTGGGCGAAGTCGGTCGTCGCGGCGCAGACGTCGCAGGCGTCGCCGATGCCGTCGTGGTCGTTGTCGGACTGACCGGCGTTCGCCACGAGCGGGCAGTTGTCGCAGGTGGCGCGGAGACCGTCGCCGTCGGCATCGGAGTCGACGCCGTCGTCGTCGATCATGCCGTTGCAGTTGTCGTCCACCGCGTTGCAAGCTTCCGCCGCTCCGGGATGGACCGCCGGATTGGCGTCGTTGCAGTCGCCGCCGCACTCCGCGGCGCCGTCGTGGTCGTTGTCGGTCTCGAGCCCGCCGAGCGCCGGCCAGCCCGCGGCGTTGCAGTCGTTGCGGAGGCCGTCGCACACTTCCGGCGCGCCGGGGTAGACGGCGGCGTGCGTGTCGTCGCAGTCGGTCGAGGTCGCCGCGTATCCGGGCATCGGCGCGTCGTCGCACGTGGTCACCGGCGCGCCGCCGTGGCCGTCGCCGTCGTAGTCGAGGAACCAGATGTGAACGGTCGGGCCTCCGAGCGGAAGGCCGTGCGGACGGGGCGAGAGGTCCGGATCGACGACGATGTTGCCGCCGATGTTGAAGCTGCCGAAGATGCCCCCGAGCACCGCCTGCTGGCTCGACGAGAGAGCGTTGAAGCTGTAGCTGCCGGCGAGGACGTTGCCGCTCCACGTTGCCTCGGCGATGTCGATGACGTCGCCGATCCGGACTCCCGCGGCGAAATCGCACGGGGCGAGCGAGCGGACCAAGGCCTCGTCGCTGGCCGACAGCCGGAGCTTGGTGTCGCGGGTGACGTCGTCGTTCCCCTGGAACACGTGCACGACGGGGTTGTTCACCGAGCTCACGCCGAGATTGAGCATCGCGGAGGTCAGCTCCTTGAGCAGCCTCCTCGCGTCGGTGTCCGTGCCCGAGCCGTAGATCGCGTCGATGGCGGCGATCCCGTCCGGGCGCACGGCGCCGGTGACCGGATCGAAGATGGACGTGTAGATCGGCGATCCGCGCAGGGATTCGATGAGGATCAGCTTGAACTGCGCGTCCGTGTAGTGATTCCTCCAGTTCTTCCAGAATCCGGAGGAGCCGGGGTGAATCGTCGGGGGCGCGTTCGTGAAGGTGCAGACGACCTCGCCTCCGGGAGGCGGGGTAACGCTGATGCTGGCGCCGCCGGTGACGCGGCTCCCGTCGGGGAAGACGCAGACGCTGCTCGCCTCCCAGGAGAGGTACGGGAGCTCCGTCACCGTGTAGGAACGATCGGTCTTGAGCCAGGGGCTGGTGTCGCGATCGAGATGCTTGAGGATGAAGTTCGGGCCCCAGCCGTTGCTGAACTCGAACGGGATCTGCGTCGGATCGACGGTCGGGCCGGGCGTGGTGTCCTGCATCAGCTTGATCACGGCGATGCGGCCGCGCATCGAGTTGACGAACGTGCAGGTGAGGTTCTCACCGGGGCGGACGTTGAGCGTGGCGCTGCGCGCCGGCAGGCTCACCGAGACGGAGGGCGAGCTCTGCGAGCTGGAGCAGGAGATGCCCGTGTTGTCCCACATCGCGCCAGGGTCGCCCTCGGAGACGACGTAGCCGCCGGCCAGGACGGTGAACGACCGGGAATTCGGAAGCGTCGGGTCGGCATCGTCGTCGAGCGGGAAGCTCTGGGTGAGGCTCGGGCCCGAGATCGAGAACGCGAAGTCCAGAGGGTCGTTGGGCCGCGCGTCCTTGACGACCGTGATCTTCCCGCGCTTGGTGTGACGGAAGGTGCACGTGACGGTCTCACCGGCGGAGACCGACACGGCGCTCACGGGGCTCCCGTCGGAGCAAGAGGCCGACGTGAAATCCCAGTCAGCCGGGATCGCGCCCTGCGCGATCGCGAAGCTGCTGGCGCGAACGGGACCGCTGTCGTGGGGAGCCGACGCGTCGGTCAGCGAGAAGCTCTGCGAGATCGCGTCCGGCCCACCCGTGAGGGTGAACGAGAACGACTGAGGATCGTTCGAGGGGGTGGTCACCTCGTCCACGAGGATGCGGCCTCGCTTGGTGTGGACGAACGTGCAGGTCACGACCTCGCCGGAGGAGAGGCTCACGGCGGCGGGCGACGAGCCGTCGCTGCAGGTCGCGGAGGTGAGGTCCCAGCCCGCCGGGAGCGGCGACTGCGCGGCGGCGTAGGTGCCCGCCTTCACGAAGGTGGAGGTGTACGGCGTCGCGGCGTCCGTGAGGGAGAAGCTCGCCGAGACGGCGTCGGGGCCACCGGTGAGGGAGAACGCGAACGACTGCGGATCGCCCGAGGGAATCGTGACCTCGTCGATCACGATGCGCCCGCGCTGGACGAAGTTGAAGGTGCACGTGACGGTCTCGCCGGCGGAGACGCCGATCGCGCCGGGGGCGCTCCCGTCGCTGCACGAGGAGGACACGAAGTCCCAGCCGGAGGGCGTGGAGCCCGGAGTCGCCGCGTACGTGCCGGGGCGAACCGTACCGCTGTCGTGCGCGGCCGCGGCGTCGGTCAGAGAGAAGGCTTGCGAGATCGCGTCGGGGCCGCCGCCGAGCGTGAAGGCGAAGCTCTGGCTGGAGCCGGCGGGAAGCGTGGTCACGTCGACGAGGACGCGTCCGCGCTTGACGTAGTTGAAGGTGCACGTGACGGTCTCCCCGGCGGAGAGACCGATCGAGCCGACGGCGCTCCCGTCGCTGCACGACGCGCTCACGAGGTCGAAGCCCGAGGGGGCCGGCTGCGGAGCCGCGGCGTAGGTCCCCGGCCGGAGCGTGACGGACTGGTACGGCGCCGCGGAGTCGGTGAGGGAGAAGGACGCGTTGAGCGCGTCGGGGCCGCCGGTCAGCGAGAAGGGGAACGACTGCGGGTCGCCGCTCGGATTCGTGACCTCGTCGATGATGATGCGCCCGCGCTTGACGTAGTTGAAGGTGCAGGTGACGGTCTCGCCGGCGGCGAGGCCGATCGAGCCCACGGCGCTGCCGTCGCTGCACGACGAAGACGCGAGGTCCCAGCCCGCGGGCGTCGCACCGGGCGTCGCCGCGAACGTGCCCTGCAGGACGAGCCCGCTCGAGTGCGGGGCGGTGAGATCGGCGAGGGAGAAGGTCTGGGAGATGGCGCCGAGGCCGCCGGTCAGCGAGAAGCCGAACGTCTGCGCGTCACCCGAGGGCGTCGTCACGACGTCGACCAGGATCGTGCCGCGCTTGGCGTGGGTGAAGGTGCAGGTCACGACCTCTCCCGGGGACAGCGCGATCGCCGACGGGCTCGAGCCGTCGCTGCACGTGGCCGAGGTGAGGTCCCATCCGGCGGGGACCGGGCTCTGCGTGGCGGCGAAGGTGCCGGGACGCACGAGGCCGCTGGCCTGGGGCGCGGCGGCGTCGGTCAGCGAGAACGACTGATTCGTCGCATCGGGGCCGCCGGTCAGCGCGAACGGGAAGGACTGCGCGTCGCCCGCGGGGACGGTCACCTCGTCGACCAGGATCTGGCCGCGCTTCACGTTGATGAACGTGCAGTTGACGATCTCGCCGGGCGAGACCGAGACGGCGCCGACGGGGCTGCCGTCGTCGCACGTCGCGCTCTGGAGATCCCACGCGAGGCCGGGGTCGGTCTGCGCGATGGCATAGGTGCCCGCGCGGACGCTACCCGAGTCGTGGGGCGGGGCGCCGCCCTGCAGCGCGAACGCGTCGGCGACCGCATCCGGGCCGCCCGTGAGAAGGAAGTCGAAGCTCTGGGGGTCTCCGGCCGGTGCGACCGACTGGAAGATGCGGATGCGACCGCGCGCCGTGTTCGTGAAGGTGCAGTCCACCGTCTCGCCGGGGGCGACATCGATCGAGACGCGCGGCTGGGGCAAGCCGTCGATCGAGGGGTCAGGGGTCCCGCCGCTGGTGCACGTGACGTCCGTCAGGTCCCAGCCGGCCGTGGGCTGCTCGTCCACCGTCAACGTGCCGGCGTATCGGCCTTGGAAAACGCGCGCGTTCTTGAGCGTGTTGGTCTCGTTCCCGTCGTCGTCGAGCAAGAAGGGCGTCGCGCTGAGCTCGGGGGAGGCGGTGAACGAAAAGTCCTGATCGGAGTTCGGCACCGCGTCTTTGTGGATCGTGATCGTGCCGCAGTTCGTCACCTTCACGTCGATCGGCCGGATGAAGTCCTTCAGCGTGGAGCTGAACGAGTTCGACGAGCGGCTCTTGACGTAGCCGCGGCCGAAGCTGACGCAGGCGTCGGAGGGGAAGACGTTGGCGGCCGTGAGGTCGATCGCGGCCTCGCCGAAGGTCAGGGGGATGAGCGTATCGCCGGTGACCGGGTCGATCACAGTGGTCGTCGCATTGACCGAGCCCTCGGCGACGCCGGCAAGCGGCATGACCGGCCCCCAGCAGGGTCCGGACGGCGACGATTCGCAAGGTCCGGTCGCGGTCCAGCGCGACAGCCCGAGGGTCGGGTTCCCGCCGCCGCTGAAGCCGAACAGGATGAGCATGTCGCCCGGTGTCCGCACGACGGTCGTCCCGTTCGCGGTCAGCGTGCTCGACTGGTTGAACTCGAAGTCCATGTTCGCGCTGCCGTTCGTGTCGGAGCGCACCCAAGCGAGATATAGAAAGTCCTTCGTCGAGCCGCCGTTCTCGACGCGCTCGTGGTAGGCGTAAAAGCGTACGAGATCGCTCTTATTGCTGGGGATCGACCCGAACTCGATGCCGGGGGCGACGTCGTCTTCCTTCCCGCTCAACGAGTCGTCGGTCTGGCCCGGCGGAAGATCGACCCCGACCTTCAGGCGCGAGCTCCCGACGAAGGATTGCCAGTCGATCCCCGCCTGAGGGACGAGATCGCCGTCGTTTCCCTCGAAGGACGATCCGGGGAGGGTCGCCCAGGCCAGCGCCGGAGCGGCGAGACCGAGGGCGAGCAAGAGGAGACGGGGCCCAGAAGCGAGTTTCGTCGAGCTGCCCATCGCGCAACCTCCGGCGATCGTCCCCCGACGATGCAAGCCGAGGTACCGCGAACCCGAGGTGGAGCAATGGTAATGTTGGTAACCGGATTAGTTCGTGAGAGTCCTATCTTGTTCGAACACACCCGGAAAATGAGGACGCAGCCGGACAGTCCGCCCGGGGGCGGGCCTACCGATTCCACCGATCACCAAACGGGAATGAGACCGCGCCAAGCCGACTACGCCCAGCCCCTCAAACGCACCGCCTCGGCGACCCGATTGATCGCGACGCAGTAGGCGCCGATACGGTTGTTGACCTTGTACCGCTGCGCCATCTCGTGCACCGCGTGGAACGCCGCGGTCATCTTCGTGTCGAGACGCTTGTGGACCTCGGATTCTTCCCAGTAGTACTGGTAGGCGTTCTGCACCATCTCGAAGTAGGAGACGGTCACCCCGCCCGCGTTGCAGAGGAAGTCCGGGATCACGTAGACGCCGTTCTTGTGGAGGATCGCGTCGCCCTCGGGGGTCGTGGGGCCGTTGGCCAGCTCGGCCTGGATCTTGGCCTTGACCCGGCCCGCGTTCTCCTGGGTGATCACGTTCTCGAGCGCCGAGGGGAACAGCACGGGGACGTCGAGCTCCAGGATCGCCTCGTTCGAGATCGACTTCGCGCCGCGGAACTCGACGACCGAGCCGGTCCGGTCCTTGTGCGCCTGCACGGCCGCGAAGTCCAGACCGTCCTCGTTGAGGATCCCGCCGCGCGAATCGGACACCGCGATGACCCGCAGGCCGAGCATCTCCTGACCGAGCTTGTGGGCGAACGAGCCGGCGTTTCCGTACCCCTGGATCGCCGCCTTCGCCCCCGTGAGCTCGAGCCCGAGAATCTTGGCGGCCTCACGGACGCAGAAGATGCCCCCGCGCGCGGTCGCGTCGCCGCGGCCTTTCGAGCCTCCGAGGGCGAGGGGCTTCCCGGTGATCACGCCGAACTCGTTGTGCCCGCGCTGGAACGAGTACTCGTCCATCATCCACGCCATGATCTGCGGCGTCGTATACACGTCGGGGGCCGGGACGTCCTCGAACAGCCCGAGCATCCGGCCCACCTGGCGGACGTAGGCGCGGGAGAGCCGCTCGAGCTCCCCCGGGGACATCTCCTTGGGGTTGCAGATCACGCCGCCCTTGCCGCCCCCGAGCGGAATGTCCACCACGGCGGTCTTCCAGGTCATCCAGGCGGCGAGCGCCCGGACCGTGTCGACCGTCTCGTCCGGGTGGAATCGGATCCCTCCCTTGGTCGGCCCCCGCGAGTCGTTGTACTGGACCCGGAAGCCGTGGAACACCTTCGTGCTGCCGTCGTCCATCTTGACGGGGAGCGTCACGTGCAGCTCGCGCAGCGGCCAGCGGAGCAGCTCGTGAATCGCAGCGTCGAGCTTGAGCAGCTTCGCGGCCTCGTCGAGCTGGCGCTGCGCGATCAGGAACGGGTTGTTCGCGTCGGACATCGTGCGGTTCTCCTCAGTTCGGCCGGGGATCATCCGACGGGTCGATCGTCCCCGTCAACCGCAACGCCTCGGCGACGCGCACGGCGGCGAGCCCGTCCTCGGCCGTGACCGGCATCGGCGCTCCCTCGGTGAGCGCCTCCACGAAGGCCGTCAGCGCCGCCGCGACCGTGGGCTTCAGGGGCACCGGGCCGAGGTCACGCCTGGACCGGTCCTCGATCCTCACGAGCTCGCGGTGGACGTGGTCGCCCCGCAGCTGGCCGCGCTCGCCGGCGATCTCGATCCGGCCCGAGCGGCCGCCGACGGTCCGGGCGTTGTCCACGGTCGCGAGGATGCCGCCGGGCTCGAGCCGGAAGATCGCGGCGAAGCCGTCCTCGGTATCCCGCGTGACGGTCCGCGTCGCCAAGGCGCGAGCCTCTACGATCTCGGCCCCGCTCAAGTAGCGGAGCAGATCGAAGGCGTGCACGCCGGTGTTGAGGTAGATCCCGCCGCGCCCGGGGGTATCGATCCAGCTCCGGCGCGTCGGCTCGAAGCGCTGGCTGATCGCGATGGCGCGCAGCGGGCCGAGCGAGACCGCCTCCCGGCGCAGCGCGGCGACGACCGCGTCGAATCGCAGCGTGTGCGCGACCATGAGCGGCGTCTGCGTACGCGCGACGGCGGCGGTCACGGCCTCGGCGTCCGCGACGGACGTCGCCAGGGGCTTCTCCACGAGGACGGGGCGTCCGGCCTGCAGGCACGCGATCGCGACCTCGGCGTGGAGGTCGGGCGGAAGGCAGACGACGACCGCATCGATGCCGGGGACGGTCGCGAGCTCCCGCGGGTCGGAGGCGAAGGCAAGGCCCCGCGCGAGCGCGAACAGCGAGCCCTCGCGGGAATCGGCGCGTGAGATCGCGCCGAGGCTCGCGCCCGGCACGTCCCCGGCGAGGAGGTGCGCGGCGTAGCGTCCGCCGTGGATGCCGAGTCCCGCGAGCCCTAGCCGCACGTCATGTCTGGGAGAGCACCCACTCCAGGTCGGCCATTCCCTGGCGGGACATCATCCAGAACGCCCAGAGGGCGACGCCGATCGCCGCCCAGGCGAACACCTGCCACAGCGCCTCGGTCGCGCGGGAGCGGAACGGGCCCGCCGGGACGACGAGCCCGAGTACCGCGCCGGCTGCCAAGCCTCCCAGGTGGTTCATCCAGTCGATGCGGGGCACCACGAAGCTGAGCACCCCCATGATCAGGATGTTCTGCGCCATCGCCGACCGCAGGCTGGCGCCGTACGAGCCTCCGACCCGATAGCCGTGCACGAGGAGCAGGCCGAGCAGCCCGCAGATGGCTCCGGAGGCGCCCACCGTGTGGCTGTGCCTCAGGTACTGGCTGGCCGCGCTTCCGGCGATCCCGCACAGGAGGTAGATCGACGCGAGCCGCTCCGTGCCGTACTCCTCCTCGACGAGCGGGCCGAGCTGCACGAGCGCCATCGAGTTGAAGCCGAAGTGGATGATGCCCGCGTGGAGGAAAACGGGGGTCACGAGACGCCACGCCTCGTGGAATCCGACCGTGAGCACCGAAAAGCCCGAGCCGTAGCGGATCAGGGTCGCACCGTCGAAGCCCCACAGCCGCGAAAAGGGGCTCGTCGGGCCCTCACCGCGGACGAGGGCGGGCTGGATCAGCATGAGCGCGAAGAGAACCGCGTTCGCGGCGAGGATGATTCCGGTCGTCGCGGTCGCTCCGGGGATCAGATTCCCGATCGCCCGGGTGAGCCCGGGGGCGCGCACCGCGGAGAGATGAGCGCCGCACTCGCTGCAGGTGCGGGCCGACCGCGGGACCAAGGCCCGGCAGGCCGGGCACATCTTGTAGGAGCCGCGGGTGGAGCGGGCGAGCATCTCCGCCCGCATCCCAACCTCCGCGAGGTCGCGGCGGCGCTGATTCCAGCGCCAGCGCAGACGGGTCCCGTTCAGCCCGACCGCGTCGAACCACCGGGCGAGCAGCTCGACGGCACGGTCGAGGAGGCCGGGGGCCTCGTCCTTCACGTCACGCTCCCTGGAAGGAGGGTGCTTTCCGTCCCACGCTCGAGAGCCCGGCGTGCGCGTCTTGGGTCGTGAAGATCTCCTCGAGATGGGCGAGCTCCATCGCGAGGCCCTCTTCGAGCGGGAGCTTGGAGCCGCTCTCGATCAGCTTCCCCGAGAGCTTGAGGGCGATCGGAGCCTTGAAGCCGACGCGCTTCATCGCTTTCGCGAGCGCCTCGTCGCCGCCGGTGTCGGCCGTTTGCGCGCGGAGCGCCTCGGCGTCGTTCCCCGCGAAGAACTTCGCGAGGGCCTCGTGCCTGCCGGACAGCGGGGGACGCTCGCGCTTTGCCGCCCCTTCGGCGATCGCCGCGTGGATCGCGGCGTCGAGCTCCTCGTGCGGGACGACCTTGTCGACGAGACCGATCGCCGCCGCCTCTTCGGCGCCGACCGTTTGCCCCGTGAACACGAGCCAGCGCGCGAGGCCGGTACCTATCCGCCGCGTCGTGCGCTGCGTCCCTCCCAGGCCGGGGTAGATCCCGATCCCCGTCTCCGGGAAGGCGAGCGAGGCGCGGGGCGTGGCGACGATGGCGTGACAGGCGAGGGCCAGCTCGACCCCGCCGCCGAGCGCCAGGCCGTGGAGCCGGGCGACGACCGGCTTTTTCGCCCCCGCGATCGCGGCGAGCAGCGCGTGACCCGCCTTGGTGAACGTCACGATGCGCGCGATGTCGCCGCTTTCGATGTTCTTCACGAAGAAGCGGATGTCCGCCCCGGCGACGAACGCTTTTCCCGCGCCGGCGATCACGATCCCGCGCACGCCTCGGTCCGCGATCGCCTCGTCGAGGGCCGCGTGGAGTTGGGCGACCACGGTCTCGTTGAGGGCGTTCATCGCGTCGGGGCGATTGACCGTCAGGGTGGCGATGCCGTCCTCGGTCTCGGACTTGACGTAGGAGAACTCGAACGGCACGCCGGCGCGCCACTGGAGGGAGAGGTTCCCGGGAACGGCGACGCCCCATCCGCCGCCGAACTGGCCGACGAGGTCGCCGGCGGGCTTGATCCCCATGCGGTTGATCATCTCGAACGGACCGCGCGGCCACCTGAGCCCGACGCGCGCCCCGATGTCGGTGTCCTCGATCGTGCCCACCTCCTCGTCGACGAGCGCGGTCGCAACGAGGAAGGTGACCGAGAGGAGGCGCTCGGAGACCGCGGCGAAGCGCGACGCGTCGGGCTCTCCCGCGAGGTCCCACGGGCCACCGGCGGCGACCTGGGCGGACAGGCGCTCCGCCGGCGCGTACACCGGACCGAAGGCCTCGTGCAGCGTGGTCGCCGCGTGCAGCGCGATCGGGATGCCGGTGACGTTCATCAGCTCGAACGGCCCCATCCCGACGCCGAAGGTCGCCTTCGCCGCCGCTTCGATCGTGGCGATGTCGGCCACGCCCTCTTCCAGCAGTCGCACGGCTTCGTTGAGCCACGGCACGAAGAAGCGGTTGACGATGAATCCGGAGGCGTCGGCGGAGCGGATCGGCGTCTTGCCGAGCATCTCCTGGAGCGTCCACGCCGCCGCGAAGGCCGCCGGGTCGGTTTGCGCCGAGGCGATGACCTCGACGAGGCGGTTCTTCGCCGGATGGTAGAAGTAGTGGAGTCCGAGCATGCGCTCGGGATGCTTCATCGAGCGCGCGAGGTCGGCGACCAGGAACGACGACGTGTTCGTCGCGAGGATCGCGTCGGGCCGGCACGCCTCCTCCAGCCGGGCGAACACGCCGCGCTTGACGTCGATGTCCTCGAAGACCGCCTCGACCGCGAGATCGACGTCGGAGAGCCTCGACCAGTCCGCGGTGCCGGCGATGCGCGCGCGGATCGCGGCGGCTTCGTCGGGCCGGTGGATCTTGCGCTCGACCGCCTCGGCGAGGGTCGCCTCCACGATCGACAGGCCGCGCGCGACCTTCGCGTCGTCGACGTCGACGAGGACGACCGGGAAGCCTTCGGCGGCGGCCTTTTGGGCGATGCCGCTTCCCATGTTTCCGGCACCGATGACGGCGAGGGTTCGGATCGAACGATGTTGGCTCATGGCGGCCGGAAAGTGTAGCAGGGCCTATCGCAAGGCGATCGCGACCGCCCACGCGATCGCGGCGACCCACCACGACGGACGCGGCTTCCCCGAGAAGCCGCCGAGCAGCGCGATCCCCGCTGCGGCGATCGCCGGGAGGGCGGCGAACACTGAACCTGCGAGCGCGGCGAACGACAGGGCGCCCCCGCACGCCACGAGCCCTCCGCACCGTCCCCATCGCCGCGCTCGGTCGAGGTGTCCGCGCGATTCGAGGTGAGCGCCGCGCGCCATGACCGCGAGCCCGAAGGCGGAAGCCGCTGCCGCTGCGGCGGCGATCAACGGAGCAGCGGCTCGGCCGCCCCGATCTGCTCCGGCTCGCCGATCAGCCCGAGGCGGTCGCCGGCGCCGAGGCGGAAGTCCGGTGCGGGGATCGGAAGCACCTGGCTCCCGCGATGGACCGCGACGATCCAGGCGCCGGTGCGGGCGCGGAGGTTGATCTCCGCGAGCGTGCGTCCGACGAGCGCGCTCCCCGGGCCGACTTCGGCCCACACGATCTCGACGTCGCGCGCGACGGCGAGCAGGCGATGGAGCGCGCGGTGCTCCTCGTCGGTGTTCGCCTCGAGGTCGTAGCTGTCGCGGCGCACGGCGTCCGCGTACTTCTGGACCTCCCGGAGCGGGAACCCGAGGCGGAGCAGGACGTGGCGGACGACCTCGAGCCCGCCCTCCCATTCGGGATGGATCACGTCCTGCGCGCCGAGGGCGGACAGCGACTTCACCCCGGGACGTGTGGCCGCGCGAGCGACGATCGGGACGTTCGGGGCCAGCTCGCGGCCCCCCGCGACGACGACCGCGGCGATGGATTCCAGCGGCACGGTAACGACGAGCGCGCGGGCGTCCTCGAGCCGCGCGTGTTTCAGGATCTCCGAGTTGGCGGCGTCGCCGAACAGGACCGGCACGCCGCGGCGCCCGAGGTCCTCCACGATCGCGGGGTCGGTCTCGATGACGAGCCGCGGCACCCCGATGCGCCCGAGGACGTCGACGATGTGGCCCCCGACCCGGCCGCAGCCGACCACGACGACGTGCCCCCCGCCCGCGGGAACGGACTCGGCGGGCACGGGGCGGGCGCGGTCGAGCCAGCGGCGCAGCGGGGGCGTCTTCGCGATCCACCGCTCGGCGGGCTCGACGAGCCGGAACATCAGCGGATTCAGAGTGATCGAGAACACGGCTCCGGCGAGGAGCAGCGCGTAGTGCTCCCCTTGGAGCAGCCCGAGCTTGACGCCTGTCTGCCCGAGGATGAACGAGAACTCGCCGATCTGGCTCAACCCCGCAGCGACGACGAGGCCGCTGCGCAGCGGTTGGCCCAAGACCGCGCAGATCAGGATCGCCGCCGCCGCCTTCCCTACCACGATGAGCGCCGTCAGCGCCGCGACCGGCCCCGCATTCGCTAAGAGCGACGCCGGGTCCACGAGCATGCCGACCGAAACGAAGAAGAGCACGGCGAACGCCTCCCGGAAGGGGAGGACTTCGACCCCGACCTGATGCGACAGCGGCGATTCTCCGACGACCACACCCGCGAGGAACGCCCCGAGCGCGATCGACACGCCGAAGAACGCGGCGGCGCCGAGCGCGATGCCGACCGCGGCGACGAGGGTTACGAGCAGGAAGAGCTCGCGCGAGCGCATGTGCGAGACGTGAAGGAGCACCCACGGCACGATGCGGATCCCGCCGACGAGCATCAGAGCGACGAACGCGCCCGCCTTCAAGAGCGTCCACCCGATCCCGGTCCAGTCGAGCCCGGTGCCGCCCGTGGCGAGGACCGGCAGCAGGAGCAGGAGGAGCACGGTCGCGAGGTCCTCGAGCACGAGCCAGCCGACCGCGAGCCGCCCGTGGCGCGAGTCGAGCAGCCCCGCGTCCATGAGCGCGCGCAGGAGCACGACCGTGCTCGCGACCGAGATCGAAAGTCCCAGGACGAGGCTCGCGTCGGCGTCCCAACCCCAGAAGCGGCCGAGGGCGACGCCCAGGAGCGTCGCGATCGTCATCTGCACGACCGCCCCCGGCACCGCGGCGCCGCGCACGCGCCACAGGTCGCGCAGCGAGAAGTGCAGCCCGACGCCGAACATGAGGAAGATGACGCCGAGCTCGGCGAGCTGGCGGATCGAGTCGAGGTCGCCGACGAACCCGGGCGTGAACGGGCCGATCGCCATGCCGGCGAGCAGGTATCCGACGAGCGTCGGCACGCCGAGCCGGCGCGCGATCAGCCCCCCGACGAGCGCGGCCGCGAGCGCGACGCCGATGTTGACGAGGAGCGGCACGTCGTGCATCGGCGGATCGTATCCCGGGCAGCCACGGTGGCCGCGAGGTTGTGGGGCGAGCCGGCGCGGTCGCGTCCGCCGGCGGACGTCCCCTTGTCCGGTTGGACGTCGAAAGCGCGGCAGATCCATCCGAGCGGGCGGCCCG
>Ga0137436_1000269_pt1 | contig 16481 bp, 10 predicted proteins | sample EasRivERMGT119_2_FD_102328 | JGI IMG/M metagenome (GOLD analysis project Ga0137436, IMG submission 102328) | Soil microbial communities from meander-bound floodplain in the East River, Colorado, USA - East River MetaG ERMGT119_2 | ecosystem: Environmental > Terrestrial > Soil > Floodplain ...
GCAGCCTATGAAGAGCGTTTCCTATCCGCATGTTCCTGTTCCTCCCATGTACGTTATAGCGCGGCCATGAGGACGGTAGCGTGACCGCCGTCAATCCCGGTGCAAGTTTGTGTCAGTGTCCGGCTTGACCTTGGTCAAGCCGGCGCCTAGTACGCGCCGCCGTCCTTGGTCTTGCCGCCGAACAGGCGGTAGACGTAGAACGTGTAGCCGAAGATGAACGGCAGGACCAGGACGGCGCCGACCAGCACGAACTTGAGCGAGCTCTCGTGCGCCGCCGCCTGCCAGATCGTCATGCGGTCGATGATCACGTAGGGGAACAGGCTGTACGCCAGGCCGGCAAACGCGAGCACGTAGATCGCGATGGACCCGAGAAATGGCTTGATGTCGGATTTTTTCAGGGATAACCACACCCAGACCCAGGCTGCGATGGTGGCGGCCGGAAGGGCAGCAAGGAAAAAGATGCGTGGAACCGAGAACCATTTTTCCCGCACCGTCTCGCTCACCAGCGGCGTGCCGAGGCTGACCAGCGCGACGCCGAGCGCGACCCACAGCAGGCCCCAGCGCGCCCAGGCGGCCGCCTTGTCACGCAGCGCGCCGTCGACGCGGTAGATCAGCCACGTCGCGCCGAGCAGCACGTAGCCGCCGCACAGCGCGGCGCCGGTGACCAGCGCGAACAGCCAGTAGCCCGCGCCGGGCTGGAAGCCGGTGATGTAGCGGCCGAGCATCAGGCCCTGCGCGAAGGCGGCGAGGAACGAGCCGGCCCAGAACAGCCAGTTCCACAGCTCGCGGTGCCAGCCCTCGGCCTTGATGCGCAGCTCGAAGGCGACGCCGCGCAGCATCAGCCCGACCAGCATCGCCGCCACCGGAATGTAGAGCGCGCCGAGCACCTCGCCGTGCGCGGCGGGGAAGGCCACCAGCAGCAGGCCGACGCCGAGCACCAGCCAGGTCTCGTTGGCGTCCCAGAACGGGCCGATCGACGACACCATGCGGTCCTGCTCGGCGCGGCTGGCCGCCGGCAGCAGCATGCCGACGCCGAGGTCGTAGCCGTCGAGCACCACGTACAGGAGGATCGAGACGCCCATCAGCACGGTGAACACGACCGGCAGGAGCTCGTTCATTTCACGTCTCCCTTTGTCATGGGCTTCGCTTCTCCCTTTCCGGCGAGGTGCGTGATCACCACCATGTAGGCGACGAGCAGCCCGGCATAGGTGAGGACGTAGGCGGTGAGGCTCGAGCCGAGCTCGGCGCCGCTCGCCGCGCCGACGGCATCCTTGGTGCGCAGGATCCCGGTCACCAGCCAGGGCTGGCGCCCGATCTCGGTCACCATCCAGCCGGCGAGCGTCGCCACCCAGCCGGCGAAAGTGAAGGCGGCGAAGGTCCACAGCAGCCAGCGCGTGGGTTTACGATCTTTTCTCAAAGACCAGGTACCAAACCAGGCGAGCGCCAGCATCAGCACGCCGACCCCGAGCATGATGCGGAAGGCGAAGAACACCGGCGCGACCGGCGCGTGCTCCTTGAACGCCTCCAGGCCCTTCACCTCTCCATTCAGGTCGTGCACCAGGATCAGCGAAAGAACCTTCGGCACCTCGATGGCGAAGTCGTTGCGGCGCTCCTTCTCGTTGGGAATCGCGAACAGCACCAGCGGCGCGCCCTTCTCGGTCTTCCACAGCGCTTCCATCGCGGCGATCTTGTCGGGCTGGTGCTTGAGGGTGTTGAGGCCGTGCTGGTCGCCGACGAATATCTGCAGCGGCACCAGCACCGCGGCGAGGTGCACGCCGAGCCGCAGCGTCCTGAGCGCCGCCGTATCGCCGGGCGCCTTGAGCAGGCGCCACGCCGACAGCCCGGAGACGACGAAGGCAGCGGTGATGCCCGAGGCGAGCAGCATGTGGATGAGGCGGTACGGGAACGACGGGTTGAAGATCACCTGCCACCAGTCGCCGGCGATCAGCACGCCGTTCTCGATCACATGCCCGGTCGGCGTCTGCATCCAGGAATTGAGCGCCAGGATCCAGAACGCGGAGACGGTGGTGCCGAAGGCGACGATGAAGGCCGAGGCGACGTGCACCCGGCCCGACACGCGGTTCATGCCGAACAGCAGGATGCCGAGGAAGGTGGCCTCGAGGAAGAACGCGGTCAGCACCTCGTAGGCGAGCAGCGGCCCGGCGACGTTGCCGACCTTGTTCATGTAGCCCGGCCAGTTGGTGCCGAACTGGAAGCTCATGGTGATGCCGGTCACCACGCCCATGGCGAAGGTCAGCGCGAACACCTTGAGCCACAGCCGGTAGGTCTCGAGCCACGCGGCATCCCTGGTCTGCTCGTAGCGCAGGCGGAACCAAGCGATCAGCCAGGCGAGGCCGATGGTGATGGTCGGGAACAGGATGTGGAAGGCGATGTTCAGCCCGAACTGCACGCGGGCGAGGAGCAGGGCGTCTTCCATGCGTACTAATATACGTCGATGTTGCGACCGAAGTTCGATCCCGCGCGCGAGCGCGAATTCATCGCGCGCGGCTGGTGGCGGGAAGACACCCTGCCGGCCTGGGTCGCGACCCACGCCCAGCGCCGCGGACGCTCGCCGGCGCTGGCCTGGCAGGGCGGCGGCCTCACCTGGGCGGAGCTGCAGGAGCGGGTCCTGCAGGCCGCGCGCGCGCTGGCGCAGCACGGCGTGCGGCGCGGCGACGTGGTCGCGGTGCAGCTGCCGAACAGCGCCGAGTTCGTGATCTCTTATCTCGCCGTCTGCCGCCTCGGCGCGGCGCTGTGCACGCTGCACATGCCCTACCGCAAGGCCGAGATCGAGGCGCTGACCCGCCACGCCGGAGCGGCCCTCGCGATCTGCCAGGCCGAGCGCAAGGAGCTGTTCGGCGGCAACGCAATTACCTTCGCGGAGCTGCAGCAGGCCGGGCGCCTGGAAGCGAACCATCCGATGCCCGACGCCGGCGACGCGTTCCTGCTGCTCTACACCTCGGGCACCACCGCGGCGCCGAAGGGCGTGCCGCATCCCTACCGCACCATGCTCGCCAATGCGCGCCTCGGCGCGCCCGAGCACGGCCTGGACTCGCGCGACCGCGTGCTGAGCGCTGCGCCGTTCTCGCATCTCTACGGCCTGTACTCGCTGCACTGCGCGTGGGCGGTGGGAGCCTGCACCGTGCTGCTGCCTGCTTTTTCGCCTCCCGAACTGGCTTCCATAGTCGAGAAGCAAAAGCCTACCGCGCTGTGGACCGCCCCGGCGCACATGGCCGCGTGCCGCGCGGCGGGCCTGTTCGACAAGCACGACTGGTCCTCGCTCAAGCTGGCCATCGTTTCGGGCTCGAGCGCGCCGCCTGAATTGATGCGCTTCCTGAAAGAAAAGCTTTCCGCCTGCGCGCTCACCCAGCTCTGGGGCATGACCGAGCTGCAGGCCGGGCTCTACACGCGTCCCGAAGACGCGCCCGAGGTGTCGGCGACGAGCTCGGGCCGGCCGAGCCCCGGCACCGAGGCGCGCCTGTCCGCCGAGGGCGAGCTGCAGGTGCGCGGCGCGCTGCTGTTCGCCGGCTACTTCGAGAACGAAGAAGCGAATCGCCACGCGTTCACCGCCGACGGCTGGTTCCGCAGCGGCGACCTGGCGCAGATGGACGCCGCCGGCAACATCGCCATCACCGGGCGCACCAAGGACGTGATCAACCGCGGCGGCGTCAAGTTCAACCCGGCCGAGGTCGAGATGCTGCTCGACTCGCACCCGAAGATCCTGCACTCGGCGATCGTGCCGATGCCCGACAAGATTCTGGGCGAGAAAGCCTGCGCGTTTGTTGCCCTCCGCTCGCCGGGTGACCTCTCGCTGGAGGAGGTCGTCGAATACCTGCTGGCGCAGAACATCGCCAAGAACAAGCTGCCGGAGAAGCTCGTCGTCGTCGCCGAGATGCCGCTCACCCCGACCCGCAAGATCATCAAAGGAAAGTTGAAACTGCCATGAGACGCGTCGCCATTATTGGAGGGGCCAGGATCCCGTTCGCGAGGTCAAACGGCGCGTATGCGGAGGCGAGCAACCAGGACATGCTCACTGCCGCATTTAAGAATCTCGTAAGTAAATTTAATTTAAAAAACGAGAAGATCGGCGAGGTAGCGGCGGGGGCGGTGATCAAGCATTCGCGCGACTGGAACCTGGCGCGCGAGTCGATGCTCGGCGCCGGCATCCACCCGACCACGCCGGCCTACGACCTGCAGCGCGCCTGCGGCACCAGCCTGTCGGCGGCGGCGCAGCTCGCCAACCGCATCGCGCTGGGCGAGATCGACTCCGCCATCGCCGGCGGCGCCGACAGCACGAGCGACATCCCGCTGGCGTACGGCAGGAAGCTGCAGCAGATCCTGCTGAAAAGCGCTCGCGGACGATCGTTCGGCGCGCGGCTGTCGCCCTGGCTCGAGTTTCGTCCTGGAAATCTGAAACCGCAGACGCCGCGTACCGGCGAGCCGCGCACCGGCCTGTCGATGGGCGAGCACTGCGAGGAGATGGCGAAGGAGTGGAGCATCGGCCGCCGCGAGCAGGACGAGCTCGCGCTGGCGAGCCACAGGAGCGCGGCGGCGGCATGGAAGGAAGGGTTTTTCAATGATCTTGTTTTTGAGTTTCAAAAGCTGAAAACCGATAACAACGTCCGCGCCGATACCACGCTGGAAAAGCTGAGCTCCCTGAAGAATGCCTTCGACCCGTCGCCCGCTGGAACGCTGACCGCCGGCAACAGCTCGCCGCTTACCGACGGCGCGGCGAGCGTGCTGCTCGCGTCCGAGGAATGGGCGAAAGCGCGCGGCCACCAGGTGCAGTGCTTTCTCACTTTCACCGAGACGGCCGCGGTCGACTTCGTCGGCATGGCCGGGCCGAAGGAGGGCATGCTGATGGCGCCGGCGTACGCGGTGCCGCGCATGCTGGAGCGCGCCGGGATGAAGCTGCAGGACTTCGACTTCTACGAGATCCACGAGGCCTTCGCGGCGCAGGTGCTGTGCACGCTGAAGGCGTGGGAGTCGGAGCAATGGTGCCGGAACAGGCTGGGACGGGCGGCGCTCGGATCGATTGATCGCAGCAAGATGAACCTGAAAGGCTCGAGCGTCGCCATCGGCCATCCCTTCGCGGCCACCGGCGCGCGCATCATCGCCACCCTGGCGAAGCAGCTTGCCCAGCGCGGTTCCGGCCGCGGCCTGATCTCGATCTGCGCCGCCGGCGGCCAGGGCGTCACCGCCATCCTCGAACGCTAAAAGAAGGTCAGGAAACACGCTGGTTACACCGGCCGCCGCGATCCTAACTATGATGGCGGCCGGGAACCATGCGCTTCAACTTCTTCGCCCGTAACGAAGGCACCTTCATCGCCCTCGCCCTCATCGGCGGGGTGGCGATCGTGCCGTTCGCCATCAACAACTTCGTGCAGGGCAGGCCTCTGCTGGGCGCGTTCAACGCCGCGCTCGCCGCCTGGTTCCTGGTGCACGGCGTCGCGGTGCTGCGCGGCCGGCGCCTGCTGCCGCCCTCGGTGGTCTTCGTGCCGGCGATCGCCATGCTGGCCTACGCCATGTGGGCGCGCGGCGACGTCGGCATCTTCTGGGCCTACCCGGCGGTGCTGCTGTTCCACTTCATCCTCGGGCGGCGCGCCGCCAACTACTTCAACTTCTCGGTGACGGTGTTCACCACCGTCTTCGCCTGGCAGAGCTACGGCCCGGACGTCGCGTTGCGCGTCGGCGTCACGCTGTTCCTGACCATCGTCTTCGCCAACGTGTTCTCCTACGTGAGCGAGACGCAGCGCGGGCGCGAGGTCGAGCAGGAGCAGCTGCTCGAGCTCGAGCGCGACCGCCTCGCGCTGCTGGTGCACGCCACGCAGGCGGGCTTCACCGACTGGGACACCAAGGCGAACGTGGTGATCTACTCCGAGCGCTTCAAGGAGATGCTCGGCTATCCCGCCGACTTCGACACCTTCGCCTGGAAATCCTTCTTCGACCTGATGCACCCGCAGGACCACCCCCGCGTGCGCGAGGTGTTCCGCGGCCTGATGCGCGAGAGGAGGAAGCCCGGGCTGCAGCCCCCGGGCGAGCCGCTCGAGTACCGGCTGCTGCGCAACGGCGGCGGCCATGTCTGGGTGAAGGCCGCCAGCCTGGCGCAGGTCGACGCCGCCGGCCGCATCCGGCGCTTCATCACCTCGTTCCAGGAAATCACCAGCTACCGCGAGCAGGAGGCCAGCCTGCGCACCGAGCAGCGCCGCCTCGACCTGGTGGTGCGCGCCTCGCGCGCCGGCATCGTCGACTGGGACGGCCGCACGCACGCCACCTGGTACTCGCCGCGCTTCCGCGAGATCCTCGGCCACCCGCCCGACGCCGATACCTCGGGCTGGGCGGACTACTTCAAGGTGCTGCTGCACGCCGACGACCGCGAGCGCGTCACCACGCGCTTCCGCGAGTACATCCTCGGCGCCGGGCCCGAGGGCCCGACCGAGTACTACGACCCCGAGGAATACCGGCTGCTGCGCGCCGACGGCAGCTACGTCTGGGTGCAGTCGCAGGGCGTGTGCGTGCGCGACGACAAGGGCTTCGTCACGCGCTTCATCGCCGCGATCATCGACATCACCGAGCAGCGCGCCGCCGCCGACGCGCTGCGCGACCAGCTCAAGTTCTCCGCCGACGTGTTCGACGCGCTGCCGATGGGCCTCGCGATGCGCGACCTCGACGGGCGCTACGTGTTCGTCAACCGCACCTGGGAGGAATACGTCGGCGCGCGGCGCGCCGACGTGATCGGCAAGAAAGTGCGCGACCGCGCGCCGCAGGAGGAGGCAGACGCGGTCGAGGCCGAGGACCAGGCGGCGCTGGCGCGCGGCCCCGACGCGCCGATCGAGCTGAAGGACCTGCACTACGGCGGCAAGCGCTTCATGCTGACGCGCACCGTCCTCACCGACGCCAGCGGCGCGCCGCGCGGCGTGCTGGTGGGCAGCCTCGACACCACCGAGCGCATGCGCATGGAGGAAGCCCTCGCCGGCGAGCAGCGCCGCGCCGCGCTGCTGATCCGCGCCGCCAACGTCGGCATCCTCGACTGGGACGGCGTCAACCGCACCGTCTACTACTCGCCGCGCTTCCGCGAGATGCTGCGCTATCCGCCCGACGCCGACACCTCGGGCTGGCCCGACTTCTTCGACCTGGTGCACCCCGAGGAGCGCGAGCGCGTGCAGAACATCTTCCGCGAGCACATCCGCGGCAGCGGGCCGGGCGGGCCGAGTGACATACACGAGATGCTGCAGTACCGCCTGCGCCGCTCCGACGGCACCTACGTCTGGGTCGAGGCGTTCGGCGCCTCGGTGCGCGACAGCCGCGGCTACGCCACGCGCTTCATCGCCTCGCTCGCCGATATCAGCGAGCGCCGCTACCAGGAGGAGGCGCTGCGCACGGCGGTGCGCCTGCGCGAGGAGGTCGAGCGCATGTCGCGCCACGACCTGAAGACGCCGATCAACAGCGTGATCGCCATGTCGCGCCTGATGCGCGAGAGCGGCAAGCTCGGCCGCGAGGACGACGAGGCGCTCGGCAGCATCGAGCGCGCCGGCTACCGCGTGCTCAGCATGGTCAACCTGTCGCTCGACCTGTTCCGCATGGAGCAGGGCAGCTACGAGTTCCGCCCGCGGCCGGTCGACCTCGCCCTGGTGGCGCAGCGCGTCGCCGCCGACCTGCAGAGCCAGGCCGCATCCAAGGGCGTCAAGGTGGAGGTGCGCGCGCCCGGGGCGCGCACCGCGCACGCCGAGGAGCTGCTGTGCTACTCGCTGCTCGCCAACCTGATCAAGAACGCGATCGAGGCCTCGCCCGACGATACCCAGGTGACGGTGACGCTGGAGAAAGCGGACGGCGAGGCGCTCGCCCTGCACGTGCACAACGACGGCGTGGTGCCGGAGGAGGTGCGGCTGCGCTTCTTCCAGAAGTACGCCACCGCCGGCAAGAGCGGCGGCATCGGCCTGGGCGCCTATTCCGCGCGCCTGCTGGCGCGCGTCCAGCAGGGCGATATCGCGCTCGCCACGTCGGCCGAGAAGGGCACCACGGTGACAGTGAAGCTCGCCCTTGCCGCTGCGGCGAGCGCGCCGACGGCGGTGCCGGAGCCGGCAGCCCCGTCGGCGAAGCGAAAGCAATCGAACGCGGCGCCCGCCGCTTCGCGGCGGATCCTTGTGGTCGACGACGACGAGTTCAACCGCATGGTGCTGCGCCGCTTCCTGCCGGGCCCGCAGTTCGTGGTCGACGAGGCGGTGAACGGCCGCGCGGCGGTCGATGCCGCCAGGCGGAACTGGCCGGACGCGGTGCTGCTCGACCTCGAGATGCCGGTGATGGACGGCTACGAGGCGGCGCGGCGGCTGCGCGAGCTCGAGCGCGAGAACGGCCACAAGCGCTGCATCATCGTCGCCATTTCCTCCAACGACGAGGACGCCATCATCCGGCGCGCGCTCGCCGCCGGCTGCGACCACTACCAGGTCAAGCCCGCGCCGCGCGAGACCCTGCTGCGGCTGCTGTCGGGGGAGGCGCCGGTCGCGGCGGCGCCCGGGCCGGTGGACGCGGCGGCGGGCGACGCCATCGAGCTCGACCCCGACCTCGAGGGGGCGCTGCCGGCCTTCCTCGTCTCGCGCAGGCAGGCGCTCGATGAGATGCCGCAAGCGCTCGACGCCGGCGACCGGGGGCGCTTCAAGCGCCTGGCGCACCGGCTCGCCGGCAGCTTCACGCTCTACGGCTTCCGCTGGGCGGCGGAGCAGTGCAAGGCGCTGGAGCGCGCGGCGGCAAGCGGCGAGTCCGGCGAGCTGCGCAACGGCGCCGCCGCGGTGCGCGCGCACCTCGATGTGGTAAAAGTCCGGGTCAGGATGCGCGCGGGAGAAGCGAAATGAGGAAGAAGATCCTGGTAGTGGACGACGACCAGGCGGTGCTCGACTACCTGCAGGCCAAGCTCGGCGTGCGCTACGACCTGGTGGTCACCGCGGCGGCCGACGCGGCGCTGCGCATGGTGCAGAAGGAAAATCCCGACCTGATCCTGTGCGACATCGACATGCCCGAGCTCGACGGCGGCGACCTCTCGGCGCTGCTCTACGGCGACGACAAGACCCGCTATATCCCGCTGCTCTTCCTCAGCGCCCTGGTGCCGGCGAAGGACGCCAAGCGCGGCGAAGTCGGCGGCCGGCCGGCGATCTCGAAAAGCGCCCCGATCGAAGACCTGATCGCGCGCATCGAAAGTTTGATGGGCTGAAAAATCGGGGTCAGAGGAGATCGGGGTCAGACCCCGAACTCCCATAGCGGTAGCGGAGACACCGGAGTTCGGGGTCTGACCCCGATCTCCCTACTGCGGCTCGATCTTCGCCAGCTTGACGTAGCGCCCCCAGCGCTCGACCTCGGTCTTGATCAGCGCCGCCATCGACTCCGGGCTGCCCGGGAAGGCGTCGGCCGCCTGGCGCGCGAGGAACTGCTTCGTCTCAGGCAGGGAGTTGACCTGGTTGAACCAGCCGGCGAGGCGCTCGACCACCGGCCGCGGCGTGCCGGCGGGCACCACCACGCCCCACCATGGCGTGACGTCGATGTCGCGCATGCCGAGCTCGGCGAGCGTCGGCACATCGGGCAGGCTGCTGTTGCGCTTGGCCGAGGTGACGGCGAGGATGCGCACCTTCGCCGGGTGCAGGTTGGCCGCCCAGGTCGAGTCGACCGACATGAAGTCGATGTTGCCGCCGAGCAGGTTGGCGTACGCGTCGCCGGTGACCTTGAACGGCACGTAGACGGTCGTCAGCCCGGTGGCCGCCTTGAACAGCTCCGCCGACACCTGGCCGCTGTTCGACTGCGTGGCGTAGAAGCCGTTGCCCGGCTTCGCCTTGAGGCGCGCGATCAGGTCGTCGAGCGTGCGCAGCGGCCCGGCCGCGTCGACCGTCAGCGTGAAGGACAGCGTCAGCAGCGTGGTCACCGGCTCGAAGTCCTTCACCGGGTCGAACGGCAGCTTCTTGAACATGTGCGGCGCGATGGCGAGGGTCGAGCTCGCCGGGGTGATCATCAGCGTGTAGCCGTCGGGCTTGCTCTTCGCCGTGAAGTCGGTGGCGAGCAGGCCCTGCGCGCCGGGCTTGTTGTCCACCACCACCGGCTTGCCGGCGAGCTTCGACAGCGCATCGCTGTAGTAGCGCACCACGATGTCGGCGCCCGAGCCCGCGGCGAAGTTGCAGATCGAGCGGATCTCCCGCACGGGGTATTCCTGCGCAACCGCTGTTGTGGTTACGAAGAATAAAAATATCAGGCCAATTCGACGCATGTGACCGGCTCCTCCTCGCGCTAGTCTAGCTAAACTGCCGCCTGAGATGCTTTCCAAGCCCGAGCTCTTCACGCGGCTGGCCGAGGGACATGCCGCGGGCATTACCGTGGTCACGCCGAACGTGCGCCTGGCGCAGGAGCTGACGGCCGAGTTCGACGCGTTCCAGCGCTCGAAGGGCCTGCCGCTGTGGGAAGCGCCCGACATCCTGTTCCTCGACGCCTTCGTCGAGCGGCTGTGGGAGGAGGCCCTCGTTTCCGGGCACGGCGCGAAGCTGCCGCTGCTGCTCAGCTCCGCGCAGGAGCAGCACCTCTGGGAGCAGATCCTGGAGAAAAGCGGGCTGCTCGCCGTGCCGCAGGCCGCGGCGCAGTGCCGCGACGCCTGGCGCAAGCGGCACCAGTGGCGCATTCGCGGCGGCCCGGCCGGCGAGGACACGGCGGAGGACGCGGCGGCGTTCCTCGCCTGGTCGCGGGAATACGAGCGCCGCACGCGCGGCGAGGTCGACGCGGCGCGCCTGCCCGACGTGGTGCTCGATTTCGTCCGCAGGAAGCCCGCGCTGCTCGTCACCTACGCGTTCGACATCGTGCCGCCGCAGGCGAAGGAATTCCTCGCACGCTTCGAGCTTGCCGAATGCCAGCCCGACGCGCATGAGGGAAAGGCGCTGCGCTGCTCGTTCGCTTCGGCGAAGGAGGAGGTCGAAGCCGCCGCGAAGTGGGCTCGGGCGCGCCTCGAGGGGGGCGCGCGGCGCATCGGCGTAGTCGTCCCCGACCTCAGGCAGCGCCGGCGAGAAGTGGCGCGCATTTTCTCGCGCGTGATGCGGCCGGGCTACAACCTGCCCGGCGTGGAAAAGGCGCCGCTGCCGTTCAACATCTCCCTCGGCCTGCCGCTCGACAGCTATCCGCTTGCCGGCGCCGCGCTCGACCTGCTCGAGCTCGCCTTCGGCGCCCTTGCGTTCGAGCGTGCCAGCCGCCTGATCCGCTCGCCATTCCTTTTTGACGCCGAAGGCGAGCGGGCGCGCCGCGCGGCGCTCGACGTGTGGCTGCGCAGGGAGCTCGACGCGACCGTTCCGCTCGCCAAGCTGGTCGGCGCCACGGAGCGCAGCCCGCAGCTCAGGCGCTGCCTCGAGGCGGTATTCGAAAGCGTGCAGGGCGTGCAGGCGCAGACGCCCGCGGAGTGGGCGCGCGGGTTCTCCGTGGTGCTCGACGCCGCGGGTTTCCCGGGCGAGCGGGTGCTCGACTCCGAGGAGTACCAGACGCTCGGCAAGTGGCACGAGGCGCTGGCCGAGCTGTCGCGGCTCGAGCGGGTGTCGAAAGGCATGTCCTCGCGCGAGGCCCTTGCGGTGCTGCGGCGGCTGTGCGCGGACACGCTGTTCCAGCCCGAGTCGCCCGACGCCCCGGTCCAGGTGCTCGGCGTGCTCGAGTCGGCAGGACTGCGCTTCGACTGCCTGTGGGTCACCGGGCTGACCGACGAAGCCTGGCCGCTGCCCGCGCGCCCCAACCCGTTCATCCCGCTCGCGCTGCAGAAGAAGGCCGGCATGCCCGAGGCGAGCGCGGAAAGCTCGCTCGATCTCGACCGCCGGCTGACCGCGGAGTGGACGCGGGCGGCGGACGAGGTGGTGTTCTCGTTCCCCGCCAAGGACGAGGACCGCGACGTTGCGCCGAGCGCGCTGATCCTCGGCATCGCCGAAGGCGAGGTGGCGATCGCCGAATTCCCGCGCTACCGGGATATGCTTTTTAACAATAAAAAAATGGTTGAATTTGAAGACGCGAAGGGTCCTGCGTTCGCCGGCCGCGAGGTGCGCGGCGGCACGCGCGTCCTTGCCGACCAGGCCGCCTGCCCGTTTCGCGCCTTCGCCAAGTGGCGGCTGGCGGCCGACGAGCTCGACGAGCCGGTCGACGTGCCCGACGCGCGCACGCGCGGCATCCTGCTGCACGCCTTCATGAAGTTTCTCTGGCAGGAACTGAAAGGTAGCGGAGCTTTGTCGAAAAATCTTCAACCAGCGCTGACTGCGGCAGCGGCTGCGGCGGTGAAGGAGGTCGAGCTGGAGGGCCGCTTCGCGGAGCTCGAGCGCGAGCGCCTGGTGCGCCTGGGAGGCGAGTGGCTGGAGATCGAGGCGCTGCGGCCGCCCTTCGCCGTGGCGCTGGCCGAAGAGAAGCGCAAGATCGAAGTGTCGGGGCTGGTGTTCGACGCCCGCATCGACCGCATGGACGCGCTGCCCGATGGCGGCCACGTCCTCATCGACTACAAGACCGGCGCCCAGTCGTCGCTCAAGCTCTGGCTCGGCGAGCGTCCCGACGAGCCCCAGCTTCCGCTCTATGCGTTGAGCGCGAAGGAGGACATCGCCGCCGTCACCTTCGCGCAGCTCAAGACCGGCGAGATGCGCTTCCGCGGGTACTCGAAGGACAAAGGCGTGCTGCCGCGCGTTGAGCAGCCGGATAACTGGAAGGGACTCCTCGCCGTCTGGAAGAAGGAGACCGAGGCGCTGGGTGCCGGCTTCGCCGCAGGCGAGGCGCGCGTCGATCCGAAGCACGGCCTCGCCACCTGTCGCCTCTGCCATCTGCAGACGCTCTGCCGCGTGCACGAGAAGCCGCACCTGCTGAAAGGCGAGGAATGAGCGCGCAGGGCGATCTCTTTCAGGCGCGTCCCGCCGGCATCGCCGACCAGGAGGCGCGCGACGCCGCGCTCGATCCGCGCCGCTCGTTCATCGTGCAGGCGCCGGCCGGCTCGGGCAAGACCGACCTGCTGGTGCGCCGCTACCTGGGCCTGCTCAAGACGGTGAAGCAGCCCGAGGAGGTGCTGGCGATCACCTTCACCATCAAGTCGGCGGCCGAGATGCGCAAGCGCGTCCTCGACAGCATTGCCTCATCCGGCCATTCTCCCGCCGAGATCGGGCCGCGGCTGCGCGTGCAGACCATCGACGCCTTCTGCGGCTCGCTGGTGCGCCGCATGCCGGTGCTGTCCGCCTTCGGCGCGCAGCCCGACATCGTCGAGGACGCGCGCGAGCACTATATGGAGGCCGCCGCCCTGGTCCTGAAAAGCCTGTCGCCTCCGGTCGAGCGCCTGCTGCGCCACCTCGACAACAACGTCGAGGCCTGCGCCGACCTGATCGCCTCGATGCTCGCCCGGCGCGACCAGTGGCTGCGCAAGACCGGCGCCGCGCCGACCCGAGGCGAGCTCGAGAAAAATCTCGCCCGTGAACGGGAAAAGCTCATCAGCGCCGCGCGGGCGCTGCATCCCAAGGCCTCGCCCGAGTTTGCCGACGCCTTGCTTACCAAGGCGAACACCTGGTTCAAGAATAATTCAGAAGCGCAATCCCTTTCCGGCAATGAACCGTTACGCCTCGCGCTCGTGCAGCTGCGGCGGCTGCCGCCCGAGCGCTACGGCGACGCGCAGTGGGAGACGCTCGGCGCGATGCTGCAGCTCCTGCCGCTCGCCGCCGCGCAGCTCAAGGTGGTGTTCGCCGAGCGCCGCGAATGCGATTTCACCGAGATCGCGCAGGGCGCGGTGCGCGCGCTCGGCACGCCCGAGGAGCCGACCGACCTGCTGCTCGCGCTCGACTATCGCATCCGGCACATCCTGGTCGACGAGTTCCAGGACACCTCCTGGTCGCAGTGGGAGCTGCTCGAGCGGCTGACCGCCGGATGGCAGAAAGGAGACGGGCGCACGCTGTTCCTGGTGGGCGACCCGATGCAGTCGATCTACCGCTTCCGCGAAGCCGAGGTGGCGCTGTTCCTCAAGGCGCAGCGCGAGGGCCTGGGCGGCGTGAAGCTCGAGCGGCTCACGCTCTCCACCAACTTTCGCTCGCAGGCCGGCCTGGTCGGCTTCTACAACGACGCCTTCCCGCGCATCTTCCCGGCCGCGGCCGACGAGGCCTCGGGCGCGGTGCCGTACTCCGCCGCCAGCGCGCATCCCGAGCGCAAGGCCGAGCCGGATCCGGTGACCTGGCACTCCATGCCCGACAGGAGAAGCGAAGCGGCTCGTGTAGTGGAGCTCTTGAAGGATCCGCAGGGCCGCACGGCTATTCTGGTCCGCAACCGCGCCTCGCTGGACGACATCGTGCCCGCGCTGCGCAAGGCGGGCATCCGCTACCGCGCGATCGAGATCGAGCAGCTCGGCGAGCGGCAGGTGGTGCAGGACCTCTATGCGCTCACGCGCGCGCTCACGCACCAGGGCGATCGCGTGGCGTGGCTCGCCTTGCTGCGCGCCCCATGGTGCGGGTTTTCATTGAGCCAGCTTCACGCCATCGCGGGCGGCGACCGCTACGCGACCATCTGGGAGCTGATCCAGAGTTTTCCGGGCCTGGAGAAATTCAGGAGCGTGCTCGGCCCGGCGATCGCCAACCGCAGCCGCGGCACGCTGCGCGACCTGGTCGAGGGCGTCTGGCTCGCGCTCGGCGGGCCGGCCTGCGTCGAGAGCCGCACCGACCTGGAGGACGCCGAGATTTTCCTCGACGCGCTCGACGAGCTGGAGGGCGCCGGCGGCCTCGACTTCGCCGCGCTCGCCGCCGAGCTCGAGCGCCTGTTCGCGCTGCCCGACGTCGCCGCCGGCGACGACGACCTGCAGATCATGACCATCCACAAGGCCAAGGGGCTCGAGTTCGACACGGTCATCGTCCCCGGCCTGGACAAGGGCCCGGGCCGCGACGACCCGCCGCTGTTCCTGTGGAAGGAGCGGGTCGACGGCGGCGGCCTGCTGCTCGCGCCCATCAAGGAGGCCGGGGCGGAGCGGGACGCGGCGTACTCGTACCTCGCGCGCCTCGAAACCGAGGCCGAGGACGTGGAGTCCTCGCGCCTGCTCTACGTCGCCGCGACGCGCGCGAAACGCAGGCTGCATCTCCTCGCCTGCCTCGAATGCGACGACCACGGCGCGGTAAAGAAGCCGCGCGCCCGTTCGCTCCTCGAGAAAGCCTGGCCGGTCGCCGAGCCGCATTTCGCCGCGCTCGAAGCGCCGGCTCCCGCGCCCGCGGTCGCCGCGACGGCTGCGCTGTTCCACCGGCTGGCGGCGACCTCGGCGGCGATCGCTCCCCCGGCGCGCTGGACGCCGCCGCCGGAGGGCCGCGTCGAGGAGCGCATCGAGTTCTCCTGGGTGAGCGAGACCGCCAAGCACATCGGCACCGTCGTGCACCGCTGGCTGCAGCGCATCGCCGAGGAGGAAATGAAGGGCTGGGATGGCGCGCGGATTGCGTCCCTCGAGAAGATCTTCTCCACTCAACTCCTATGCCTGGGGGTGCCGCAGGCGGACTTGAAGGAATCGATCGAGCGTGTTTCCCGCGCGCTCAGAAACACGCTGGCCGAAGAGCGCGGCCGCTGGCTGCTCGGTCCCCAGCGGGAAGCGAAGGCGGAATACCGCCTGCGCACCGCGGGCGGAGCGACCTACGTCATCGACCGCTGCTTCCGCGATGCGCACGGCGAGGTCTGGGTAGTCGACTGGAAGACCGGCCAGCACCAGGGCAGGGACCTCGAGGGCTTCCTCGAGAGCGAGCAGCACCGGCACGCGCCCCAACTGGAGCGCTACGCGAACGCCCTGAAGGCGACGCGGCTGGGCCTCTATTTCCCCGCGCTCGCGCGCTGGCGGGAGTGGAAAAAGTAGATCGGTGCAATAGATCGGTGTCAGGCACCGAATTGCAATTCGGGGTCAGAGCACGAACTCGTCCAAGGTCACAATTTGTGACCTTGAATCCCAGCAGGCTTTCTACGACACGAAACCGATTCGACGCTTGGAGGGCGGCGCAGGCGGCGCCATCAATTCCCGGATGGCATCAAACACGACCTTGAACTGACGGTCGTACTTCGACTCCAGCAGGTCTAACCGCTGCGCGAGTTCCCGGTTGTGGCGACCCCCTGTTCCGTGAACGCGTACGGGATGTACTTGGCGTACTTGCCGCGGCCTGCTGGCCGCTTGCTGTCTAAGGTCACAATTTGTGACCTTAGAACTCTAACCTCTTGTTCCGTCAGTCGAAAGAAGAAGTCGGCGGGAAACCGATCGAGGTTCCGCTTGACCGCCTGAACCAGGGCCTTTGTAGCGACGCCGTATAGCGCAGCGAGATCCGAACCAACCATCACCCTTTGGCCCCGGAAGATCCGGATGAGCGATACGACGTGTTGTGCTTGCGCGGTCGGTCCCATCGCTTCCTCATAAATGGAACGCCCTCGCGGTCGTGCGCGTTGACTCGCACGCCTAGAATAGCCGCTGGGAGGCTTACCTGAGACAAGCTGTCCTCTATCTGCTCCTCAGTACC
>Ga0137436_1000270_pt1 | contig 16469 bp, 19 predicted proteins | sample EasRivERMGT119_2_FD_102328 | JGI IMG/M metagenome (GOLD analysis project Ga0137436, IMG submission 102328) | Soil microbial communities from meander-bound floodplain in the East River, Colorado, USA - East River MetaG ERMGT119_2 | ecosystem: Environmental > Terrestrial > Soil > Floodplain ...
GAAGCCCGCGAAAGGAGCTGTGAAAGTGGAAGACCTGCAGAAGAGCTGGAAAACCCTGCTTGCCGAAGGAGCGGACGTCGCCGCGAGCGCGGAACCGCTCAAGCTCCCGGACGCCGAATGGAAAAAGCGGCTGTCGCCGGCAGCCTACGACGTGCTGCGCCACGAAGGCACCGAGCGGGCCGGCACGAGCCCGCTGGACCGCGAAAAGCGCCCGGGGGTGTTCGTCTGCGCAGGCTGCAGCCTGCCGCTTTTCACTTCGGCGATGAAATTCGACAGCGGCACCGGATGGCCGAGTTTTTTCACCACGATACCCGGCGTATTCGGGACCACGACGGACCGCAAGCTCTTCATGGAGCGCACCGAATACCACTGCGTGCGCTGCGGCGGGCACCACGGCCACATCTTCGACGACGGGCCCGAGCCGACCGGCCTGCGCTACTGCAACAACGGCGTGGCGCTGCGATTCATACCCAAGGGGCCGGCAAAGAAACCCGCCTGACCGCCCCTGATTTCGCGAGCGCGAGGGCCATGCGCGGCCCTCGTCTCATATATCGGTCCGAAGGATGCGTTGCGCCTTCCATGCGCTGTAGATCAACAGAAGGGTAAGGAGCACCGCCGTAACTGCGAACACCGAGTAAGCCATGTTCGACGGGGACAAGGAGATGCCGGTTGCCGCGACGGCTTCCTTCGTGTGCTCCATGCGCACCGCATACATCCCGGTATAGTGCATGCCGCACACCGCGATCCCCATCACGAATGCGCTGCCGAAGCGCTGCAGATTGCCGCGCAGGTTGAACGCGAGCCACAATGCCACCGTTGCGGCCACGACGGCAATGGCGATGGAAGCGTAGAACAAGTTGGTGTCGTAGGTGATCTTGGCCGGCATGATCATCGCCGCCATTCCCGTGTAATGCATCAATGCGACACCGAGCCCGGTCAGGACTCCGCCCAGAGGCAGGTTGATCCACCCGCCGTCGCTTCGTCCCACGATGAACAAGCCGATCGCTGGGGCGACAATCGCGAGAATCAAAGAAACGACGGTCAGCGTCGGGTCGTAGGCGACGGGCACCCCCATGTCGGCCGCATTCATTCCGATAAAGTGCATGGACCAGACCGCGCCGCCGCCCAGCGCCACCGATGCGCCGGCCACCGAACCGACCACCGCCGTCCAGGTCCGCGCCTGCGGGATTGCGATGGCGAGCTGTAACGCCGTGTATGAGCCGAACACGGATATCACATACGACAGTGCGACTAAAAACGGTTCGTAATGAATAGCGTTCATTTCGATATCCCCAGTCCGTGATAAGGAATTACGGGTGCATCATCAAGCAGTAACGCCGGACATTATAGATCATAGTTGAACTTGTAAGTGCAGCGTGAATCCCCCTTTGCCCTGCACGCTGTTTTTTGAACGCGAGTGTTCTGCGTCAACGGACCTGCATCCAGGAATCCCTGCATGAAGCCGGTCAGGAATTCACAACAAGAGATTCTGCCCGTACCGCAAAACGGACTGTCGGGCAAGCTCACTTCGGTGTCGGTTGCGTCCACCTTGCTGAGGGCTTCCAGAGCGGGAACCAGGGTTCGCCGTAATGCAACAGGCATCTTGAGCGGACTGCCGAGCGACCATTCCTTTTCGTACTGAAAAGCGCCTATTCTTTTCCCTGCTTCGGCCAATTCCAGATCCCGGGCTTCCGAACCGAATGATTCGCCGTACGCCTGCACCAGAGGGGCGATATCGGGAAATTGAGCGGCGATTTCCTTGATCGTCGGGGCTGCGGATTGCGCGCCTTCCACACTGACTACGCTGAAGTCCGGGCTGAGGCTTTTTATTTCAGCGGCCAATTTGGCTTTGTCGAGCTGGGTTATGTCCAGGCTGAATGTTACGAGCTTCGCCCCGGAAGCCGACTGCGTGACTTGCTGGCCTTTGAGCGGGTAGCCCTTGCGGACGAAGAAAGTCGATATCCGGGCCAGTGCGCCGCTCTTGTCGGCCCCCTTGATCGTGATGGTCATCATTGTCGGCACCTTCGCATAGTGGCGCCGAAATTCTATCCCAACCAGGCCATGTCCGAAGAACGACCCCCCGCTCGCGGGCGAGGTGCTCCACCTGTAACCGCTGAAACCGGGCTTACAAGCCGTTACAGGTCCCGGGTCAACAGCCTGCCCGGGCGGGCCGTTTTTGTGCTCGTAATCTTCCAAAAGAGGAGCGAACCATGAAGACCAAGACGTTCCGGTTTCTGAGCCTTGCAGGTCTTGCCGTTTCCGCCATGGCAGCCAGCGCACCTGCGCTGGCGCACGACGGACACTTCTACGGACACGCGCACTACGGCAGGCCGCACTTCGCCTATCCGGGTCAGCGCGTCGTCGTCGTGCGGCCCCCTGTGTTCGTGCAGCGCCCCGTGGTGGTATATCGCCCGGGTCCGGTGTACTACAGTCCGGCGTACTACGCCGCTCCTGCACCGGTGTACTACGCGCAGCCCTGGGGCACGATCGGCGGCGCGATCGCCGGTGCGGTGATCGGGAGCGCCGTAGGCGACGGCCGCCCCGGCGCAATCGCGGCCGGATCGGTGATCGGTGCAGTGGTGGGCGGAGGACTGTCCCGCTAGGCTCGAGCAGACCTGCCCGCTTCACGGAAAGTCCGCCTTCGGGCGGACTTTCGCTTTGGGGCCCTTACAATGGCGCGATGCCCGCCGCACCGCCCTACTCGGGGCTCACCCCGGATACCGTGCTCGACGCGCTTGCGAGCGTGGGCTTCTCCGGCGACGGCCGGCTGCTCGCGCTGAACAGCTACGAGAACCGCGTGTACCAGGTTTGGCTCGAAACGGAAGACACACCCGGCTCGCCGGACTCGGTCGTCACGAAGTTCTATCGCCCCGCGCGCTGGACCGACGCGCAAATCCTCGAGGAGCATGCGTTCACGCTCGAACTCGTCGAGCGCGAGATTCCGGTGGTCGCACCGCTTTCACTCGCCGGCAAGACGCTGCACGAGTTCGGCGGGTTCAGATTCGCGGTCTATCCGCGCCGCGGCGGGCGCACGCCGGAGCTCGAGGACCGCGACACGCTGGAGTGGATGGGCCGCTTCATCGGCCGCATTCACGCGGTCGGCGCGACCCGGTCGTTCGCCGTGCGACCGGTGCTCGATGTCGAGAGCTTCGGCCGCGAGCCGCGCGGCTGGCTGCTCGCGCACGACTTCATTCCCGCGGACCTGCTCGATGCGTGGAAGAGCGCGGCCGACATGGCGCTTGCAGGTGTGGCGAGCTGCTACGAGCGCGCCGGAGACGTGCGCGCGCTGCGCCTGCACGGGGACTGCCACGCGGGCAACGTCTTATGGACGGACGACGGCCCGCACTTCGTCGATTTCGACGACTGCCGCTCGGGGCCGGCGATCCAGGATCTGTGGATGCTGCTCTCGGGCGACCGCGCGTCGATGACGGGGCAACTCGCCGACGTCCTCGCCGGCTACGAGGATTTCCAAGAATTCGATCCGCGCGAGCTGCATCTCCTGGAAGCCTTGCGAACGCTGCGCCTCATCCACTACTCGGCCTGGCTCGCGCGGCGCTGGGACGATCCCGCGTTCCCGGCGGCATTCCCCTGGTTCAACACGCAGCGCTACTGGCAGGACAGAATATTGGAGCTGAAGGAGCAGATCGCGCTGATGGAAGAGGAACCGCTTCGCGCATGAGCACGGAATTCGTGAACGGGCGCATTCGTTCCCTCGAACGTCCCGACGGGGCGCGCATCGCTTATGGCATCATCCGCGCGGACGGACCGCGCCCGCTGCTCGCGCTCGCGCACGGCATGGGCAGCAACATGACGCGCTGGTCCGATTTCTTCGGGCAGACCGCGCTCAAGGCGTCCTGGGATCTCCTGCGCCTCGATCTGCGCGGCCACGGCGGCTCGCCGTGGCGCGGACCGACGGGAATGGAGATCTGGACCGAGGACCTCGCCGCGATCCTCGACGCCGAGGGTTACGATCGCGCGGTCGTCGGCGGACACTGCCTGGGCGCTAACTTCGCGATGGAGTTCGCGCGCCGCAAGCCGGAGCGGACAAGGGGGCTGGTGCTGGTCGAGCCCATGCCGCGAAGCGCGCAGGCGGGCGCCCTGCGCCGTCTGCAGCCCCTGGCGCCTCTGATACGGCTCGCGGCGGGCGCGGTGCGCGCGCTGAACGCTATCGGAATCAGGCGCCGCCGCGTGGAACACCTCGACCTCATGGCGCTCGACACGGCCACTCGCATCGCGATGGCATCGGAGCGGAGCGCTCGCGCCATGACCCGCATCTATGCCTCGCCGTTCTTCGACCTGCGCTACATGACCACTGCCGCCTATCTGCAGGACATCGTCGAACTCTGGCGTTCCGTGCCGCCGCTCGCCTCGATTCAGACTCCCGCGCTCGCGCTCGTCTCAACCGGCCGGCACTTCACCGATCCGTCGCTCGTGCAGCAGACGATGGCGGCGATGCCGCGCCTGACCCTGAAGCGGATCGAGGCGCTGCACTGGATCCCGACCGAGCAGCCGCAGGCAATGCGCGAGGCGATCGAACAATGGTGCGAGCGCCTTTGACGGACGGCCTCAAGCCGCGGCGAGTTCGGGCTCCGCGAGCGCATCGACCGCGGCCTGCGCGCGCGCAATGCCCTTCTGCTTGCTCGCCTCGCTGATCGCGAGTCCCTCGGCGTAGACGAACTCGATGTCGTCCATCCCGATGAAAGAAAGAAAAGTGCGGATGAACGGCGTCTGGGTGTCGTTCGGCGTCCCGGCGTAGATTCCGCCGCGCGCGGCGAACACGTATACCTCCTTTCCGGTCAAGAGGCCGACCGGGCCCTTCTCGGTGTATTTGAAAGTCACGCCGGCGCGCCCGATGTGGTCGAAGTAGGCCTTGAGCGTCGAGGGCAGCCCGAAGTTGTACATCGGCAGCCCGAGAACCACGACGTCGGCGCGCTTCAACTCGCCGATCAGTGCATCGGAGTAGTCGACTACCGCCTGCTGCTCGGCCGTGCGCTCCTCCGGCTTCGCGATGAACGCACCGAAGCGCGCGGCGTCCAGGTGCGGAACGGGTTCGGTCGCGAGGTCGCGCACGATCACCTTGCCGCCGGGGTTCGACGCGCGCCACGCGGCGATGAAACGCTCGGCGAGCTGGCTCGACTGGCCGCCGTTCGAAAAGATGCTGGATTGGATCTGGAGCAGCGTTTTCATGTTTCACCTCAATGTGTCAAAGATGGAATTTGTCCCAGCCGGCCGTTCTGGTAATCCACGAAGGCCTGCCGGATCTGTTCCTGCGTGTTCATGACGAAGGGCCCGTAGCCGGCGATCGGCTCGTCGATCGGCTGCCCGTTCATGACGAACACGGTCGCGTCCGATTCCGCCTCGATCGCGGCCTCGCCGCCCTCGCGCTCGAGCACGACGAGCTCGCCTTCGTTCGCGGCTTCGCCATTCACCGAAACCTTGCCCTTCAGGACGAAGAGCGCCGCGGTCCAGCCTTCGCGCAGGTCGAGGCTCACGCCGTGCCGCGCGCGCAGGCGCAGGTCGAGGAGGTTGATCGGCGTGAACGTGCGCGCCGGCCCTTTCGCTCCCTCGAATTCACCCGCAATGACCCTCACCGAGCCGGCTTCCCCGGGAAGCTTCGCCACGGGAATGTCGCGGTCCAGGAGTTCCTGGTAGCGGGGCGAAGTCAGCTTCGACTTCGCCGGCAGGTTCACCCAGAGCTGGAGCATCTCGAAGGGCCCGCCGCGCCGCGCATAGTCGCGCCCGTGCATCTCCTTGTGCAGAACGCCCGAGCCCGCGGTCATCCATTGCACGTCGCCTGGGCGGATGCTGCCCCGGTTGCCGCCGGTGTCCTCGTGATCGACCTCGCCCTGGTAGGCGACCGTGACCGTCTCGAAGCCGCGGTGCGGATGCCAGCCCACGCCGCGCTCTTCGCCCGTCGGCCCGAAATCCGCGGGGCCGGCGTGATCGAGAAGCAGGAACGGCGTCAGCTCCTTGCCCAGGTCCTGGTAGCTGAAAACCGTGTGCACCGGGAAGCCGTCACCCACCCAGTGGGCTTCGCCGCCGCGGTGAATGCTGCGTACGTTTTTCGCGGTGTTTTTCATGGCGCCTCCTTGTGTAATCGGTTCAAACATGGCGACATTTAATCATTGGACAAGTAGATTAAAAAGCGGAAAATACTGCTTGATTCAATCTATTAATTGGATATATGACCGCACCCCGCATCTCCCTCGACCAATGGCGCGCCCTCCTCGCAGTGGTCGACGAAGGCGGCTATGCCCAAGCCGCGAAAGCCCTGCACAAGAGCCAGTCGTCCGTGACCTACGCGGTGCAGAAGCTCGAATCGCTGCTCGGCGTAAAGGCCTTCAAGATCCAGGGACGCAAGGCGGGCCTCACCCCCACGGGCGAGCTGCTCTACCGCCGCGCCCGCTACCTGCTCGAGGAAGCGGCGGGGCTGGAGCAGTCGGCGAAGAAGCTGTCGGCGGGCTGGGAGGCGGAGATCCACCTCGCCGTGGAAACCATTTTTCCGACTTGGCTGCTGCTCGGCTGCCTTGCGCGCCTCGGGGAGGAGAGCCCGCATACGCGAGTCGAATTGATCGAGACGGTGCTCGGCGGAAGAGACGACGCATTGCTACAGAACCAGGCGGACCTCGCGATATTCGGAACCATTCCTCAAGGGTTCCTCGGCGAGTCGCTGATGCGCATGCGCTTCATACTTGCGGCGCACCCGGATCATCCGCTTCACAAGCTCGGGCGCAAGCTCTCGATCGAGGACCTGCGCGCGCATCGACAGCTGGTGGTGCGCGAGTCCAGTCCGCGGCGCTCGACGCCCTTGACGATGGAGGCGACGCAGCGCTGGACGATGAGCAATATGGCGACCTCCATCGAGGCGGCGCGCTCGGGCCACGGTTTCGCGTGGTTGCCGGTAGAAAGAATCCGCGAGGAGCTGAAGGCCGGCATGCTCAAGGCGCTGCCCCTGCGCGAAGGCGGCGAGCGCTACGCCGAGCTCTACCTCATCTTCGCCGACCGCGAGCACGCCGGCCCCGCCACGCTGAGGCTGGCGGAAATCATCCGCGAGAAAGTGGCGAGCGAGTGCAAGAAGTCCGCCGTCCCGGCGAGAGATCTTGCGCCTGGAAAACCGGGGACAGACCACGGTTTGGAGAGATCCGGTCGGCGACGGATCGTGCGCAGCGCGGGCCGCAAGCGAGCAGATCGCCCGGAGTTATGAAAACTGTGGTCTGTCCCCGGTTTTACGACTACCCCTCTAACAGGATCACCAACCTTGACGCGGGACGGGGAAACACTTATCGCTGGTTGGCCTTAGTTGTTATTTCCGGCGCTAGTCCCGCCGGTATAGGGAACAATGACGTTCGTCGTCAGATTGTCTCGGTACCTTCCGGACCGCAATGATTGGATGCTGTTGAACCCTCCACAGGTGACGCGTGAAATATTCACACGGGGTTTGGCGGGAAGGAGGCGACAACCGCTATCCCCGGTTCCCCGCAAAACCGCTATCCTCACCGGCTCTGCACTCCGGCGGCCCGCGTCCCCATGTCTTCCCCCGCCCCTCCCCATCGGCGCGACGCCGCGCTCACCGTCACGCTGGTGGTCCTGTGCCAGGGCTTCCAGATGCTGACGCTGGGCGGGATCGCGCTCTTTCTGCCGCTGATCCGCGAAGACCTGCACATGAGCTTCGCGCAGGCCGGAATGCTGTCCGCCGCGATGACCTTCACCTATGCGCTCGGCCAGATCCCGGCGGGCTACCTCGCCGACCGCTTCGGCCCGAAGCGCGTGTTCTTCGTCGGCATCCTCGGCTCGACGCTGCTGTCGCTCCACTTCGGCACGATCGAGTCCTACCCGGGCGCGGTCGCGAACCAGATGATCACCGGCGTGTTCCGCGCGGCGCTGTTCGCCCCGGGCCTGACGCTGGTCGCTTCCTGGTTTCCGCCGGATCGCAAGGCGACCGCGATGGGCATCTACGTGGTCGGCGGCGTTTCGGGGAACGTGCTGCTCTCGCTCATCGGGCCGTTCCTCGCCGGCCGCTACGGCTGGCGGCCGCCGTTCATCGCCTTTGCCGCGCTGGGCGTGTGCATCGCCTTCGTCTATTTCGCTTTCGGCAAGGAGAGACCCGCCGCGGGGCCGAAGCACCCGGTGGGAATGCTCGACGCGTTCCAGTTGTTCCGCTATCCCATCATGTGGGTGTGCGCCGGGATACAGTTCGTGCGTTTCGGCGTGGCCACCTCGTTCAACTTCTGGCTGCCGTCGCTGCTGGTCGCCGACCATGGCCTGTCGCTGCAGGCGGCGGGACTCATCACCGCCATGGGCTTTGCGCTGACCGCCTCTTCCAATGCGCTCGGCGGTTACGCCTCGGACCGCCTGAGAAACCCGCCGCTGGTGATCGGCGCATCGCTCGCCGTGCTCGCCTGCACGTCAGCGCTGCTCGTGGCCGTGGACTCGATCCCGGCCCTGGTGCTCGTGGTCGCGGTCAACGCGATCTTCCTGCAGTTCTACTTCGGGCCGCTCTTCTACGTACCGGTCGAGGTCCTCGGGCAGCGCGTCGCCGGCATGTCCACCGGCTTCAGCAACATGTTCGCCAACCTCGGCGCCCTCACCTTCGCTTACGCGCTCGGCGTGGTGAAAGACAAGGCCGGCGCCTTCACGCTCGGTTTTCTGGCCACCAGCGCCATGTGCGCGATCGGCGTGGTGCTGGCCGTGGTGCTGGCGCGCATGAGGAGGCGGGCACTCGCCGACATTCGCGGCAACGGCTGATTCAGCGCGGGCTCAGGCGGGCGTGTCCGGGTGCTCGCGCAGCGAGTCCGGGCGATACTCGGGCCTCCCCTTCCAGCGCCGCCATACGCTCTCGTGGACCGATTCGTTGCAACCCTTGCCGTACGCGCGCCAGAACCTTTTCTTGAACACCCGGTAGGCCCCGCACATGAACTTCTTGAAGGAATCGTCGATGTCGGCGAGGGAGTCCTGCGCCCCCGGCTCTTCCCTGGAGCGCAGCTTGAGTCCGGTCGCTTCGGCCTTGTCCTGCATCCATCGCAGCGGGAAATTCGGCAGGGCATCGGCCGGATGCTTGTCGTAGCCTCCGCCGACGTTCGCGTGCGCGCCGACGAACCACTTCTGCTCGACCGCGATGTTCTCGGGCTTCAACTTGGTCCAGAGCGTAACGGCGTAGTCCTCGCGGTTCTCGTCCGTAGCGACCGCATGGTAGGCATAGTCGACGATCTTGCTCAGGTCGGTGTCGTGCCACTGGTAGTGGCCCCGGCCGAAGGGCACGTGCGAAGCGGGGATGCCGAGCGCGCCCACGGTGTCCCACACCCCGATGAACTTGACGCGCACTTCGCGCGATTCGCTCGCGCGGAAGGCGACCGCTTTCGGGTCGTCCGGGGCGACGTCCTTGTCGCGATACAGATCGTATGCCCGCTCGACCCGCGACGGGTCCGCCGCGTTCAGGATGCCGCATTTGCGGATGAGGCCGACCAGGCTTCGCGCCGCGTAGGCGCCGCGGCTGAAGCCGAAGACGTAGATCTCGTCCTGCGCCTGGTATTTCTGCGCGAGCCACCTGTAACCCTCCTGGATGTTGTCCGAGAGTCCCCGGCCGAACGCGCCGCCGGTGATCCTGTCGTACCAGTGAGTCCCGACCCCCGGGTCGTAGAAGCAGGGCTGCTCGGGGTCGTCCTTGCCGCTCGAGGCGATCGACTCCCGCATGCGAACGACGTTGGTCCTCGTCTTCTCGTTGTTCCAGGTGCCGTCGAACATCACGATCAGTTTTCTGGCCATCTCCCCCTCCCTCTGGCGATAAGCTGCGGAGCATCATAGCCCTCAAGCTCCGGCAGGTGTCGGCCATTTCCGCACCGCGAGAGACCCTGGCTTTTCTGAGTCGAGAAAACCCTGAAGAACCTGTCAGGCAATCCCGACTCGCTTCGCCCTTGCGCCCGGTGCTCGACCTCGCACCCGGCGGCGATCCTGATCTTGCTGTTCACTCGCCCGTAAAGCGCCGGATCATGCGCCGGTCGCGCTTGCTGGGCCGGCCGTGCGTGTCGTGCGCCGGATGCGGCCCGGCGCGGCGCATGGCGATCATGTGCTCGCGCCTCGCCCGGCTCTCGCCGCTCTCTGCATACAGCAGCGCCGCCTCGGCCGCCGGACCGCGCTTGAGCGTCACGGCGCGCACTTCGACCCGCCATTGCAGCTCCCCCGAGCGCACCTCGAGCTCGTCGCCGGCCTTCACTTCCTTGCCCGGCTTAACGCGCTCGCCGTTGAGCCTCACCTTGCCGCCTTCCACCGCCCGCGCGGCGAGGCTCCGTGTCTTGTAGAAGCGCGCCGCCCACAGCCACCTATCGATGCGCAGACGCCCGGGCCGGTCTGAGTGCCTATCTGTGTCGCGGGAAGGCACCGAAAATACAAAACTCTAGCGGGCGGACCGGCCGAAGCTCTTGCAGTACTGCTCCGGCCCCTGCCAGTTCTGCTCGTCGACGCGGCCCGCCTTGAAAATCAGCGTACGTTCGCAGCGCACCGGCTCGCCGCCGCCGGATCCGAACATCACGCCGGTGCCGATGCCTATTCCGCCTCCTCCGCCGCCGCCGATCCCGAAGCCGACCGCGGAGCTTCCCCGCGAGCCCGCGCTGTCGGACACCCATGTGTATACGTCGCGGCCGTCCGTGAGCTTCGTGCTGCGGGCGGGCGTTCCCCAGCGCAGCACGACCTCGTCGTACGTGGCGCCGCCCCAGCTGCCTCTCGCTTCCGCAAGCTCGCCGCCCGGGGCGGCGCAGCCGGCAAGTAGAACTACGACCAGCGTTCCGATTCTCATAAAGCCCTCCATGGAAACGAAAACGCCCCGAAGATTTCTCCCCGGGGCGCCGTCCTGCTGTAAGGCACGCCGGCCTAACGGCTGGCGGAAATCCCAAGTCTGCGGATTGATCCGCTGTTCGAGGTCGGTAGTCCGGTCCTGCCTTGTTGGTCTCGCATGGGATCACCTCCTTTCGAAGTTGTGGACTTTTAGTTTATCACGCTCGATTGCGCCGGCAAGCTGAGCTAGCTGTTCGCGACGGGCACGGCCGGGGCGCGAGGAATCAGGAGCCACAGCACGACGTAGAGGAGGATCCCGAGACCGAACACCAGGGCGAGCAAGATGAACGCGACCCGGAAAAGGACGGGATCGATTTCGAACCGTTCTCCCAGGCCGCCGCACACGCCCCCGACCTTGCGATCGGAATTGGACAGGTGCAGCCGCATCAGAGGGCGGGGCTCGCCCTGCGCGCCCGTCTTTTCGGGGACCATGATCCACAGAATCAGATAAGCGAGCGCTCCGAGCCCGCCGAAAACGAGTGACACGAGAAAGAACAGGCGAAAGAACACCGGGTCGAGATCGAAATAGTCGCCGAGCCCGCCGCAGACGCCGGCGATCTTTCTGTCCTCGACGAATCGATGGAGTTTTTTCATGGTCGCCTCGCCGATCTGCCCTATCGCGAACAGGGTATCGACCCGCGCGCCGGCGGTGCTTGACTTGGGTCAAACCCGCCCCGGGCAATGGCAGCCGGGAGATTCTAACGCCGCTTCCGCGACAGGAGGTTTTCACGTATCGTGATGGCCCCAACCTATCAGGAGGAAACCCATGTCACGGATTTCGGCAGGACTGCAAATGCTTTTGCTCGTCGCCGGCGCTGCCGCGACGGGCGCCCAGGCCCAGGGGCTTGTCCATACTCAGAAATTGTCCGCGTCGCTTGCGAACGAGCTGGTAGGCGACACGGTTGCGATCTGCGCGCAGAAGGGTTACCAAGTGGTTGCGGTGGTCGTCGATCTGGACGGCGTTCGCCAGGCCCTGCTGCGCGGCAACGGGGCGCCGATCCACTCGATGGACAACGCCTACTACAAGGCCTACTCGGCGGCCTCGCTCACGCTTTCGCGCAAGGAAGACAGCACCAAAGCCGTCGCCGACCGGATGGCCAAGGCCGCTCCGACCACCGTGCCGCAGACGCCTCTGCCCAACGTCACCTACGCAGTCGGCGGGGTGGCCATCATGGCGGGCGGTGCCACGATCGGCGCGATCGGAGTGAGCGGCGCCCCCGGCGGCGCACTCGATGAAGACTGCGCCCGCACGGCCCTCGCGAAGATCAAGGATCGAATGAAGTAACGCGCGTTCGCTTGGATCCACCTGCCGTGAGCGCGCCCGCGGCGGGTGAGTGGCGGGTCAAGGTCGGCGCGGAAGAGACCTCCGCTGTCTTCGAGCCCGCGCTGGTATCGGCTGGCGGCGCGCTCTTTGTTTTCGCGCACGGCGCAGGCGGCCACATGGCCGATCGCGGCATGCTCGCACTGGCCGGGGCCCTGCGCAAACGCGGGTTTGACGTCGTTCGCTTCAACTTCCTCTACCGGCAAAAAGGATCCGGCCGCCCGGATCCGATGCCGCGCTTGAAGGAATGCATCGCCGCCGTGGCCGCGCACGCCCGCCGCGAGATCGCGCCGCAGACCCTCATCCTCGGCGGACGCTCGATGGGCGGACGCGCGGCTTCGATGCTCGCGGCCAAGGGGTTTCCGTGCGACGGCCTCCTGCTCCTCGCCTACCCCCTGCATCCGGCTGGCAAGCCCGAAGAACTGCGCGACGCGCACCTCGCGAAAATCAAAGTGCCGGTCCTTTGCTTCAACGGCACACGCGACGCGCTTTGCCGGCGCGATTTGATGGAAGGCGCGGTCGATCGTTTGACCGACCGGTGGACGATGCACTGGCTGGAGGGCGCCGATCACAGCTTCCATGTCCTCAAGACTTCAGGGAGATTGGACGAGGACGTTCTGAGGGAGATCGCGGAAGCTTGCGGTACATTCCCGTGGCATCATGTGCGCCCATAATGGTAAACGCCGTCAGCACAATTGGAGGATCGTCATGAGGGAGCTCGGCACGAAATTCATCAGGATATTCTCGCTCGCGGCAGGCGTTCTGATCGCCTTGACTGCCCTTTCGGTCCGGGCGGACTATCCCGCCCCGAAGGAAGCCGACTGGGTGGCGCGGGACTTCCGCTTTCACACGGGCGAAGTGCTGCCCGAGGTGCGCCTGCACTACAGGACGATCGGCGCACCCTCGGGGGAACCGGTGCTGATCCTGCACGGAACGGCCGGATCCGGCGCCAACATGCTCGCGAAGGACTTCGCGGACGAGCTCTTCGGGCCGGGGCAGCCGCTGGATGCGAGCCGCCACTTCATCATCCTGCCCGACGCCCTCGGCACCGGAAAATCGACCCGGCCTTCCGACGGCCTGCGCGCGCGCTTTCCGAAGTACAACTACGAGGACATGGTACTCGCGCAGTACCGCCTCGTGACCGAGGGCCTGGGGATCAAGCACCTGCGCCTGGTGCTCGGCAACTCGATGGGCGGCATGCAGACCTGGATCTGGGGCGTGAAATACCCCGACTTCATGGACGCGTTGGTGCCCATGGCCTGCCAGCCGACCGAGATGTCGGGCCGCAACTGGATGCTGCGCCGGTTGCTCGCCGAAGCCATCCGCAACGACCCGGACTGGAACGGGGGCAACTACAGCGCGCAGCCGCGCGGCATGCAGAGGCTCCTGGTGCAGTTCGGCATCGCCACTTCAGGCGGATCGCAGGCGCTCTACAAGCAGGGGATCACGCGCGAGAAGGCCGACGCGCTCGTCGCGCAGCGCCTGGCGCAGCCCTTCCGCGGCGACGCCAACGACGTCCTGTACCAGTGGGAGTCCTCGGACGACTACAACCCGTCGCCGGGCCTCGAGCGCATCCGCGCGGCGCTCGTTGCCATCAACGCCGCCGACGACGAACGCAACCCGATCGAGCTTGGCATCCTCGAGCGCGAAATCAAGCGAGTCAAGAACGGCCGCTATGTGCTGATTCCCGCGAGCGACCAGACGCGCGGCCATGGCACGACCGGCAATGCGGCGCTGTGGAAACAACACCTCGCGGATCTGCTGCAGAAGGCGCCGAGGTTGGGCAAGTAGTCAGCCCCTCACCGCGCGCACAGAGTCGCCACCACCGGCGCGGCCTTCCGCGTACGGCTCTAATAGGTCTTGTACTGCAGGTATTTGCCGCTCATCGCGATCTTGACCCGGTCGCCCTTCTCGTGCGGGAGCCGCGTGAGGTCCAGGTCGAAGTCGATCGCGCTCATGATGCCGTCGCCGAACTCTTCGTGGATCAGCGCCTTGAAGGTGGAGCCGTAGACGTTGACGAGCTCGTAGAAACGATAGATCAGCGGATCGGTGGGCACCGCGGTCGGCAGCGACCCCTTGTAGGGCACCTGCTGCAGGAGCAGCACCGCCTCCTCGGGCAGATCGAACAGCTTGCCGACAGCTTCCGCCTGTTTTTTGGACATCTGCATCTGGCCGAGGCAGGCGGCGGCCGTCCACTCCTTGCTCTGGCCGACCGCTTTCGCGATCTCGGGCCACTTGATTCCCTTTTTCATCTTGCGAAAGACGATGAGGTCGGTGACGTCCTCGCGCTTCATCGGCTTCATCATGCCGGCGAGCGCGGTTTCGGATTCGCGTTTCATGCCCTTCTCCTTCAGTGCTTGAGGTTGATGACGTTTGCCGCGGCCCGCGCCGGAGCGTCCCCCGGCGCGACGAGCCCCGGCCGGACCGTCGGCGGTTGCGCGACGCGGTCCGCTGCGCCGCTTTGCACCTGCTTCGAGCGATTGATGAGGAAATCCACCAGGTGGTTGCGGATGCGATAGTACTGCGGGTCGTGGTGGATGTCGTGGCGGGTGCGGCCGCGCGCCATGGTGTTCTCGACGATTTCGGCGATCGCCGCGCGCGGGCCGTTGGACATCAAGAGGATCCTGTCGGCGAGCAGGATGGCCTCGTCCACGTCGTGGGTAATCATGAACACCGTCTGGCGCGTGGCCTGCACGATGGCGAGGAGCTCGTCCTGGATCGTGCCGCGCGTGAGCGCATCCAGCGCGCCGAAAGGCTCGTCCAGCAGCAGCATCTTGGGCTGGATCGCGAAAGCGCGCGCGATGCCGACGCGCTGCTTCATTCCGCCGGAGAGCTCCGCCGGCTTCTTGTGCTCCGCGCCGGTGAGCCCGACCATGTCGATGAATTTCTGGCAGTGCGTCTGGACCTGGATGGCGTTCCACTGCGGCCATTTACTCTTGACGGCGAAGGCGATGTTCTTCATCACCGATGCCCAGGGCATGAGCGCATGGCCCTGAAACACCACGCCGCGCTCGAGCGACGGGCCCGCCACCTCGCGGTTGTCCATCACCACCACGCCGTCGCTGGCGGTATCGAGGCCGGCGAGCACGTTGAGAATGGTGGTCTTGCCGCAGCCGGAATGGCCGATGATGCAGACGAACTCGCCGCGCTCGATGGCGAAGTTGACGCTCTCGAAGACCGTGACGGCCTTGCCGCCCGGCGCCGGGTAGGTTTTCTTCAGGTCCTGGATTTCGAGAAAGGCCATGCTTCTACTCGACGCAGTCACTCGACATAGGTCACCAGCTTCTGCAGCCGGCCGATCGCGAGATCGAGGGCCATGCCGACCACGCCGATCGTGAGGATCGCGAAGATCACGTTGGCGAGGTTGAGGTTGTTCCACTCGTTCCAGACGAAATATCCGATGCCGGTGCCGCCGACCAGCATCTCCGCGGCGACGATCACGAGCCACGCGATGCCCATCGAGATGCGCATGCCGGTGAGGATGGTCGGCGCGGCGGCGGGAAGGATCACCTGGAAGGCGCGGCGCAGCGGCTTCACTTCCAGGGTCTTGGCGACGTTCAGCCAGTCGCTGCGCACCGCGGCCACGCCGTAGGCGGTGTTGATCAGCATCGGCCAGACCGAGCAGATGAAGATCACGAACACCCCCGAAATCGACGAATCCTTGATGGTGTAGAGCGCGATCGGCATCCAGGCGAGGGGCGAGATGGGCTTGAGGACCTGGATGAAGGGATCCAGCGCCCGGTAGACCAGCGGCGACATACCGATGACGAAGCCGAGCGGCACGGCGAGCACGATCGCGAGGAGGTAACCGAGGCCGACCCGGGCCAGGGAATGGGCGAGCTGGATGCCGATGCCCTTGTCGTTGGGGCCGCGGTCGTAAAAAGGCTCCGACAGGTTCTTGACGATCGTTTCGCCGATCTGCGCGGGCGTGGGGAAGCCCTCCGATTTTTTCGCGCCCTTTCCCAAGAGCCTCGCGTACTCGTCGGTTGCCGCCGCGCGCTCGCCCTTGGGCAGGGTGGCGAGATGCCAGGCGCCCACCAGAACGACGAAGAAAAGGAGCGACAGCAGCGCCGACTTGAGCCAGCCGAGAGACACTTACGAGGCCTTCCTGATGGCGAAGCTCGCCAGGTACTTGTCCGGTGCGGACGCGTCAAACTCCTTGCCCATTACCTTGAACCTGGCGTAGCTCACCGCCGGTGCCTTCATGTCGATCTGGGCCATGTATTTCCTCGCGTCGGTCACGAGGAAGACCTGCTCGGCGATTCTCTTGTAGTCGACGTCCTCCTTGAGATAGCCCCAGCGCTTCATCTGGGTCAGGATC
>Ga0137436_1000271_pt1 | contig 16447 bp, 15 predicted proteins | sample EasRivERMGT119_2_FD_102328 | JGI IMG/M metagenome (GOLD analysis project Ga0137436, IMG submission 102328) | Soil microbial communities from meander-bound floodplain in the East River, Colorado, USA - East River MetaG ERMGT119_2 | ecosystem: Environmental > Terrestrial > Soil > Floodplain ...
CAACCGCGTACACGTACGCTCGACAAGCGGAGAAGGTGGTGTACATGTCGGCAAGCTTTCCCTGCATCAGCTGGAACTCGCCGATCGGCTGGCCGAATTGCTTGCGCTCGTGCACGTAGGGCATCACGACGTCGAGGCAGGCCGCCATGATGCCGAGCGGCCCGCCGGCGAGCACCGCGCGCTCGTAGTCGAGGCCGGACATCAGCACCTTCACCCCCTTGCCTTCCTCGCCCAGCACATTCTCCGCGGGGACTTCGCAATCGCGGAACACCAGCTCGCAGGTGTTGGAGCCGCGCATGCCGAGCTTGTCGAGCTTCTGCGCGGTCGAGAACCCCTTCATGCCTTTCTCGACCAGGAACGCGCTGATTCCCTGATCGCTGGTCTTGCCGTAGATCACCAGCACGTCGGCGTCCGGCCCGTTGGTGATCCACATCTTGTTGCCGTTGAGGACGTACTTGCCGCCGCGCCGCTCGGCCTTCAGGCGCATGCCGACGACGTCGGAGCCCGCGCCCGGCTCGCTCATCGCCAGCGCGCCGACGTGCTCGCCGGAGACGAGCTTCGGCAGGTATTGCTTCTTCTGCGCGGCGGAGCCGTTGCGGCGGATCTGGTTCACGCACAGGTTGGAGTGGGCGCCGTAGGAAAGCCCGATCGAGGCCGAGGCGCGGGAGATTTCCTCCATGGCGACGATGTGGGCGAGGTAGCCCATCGCGCTGCCGCCGTACTCCTCCTCCACGGTCATGCCGAGCACGCCCAGGCTGCCGAGCTTGCGCCACAGGTCGGGCGGGAACTGGTTGGTACGGTCGATCTCCGCGGCGCGTGGGGATATTTCTTTTTGAGAAAAACCCCTGACAGACTCGCGCAGCATCGCGATCGTCTCGCCGTGATCGAAGTTCAGAAAGTTCATTCAGGCCTGTCGGGGGAACCGGCCAGCATCATCAGCGTCTGCTGCATGCTTGCCACGTGCTTGCCATCCTCAGAGTACACCTCGGCGCGCGCCACCGTCAGCGTGCGCCCCGGCTTCACAACTTGCCCCTTCGCCACCAGCGCGCCGCGAGCGGGGGAAAGGATGTTGATCTTGTACTCGACGGTCACCAGCGAGCAGTCGGCCGGCATGAGAGAGAACGCGGAATAGCCGCAGGCGCTGTCGGCGATCATGCCGAGGATGCCGCCGTGCACGAAGCCTTTCTGCTGTGTTAGGTCGTCTCGCCAGGGCAGCGCGATCTCGACATGGCCGGCCTCGATCCGCGCGAGCGACGCGCCGATCAGGACCATCGCCTTCTGCCGGCCGAAGCTTTCCCGGATGCGGGCAGCAAACTGTGGGTCCGGCGGGACAAATGCGGGGGCGTTCATACGAACCGGCTAGGCTACTTGACGTTTACGTAAACGTCAACTGAGCGGGCCGCTGTCAACCACGCAGTCTTTTCCTAATTTTCTTCTCGAAGCCCTGGATCTCGGCCAGCTGCGCCTCTATGTCGGCGCGCTGCTGCAGCAGGCTCGCCTTGTGCGAATCGAGCACGGCGAGGAAGCGCTCGAGCTGCGGCCGCTCGTCGCGCCCGGGCTCGTACATGTCGATCAGCTCGCGGATCTCCGACAGGGTCAGGCCCAGGCGCTTGCCGCGCAGCGTCAGCTTGAGCCGGGTGCGGTCGCGCGGCGTGTAGATGCGCCGCTGGCCGTCGCGGCGCGGCGCGAGCAGGCCCTGGTCCTCGTAGAAGCGGATGGCGCGCGGCGTGATCGCGAACTCGCGCGCGAGTTCGCTGATGGAGAATTCGGCGCGCTCCGTTTCCATGATAGCTTCAACGATTCTAGCTGATGTCCTCGCTCGTCAAGTCGTCTCTCGAATATCCCTACGCCGAAGTCCCGGCGCCGGGCGCGACGCTCGAAGTCGCGCCGGGTGTGCGCTGGCTGTCGATGCCGCTGCCGTTCCAGCTCGACCACATCAACCTGTGGCTGCTCGAGGACGGCGACGGTTTGACGGTGGTCGACACCGGAATCGGCAACGCCCAGACGCGGGCTCTGTGGGAAAAAATAATCGGCAACAACAAAATCATCAGAGTCATCCTTACCCACTACCACCCCGACCACGCCGGCAACGCGGCATGGCTGCTCGCGCGCGACGGCGCGCCGATGTGGACCACGCAGGGCGAGTACCTCACCGCGCACGCGGTGCGCTCCTCGAGCGCGGGCTACACGGCGGACGCCGTCCTCAAGGTGTTCCGCGCCAACGGCCTCGACGCCGAGCGCATGAAAGGCATGGCGCAGATGCGCGGCAACAACCGCTACGCCGAGCTAGTGCCCGAGTTCCCGCACTCGTACCGCCGCATCATCGAGCGCGATCGCATCCGCATCGGCGCCCACGACTGGGTAGCGATCGTCGGTCACGGCCATGCGCCGGAGCACCTGTCGCTGTTCTCCAGCGGGCTGAACACCGTGATCGCCGGCGACATGCTGCTCTCGACCATCTCGACCAACGTCAGCGTGTGGTCGATCGACCCCGAGGGCGATCCGCTGCGCCTGTTCCTCGACTCCATCGCGCGCTACCGGGAACTTCCCGAGGATGTGCTGGTCTTGCCATCGCACGGCAAGCCGTTTCGCGGCGCGCACACCCGCGTCGCCGAGCTGGAACGGCATCACCAGGAGAAGTTCGAGATCCTGGCGCAGGTGCTGCGCGGACGGCCGCAGAGCGCCGGCGAGCTGCTCGGGGTGCTGTTCCCGAAGCGCAAGCTCGACCTGCACCAGACGTTTTTCGCGATGGGCGAGGCGATAGCCCATCTGCATTACCTTTACTACGCGGGCCGCGCGACACGCGAATCCGGAGTCGATGGCATCATGCGCTATGCAACCGCCTAACAATAAAGATACTGCCGCAGAACAGGCGCAGGTGCTTCAGGCAGTCGCCGAGCGCTCGTCGCGGATCCTCGGCGAGTTCGCGCAGAAGCAGGCCGAAAGTCTGTCTTCTGCGATGCGCGACGAGCTGGGCATCGCCAAGGCGTTCATGGATCTCTATTCGCGCGTGGCGATGGATCCGAGCGCGGTGGCGAGCGCCTCGGTCAACTGGTGGATCGATTCGATGCGCCTGTGGCAGTCGGGCTGGATGCAGATGCTCGGCGCGCAGGCGCAGCCGGTTGCGGCCCCGGACAAGGGCGACTCGCGCTTCAAGGACCAGGACTGGTCGGGCAATTTCATCTTCGACTACATCAAGCAGTCCTACCTCATTGCCGCGCGGCATACCCGCGCCGCGGTGGCCGGCGTCGAGGGCCTGTCCGAGGAATCCGAGAAGAAGGTCGCCTTCTTCACGCGGCAGTATGTCGATGCGCTCGCGCCCACCAACTTCCTGATGACCAATCCGCAGGTGCTGCGCGAGACGGTGGCGAGCGGCGGGCAGAACCTGGTGAAGGGCCTCAACAACCTGCTCGCGGACCTCGAGAAAGGCCACGGCGAGCTGCGCGTCACGATGACCGACGAGAGCGCGTTCCAGCTCGGCAAGAACGTCGCCACCACGCCAGGCAAGGTCGTGTTCCAGACCGACCTGATGCAGCTGATCCAGTACCAGCCGTTGACCCGGGATGTCTACAAGCGTCCCCTGGTGATCATCCCGCCCTGGATCAACAAGTACTACATTTTGGATCTCAGGGAGAACAACTCCTTCATCCGCTTCGCGCTCGAGCAGGGGCACACGGTGTTCGTGCTGTCCTGGGTCAACCCGGACGCGCGCCTCGCGCAGAAGGGCTTCGAGGACTACATGCTCGAGGGGCCGCTCGCCGCGCTCGACTACATCGAGAAGGCCACCGGCGAGAGCAAGGTCAACTTCATCGGGTATTGCCTCGGGGGCACCCTGTTGGGTGCGACTCTGGCCTATCTCAACGCCAGGAAGCAGGATCGCGTAGCCTGCGCGACTTTTTTCGTCAGCCTCCTCGATTTCTCCCAACCCGGCGAGCTCGGCGTGTTCATCGACGAAGCGCAGGTGGCGAACCTCGAGCGCAAGATGAACGAGCGCGGCTACCTCGAGGGCTCGGAGATGGGGGGCACCTTCAACCTGCTGCGCGCAAACGACCTCGTCTGGTCCTTTGTCGTCAACAACTACCTGATGGGCAAGGACCCGTTCCCCTTCGACCTGCTGTACTGGAACGCCGACTCGACGCGCATGCCGGCGCGCATGCACAGCTTCTACCTGCGCAACATGTACATCAACAACCTGATGGGCAAGCCCGGCGGCATTACCCTCGCTGGCGTGCCGATCGATCTGTCGACAGTGAAGATCCCGGCCTACTTCATCTCGACGGCGGAGGATCACATCGCGCCGTGGAAGACGACCTACAAAGGCGCGAAGTACCTGGGAGGCAAGGTGCGCTTCGTCCTTGGCGGCTCGGGCCACATCGCCGGCATCGTCAACCCGCCGGCGGCGAAGAAGTACCAGTTCTGGACCAACGAGGCGATGCCGGAGACGGCTGACCAGTGGCTCGAAACTGCCACGCAGAAGCCGGGCTCGTGGTGGGAAGACTGGCAAGCCTGGATGGAGCAACAGAACGCCGGCGAGAAAGTGCCGGCGCGGGCGCCGCGAGAGCCGCTTGAAGACGCCCCCGGCAGCTACGCGATGCTTCGCCTGCAAAAATAGGGACAGACCCTATTTATTTTCCCCGTGGCTGTACTAGAAAATAAATAGGGTCTGTCCCTATTTTTGCCTCGGCTTGCGGGGCGCTCCGGCCGCCAGACGGTCGAACAGCCAGCCCGGCAGCAGCCTCAGCACCATCGATACCAGCGCCATCTGCCATGGCACGACCGCGAGCCGCGGCCGGCGCGCGATGGCGCGCGCGATGCGCCGCGCGCCTTCGTCGGCAGTGAGGAGGAAGGGCATGCGGAAGCGGTTGACGCGCGTCAGCGGCGTGTCGATGTAGCCCGGGCAGATGCATACCACCGCGACGCCGCTGCCGCGCATCTCGGTGCGCAGGCTCTCCAGCCAGGTGATCGCCGCGGACTTCGAGCCGCTGTAGGCGCCGTTACCGGCGAGGCCGCGGAAGCCGGCGACGCTGCAGATGCCGGCGAGCGTGCCGCTGCCGGCCTTGCGCATCGAGGGCGCGAAAGCGGCCAGCGTCGCCGCGAGGCCGACAACGTTCACTTCGAGGGTGCGGCGAAGCAGGTCCATGTCGCCCAGGTCTTCACCGCTCGTGCCCTTGCCGATACCGGCATTCGCGATGACCAGGTCGGGCGCGCCGAAACGCGAGATGAAGTCGGTCGCCGCGCGCTCGAGCGCGGCGACATCGGTCACGTCCAGCGCATAGGGCACCGCGGTGCCGGGCAGCCCTTGCGTGTTCGCCGGGCGGCGCGAGATCAGGCCGAGGACGTTGCCGGGAGCCGCGTAGTGGCGCGCGAGCGCCTCGCCGATCCCGGAGGAAGCGCCGGTGATGACGATGCGCACTATTTCTTCCGCTCGGCGGCGGCGCGGTCGACCAGGTATTCCACCGTCTTCATCATGTGCGGCACGCTGCCTGCGATGCGCGCCGAGGTGAGGTACTTGCCGTCGACTACGAAGGTCGGCACGCCCTTCACGCCGTAGGTATCGATGGCGCGCTTGGCCGCCTCGACCTGCGCCGTGACCTGGGCGGAGTGCCACAGCTCGCTGAAGCGCTTGGCGTCGACGCCGTTCGCCGCCACCCACTCGGTGACGTTCTTCTCCTCGTTGAGCTGCTTGCCGTCGAAGTGGTGGGTGTCGTACAGGGGCCAGTGCAGGCGCGCGACCTGGTTCATCGCGCCGAGCGCGTAGAAGGTGCGGGCGAACGACTCGGAGCTCTCGGTAAATGCGGCCGGGACGCGCAGGATGATCACGCCGGGGGCGCGCAGCAGCCAGCGCGCGATGTGCGGCTGCGCCTCGTAGCAGACCGGGCAGCCGTAGTAGAAGAATTCGAGCACCTCGATCTGCGCGACGGTGGCTACCGGCCGCGGCGGGTCGAGAACCTGGAAATCCTTCGGCGAGACCGCCTGCGCGCGCGCCGAGAGGCAGGCGGCGGCAAGCGCGGCGCCGAGCAGCGCCTTCGCGAGGCGGACCATGGCGGCGAAGTCTACCGCCATCGAGCGCCTACTTGCTCTTGCGGATGGTGTCTGCCAGGTAGTTGACGGTCTCGAACATCCCTTCGCGCGAGCGGCCCTGCTCGGTGCTCACGGTGTAGCGGCCGTGGACCGCCATTGCGGGGGTGCCGTCGATCTTGTACGCGGCGGTGAGCTGCGCGGCGCGGCGCACGCGGGTCTGCACGCCGAACGAGCGCATGGTGTCGTCGAACTTCTTCGGCTCCAGGCCGTTCTTTTCGAGCCACGCGGCGAGGGCCTGCTTGTTGTCGCTCTTCAGGGCGCTGCGGTGGATCGCGTCGAAGAACGGCTTGTGCATCTTGTCGAGCACGCCGAGCGCCTCGAAGGTGTAGAAGATCGCGGCGTCGAGCGCCCAGCGGTCGTTGAAGATCGCCGGCACGCGCCGGAACTGCACGTCCTTCGGCAGCGTCTTCTCCCACTTCTCGACCATCGGCTCGAGGTTGTAGCAGTGGATGCAGCCGTACCAGAAGAACTCGAGCACCTCGACCTTGCCGTCGTCGACCGCGAGCGGCGCCTTGACCTCGGTGTACTGGTACTTGCCCTGCGCCTGCGCCAGGGCGAGGGCCGGCGCGAAAGCGCAGGTGATCAGGAGAAGCGAAAGCAGTCTTTTCATGGCTCGCTACTGTTCCTTCATTTTGACCAGGCTGGCGTCGATTCCGTTCTGCGCCAGCGCCTGGCGTACCTTGTTGATCTCGTCCACCTTCTTGTAGGGCCCCATCCGCACCCGGTACCAGGTGCCCTTGTCGGGCAGGTTCGCCGGCTCGACGCTCGACTCGAAGCCGAGGATCGCCAGGCGCGCCTTCTGGTTGTCGGCGTCGGACGGGTTCTGGAACGACCCCGCCTGTATGAAATAAACGTCCTTCGACGCTTCCTGTTGACCGGGCGGCTGGCTCTTCGCGGCGCGCAGCTTCTCGCGCAGCTCCTTCTCGGAAACGGTTTCCTCGGCCCCGGGCAGGATCTTGTAGAAGTCGAACTTCGGCTTTTCCGCCGCGCCCGTGGGGGCGGCCACCGCGGTGGGCGAGCTGGCGCCCCCGCTCTGCGGCAGCCCGGCGATCGCGGGCGCCTTGCCGGCCGGCGCGGCCTTCTCGTCCTTCGGCTTGGATACCGAGAAGGGAACCGGCGTGCGGTTCAGGTAGAAGGCGACCGCCACCGACACCGCGATGCCGACCAGCAGGCCGACGAAGATGCCGAGGACGAAGCTGCCCTCCGAGCTCTTGCGCGTCGCGGTCATGTAGCGGGGTCTGGCCATCACATCTTCTCCGGGGCGCTGACGCCCAGTAGCGCGAGCCCGTTGGCGAGCGTTTGGCGCACCGCCGCGCACAGCGCCATTCGCGCCGCGCGCAGCGCCTCGTCTTCGACGAGGATGCGCTCGGCATTATAGTAGCTGTGGAAATCGGCCGCGAGCTCGCGCAGGTAGAAAGCCACCGAGTGCGGCGCGAGCTCCTGCGCCGCCACGGCGATCATCTCCGGATATTCCTCCAGCCTGCGCGCCAGCCGCAGTTCTTTTTCGTTGCTCAACAGCTCGGCCGCAAAGGCGTCCGGAGGAGTAAACCCCTGTGCGAAGACGCTGCATACCCTGGCATGCGCGTACTGCACGTAGTACACGGGATTCTCAAGGCTTTTCTCCCGCGCCAGGTCGACGTCGAAAACGAACTCGGTGTCGGCCTTGCGAGATACCAGGAAGAAGCGCACTGCGTCGCGCCCTACCCAGTCGATCAGGTCGCGCACGGTGACGTAGGAGCCGGCTCGCTTGGAGATCTTCACCTCCTCGCCGCCGCGCATCACCTTCACCAGGCTGTGCAGGACGTAGTCGGGATAGCCGGCGGGGATGCCCAGGCCGAGCGCCTGCAGCCCGGCGCGCACGCGGGTCACCGTGCTGTGATGGTCGGTGCCCTGCACGTCGATCACCTTGCGAAAGCCGCGCTCCCACTTGGTGACGTGGTAGGCGACGTCGGGCACGAAGTAGGTGTAGCTGCCGTCGGACTTGCGCACCACGCGGTCCTTGTCATCGCCATAGTCGGTGGTGCGCAGCCACAGCGCGCCGTCCTTCTCGTAGGTCTTGCCGCTCGCCTTCAGCGCGTTGACGGTCTTGTCGACCTTGCCGTCGGTATAAAGGCTCGACTCGAGGTAGTAGACGTCGAACTTGACGCCAAACGCCTGCAGGTCCGCGTCCTGCTCCCGCCTGAGGTAGGTAACCGCGTGCTTGCGGATGGCGTCGAGGTCGTCCGGATTGGAGATCTCCTTGGCGATGTCCTCGATGTACTCGCCCGCGTAGCCTTCCTCGGGCCAGCCGGGCTGCCCCGGCCTGAGACCCCGGGCGCGCGCCTGCACCGACCAGGCGAGCTTGTCGATCTGGGCGCCGGCGTCGTTGTAATAGAACTCTCGCGTCACCGCGTGCCCGCCTGCCTCCTGCAGTGCGGCGATCGCGTCGCCGAGGGCGGCCTGGCGGCCGTGGCCGACGTGCAGCGGCCCGGTCGGGTTGGCGGAAACGAACTCCACCTGCACCTTCTGCCCTTTTCCGGCTGCGCTTTTCCCGAACCCGCCTGCTTCGCGCAGGACGCGGCGCACGATGTCCAGCTTCGCGGCGGACTTGAAGCGCACGTTGATGAACCCGGCGCCGGCGATGGTGAGCGACTCGATGCTGCTGCTCTGACCCGCCGCAGCGTCGAGCAGCTTCTGCGCGATCTCGCGCGGGTTGCGCTTGAGCTGCCGCGCGAGCTGCATGGCGACGTTGCTCGAGAGGTCGCCGTGCTCGGGGTTCTTCGGCCGCTCGATGTGGATCTCGATGGCGCCCGCCTCGGGCGCGACCGCGCTCAGCCCCTTCTCGAGCACCCGGCGGAATTCTTCTTTCGGATCAGCCATGTAGAGGCGGCGAAGGCTAGTCGCGCATTCTAGTCGAACTCGATCGGGTCGACGTCCAGATGCCAGCGTATGTCGCGCGCTGCGGCTGCGAAGAGACTGGTTGTCAAACGAGCCAGGAAATCCTGCAGGGCGGGTCGGGAAGCCGACTGCATGACCAGCCGGGCGCGCTCGTAGCCGGCTCGCCGCGTGATGACGTGGGGCACGGGATCGTAGACCGTGACTTGCGCCGGCGGTTCGACCCTCGCCGCGGAGTCGGCGAGGAAGCGCATTGCGGTTTCCAGCTTCTTCGCCTCGGCGCGCAGCGCCGCCTCGAAAACGAACGGCGGAAAGCCGGCGGCGCGCCTTGCGGCGAGCTGCGAATCGGCGAAGCCCGCGCAGTCGTGCCGCGCGAGGGCGGCGTACAGCGGATGCGAGGGATAGCGCGTCTGTACCAGCACCTCGCCGGGCCGGTCGTGCCGGCCGGCGCGGCCCGCGACCTGCGCCAGCACCGAGAACAGGCGCTCGCCGGAGCGGTAGTCGGTCGAAACCAGCGCGGCATCGGCGTTCAGCACGCCTACCAGGGTCAGGTTCGGGAAATCGTGTCCCTTGGCGAGCAGCTGCGTGCCGACCAGGATGTCGCCTTCGCCGCGCCGGATGCCCTCCAGGGTGCGCGTTAGTTCGTCGCGCCGCCGCGCGCTGTCGCGGTCGATGCGCAGGATGCGCGCGCCGGGAAAGCTGGCGGCCAGGGTTTCCTCGACGCGCTGCGTGCCGCGTCCCATCGGCTTCAGGTCGACATTGCCGCAGGTCGGGCAGGCGCGCGGGATCGCGCTTTGCGCGCCGCAGTGGTGGCATCGCAGGCTGCCGTTCTGGTTTCTCCTCCCGCCATCGGCGGCATGCAGCACCATGCGCGCCGTGCAGCGCTCGCAGCCGGCGGTCCAGCCGCAGGCCTCGCAGGCCAGCACCGGGGCGTAGCCGCGCCGGTTGATGAAGACCAGGCTCTGCTCCTTCCTCGCCAGACGCTCGCCGATGGCGGCGACGAGCGATGGCGCGAGGCCCTGCTGCGGCGCCTCGCGCTGCAGGTCGATGAGGCGCACCGCCGGCAGGCGTGCTCCCGGAACGGCGCGCTCGGGCAGCTCAAGACGCTCGTAGCGGCCGCTCTGGTAGTTGTGCCAGGACTCGAGCGAAGGCGTCGCCGAGCCGAGGACCACCGGGCAGCCGGCGAGCTTGGCGCGGTAGATGGCGGCGTCGCGCGCCGAGTAGCGCAATCCCTCCTGCTGCTTGAACGAGGTGTCGTGCTCCTCGTCGACGACCAGCAGGGCGAGGCGGGCGATCGGCGCGAGCACCGCGAGGCGCGTTCCGAGCACGATGCCGGCATCGCCACGCGCCGCCTCGAGCCAGGCGGAGGTGCGTGCGATGTCCTGCAGGCCGCTATGCAGCACGGCGAGGCGGGTTGCGGGAAAGGCCTGGCGGAAGCGCGCTTCGAGCTGGGGCGTCAGGCTGATCTCCGGAACCAGCACCAGCGCCTGCGCGCCTCGCTCCAGGACCTGGGCGATGAGGTGCAGATACACCTCGGTTTTGCCGCTGCCGGTGACGCCGTGCAGCAGAAACGGCTGGAAGCGTCCGAGCGCGGCGGCTATGCGCTCACGCACGCGTGTTTGGTCTGCGGTTGGGGCGTGAGGTTCGACGAAATGCGCGACGGACGCGCCAGCCGGCGGCTGCAGCACCTTCTTCGGCAGCGGCTTGATCGATCGCAGGCGCGGCGGCAGCGCACCGATCACGGTTTCGCCAAGCGGCCGCTGGTAGTACGCGGAAAGAAACCGCATCAGCTCCAGCCAGTCGGACGCGAGCCGCGGCGCGTCGTCACGCACTGCGGAAATCGATTTCAGTTTTTCCGCGCGCAGTTCGCTCGCGGCATCGGCCTCGACCACCACACCAACTCGCTGGCGCGTGCCGAACGGAACCATCACGCGATCACCGGCGCGCACTTCGATTCCATCTGGCACCGCGTAGTCGAACAATCTCGCGAGGGGCACGTCGAGCGCCACCTTTGCGCAGGAAATCCTTTGCGTCCGCAAGGACTTAGAGCCTGTGGATAAAGGTGTGGGTAATGGCTTCATCCCAGTGTCACAAGGTTGTCCCGGCGTAGCCCGGCCGGGAAGTTCCCCTCTGAGGAGGGTTTTTTTGATCTTCGTATCAATGACTTATGCTCTCGTAGCCCTTGACCGCCGCACCCCTAGGGGAAAACCCGGCAGGGGCCCGGATTTGTGCATAAGTCAAGGGCCGGCGGGACCTTTTTGTCTGAGTACTCGGCTGTAAGTGCGTACTTCGTCTACCAGTGCCGAAACGGAATCGACGGGAGTTTGCGGCGCGATTCCGTGGCCGAGATTGAAAACATGCCCGGGCGCGGCGCCGAATTGATCGAGCACGCGGCGCACGGCCTCACGCACGCTCTTCTCCGGTGCAAAAAGCGCGGCTGGATCGAGATTCCCCTGCAGCGCAACGCGTCCGCCGGAAAGCTTGCGCGCGATGACAGGATCGCTCGTCCAATCGAGACCGACTGCATCGCAACCTGAGCGCATCATCGCCGCCAACCAGGGTGCGCCGCCCTTCGTGAAGAGAATTTTCGGCACGCGGCTGACTTGCTCGAGCACTTTCCTCGTGTAGGAGAGCGAAAAGGTCTCGTAGTCCTCGTGCGCGAGGATTCCGCCCCACGTGTCGAACAGCATCACCACTTGCACGCCGGCGCCGATCTGCGCATTGAGGTAGTCGGCGACCGCGCGCGCGTTCACGTCGAGGATGCGGTGCAGCAGGTCGGGACGGGTGTGCAGCATCGTCTTCAGCTGCCGCCAGTCGCTGCTGCCTGCGCCTTCGACCATGTAGCAGGCGAGGGTGAAAGGACTGCCCGAGAAGCCGATCAGCGGCACGCTGCCGGCGAGCGCGCGCCGGATCTCGGCGACCGCATCGGTGACATAGCGCAGCTCGGCGCCGGGGTCGGGCGCGCGCAGCTGCATGATCTGTGCCTCGTGCCGCAGCGGCCGCTCGAAGCGCGGCCCTTCGCCCTCGGCGAAGGCGAGGCCCAGCCCCATCGCGTCGGGAACCGTCAGGATGTCCGAGAACAGGATCGCCGCGTCGAGCGGGAAGCGCGCCAGCGGCTGCAGCGTCACCTCGGTGGCGAGCGCGGGGCTCTTGGCCAGCGCGAGGAAGCTGCCGGCGCGCGCGCGCGTGACGTTGTACTCGGGCAGGTAGCGCCCGGCCTGGCGCATCAGCCAGACCGGCGTGTACTCCGTGGGCTGAAGGGCGAGCGCCCTCAGCAGCACATCGTTCTTCAGAGCAGTTTTTGGATGTGCTTCCACTCGGCCTCGGTCACCGGGGTAATCGAAAGCCGGTTCCCCGGCCGCAGCGTCACCATCTTCGCAAGTGGCTTTTGCTCTCGTATCTCGATCAAGGAAATCAATCGGGTCTTGCGCAGCGCGCGTACGTCGACGTTGAACCAGCGCGGCGCGTCCTTCTTCGACTGCGCGTCGTAGTAGGGGCTTTTCTTCTCGAACTGCGTCTTGTCCGGGTAGGCCGCGCAAGCCACTTCCGCCAGCCCGGCGATGCCCGGCTCGGGGCAGCTGGAATGGTAGAAGAGCACGCCGTCGCCGACCTGCATCTGGTCGCGCATGAAGTTGCGCGCCTGGTAGTTGCGCACGCCGGTCCAGGGCGTGATGCGGCCGGCAGCGGCGAGCGCGTCATCGATCGAGCACTCGTCGGGCTCGGTCTTCATGAGCCAATACTTCATGCCGGGATTGTAGTTCGCCGAAGGGAAGCGTTCCCCGCTTGTGGCGATGGGCTCGGCTCCCGAACCCTGGCTCTGCAGGGTGGTCGCATACCGGTCACCTCAGGTTCGTCCGGCAAGCGCTGGAAGCGCAGGGGACGATCACAACAGTGACGCTAGATCCGCAACCTAAGGAAGCTATCGGTTCGGAAAAATTGAGCCCTGTCGCACACGGCAGGGAACGGCGAATATTTTGCGCGTTTGGCGCAAAATATTCCACCTGTGCAACAGGTGGGGAAAGTTTTAAAACAGTTTCTCTTGCTTGGCAATCGCGGCGTCGAGCTGCGATTCAATTGCTGACAATCTGTGTTTCGCCTGCCCCATGTCGAAGCCGGAGCCGAGCTTCACGCTAAGCAATTCGTGCGCCACGTTGAGCGCCGCCATCACCGCGATGCGCTCGGCGCCCATCACCTTGCCGGCCTTGCGGATCTCGCTCATCTTGGCGTCGAGGTAGGCGACCGCCTGCATCAGCGCCTCGCGCTCGCGGTCTTCGCAGGCGACGCGATAGGTGCGCCCCAGCAGGTTGACTTCGACGGTTTTCGACGCTTCGGCCATGCGGCTCAGGCCGTCAACCGGGGATCTTGGACAGCAGCCCTTCCAGCCGGGCCTTGGCGCCGTCGATTTTCTCGTGCAGCTTGCGCGCGTCGGTGCGCGCCGAAGCCAGCTCGCGCTTCAGCTCGACGTTCTCGGCGCGCAGCCGTTCGCACAGCGACACGAACTGCGCCACCTTCGCCTCAAGTGAGTTGAACTCCGCCTCCACGCACCCACTATGTTGCAAATTTCAAGCATCGTCAAGCAGTAAGGGGCGGTTCTGCATGTGTTTCATGACCTTGCGCGGGCGGCTTCCAGCATGCCGCAGAGGCGCTCGGCGCCCTCCAGGATGCGAGGCGTCTGGCGCTGGATGAGGTCCGCCGGGATGGCGTAGAGCTGGCCCCGGGCGGCCGCGGCCAGGCCGGGAAACTGGCGCCACATCTCGAGCCAGTGGGGCTGGGCGTCGTTCGAGCCGCTGGCCACGATGGCAGCCGGGTTGGCGCGCAGCACCGCCTCGCGGTCGACTTCGGGCACCAGCAGCGGCAGGGCGGCGAAGACGTTCTCGCCGCCGCACAGCCCGATCACCTTGCTGATGATGTGATCGCCGTTGACGGTGAGCAGCGGCCGGTCCCAGATCTGGTAGAAGACGCGCACCTTGCGCTGCCCGCCGTAGCGCTTCTCGAGCGCCGCGGCGCGGGCGCGGAATGCGGCGGCGGCGCGCTCGGCCTGAGTCTCGTTGCCGGCCAGCCGGCCCAGGCGCTGCAGGGTCCGGGCGACGTCGTCCAGCTCGCGCGGCTCGGAGCGGAAAACCGGCAGCCCGAGCTCGCCGAGCCGCTCGACCGTGCGCAGGCTGCCCGCATTCGGCCATGCCACGACCAGGTCGGGACGCAGCGCCAGCACCGCCTCGATGTCGATGCGCGCGTCGCTGCCCACGCGCGGCAGAGCGGCTGCCTCGGGCGGAAAGTCGCTGAACTCGACCGCGCCGACCAGACGCGCGCCGCCGCCCGCAGCGTAGAGAAGCTCGGTGAGATGCGGCGCCAGGCTGACGATGCGCGAAGCGGCTTTCGCCAGCCTGACTTCATTTCCATAGTCGTCACGCACCGCGACTTGCGCATTTGCATTGAGAATCCAAGCCAGAAAAAACACCGCCAGCCGCATGCGGCTATGATATCGGCTCGCTTTCGGGTGTTCGGGAAACAGGTGAGAAGCCTGTACTGCCCCCGCAACGGTAAGCGAGTGTGGGTGCCCAACCAAGCCACTGCGCGGAGCCGCGCGGGAAGGCGGGCATCAAGACTCGTGAGTCCGGAGACCGGCCTGGAAGTCTTTCTCAATCGCTGAGGCGTCGGGGATGACGCCAGGGAGGTTTTCCATGCTGCGCGCCGTTTCCGGCCTGCTGGCCGGTGTGTGTTTTTCCCTCTGCTTTGCCCAGGACGACGCGGTCGTCGTCACCGCCACGCGCTTTCCCGAGGACGTGCGCCGGCTGCCGGCGAGCACCACCGTGCTGAGCGCGGACGACATCTCGCGCAGCGCGGCGCGCACGCTGCCCGAGCTGCTGCAGGAGCAGGTCGGCTTCAACATGCGCGACCTGTTCGGCAACAACGCCGCGCAGACCACCATCGATTTGCGTGGCTACGGCGCGACCGGCGCGCAGAACACCCTGATCCTGATCGACGGCCGCCGGCAGAACGACTTCGATCTCTCCGGCGTGCAGTGGGCGTCGATCCCGCTGCCGATGATCGAGCGCATCGAGATCCTGCGCGGCACCGGCGCCGTGCTGTATGGCGACAACGCCTCGGCCGGCGTGGTCAACATCGTGACGCGCTCGCCGCTCAAGCAGGGCAATCAATGGGAGATCATGGGACGCGCCGGCAGCTATGAAACGATCGAAGGCCAGATCTACGGCAACTACGCCACCGAGCGCTTCGGCATCAACGCGCTGCTGTATGGCTATGAGTCGGAGGGCTACCGCGCGAACAACCGCAACGAACAGCAGAACGCCGCCGTCAACATGCGCTGGGCGCTCGGCGAGGGTGCCCTCGACCTGCGCTTCGGCGTCGATCAGCAGGAGCTCAGGCTGCCGGGCGCCCGGCTGGTGCAGCCCAGCATCGGCCTCGACGAATACCAGAGCAATCCGCGCGGGGCGCAGACGCCGAACGACTATGCGAGCCGCGACGGCCGGCGGGCCGGCATGACCTATGCGCAACGCTTCGGCAGTGCCGAGTTTTCCATCGGCGCGGACTACCGCGACAAGGACCAGCGCTCCTTCTTCGAGCAGGGCGGAGCGCCGTTTACCAACTACCGCGCGGACAAGCTGGACCTGACCTCGATCACGCCGAAGGTGCGGCTGCCGTTCTCCACGGGCAGCGTGCGGCACAGCCTGGTGCTCGGCGTCGATTGGAACGACTGGAACTACCACTCCCGGCGAACCAATACTCCAGAGAACCTGGTCCAGCCGACGAACGTGGTCGACGTAGACCAGGAGACGGTCGGGTTCTACGTGCAGGACACTTTGCAGCTCACTTCCACGACCATCGCTACCCTCGGCTGGCGGCGCGAGCGCGCGAAGTACAAGGGCACCGACGCAGTGGACACGGCGTCGCCGGGGTGCTTCTTCGGATTCTGCAACGCGGCGGCGCCGATCGACCAGGTGCAGGAGGAGGATGCCTGGGAGGTCGGCCTGCGCCAGGCGCTCGGCGCGCAGTGGTCGGTGTTCGGGCGGGTCGGCCGCAGCTTCCGTTTCGTGAACGCGGAGGAGATCTACGAGTTCAGCCCCCTGGGGCTGAGCGAATTCCAGCTGCTGAAGCCGCAGACCGCGCAGACCTACGAGGCAGGCGTGGAGTGGCGACGCGGCGGAAACATGCTACGTGCGGCGTTCTTCCATAGCGATGTGGACAACGAGATCCATCTCGACCCGTTCACCACCGGGATCGGCAACACCAACCTGCCGCCGTCGCGGCGCCGCGGCGTGGAGCTCGATGGCAAGTGGCAGGTCTCGAAGACGTTCCAGCTGAGTGCCGGGTACGCCTATACCGACGCGAAATTCAAGGAAGGCACGCTCGCGGGCGGTCCCTTCGTAATCGGCACCGACATTCCGATCGGCGGCAAGACGGTGCCGCTGGTGCCGGAGCAAAAGTTAAACCTCGCCTTCTCCTGGGACCTCGCGCCGCGCACGCGGCTGTC
>Ga0137436_1000272_pt1 | contig 16408 bp, 16 predicted proteins | sample EasRivERMGT119_2_FD_102328 | JGI IMG/M metagenome (GOLD analysis project Ga0137436, IMG submission 102328) | Soil microbial communities from meander-bound floodplain in the East River, Colorado, USA - East River MetaG ERMGT119_2 | ecosystem: Environmental > Terrestrial > Soil > Floodplain ...
GGCATAGACGTCCACGTCGAGGGCGACGGCGCGGAGACCATCATCATGGTCCACGGTTGGCCGGACACCTATCGGCTGTGGGATGCACAGGTCGCGTTCCTGCGCGAGCGCTACAAGTGCGTGTGCTTCACGCTGCCCGGCTTCGACGTCGCCAAGCCGCGCCGGCCGCTCTCGATCGACCAGATGGCCGAGTTCCTGCGCCACGTCATCGAGCAGATCAGCCCCGGCCGCAAGGTGACCCTGCTGCTGCACGACTGGGGCTGCATGTTCGGCTACCAGTTCTACATGCGGCATCCGGAGCTGGTCTCGCGCATCGTGGGAGTCGACGTCGGCGACACGAAAGGGCTGCGGCGCTCGCTGTCGTGGCGCGGCAGGTTCACCATCCTCGCGTACCAATGGTGGCTGGCCCTCGCCTGGAGCCTCGGCGGGCGCCTCGGCGACCGGATGTCCCTGTGGCTGGTGCGATGGTGGCGGATTCCATCGGACCGCCGCTTCATCGGCTCGTGCATGACGTATCCGTACTACCGCACCTGGTTTGGCGGCCGGGACAACTACCGCGTGCAGATGCGGCGGTTCAATCCGTCCTGCCCGATGCTGTTCATCTATGGCCGGCGCAAGCGGTTCATGTTCCACGCCAAGTCCTGGACCGACGAGCTGCTGCAAAGAAAAGGAAATGCAGTGCTCGAGTTCGATACCGGGCACTGGGTGATGCTGCAGCAGCCCGAGCGCTTCAACCAGGTCGTGGGCAGCTGGCTTTCGGCGACTACCGTATCCTGAAGCATGTTCATCGGCCATTTCGGCCTGGCGTTCGCGGCCAAGCGGGCCGCGCCCTCGTTGTCGCTCGGCACGCTGTTCCTCGCCGCGCAGCTCGCCGACCTGGTGTGGCCGAACTTCGTGCTGCTCGGATTGGAGAAGGTCGAAGTCGCGCCGGGCATTACGGCGGTGACGCCGCTCGACTTCGTCAGCTACCCGTACTCACATAGCCTGCTCGCGCTTGCGCTGTGGGCCGCGCTCTTTGCCGGCATCCACTGGGTTGTCCATCGCCGCGGCGGCATCGTGCCGTGGCTGATTGCCGGCCTGGTTCTCAGTCACTGGGTGCTTGACTGGCTCACTCACCGTTCCGACATGCCGCTTCTCATCGGCGGCGGACCGCTCGTCGGGCTCGGGCTGTGGAACTCCATACCGGGCACGGTGGCGATCGAGACCGCGCTGTTCCTCGCCGGCGTCGCGCTCTATGTGCGCGCGACTCGCGCGCTGGACCGAACCGGCACCTACGCGCTCTGGGGCCTGGTGGTATTCCTGCTGATCGTCTCGGTGGCGAACCTGACGGGCCCGCCGCCGCCCAGCGCGCAGGCGGTGGCGTGGGTCGCGCAGTCGATCTGGCTGCTGGTGCTCTGGGGATACTGGATCGACCGCCATCGCGGCCCCAGGCGTGAGCCGTAGCGCCGCGCAGGTCCTGCTGCTGCCGGGCCTTGACGGCACGGGGCGCCTGTTTGCGCCGCTTGTCGCGGCGTTGCCGTCGAGCATCAACGCCAAGGTTGTGACGTATCCGCCCGGCGAGGCGCTCGATCTGCAGGCGCTCGCCAGCCTGGTCCTGCGGCACCTCCCCCGGGAGAAGGCGATCGTCGTCGCCGAATCGTTCTCCGGACTGGTGGTGCTCGAGCTGCTCCAGAGCGCCGCGAATCGCCTCGGCGGTGTCATATTCGTCGGAGCGTTCGCCGAGCCGCCGCGGCCGTTCTTGCTCAGGCTGGCGCCGGTGGCATCTCGCTCGCCCGTGCTTCTGCGATCGGTGCCGGCCTTCCTGCTGAGACAGTATTGCCTCGGCCGGGAAGCGAGCGCGGCGCAATTGAACCAGTTGCGCGAAGCGCTCGCGTCTGTATCGCCGGAGGTGTTGAGCCACCGGCTGTCGCTCGTAGCGGCACGCCGCTCCTTCGGCAAGTCGCCGATCGAAGTGCCGTGCTGCTACATCCGCGCGTTGCAGGACCGGCTGGTGCCGGCGCACTGCGCAACGTGGTTCCAGGAAAGGTTCAGCCACTGCGATCTGAAGGAGATCGACGGACCGCATTTCCTGCTTCAGACGCGGCCGCGCGAGGCGGCGCAGGCAATCGTCAGCTTCCTGGAGCGCCAAACTGCCCCTACGCTGTGAGCTTGTTGCACTAGCGCTGGGCGCCGCGTGCGCGTTTTCCCCGACGCTGGCGCTCGGCCAGGTACTCGGGCTGGCCGGTGGAGATCTGCAGAAACGCGCGAACGCCGTGCTCTCGCTGATGGGCTACATGCTGACGCCCGATGTTACGACCGGCGGGCTCGCCATCTCCAACGCCGCGACGGGAAACCCCGATTTCGGCATGACTACGGCCGGCGGCGGCTTTACGGCGCGCAAGGAATACCCGCTTTACCTCGAGGGCACGCTCGGCTACGCCCGCTATGACCCGAGTTTCGTCACGGGGAGCGGTCAGGTCGAGGTCCAGACGCAATGGGACGCCTACTCGGCGACCGGCGGAGTCGGCTGGGACTTTCCGCTCTCCAGGGAGCTGGTGATCCGCCCGATCTTCAACTTCTCGTATGGCCGCGTCGACAGCAGAGTCTCGGGCAGCGGTCAGACCGGTAGCGGCGAGGAGTTCGACTTCCTGCGCAACGGCCACCTCGACGCCTACGGCCTCGGCGGCTCGCTGGTGCTCGACTACGAGCGCTACCGGCCGGAGAACGAGATCGACGTCGAGCTGCGGTATACCAATATCTACCTGCAGAGCTCCAGCGGCAGCTCAGCGGCGGTGAAGGGCAGCGCCGATGCGCAGAGCATCAGCTTCTGGTCCCGCTGGCGCGCGCCGACCGGCGCCAGCCTGCTCGAGCGCCCGCTGCGCTACGTGCTCGAGTTCGCCCACACGACTTTCCTCGGCGACCTGGACGGCGTGCTGGGGTTCAACTATCTGAGCTCGCTCGGCGCCGGCCTCGAGCTCGACTCCAGCGCTCGCGACATCGCCGTGACGCGCACGCGGCTGATGGCCCGGTACCGGGTCGGCGAGCACGTCACGGGCTGGTCGATCGGGCTGGCGGTCAGTTTCTGACCGCGCCTACGGCGCGAGGTATCGCTCCTGCAGCGTGCGCCGGATGAAGGCGCGCGCCTCATCGCGGTCGAAAGCGGCGCCTTCGTCCAGCTTGGCGGCGTACTCGAAGAACGGGACGAACAGCTGCGCCTGGTCGGGCTGGGCGCGCAGGGTGAAGCGCTTGGCGGCGATCTCGGCCCAGGCGGCGCGCACTTCGGCCCAGAACGGCTCGGTGCGGGTGAAGTAGCGCTGCGCGGCGCTGAAGTCGTGGTCCTTGATGCGCTCGTAGCGCGCGACGCCGTATTCGCGCGCGACGTAGCGCGAGTCGGCCATGGCGAGCTTGAGGTTGTTCTCTTCCTGCACCCAGCCGGCGGCGGTGATGGTGTGGCGATTGGTGCCGACCAGGACATCGTAGTCCTTGCGCACGCTGAACTCGCGCCGCGGCAGCGGCCGCCAGGTCTCCTCGCTGATCCAGGTCGACATGCCCTCGCTGTGCTCCCAGCGCCCGCGCGCGGCATAGCGCGGCGAATCGTCGACCTGGTAGACGCTCTGCACCCAGGCGCCGCCGCGCTCGGCGGCCGGCACTTCGCGCGGCGCCCAGGTGTTCATGCCCTGATAGGCGAGCAGGCGGTCGGCCTGGTGGCGCCATTCCTGCCGCCAATGCCGCACCACGACCGGCTCGCTCACCTTGCCGTCGGCCTGCACCACGCGCATGGCAAGGATGTGCTGGAGCGCGATGAGGTCGGGCCGGTCCTCGGCCACGAAGACGTACTCGGTGCCCCAGCTCTGGTAGGGCGCGTCCTGCTTGAGCGCAGGGTCGAAGCGCACCACTTCCAGGAAATCGAAGCTGACGCGATACGGCCCGGCCATGGCGAGGATGGCGCGCCGATCGCGCTCGATCGGCGGGATGCGCGACTCGCGCAGGCGCATCCAGGCCTCGGAGGGCGCATTGTCCAGAGTGACCGGCGCGCCGCGCGTGGTCGCGCCGCGCGGCTTGAGGGATTCCTCGCCCAGGGGCCAGGCGAAGATGAACTGCGTCTTGTCCTGTGCGAAAGCGGGAGCGCCGAGGAACAGGAGGGCCAGCGCCAAGCCGGAAAGGAACCGCATCGTCATATTCTCTCGCGAGCATAATGGTGCTGCTCGTAGTTTCGTGGCGCTCCACCGGTAAATTTGCGAGGTCACAGGTCGCGCCCGGCCGCCTAACTTGGCCCAATCAGCTTTCAAAGGAGAAGTCCATGAAAAGAGCCGTTCTTGCCGTTCTTGCCGCCCTAGCCGCCGCAGCATCCGTCCACGCGCTTGCCCAGAAGCCCGACGCCGCCAGCGCAAGCGTGACCAGCACCGTGCCCGGCAAGGGCACCATCTCGAACATGGTGCGGGTCACCGCCTCAGTCGAGGCGATCGATGTCGCGACCCGCTCCGTCACGCTGAAGGGCCCGAAGGGCGACGTCGTCACGCTCACGGTCGGCCCCGAGGTCAAGAACCTGGCCCAGGTGAAGGTCGGCGACCGCGTGTCGGTGCGATACGCCGAGGCGCTGACCCTCGAGCTGAAGAAGGATGGCAAGGAATTGCGCCAGCGCTCCGAGCGCGAAGCCAGCTCTGCAGCACAGCCGGGCGAGCGTCCAGGCGGGGCCGCGGGGCGCCAGATCAAGGTCATCGCCGACGTCGTTGCCGTCGATCGCAAGAAGCAGGTCGTGACCCTGCGCGGCCCGAGCCGGACCGTCGAGCTGAAGCTACGCGATCCGGAGCAGATCAAGCTGATCAAGGTCGGTGACCAGATCGAGGCGACCTACCAGGAAGCCGTGGCGGTCTCGCTCGAGCCGGCTCCCGCGGCCAAGCCTGCCGCAGCAGCCAAGTAGCCAACCCGGAGCGCGCTAGCGCTTCGGCCGCCTGAGCGCGGCGTCGCGCGCCTCCCTCGACTCGGGGCTGGCGGCGGCGAGCTCGAGCTGGTCGGGCGCCATGTGGCTGACCGCGTGGGCACCGATGCTGGCGTAGGCGTTCACGGTTTCCTTGGTCATCATCACGGAGTGCTTCGGGTGCTCGAGCGCTCTGAGCATGATTTTTTCTGCTGCAGCCAAGGCGGTTCCCGGCTCGCAGACCTCGTCCACCAGCCCCATCGCCAGCGCGTCGGTGGCGCTCACGCGCTCGCACAGGATGGCGAGGCGCTTGGCGCGCGCCGGGCCGACCAGGTTGACGAGGCGGGGCAGGGTGCCCCAGGTGAGCGGGATGCCGAGCGAAATTTCGGGAAGCGAAACAAAGGCATCGCGCGCCATCAGGCGCCAGTCGAGCGCCGCCGACAGCGCCAGCCCGCCGCCGATGGCGTAGCCCTCGATGGCGGCGATGGTGACCTGCGGCAGCTCTTCCCAGGCGCGCGACATGCGCCCGCCTAGGCTCGCGGTCTCGCGCTGCTCGAGCAGCGGCGCGCCGCCCGCCCAGCGCGTGCCGTCCTTGAGGTCGGCGCCGGCCGAGAACACGCCGCCGGCGCCACTGACGATCACGGCGTCGACGTCGCGGCGCGCGGCGAGCTCGCCGGCGGCGGCGATCATTTCCCGCATCAGCTCGGCGGAAAACGCGTTGCGCCGCTCCGGACGATTCAGCGTGAGGCGCGCAAGGCGCCCCTCGCAGTCCAATTTCAGGTTCTGGTACATGAAGTAACCCTTTGTTTTGCTACAATAACCGACTTTTTCAGAGACGGAGAGATTCAGCAATGGCGGTTGAGCGCACGCTTTCGATCATCAAGCCCGATGCAGTGAAGAAAAACGTCATCGGACAGATCCTCGCGCGCTTCGAAGCCGCCGGACTGAAAATCGTCGCCGCACGCATGATGCACCTGTCGCGCACGGAGGCGGAAGGCTTCTACGCGGTGCATCGCGAGCGGCCGTTCTTCAAGGACCTGGTCGATTTCATGATCTCCGGCCCGGTGCTGGTGCAGGTGCTCGAGGGCGACAACGCTATCGCGAAGAACCGCGACCTGATGGGCGCCACCGACCCGAAGAAGGCGGCCAAGGGCAGCATCCGCGCCGACTTCGCGCAGTCGATCGATGCCAACGCGGTGCACGGCTCCGACAGCGCGCAGAACGCGAAGACCGAGGTGGCGTACTTCTTCAAGCCCAACCAGGTGATCAGCCGTTGAAGCGCAACCTCCTCGACCTCGACGCCGCCGGCCTCGCCGCGTTCTTCGAAGAGCTCGGGGAGAAGCCGTTCCGCGCCCGCCAGGTGCTGAAATGGATGCACCAGTCGGGCGAGGGCGATTTCGCCGCCATGAGCGACCTCGCCAAGGACCTGCGCGAGAAGCTCGCCGGGGTCGCCCGCGTGCACGCGCCCACGGTGGTGGGCGACACGCTGGCGAGTGACGGCACGCGCAAGTGGCTGCTCAAGGTTGACGCCGCCAACGCCGTCGAGGCGGTGTTCATCCCGGAGACCAACCGCGGCACGCTGTGCGTCTCGAGCCAGGCGGGCTGCGTGCTCGACTGCGCGTTCTGCTCGACCGGCAAGCAGGGCTTCAACCGCAACCTGTCGACCGGCGAGATCATCGGGCAACTGTGGCTGGCGAATCGAATTCTCAATGAAAAAAATCAGGAAAAACAAAGAATCATTTCGAACGTGGTGATGATGGGCATGGGCGAGCCGATGCTCAACCTGGACAACGTCATCCCGGCCCTGCGCCTGATGCTGGACGACAACGCCTACGGCCTGTCGCGCCGGCGCGTGACGGTATCGACGGCGGGCGTGATTCCCGGCATGGACCGGCTGCGCGACGAATGCCCGGTGGCGCTCGCCATCTCGCTGCACGCGCCGAACGACGAGCTGCGCGACCGCCTGGTGCCGGTCAACCGCAAGTACCCGCTGCGCGATCTGATCGCGGCGTGCAACCGCTACCTCGACAAGGCGCCGCGCGACTTCGTCACCTTCGAGTACGTCATGCTCGACGGCGTGAACGACTCGCCCCAGCACGCGCGCGAGCTGGCCGCGATCTCGCGCCGCGTGCGCTGCAAGTACAACCTGATCCCGTTCAACCCGTTCCCCAACTCCGAGTTCCGCCGCTCCGACCCCGAGCGCATCCGCGCCTTCGCCGAGATCCTCAGCCGCGCCGGCGTCACCGTCACCACGCGCAAGACGCGCGGCGACGACATCGCCGCCGCCTGCGGCCAGCTGGCCGGCGACGTCGCCGACCGCACGCGGCGCAGCGAGCGGCGCATCCCGATCAAGGAGCTGCGCGCTTGAGCCGCCTGGCGCGGCTGGCCGCGCTGTGCCTGCTGGCCGCCTGCGCGGCGCAGCCCGAGGGCCCGACCCTCGAGTCCGGCGGCCAGATCGGCGAAGTCGGCGACGCGCGCAACCGCGCGCGGCTGCACACCGAGCTCGCCAGCCTCTACTACGCCCGCGGCAACATGAACGTCGCGCTCGAGGAGCTGCGCATCGCGGTCAGCGCCGACTCGGGCTACGCGGCGGCGTACGGCCTGTACGGCCTGGTCTACATGGAGCTGAAGCAGAACCCGCTCGCCGAGCAGAACTTCGATCGCGCGCTGCGCTTGGCGCCGAACGAGCCGGATATCAACCACAACTACGGCTGGTACCTGTGCCAGAACTCGCGCGAGCCGGAGTCGATCAAGTACTTCATGGCGGCGGTGCGCAACCCGCTGTACCCGACGCCGTGGAAATCGTACTCGGTGGCGGGGCTGTGCAGCCTGCGGATCAAGGACGTGAAAGCCGCCGAGGACTTCTTCCAGCGCGCGCTCAAGCTCGAGCCCGACGATCCGGTCTCGCTGCTGCAGCTCGGGCAGATCCGCTTCCGCCAGGGCCGCACCGCCGACGCGCGCGGCCTGGTCGAGCGCTACAACAAGCTGGTCACACCGAACGCCGAGTCGCTGTGGCTCGCGCTGCGCGTCGAGCGCAAGGCGGGCACGCGCAACGCCGAGCAGAGCTACGCCACGCAGCTGCGCCGCCGCTTCCCGGCCTCCGAGGAATTCCGCAAGCTGCAGCGCGGCGAGTATGAGTGACGCCGCGAGCGGCGTCGCGGCTTCGCCTTCCACCGGGGTCGGCGCCGAGCTGGCGGCGGCCCGGGAGGCGAGCGGGATGGGGCTGGCGGAAGTGGCGCAGCAGCTCAAGTTCGGCCTGCGCCAGCTCGAGGCGCTGGAGGCCGACCGCTTCGGCGAGCTGCCCGGCGGCACCTTCGCGCGCGGCATGGTGCGCAACTACGCGCGCCTCCTGAAGCTCGACCCGGAGCCGCTGCTCGCACGCCTCGCCGGCCGCTTCGACGCGCCGGACTCGAACCAGCTCGCCGCGCGCTTCAGCCAGCCGGTGCCATTCTCCGACGCCGGTCGGCGCAGCACGCTGGTGTACCTGGTGGCGGGCATCGGCATCCTGATCGTGATCGGCAGCCTGGCCTGGCAGTGGCAGCGTGAGCGCAACGCGCCGAAGGACCTGGCGTTCGTCAAGCCGAAGCCCGCCGAGCCGGCGCGCAATCCCGCACCGCCACCGGCGGCGAAGCCCGCGGTCGTCGCTGCCGCGCCGATCGTCGAGAAGCCCGCAGCTCCGGTCGCGGTCGAGGAGAAAAAGCCGCTAGAAACCAAGAAGCTCGCGGAGGTGAAGAAGCCTGCGCCGGAAGAAAAGAAATCGGTGGTGTTACAGACCGCGGCGGCCGCGCCGGCGACCGGCGGCGTGCACCGCATAGTGCTGCGCGTCGAGACCGACGAGGCCTGGCTCGAGGTGACCGACGCCTCCGGCCGCCAGCTGGTCTCCTCGCTCAACCGCGCCGGCAGCGAGCGCGTGGTGCAGGGCCGCGGGCCGTTCAGCCTGGTGATCGGCAACGCCTCGCACGTGCGCGTTCTGCACAACGACCGCGAGGTCGACCTCAAGCCGCACACCCGGGTCGAGGTGGCGCGCTTCACCCTGCCATGAGTCTGATGCGCAGGGTGTCGCGGCAGGTCGCGGTGGGCCCGGTGCTCATCGGCGGCGGCGCGCCGGTGGTGGTGCAGTCGATGACCAACACCGACACCGCCGACGCGCAGGCCACCGCCCGCCAGGTCGAGGAGCTGGCGCGCGCCGGCTCGGAGCTGGTGCGCATCACCGTCAACACGCCCGAGGCCGCCGCGCAGGTGGCGCACATCCGCTCGCGCCTGGACGCGGTCGGCTGCCGCGTGCCGCTGGTGGGCGACTTCCACTACAACGGCCACAAGCTGCTGAGCCAGTTTCCCGACTGCGCGCAGGCGCTCGCCAAGTACCGCATCAATCCCGGCAACGTCGGCAAGGGAGCGAAGCGCGACGAGCAGTTCGCCACCATGGTCGAGTGCGCCATCCGCTACCAGAAGCCGGTGCGCATCGGCGTCAACTGGGGCAGCCTGGACGCGGAGCTGCTGGCGCGCATGATGGACGAGAACGCGGGCAATTCCTCTCCGCTCGACTCGGACCAGGTGATGCGCGAGGCCGTCATCCGCTCCGGTCTCGAATCCGCGCGTGCCGCCGAGGAGCTGGGCCTGCCCGCGGAGCGCATCGTCATCTCGTGCAAGATGAGCCAGGTGCAGGACCTCATCGCGGTGTACCGGGCGCTCGCCGCGCGCTGCGACTACGCGCTGCACCTCGGCCTGACCGAGGCGGGCATGGGCTCGAAGGGCATCGTCGCCTCGTCGGCGGCGATGGGCGTGCTGCTGCAGGAGGGCATCGGCGACACCATCCGCATCTCGCTCACCCCCGAGCCCGGCGGCGACCGCACGCGCGAGGTGATCGTCGCGCAGGAGCTGCTGCAGACGATGGGCCTGCGCGCCTTCAGCCCGATGGTCAGCGCCTGCCCGGGATGCGGCCGCACCACCAGCACCTATTTCCAGGAGCTGGCGCAGAAAATCGAGACCTACCTGAGAAACCAGATGCCGGTCTGGAAGTCCACCCACCCCGGCGCCGAGAACATGCGCGTCGCGGTGATGGGCTGCGTGGTCAACGGCCCGGGCGAGTCGAAGCACGCCAACATCGGCATCAGCCTGCCGGGCACCAACGAGACGCCGGTGGCGCCGGTATACGTCGACGGCGAAAAGACCGTGACGCTGAAGGGCGGGCGCATCGCCGAGGAGTTCCAGGCGATCGTCGAGAAATACGTCGCCACGCACTACAAACCATGAACAAGATCCAGGCCGTACGCGGCATGAACGACGTGCTGCCGAAGGACGCGGATACCTGGTTGTGGTTCGAGGCCGTGGTGGAGGATTGGCTCGCGCACTACGGCTATCGCAACATCCGCATGCCCCTGGTGGAGGATAGCCAGCTGTTCCGCCGCGCCATCGGCGAGGCGACCGATATAGTCGAAAAGGAGATGTACTCCTGGCGCGACGAGCTCAACCAGGAAAACCTGACCCTGCGCCCCGAAGGCACTGCCTCCTGCGTGCGCGCGGCGATCGAGCACAGCCTGCTGCACGACGGGCCGGCGCGGGTGTGGTACGCGGGCCCGATGTACCGGCACGAGCGCCCGCAGAAGGGGCGCTACCGGCAGTTCCACCAGTACGGCGGCGAAGCCCTCGGCTACGCCGGGCCGGACGTGGACGCAGAGCACATTGTCATGTGCTCTGCACTATGGCAGCGCCTCGGCCTGCACGGCATCCGCCTCGAGCTCAACAACATCGGCTCGGCCGAGGAGCGGGCGCGCTACCGCAGCGCCCTGGTCAAGCACCTGGAGAGGAATCTTTCATCCCTGGACGAGGATGCGAAGCGGCGGATGAACACCAACCCGCTGCGCAGCCTCGACTCGAAGCACCCGATGATGAAGCCGGTGATCGCCTCGGCGCCTTCGCTGATGGAGTTCCTCGGCGAGGCGTCGCTCAAGCACTTCGACGGCCTCAAGCGCGCGCTGGATTCCCAGCAGGTCAAATACACGCTCAATCCCAGGCTGGTGCGCGGCCTCGACTACTACAACCTCACCGTGTTCGAGTGGATCTCCGACGAGCTCGGCTCGCAGGGCACGGTGTGCGGCGGCGGGCGCTACGACGGGCTGTTCGAGCAGCTCGGCGGCAAGCCGACCCCGGCGACCGGCTTCGCGATGGGCAACGAGCGCCTGATCGCACTGATCGAGGCGGCGGGCACGCCGCGCAGGGCGCTCAGCCCGCAGGTCTACGTGGTGTGCAGGGGAGAAGGCACGTTTGAATACGGCCTCGGCATCGCCGAGGTGCTGCGCAAGGCCGGCTATCGCGTGCTCCAGCACGCGGGCGAGACCAGCTTCAAGTCGCAGATGAGCAAGGCCAACGCGAGCGGCGCCGCTTGCGCGCTGATTATCGGCGAGGATGAACTGAGGGCGAATACAGTTACCATGAAGATGCTGAGAGAAGACGTCGCACAGACAAGCCTAGGCCGCCAGGATGTCCTGCTGGCGGTGAGAAACGCGGTTCCAATCGAAAGACAGGGCGCATGGCTCTCGACCTAGAAGAGCAGGAGCAGCTCGCCGAGCTGAAGTCGTGGTGGAAGGCGCACGGCAACCTGGTGGTGGGCGTGATCGTGGTGGCGATGCTGGCGTTCGCCGGCTGGCGCTACTGGCGCGTCTACCAGGCGAACGACGCGGCGCAGGCCGCGGCGCTCTACGAGACGCTCGGCAAGGCGGCGCAGGCGAACGACGTGAAGGCGCTGCGCGACGCCGGAGGCGCGCTCGCCGAGAGCTACCCGCGCACGCTGTACGCGTCGATGGGGGCGCTGGTCGCCGCCCGCTACTACTACGACCGCAACGACCCGAAGAGCGCGAAGGCGCAGCTGCAGTGGGTGATCGAGCGCTCCGCGTCGGAGGATTTCCGCGCCCTGGCGAGCCTGCGCCTGGCCGCGGTGCTGCTCGACGAGAAGGCGCACGACGAGGCGCTCAAGCAGCTCGAGGCGGCGCACGCCGCCGCCTACGACGCGCAGTACGCGGCCATGAAAGGCGACATCCTGGCGGCGAAGGGCCAGCCTGCCGAGGCGAAGGCGGCCTACAAGCTCGCGCTCGACAAGGCGGCCGAGCAGGACGCGCCGTTCCGCGAGAGCGTGCGCATGCGGCTCGAGGCTCTGGGAAGCTGAGCGTGGCGTGGCACCGGGTGATGAATGCGGCCGCCGCCGCGGCGGCGGCGCTTGCGCTCGCGGGCTGCAGCGGCTCTGAAGGGCCGAAGCCGGCCGAGCTGGTCGACCTGCCCAACGCCAAGGAAGTGCGCGTGCTGTGGTCGGCCGGCGCCGGCAGCGCGGGCGGCTTCACGTTCTTCCCCGCGCTGGTGGGCGACGCGGTCTACGTCGCCGGGCGCGACGGCGAAGTGGCGCGGCTCGATGCCGCCAGCGGCCGCGAGGTGTGGCGCGTCTCGACCGAGGCGAAGCTCTCCGGCGGCGTCGGCGCCGGAGCGCGCAGCGTGGTGGTGGCGACCGAGGACGGCGTAGTGATCGCCCTCGAGGCCGAAAGCGGCAAGGAGCGCTGGCGCGGCCGCGTCTCGACCGAGGTGCTCGCCGCACCGGCGGTGGGCGAGGGGCTGGTCCTGGTGCGCACCATCGACAGCCGCATCTTCGGGCTCGGCGAGGACGACGGCAAGCGGCGCTGGGTGTACCAGCGCGCGGGCAGCTCGCTCATCCTGCGCGTGCCCGCCGGCGTGGCGATCCTGGGCGAAAACGCCTTCGCCGGCTTCGCCGGCGGCAAGCTGGTCGCGGTGTCGCTGGCGAACGGCGCGCAGCGCTGGGAAGCCACGGTGGCGCTGCCCAAGGGCTCCAACGAGCTCGAGCGCATTACCGACGTGATCGGCACGCCGGCTCTGGCCGGACGCGAGGTGTGCGCCGCCGCCTACCAGGGGCGCGTCGGCTGCTACGAGGCGGCGAGCGGCCGCCAGCTGTGGGCGCGCGATCTGTCCTCGGTTACCGGGGTCAGCGTCGATGCGCGCTACGCCTTCGTCGCCGACGACCGCGGCACGGTGCACGCCTTCGACCGCAGCAGCGGCGCGACCCTGTGGAAGCAGGAGAAGCTCGCCAACCGGCAGCTGTCGCTGCCGCTGGCCGCCGGCGCTACGGTGGTGGTCGGCGACTTCGAGGGCCAGGTGCACTTCCTGTCGCGGGACACGGGCGAATTCGTGACGCGCTTTCCCGCCGGCGGCGGCCCGGTGCGCGCCGCGCCGGTCGCCCTGTCGAGCGCCGGGCTGGTGGTGCAGACGCGGGACGGGGACCTGTACGCCCTTTCGCCGTGAAGCCGGTCATCGCCCTCGTCGGGCGGCCCAACGTCGGCAAGTCCACCCTCTTCAACCGCCTCACGCGCAGCCGCGACGCCATCGTGCACGACCTGCCGGGCGTGACGCGTGACCGGCACTACGGCGACGGCCGCCTCGGCGCTCGGCCGTACCTGGTGATCGACACCGGCGGCCTCGAGCCCGCCGCCCAGGGTGTCTACGTCGAGATGGCTCGCCAGGCCGAGCAGGCGATCGCCGAATCCGACGCCGTGGTGCTGGTCGTCGACGGGCGCGCGGGCCTCACGCCGGGCGACCGCGCCATCGCCGGTAACCTGAGGAAGACGAAGGCGCGCGTGATCCTCGCCGTCAACAAGACCGAGGGCATGCAGTCCGATACCGCGGTGGCAGAGTTCCACGAGCTCGGCCTGGGCGACCCGCTGGCGATCTCCGCGGCGCACGGCGAAGGGGTTTCGGATCTGATGGACGTTGTGCTTGCGGAATTCCCGGAAGTTTCTGCTTCGGATGATTCTGCCGAGCACGGCCACCCCCGCGTCGCCATCGTCGGCCGGCCGAACGTCGGCAAGTCGACCCTGGTCAACGCGCTGGTCGGCGAGGAGCGCGTCATCGCCTTCGACCAGCCCGGCACCACGCGCGACCCGATCGAGGTGCCGTTCGAGCGCGCCGGGCGGCGCTATACGCTGATCGACACCGCCGGGCTGCGCCGGCGCGGCAGGACCGGCGAGGGCGCCGAGTATTTCTCCATCGTCAAGGCGCTGCAGGCGATCGAGGCGGCCAACGTCGCGGTGCTGGTGCTCGACGCCGTCGAGGGCGTCACCGAGCAGGATGCGCACGTCGCCGGCTACATCCTCGAGCGCGGCCGCGCGGTGGTGCTGGCGGTGAACAAATGGGACAAGGCCGGCAAGGAAGCGCGCGAGAAGATGAAAAGCGAAGTGGCCTGGAAGCTCGGCTTCCTTAGCTTCGCCGAGGTGCACAGCATTTCCGCGAAGGAAGGCAAGGGGCTGCCGGTCCTGATGCGCGCGGTCGACGCCGCGTTCGGCGCGGCGATGGCCAAGCTGTCGACGCCCAAGCTGACGCGCGTGCTGATAGCCGCGATCGAGCGCCAGGCGCCGCCGAAGCATGGCCTGGTGCGGCCGAAGCTGCGCTACGCGCACCAGGGCGGCATGAACCCGCCGCGCGTCATCATCCACGGCAACGCGCTCGAGCGCGTGCCCGATTCGTACAAGCGCTATCTCGAGGGCTTCTTCCGCGACAAGTTCGAGCTGGTCGGCACGCCGATGCGCATCGAGTTCCGCACCGGCCGCAACCCCTACGCGCCGCGCAAGGAGCGCAGCAAGCCGCGCAGGTAGAGGCCGCGCGAGAGCAGCTTCCACGCCACCATGCGGGTGATGAGCGCGATGTCGGCGACCGGCCGGAAGTGGCTGGGGCGGGCGCTCAGCTCGTAGACCGCCGGGATCTGGACCCAGGCGAGCCTTGCGCCTCGCCTGCCGGCCTCGATCAGGACTTCGCTCTCGAAGACGAAACCCGCGGCGCGTCCAAGGTGCGGCGGAAGCGAGCGCAGCAGCTCTGCCGGGTAGACGCGGAAGCCCGACTGGCTATCCTCGACGCGCTGGCCTGCGGCCCAGGCGATCCAGAAATTGGCGAAGCGGTTGGCGAGGTAGCGCTCGGCGGGGATTTTGCCGCCCTCGTGCAGTCGTGCGCCAACGACGAGCGCTCCCGGCTGATGGCGGTGCGTTTCCAGCAGGCGGGGAATGTCCTCCGGGCGGTGCTGGCCGTCGCCGTCGAGCGTGATCACCGCGGTCGCGTTCTCGGCCAGCGCGACCGCCATGCCGCGCCACAGGCTCGCCGCCTTGCCGAGGTTGCGCGGGTTGCGGATCAGCGTCACCGGCAGGGCCTCCAGCGCGGCGGCGGTGCCGTCGACCGATCCGTCGTCCACGACTATGACGCGGGGGACCTGAGCGAGCGCGCGCTCGGCCACGCTGCGGATGGTCGCGGCCTCGTTGTAGGCGGGAATGACTACCGCTAACGACATGTCACTATAATGACTCAAGAAAAGCCGGCATGGGAACCGAGGCCTTGTGAAGTCCTGTGAAGTCCTGGTGGTCGGCGGCGGCCCCGCCGGATCGACGATATCGGCTCTGCTCGCCCAGCAGGGGCGCGACGTCGTGCTGCTGGAGAAGTCGCGCCATCCCCGCTTCCACATCGGCGAATCGCTGCTGCCCCTGAACCTCGAGCTGTTCGAGCGCCTGGGGGTGGCGGAGGAAATCAAAACCATCGGCATGCCCAAGTACGGGGTGGAGTTCGTCTCGCCCTGGCACGACAAGCCCTCGATGCTGGACTTCGGCGACGCCTGGGACAAGGCCTACCCCTCCGCCTACCAGGTGCTGCGCTCGGATTTCGACCACGTGCTGTTCCGCAACGCGGTGCGCAGGGGCGCGCGCGCGATCGAGGGCTGCCGCGTGACGCAGGTGGAATTCCACCCCGGCGGAGCGGACGTGCAGACCCGCCAGGAGGACGGCGGCGAGCAGACCTGGCGGGCGAAATTCGTGGTGGACGCTTCCGGCCGGGACACCTTCCTGGCCAGCCGCTTCGGCTTCAAGCAGCGCGACAGGAAGCACAACAGCGCAGCCATTTTCGGGCATTTCGCCGGCGCCACGCGGCTGCCGGGCCGCAGCGAGGGCAACATCTCGATCTTCTGGTTCGACCACGGCTGGTTCTGGTTCATCCCGCTGCAGGGCGACGCCACCAGCATCGGCGCGGTGTGCTGGCCCTACTACATGAAGACGCGCAAGACCGAGCCGCGGCAGTTCCTGCTCGATACCATCGCGCTCTGCCCGCCGCTGGTCGAGCGCCTGAAGAACGCCAGGCTGACCTCGCCGGTGACCGCCACCGGCAACTATTCCTACAGCTCACAGCGCTCGGTCGGCGCCAACTACATCATGCTGGGGGATGCCTTCGCCTTCATCGACCCGATCTTCTCGTCGGGCGTGTTCCTGGCGATGCACAGCGCGTTCGTCGGCGCCGACACCGTGCTGACCTGCCTCGACCGGCCGGAACGCGCGCACAGCGCGATGAAAGCCTACGACGCCAGCGTGCACCGCGGCACGGGGGCGTTCACCTGGTTCATCCACCGCGGCACGTCTCCCATCCTGCGGCACCTGTTCATGAACGCGAGCAACAAGTTCCGCATGAAGGAAGCGCTGCTCTCGATAC
>Ga0137436_1000273_pt1 | contig 16380 bp, 23 predicted proteins | sample EasRivERMGT119_2_FD_102328 | JGI IMG/M metagenome (GOLD analysis project Ga0137436, IMG submission 102328) | Soil microbial communities from meander-bound floodplain in the East River, Colorado, USA - East River MetaG ERMGT119_2 | ecosystem: Environmental > Terrestrial > Soil > Floodplain ...
GTCGTTAGCAATTAATTCTTCCAAATGAGCTTGGGCCTCTTTTACGGCCTGTTTCTTAATGAACGTAGTCATTGACTTGCCAGGATCAATATTATTATCAATCGTGGCTTTAAGAACATTACTTACGCGCGTATTCAGATCAGATAAAGTAACCTGAAATCTTTCATTAACAAATTCTTCTTCCCGCTGCTTAACCTCATCAACTTTATCCTTAGGTTTGGCTAAAGTTTGAATTGGTTTCCATTCAGTAGTTCCAAATACCCACTGATGAAGAATATGGGCCGCGTTCTCTAATGCTTCATTCTTACTATTGCGCGCCTCACCATACATCCTACTAACTGCATCTTTGAATAAATTACCTACCACATGATGGAATGCCGCTTCATCAACTCTAGCAAGAGTAGGTAGATAATCATCTACAATACGATTAAAGGCTTCCTTATCTTCTTCCCTAACTGCTGATAAAATTGATTCCGTCTTACCATCCATTGCTTCTGAATATAAATTATCATAAGCAGAAGCCTTTTCCATTGCTTCTTTAGCATCATCAATGGTAGGCAGAATTTCCGTAAACTGTTTATGTTGACTTAAAGCCGTTTCAATAAACGGATAAGTCTTATATAAATCAGGGAACTTAGCAAGAATTTCCTTACGATTTACGGGTGTAACAATATTAAATTCATCTTCGTCTTTAATTTCAATTTCTGGTTCTTCTTTATCCTCTTTATCTTCCTTATCAACTTTTTCAGTCTTTTCTTCATCAGGAAGTTTAAGAGGTTCATCTTTATCTGTAGGATCTTCGGCAAAGATAATTTCTTCAGTTGTTAATTCTGGAGTAACGACTTCATCAGGCATTTATTTGTTCCTTTGGATTATTGCTTGGTTTTTCTTTATCTTTACCTGGACCTTGTGGCCCACCCATCATTGCTTGCATCTGCATTTGTTGCATTTGTTGCTGTTGTAATACCTGTTGATGCGCCTTCATATGAAGAAGGACATTTCGATACCCATTTGGATTTTTTACTTTTTCATATCTACCCGCATCAGATACTAAGAATGTCCTACAAATATATGCCTCGATTTCATGATTATCAACATCAGGATCAATAGCAACAGACGGTTGTTCCTGTCCCTGCATCATTTCAGGATTAATTTGTTCCCCTGACTGAACCATTTGTTCTACTACATTAGGATCAGGTGGAACCATTAATGGCTGTGATGCTAATAAATCTTTAATTTCTTCATACTGCTTCTGTCTATCTGATTCACCAGGAATAACGAAAGCATCTAATCCTAATACTTTCTTTAAGATTGGTAGATTTTCAGGACTCGCCAATGCTTCAAGAATTTCAGGATTATTAAGCTCAAACATCTTCATTACAACATCTTTAATTTGAGCATACGTAATAGGTAGATTTTCATTCGCCTCTAATTCAACATTACCAATCTTACCCTTTAATTCAGCTTTCTTTACATAAACATTTAAGAAATCGCCCTGACTATCTTTAGTTACAAACTTCTCATCCTCATGTAAACATTCAATGTAAGAAGGAATCATCTTACCGAAGATTTCTTTCCACCAACATGTAAATATTTTCCATGTATTCTGTAATCGTTGTAACGCCTGAGCACGCGACATTGAATATTCAGACGCGGTTTTACTTCCATCTAACTGACCACCAAATAAACTCGGTAACGCGCCTGTAACTAATTGACCTAATTCCTGAATCTTATTAGCAAACGGCATTACTTCCTGAGATAATGTAGCCGTTTGAATAGTTTGGAATCCTTCAGACAAAGGTTTATTGAAGTTAGCCTTAGTAGCTGTAATAGCCCCAGGTGTAGCTTCAGTCTGTCCATAGGCATCAATATTTAATACCGCAGGAGATACAAATGTTTGAGGTATTCCATGCTCGATAGTCTGTAATACTAGACTAATTAAAGTATTTGTAATATCCTGAACAGAAACTAATGATTCACCTAATGGATCATGAACAAGATAATCACTTAGTGGATTATAAGTAATAGTCCAGCAATCATCAAGAGATTCATTCTCTGCATCTACAACTGTATCATTAATCCGAACTACCTTAATTCCATTAGGATATAGTCTTTTTAATTCAGAAATATCCTTTTCATCTGTTAATAGATTAGTAGTCTCTGGCCTAATCCAATAAGTATTAACAGTAACAGTATTATCTGGGTATTCTCCTCTATATTGAGGATTTAAACGTCCCCACTGTTCATATGGATCATCTGGTCCTCTACCCATTCCATTAGGACCAAGTTTACCAGATTCTCTTAATTTAGGATATCTATCAATAGCACAAGTATAATGAGTTTCATAACTAAATCGTAAATATGGACAATCCTTTTGAAACATTGCCCAATTTGGAATCTTTACGTATAAACCACCATAGACTTCTAGGCATTGCCGAGTCTTAGATTTAGTAGTAGTTCCAACCATTCTACGAACAATGAATACAGACTTTTCCATCGATGGGTCTAATTCCTTAGCACATTCAGGACAGACAATCATCGATTCGTTCTGTATTAAATTCTGTAATTCAGCATCTACATCACTAGGCTGATATTGATCTTGCAAATCTTGTGTAAATGCCTCATTAGAATCAGTCATACCTTCAACTAATTCGGGAGGCGCGCCATGCATTACTGCATCATCTAACTGCATCTGACAATGCGGGCATACATATTTTTCTTCTTTTTCGTCTTTATATTGTTTTTCTTCATATGTCCCATATTCCTTATCTTCTTTAGGATAAGAATAAGCAAATACAGGACCTTCCGTGCAATAAATATAGAGCGCGTGTAACCATGTAAGACTTACATTATTATGTCTATAAATTAACTGACCTATCTTATCACCAGCCTTAGCTGTTTCCAAATCCAACGGATTAGTAGCATCGTCAGGATAACAAGTAACAGGAGGAACGGTGATAGAAAGAGCAGCAATAATTGACTCAAGGTAGGCTCGAAAGACATTAATTGGTTTATCGTAATAGCCACCTTGATTATCACCTAAAGAAGATTGTGCATCATACACTCTCCAATCATGCGCAGTAGTGCTCCACCATGTTTGACTGAAACCTTCCCATAATAATTTAAAATACCTATACTTACGAATCTGTCGCTCGCGCGTTACTGTATCCTCTCTATCAATAGCATCAAGGATAGTGCCGAGCTTTTGCTTTAAATCGTCCGTAAGTTCTTCTTTTTTGGGCATCTATCTAGACTTTGAAAATAACTTACGCTTAGCTGCGCTAGTCTTATGTATAAATTCTTTTGCCACTTCAGGAGATGGACCTATACCTTTAGTAGTCTTAGCAGAAGGGTTATGAGCCATCATCTGCATGAATCTATATTGTTTACCCGATTTAGCAGGCATATTACTTCTTCTTTACTAATTCACGTAACTTATTAAATCCACTAACCATTTCATCAGCTTTACTACCAGATTCAATAAATCCAAACTTCTTCTTTTTCTTTGGTGCTTCTAAATTCACATCCTTACCAGGCATACTTATAGATGATCTCTGTCCTCTCATTCTTTGAGAGAGTTTATCCATGAATGGTGTCGAGGGTCCAATACCGTCAGACATGATTTTCAGCTCCTAATACTTCTTTCTCTAATTCGGCATTTCGTTTATCTATATCAGCTCTAACTTGCTTTTCTTTATCTAATTCCATTGCCCGTAATCTATCAGCTTCTTCTAACTGAAATCTTTTAGCAGGCCAGGGTAAATGTTTAGGATTTAACTGTTTAAATGGTTCTTCTTGTTCGATCTGATTAGTTATAACAGTATTATTCCCTTGACTTAATACTCTCGCCAGTAACTGTTTCTTTTCATGATTAGCTTCAGCTAACTGTGATCTTAATGTTTCACAGGAATTACAAACTAATTTTTCCCTCCGTAACTCTAAACAATGAGAACAATGAGGATTAAGTAGATGATGTAACCACAGGAACATCTGCTACCTCCCTGATTAATCCCATCTTACTAATATGTCTATTCAAATTACGTAAGAAATCATTCTTCCTATTAGTTAACTGTTCAGCCGTTTCATCTTTACCGGCGAAAATAATTAATTCAGTCTTTACAGTTATACTATTTTGAATTAACTGAACTTCTGCTGACGGCATTAATGCCTCCTACGATTATGATATCTACTTACCGAATTGCTTGTTGATTGAGCTTCAATTCTACGCATATTCATGTAGAATGATGTTTGATCATTAGTTCGTTCTAATGCAGATAATAATTCTTCCTGTTTCCTAGCCTTTGCCATTTCATCCTTGGCATCTTCCATAAACCTATCGGCTGCATCAACGGTATACCTAACAACATCATAAGGATCATCGCCATCATATTCCGCCACATCTTCTGCGGGTTTTCCGTTTGATTTCTTTTTATCGTAACTAGCTGCTTTAATTGCTTCAGATAATACGTTGCAAGTATTAAATATTTGTAACTTAGGTAATCGTTCTTCTTCCTGGGGATTAAATGAATCTAAATAAGTCTTATATTCGATCATTCCTTTATTACGTAATATATATAAAGCTCTTTCTTCACTATATACTCTAGCAACTTCATCAACTACAGGAACATATTTACTTTTCCATCTTAAATATTCATGAAGTAATGCCTTAGTAGCTAATCTACTACCTGGTGAATTTGGTGTGAGTTCAACAGGACTATCTAATGCTGTTTCAATCTGTTGCTGGAGAGTATGATCCTCTCCTCTATTTTGCCCGGCTGACTTACATACCCTAATGAGTTTAGGTTTTTCCTTTTGGATGTATGGTTTGATGTAGGCTCCCCACTCCTCGATTTTAGTCTTTCTCCAATAAAGCTCACGATAGATATAAACTCTACGGTAAGGACTAATAGCGGCAAATCCCACATACGTAAGGGCCGAGTATCCCCAATCAATAACAAAAATCCTAGGCCACCAACTAGGTATTTCGAAAGGCTTAATAACATGGAGAGCTTCATTGGGCTCATCAGGATATTTCCTATCTCTATATTCTTCAAATACCTGTCCTAAGTATGCATCCCAATCTCCATACAGTTTAGCGCGCTTTTCAGCCTCGGGCAAAGCCTGTAGAGATTTAACATAATCAGGGTCTAAATATTCATTGTCTATCGCAGTAGCATGAATATAAAATCTTTTATTTCCACCCCTACCTTCCAAAATGATATTATCATCTGGATTTAAAGGATGACCTAATTCTTCATAGGGTTTAACGAATCTCTGTCTAACCCAACTATGACCAATACCACCTGATACCGCGGCAGACCTAATTATTGCAGGTAATCCACTTCCTAATGGAGAGCGCGTCCGTTCAAATCCAATATATAAATAAATATATTCAGTTAAGGTAGTTAATTCTTCAGGAGTAAATAAATTTATCTCCATCGAATCGTAAATATGAACATCATCTTCATTTTCGCAATGACCTAGAAATATCATTGCTCCTTCATTACGTCCCCCAGTTTTAGTTGAAGTCCCTGTCCCGTATTGATCTTCTCTAGGAAATGTCCAGACCATATCCGTCTGGTTAAAAGTTGCTCCGAACCTACGATATATATCTCTTGAACGTGGCATGACCTCGCGTTTAAGTTCTGGGGAGGTCCTACGTAAAAATACTTGCTTGAATCTTGAATTGAGATGCCACTTTCTAACAATAGCATATAATAAAAGGACGTCTGTTTTGCCTGAGCCCGCCCCTCCTCCTAATGTAGCCTCTTTAATCCATGTAGGTAATGCAAGGAATGTAGCCTGCTTTTTAGTAGGTCTCCATTCATTTGGATTTAGAATCATTATCTAAAGCATTCTACTCGCTCTGTATTTGTTTTAGCCGAATTTGCACAAATACGTTGAAGGAGTTTAAATAACTTATCGTTATGAAATTCATTCGCCTGTAAGGATTTAATATTAACTTCCGAATGAAGCATTAAATTTTCTTTAATGGAATTTAAATTATCCCTTACTTGTGTAGTCATAAACCATACTAAAAATATAGCAATTGCAGACGGAACACCTACTTTATAGATAGCGTTTAACCACCAGGGATAACCACTATCTGTAGTGCGCCTTTTTGGATTTCCATCCCATTCATCCATCATTACTTCTCGCAAGAGATATCAGTTCTGTAGTATAGGGAATCCAAGTATACCCGTCTTTCACATTTTTTAGTATTATTGTTCTTCCATACTTCAGTTTCAACTGGTCCTACGCGCTCTACTCTTACTAATTTATACCTCGATGATGCACAACTGGATGAAATTATACTAATTAGGATACAACCCAAGTAAATGTTTGTCCGCTGATTGAACATGTAACAGTCCCCACGCCTGTTAAGTCATAAGTTTGTTCGTTTAAATTCCCTGGGTCAGTTTCAAACCTAGCAATAGCTAAAGTTCCATTAACTAAATTAAATGTTAGCGCCGAAACATTCGTAATAACCTGTGCAGTTACCTGAACACCTGCACCAGTCTTAGCAGTGAGTGTAACCTGTCCAACCATAGTATTTACTCCTAAGGAGAAACGTGAACCGGAACTAAGCCCATTACTTCTGCTGTATTACCCTGATTATCTTTCGCGCTTACTTGTAAAGTCCAATCACCATTTACAGTAGGTTTAAATGCAAGAGCGCGACAATATCTACCATCTCTCCTTGGCTCATTTAGGAAGTTAATAATAATAGAAGGCTCACCATCACCGACTAAATCTAATTCAATCTCTAATACAGGATTAGGACAAGTAACATCGAATCGAATTAACATTCCTTTTGGATCAGACCTATGAACATATGTATCATAGGAAATTAATTCAACTCTAAAGTCTCCAATAGGTGGAGCATTGCCAACAGGTTCAACGAATTTATCAGGGTCAACAGGACCAGACATTGCGGCATCCTTAACTTTACATTCCCCTTCTGCATCAAGGAGAACATCCCATCCACCTGTAGTTCTAGTTCTAATAATATCAGATGCTAATGGAATAGGATTACCTGAACCATCTACTATACCAGGAACGAATACTACATTCCCGCCATCTTTACGTTCTAATCCATATCCTTCGTTCTTATAAACTATCGCGCCCTCATTTAATAATTCTCCACTCCTTGCACCCATAGGTGTAGGATATTGAGGTCTTAATAATTTTAATGTATCTAATATTCGTGTATCAATAGGTTCAGAGATAAACTCATCATCAGGCATACCAGTAATTCCTTCAAATAAAGTTTGCCAATCAGGTCTTACTTCAGGATGATCGTTTAATCCAGTAGCTCTATTCTGGTCAGAGAATACAAGAAGGAAATTTAATGCTGGGTAATCCCTAGCTAATCGAGCAAATACAGGGACTAAACCTTTTAGGTTCTTTGTTAATGAATCATTAGACGTATAGCACTGGCAAATAAGTCCAATCTTATTGAAATGAATTTGAGCATCATGAATATGCGCACGAATACTCTGCTCAAATACTTCAACTGATTCATTAACTCCACAGTATGCCTGTAGACCTAACCAATCATTAGGTTTAAGGGTAGGATATCTCGGCCAATTCCTACCATCCCAATAAACTATACATGGCCAGGAACTAGCTTGGGCGCGTTGTTCAATATTCTCTACTGTTGGCCCATCAATATATTCTGCGAATTGAGTTCCATCATATTTAATAGTCGCGCCTGATATATCATATCTAATTTTAACTAATGCATTCCCCGGAGGTAATACTGGAGGCGGCTGATTAAATTCATACCAACCTAACCAACAGGGTTTATTAATTCTTACAATCGGGTTAACTGGATGGAGTGGAAATTGAGTTAATGTTAGTATGTCAGCAATATCTAATCTAAAACGAACATTACTTCCTACATTCATCTTCCAGAATGATATTGCTAATTTACCAGTAATGGCATCATAATTAAATCGATTAACTCTACAAGTTCCTGATTCAAGAAGATATCTGACCCCTTCGAAGATTATAATACAAGGATCTTCACCATGTATTCCATCTCCACCTTGACCTACTTGAATTCCTGCAAGAGTGGTATATTGATATATACCCTCAACAGGATTAGACATTGAATCATCACCAGGATGAATAGATGTATCAATCCATCTTATTCCCTGACTTCCATATGGTGGAGCACATGCACATACTACTAATGTCCCATCAGGCCAATAAGCTACAGGGCTATTTCCACATGCCTGTCCGCGCGTTTTAAATATTCCATTAATACATTCCAGTGCTTCATCCCTAAATTCCCCTGAATGACCTACACCTACGAATCCATTAATGGGATTAATTCTAGTATAAATTAAATCAACAGGCGCACTAAATGCACCTTCAGATGATTGAACTAATCCTGTAGGATATGAAGCAACGAATCTACCATTAGGTAAATTCTCTCCATATGACGCCCCAGGTAATTCAATCCTCTCAATCATTAGCTTACTTCGCCTTTATATGTAACTGTAACAGTTCCACCAGTTACTGTAGTTGAAATACGCGCTCTTATCGCTGCAAGGACTCCAATATACGTATAAATCTTCTGACTCGATACAGCGAATGTAACTGGATTAACTGTAGGTGTAGCAAGATCATTTACTAATGGTGCCCATGTTCCTGTATATTCAGGATCATTCGCGGTTTCAATAGATACAGCCCCTGCACCTACTCCGGCAGAGAAATCAACATAAAATATATGTTTCCTAACATTAGCCGGAACAGCATAAGCCTGACCATTACCAACAGTCTGTGCTAACTGTAATGTTTCTAATACGCCAGGTCTAATTGCTTGAGATGCCATTTAACCAACCTCATTAATAACTACAGTCTTAAACTCATTCTCGTTCTTCACATATGGTGCGAAAATAATGAAGTTATTTGGATTAATCTTACCTTCACCTTCAACATCATCCATATTTCTAACAATCGAACTCATTGCCTGAGCAGTTGCGGCGATATCTCTTAATTTAGCAGTTTGTAATTTATCTTTAGTAACTTCATTCAAGGCCATAATTAATTTACTATGTGCCTTGCCTCGAATCTTATCCTTAACTTTATTTACGTGATTCTTTAATTTCGAGTCAGGTAAATTATAACTATCAGTAGAGGTCGCGCCATTCTTATACGCGGATACTGATGACTTAGACACCCCAAATAATTCAGCCAGTTCCTTACCCGAACCATTTCCATTAACAATAGCTTCTTCAGCAATCACTTGACGTAAGGCAGGCGGAACATTATTATCTCCATTCCTCCTACCTGGACGCTGAATATCAACTATTGAAGCGTATTCTTTTTCAAAATCGATATCATCAACTAATCCAACAGGCATAATTACTCCACTCTAGGAAATTCAGAACTCTTAATATTTAATCCTTTATTAAATAATTCCAAATCTTTGCGCGCCTTTTCAATCCTTCTATCTTCAAACCTATGCGGCTTAGTAATTACTTTTGCATCACAACATAACGACGTATTAATCAATGTAGTAAATTGGGCTAAATGAATACGTTTGCATTTAGAACAAATTAATTGTGGCATATGTTCCTACATACATAGTCCGCCGGTCGGGTTCAGCATAGACTAATAAACTTATCAATGTCAATAGGTCTATTTCGAGTCAGGATGCCCCAGGAAGCACGAACTCTGCCAGTCAGTCAAGACACTACATCTAGTGTCAGAAGTCTCGTCCTAGACCCTCCTGACCCCACCTGTAGGGTGTCATCCAGAGAGGACACTTTATTACATATTATTTATTAAATACTATCATAATATGGGACCCTATTTCTTTTCCCTTAATTTATAAATATGAATCAGTTGTGGGTGCTCAATAGCCGCAATTTTCATGCCAAGATGGGACCCGGTAATTATTATATACCCCCCATAAGTTATTGTAAACAAAGGACTTAGACTGTAGTCAAATCATACGCTAGTGTATGGAATTAATACATATACATGTATGTTATGTTGTTGATTCTAAAGGAGTTAGGGGATAATATGGGTTGGCATCATGCGTGCTATACATATAGTTGTCTGGCTCGCACGCAAGCGAGAAGGCATACGAGAAAGGACCATATCGCGTAATCTATACATGTGTCTTATCGTGACATGCCTATACTATAACCGTGATTCGTTCGCGGCAGTGGGACGAGTTTAATAGACTCTTGCGTGCCCATCTGAGTAGTATTACTACAATATAGTTACGGTGGCAATCTGCCCCTTACATTCCCTTGTCAGGAGTGGCGCGCATAGACCGCGTTAGCAGGCAGGAAACATATGCTTATCGTGTCGTGAGTCTATATGATGATTGATGATTGATAACAAAATCGTCAACACATAATGTGCATTTAGATTGATTAAAATGCTATGCATGGATAAACGCGCGATAGCGTTACCCAATAAGAGAGCACTAATCATACCTAATGAAAGCACATAAAACCCCTGTCACATACTGATAGTTTCATTATTAGTTAGTGAGGATACAATGAAACTACCAATAACACAGTTAGATACGTGGTTAATTTTAATTGATTTGATAGTATCAGGTCGGGAAGAATTAGCGCGTATCTACACAATCAAATTAGTTAGGATGGTAAGACATGCGTAATAAACATCCACGTCATTACGCATTATTCGAGCGCGACCGTCTAAACGGTAGACGATGGCATCGAATCACTACTACTGCATATCCTCTTAAGTATGCTGTAGTAATTTATCAAGACCGTATGTTAAACTCGGTCCTGAACCCTTCGTCGAAAGAAATTCGACTTAGACCTATCGATTAGGTCTTGACAATCGGCGGCGTTCGTGTTATACTTCTCTCATCGGGTCAATACCGACCCAAACCTATCAGGAGTGACAGAATGAAAACGGAAACCTTTGAAGCGGTTGCAGAGTCGGCGTACGGTTCTGAACTGCCGGAAGCAGTAAAGTATAATTTTACTGTCAATTTGCTTGAGGCACAGGCAGAGATTCCAGCAGAGGAACAGCCTTCAGCTAAGGATATCGTTACACTCGTAAATAATAAGCGTAAGGCTAATGCACGTCAAAAGGCTATGCTTATTGCATTCGAGGCAGCCGGTATTAAGGCTCCTAAGGTTGATGCTACGCCTGATGGTATTCTGTTCGCAGCTAAGAATACTGTTAAGACTCTTATTGCTACGGGTAAGAGTGAAGATGAAGCTAAGCAGATGGCGGCTGCTTTGTTCGGTGTTACGGTTGATTCGCTGTAATACAAGCAATACAAGGATTAAGCAAACGGTTATAATGTGGTCAAGAACCACGTAAGACACTTAATCCTCTACTTAACATAGGACTCGACTAAGCGAGTATAAATAGAGTTTAGGCTTAGTGCGGTGACAGGGGATGAAGGCATTTCATATATAATGTTTCATCCTTCATCCCTTAGTCACATACTTCTCTCCTAAAGTAAATAATCCATACAATTTATCGACCTGAAGGTATAGGTAGGGAGAGGGTGTCTCTGTATATACCCTCATGCCTTCGGTCGAATAGGGCATGTTAGGCGACCTTCCCGTCCAAAACATGGGGTTTTTCTTATTATTTTTTTTTTTTTTTTATAATAATAATTAATTAATCCTACATGTATGAATAATTTACACTCCCCGATGGACCTTGACTTGACAAGGCGGGGGGACTTGTGATATACTGGTAGGGACAGAGGGTAGGTAGGATTTACACTCCTGTCCACTTCCGGTGACACTAATTTGTATGACTATTAAATTAAATTGGCTGAAAAGTCAATCATTTAAAATTAAATGGAATTTACGTTCGGTAAGTAAGATAACACAGTGGAAAGATAATTGTGTATATCGGACGCGCTTTCTCGGTCTGATTGTTTGTGAGTCTGATTATCGATTATTGGACATGACGAATAATCAGATAGGTTCTGTATCGACTAGTATCACGAAAGAATTACTTTAATGGCGAATCCTAAGCATACTCATAAGTATCATAGAATTGTCCTTAATGGTTATACTAAGGTATGGGCCTGTGCGCGGCCTGAATGTAATCATTATATGCCTGTTCATATGGCTGGATTAATTCCGGGTAAACTCACTCAATGCTGGGGAATTGATTGTGAGAATACTACAATCATGGACCCACGAACTATGAAGATGGATAGACCTTTATGTCCATCATGTGACCCATCTTACATTGAATTAGATGAACAGGATATGAATAAGATTAGTAAGATGTTTGAAGAAAGGGGGAAATGATATGATTAACGATGTATATGGGCAGGATTATAAATATGAACCTGAATGTTTTCCTGTCGATATTCGTGTCGCACTATCTGATATAGTTAGTGAGCTACATATTACTGAAAAGGAAGCTAAATTAAAACTAGAATACTCAACGATTGATGAACCTTTAGAACTACCAAATAAGCAAGTTCGTTATTGGAATGAGAATAATACATTTAGTGATTATTCCTCACATAACTTGAATATCGCGCGTAATATAGTTCGGAAGAACTAATCATGAATCACCCATTCATTCAAGGTGGCGTCCCTGATGTATGTGTCAGGTGTAGACGACCTGAATTAGACCATACATCATTAGCGACATGTGAGGCATGTCCATATGTAGGTCATTGTGACTTATATAAAGGAACATTTCTTCTATGTCCATCATGTTTTGAAAAGGAAGATGTAATAAATAATCTAACTAAAGATTATCAATCGCCTGAGAATCAGCAGAAGCGAGTAGATAGGGCGAATGAGATTACTCGTAAGACATTGGAAATAAGTAAAGATATTGACGCATCAATCATTACGCGCGCTGATTACTTTAATGCTGAAACTAAATCGATTAGTGAGTTAAAGTCAGTCATTGATGCAGATGTGATGATTGAACGTAAGGATTATGAACTATATAAAGCAGTTCATGAGAGATACTTACATTTCAAGAATATATTAATTGAAGTGGAAGAAAAGCGATTAGAAATTACAAATAACATCAAGGCAGACCAAACTTATTTGAATAATCTAGTTGCGAGTCTTACAAAGGAAGAACAGGATAAGTATAAAGTTAGGGATATTAATTACAAACCTAATGAAGTCAAAGTAGCCAAACCTAAAGATAATTCAGGTAAAGTCAATTTAGCCGAGATTAAGGAAGTAGCTAAAGAACATGGCATCGCGCCTGAAATATTAGCTAATCTTTGCACTGTATTTAAATTAACTCCGGTTAAGGCGGTAATTCGATATAAAGAAATGATGTCAACTGTTCCGGTTAAGCAAGGATAATTCATGAAAGTCATAAATGAATTACATAATAATTTAGAACAAGCAGCCAGAGAAATATATTATGCAATGACTTTTCTTAATCCTAGTAATCCAGCCAGAGCTAACCTAAATTTAGCACTAAAATGTTTACAAGTAAGTGGACCTGAAGATGTTGGATTAAGCAAATCAATTCTTACTAGAAATCATAATTATCAAGAAAAAATATAATGCCTAAGACAATCATAATTAAAGTTACAGTGAGCCCTATTGCTAATTTTACTGAAGCGGAATTGAATGAATTAGCAGAGGCAATTAAAGATGATATTTATGATGGCTCCCCTGAGGAGATAGAAGATGTATTCTATGAAATCAGAACAGAAGATTGATTACACAGTTTTGATGGTTAGAGAAGCTCTTTCAGAGGCGCGCGATTTCATTAAGTTAGGTAGATGGATTAGAATTAATGGATTAGGTCCTAATGTAAGAATGCATGTAGGTCGGTTTAATTCTGACGGAAGTAAGCAACCGGCGATTTTGACAATTAGTTACTATATTAATAATAATGGAACTATCGGTAGGGAAGAGTTGGTATTTTAAATAATAAATAATCATATGAATAGAGAAGCCGCAACAAGATTCTGTCATGAAAAACTAATAGAACATAATCTATTAGATTGGCATGTCAGACTCTCGACTACCAATAATAATTGGTATTTAGGATTATGTTCTTATGCTGATAAGGCTATAATCCTAAACGCTCATCATGTAGATATCCATCCTGAACCTGAAATTAGAAATACAATATTACATGAAATAGCACACGCGCTTTGCCCCGGGCAACATCATAATGCTGCATGGGCGTTAAAGGCGCGTTTAATAGGATGCACATCTACTGCACCATGTAGTCATTTAGCTCTTTCACCTGATATTATTAATGCAATTAGGTCAGGTGCTAATATAAAGATTGATTATGTGGAAGAAATAGTAACTAAGAATGTAAAAGTAGAAGAAACTATTACACGTCCTAAATATGAAATTACTCAGCTTCGTGATAAATGTCCGACATGTAGTAAAGATGCAATTGAAGTTAGAAGTTCACTAATAACTACATCTTCCGACCGCCCAGATAGGAAGATGATATTTCTTAAATGTGGGCACCTTTTAATTAAAGAGATTCGTAAGGGCACGCCATACGAAACGTTCATATCTAATAATCATGAACCGCGTGTTAAAGCATGTAAGCATGTATGGGAAAAGAATAAATGTAACAAATGTTTCGAGTTTAAACCATTTCCTTTTCAGATAGAAGGAATGCGGTTTATTGAAACAAGTTTAGCAGTTAATAAGGGAGTCCTAATCTGCGATGAAATGGGATTAGGCAAAACTATTCAGATGTTGGGTTATCTATTCTTTAATCCAGTTGCATTTCCTGTATTATTCGTAGTTAAATCATCTCTTAAATTTCAGCTATTCAAGGAAGCATTGAAGTGGCTGAATATTATTCCACAAGTAATTACATCGTCTGAGGACCATATTCTTCCAATGTTTAAGTCATACATTATTTCTTATGATATAATGGTCCCTAAGAATAGGAAGATGAAAGGTAAGATAGTTAGTCAAGGTTTTGATATAAGTAAGTTAGCTGATATTAAAACAATAGTCTTAGATGAATGCCAACAAGTTAAGAACGTAGATTCGACACGAACTCAACAGGTAAGACGATTAGTTAAAGATAAGAATGTTATCGCGCTCTCGGGGACACCTTGGAAAAATCGAGGGTCTGAATATTTCTCCATCTTAAACATGATGGCGCCGCAGAAATTTCCTTCATTCGCACAGTTCAGTCAGAGATGGGTTAATTACTATCAACAGACTGGAACAGATAAGTATAAAGAAGGCGGAATACGAGATATTGAACGGTTCAAGGAATATACAAAGGATTTAGTTATCAGAAGAGAGATATCAGAAGTAATGAGAGAAATGCCTGATGTTAATAGAACATTATTCTACTGTGACATGGATAATGTTCAGCAACAGACATATGATGAGGAAGTCAGTAATTTCGTTAAGTGGTATAATGAAAAGGTTATAGGCGGAACTGAAGATGAATATGACAATGAAGATGGTCCAATAATAGCGAAACTATCTCGAATGAGACACATTACAGGTCTTGCTAAGATACCTGTAACAGTTGAATGGGCTAGAACATTCTACGAAGAAACAGATAGAAAGTTAGTTATATTCGTCCATCATAAAGATGTAGCGAGTATACTATATGATAAGTTAAAGGCAGAATTTCCATCCATACCTGTATTGAGACTAACAGGTGAACAGTCAAGTATGGATAGATTTGAAGTTCAGGAAAAATTTAATAAGTCTGAACGCGCTTTCCTTGTTGCATCTACACTTGCTGCAGGTGAGGGATTAAACTTACAGACATGTAGTGATGCTATCGTCCATGAAAGACAATGGAATCCTGCTAATGAGGACCAAGCTGCACCGGGACGATTTAGAAGAATTGGACAGATAGCGGCAATAATTAATGTAATATTCATGACAGCAGCAGGTTCCATAGATGATTTACTTGCTGGAATTATTGAAAAGAAACGGTCAGAGTTTCATAATTCCATGAATAAAGGCGAGGCAGTTCAGTTTAATCAAGCTGATATTATTAAAGAATTGATTGAATCAATTGTTAAAGGCCATAATAAAAGAAAGAAGGCATCTTAATGTTATATACATTCACTAAAGATGGCAATGACTACGCCGTTTATGACGAAGATGGTTCATTCGCTATCATAAGTAAGAATATAATTTCCGGCATATGGGAATATACTGAAGTTGAGGATAGTATATATCATTCGATAGAATCATTGAAAGAAATCGTTAAGTTCATGGAGGAGAACTGTAAATCATGATAGTTCTAGACTCCTTTTCATATCGGACTGATGAGAAAAGATTAACTCTTTATATCGATGAGTCATTAATTTATATGATGACTGGACCATTCAATAATGATATGAAAGAAAGAATTAGATATTTATATATTAAAGGAATTGATTATCCTATGGAAATTCTTGATACAGAA
>Ga0137436_1000275_pt1 | contig 16255 bp, 12 predicted proteins | sample EasRivERMGT119_2_FD_102328 | JGI IMG/M metagenome (GOLD analysis project Ga0137436, IMG submission 102328) | Soil microbial communities from meander-bound floodplain in the East River, Colorado, USA - East River MetaG ERMGT119_2 | ecosystem: Environmental > Terrestrial > Soil > Floodplain ...
ATGCGGTCCCCAAGGGACTGCACGTCAACGTCCAGGAGGGGGAGCGCGTCCGCGCCGGAGACGCATTCACCGACGGCCCGAAAGACCCGCACAAGATCCTCGAGATCTTGGGCGAGCGCGAGCTGCAGAAGTACCTGCTCGACGGGATCCAGGAGGTCTACCGCCTCCAGGGCGTCAACATCAACGACAAGCACATCGAGACGATCATTCGGCAGATGATGCGGTGGATCAAGGTGGAGGACGTCGGCGACACCGAGTTCATCTTCGACGAGCAGATCGACCGCTTCCGGTTCGTCGAGGAGAACGAGCGCGTGCTCGCCTCCGGCGGGGCGCCGGCGCGCGGCCGTCCGCTCCTCCTCGGGATCACCAAGGCTTCGCTGTCGACCGAGTCGTTCATCTCGGCGGCGAGCTTCCAGGAGACGACCCGGGTCCTCACCGAGGCGTCGATCTCGGGGAAGGTCGACCACCTCAGGGGCCTGAAGGAAAACGTCATCATGGGCCGCCTCATCCCCGCCGGAACGGGCATGCACACGTACGCCGGCCTCCAGATCGCTCCCGACGGCCCGCCGCCGGTCGAGGAGGAGATGGCCGAGGAGCTCGTCGAGGCCGAGGTCGATCTCGACACCGACCGCTTCGCGGAGATGCTCCGCGCGGCGGCGGCCGCCGCCACGGGGCAAATGGAGCCGGGAAAGACCGCCTGATCGCGGGGGGGTTGACCGTCCCGGGGGGGCTTGATAGCATCCCCGAGTTTTTCGCCCGGAATTCCGGGTGAGGAGATGTTCGTGCCGACCGTTAGTCAGCTCATCCGGACCGGCCGCGAGCAGCAACGCTCGCGGACCAAGAGCCCGGCGCTTGGCCGCAGCCCCCAGAAGCGTGGGGTTTGCACCCGCGTGTACACGTCGACCCCGAAGAAGCCGAACTCCGCGCTCCGCAAGGTCGCGCGCGTGCGGCTCACCAACGGGATCGAGGTCACGACGTACATCCCGGGGGTCGGTCACAACCTGCAAGAGCACTCGATCGTCATGATCCGGGGCGGCCGCGTGAAGGACCTCCCCGGCGTTCGCTATCACGTGATCCGCGGCACGCTCGACGCGATGGGCGTGGACGGCCGCCGCCAGAGCCGCTCGAAGTACGGCGCCAAGCGGCCGAAGACCTAGGCGAGGAGCCTTCGATGCCCCGACGCGGTTTCATCCCCAAGCGAGAGGTCCTGCCGGACCCCGTGTACCAGTCGCCGCTGGTGACCCGGTTCATCAACTGCCTGATGCACGACGGCAAGAAGTCCACCGCCGAGTCGATCTTCTACGGCGCGATGACGACCGTGCAGGAGCGGGCCAAGGACGACCCGGTCAAGGTCTTCCGCAAGGCGGTGGACAACGTCAAGCCGCTCCTCGAGGTGAAGTCCCGCCGCGTGGGCGGCTCGAACTACCAGGTCCCGATCGAGGTTCGGCCGGAGAGGCGCACGGCGCTCGCGATCCGCTGGCTCATCTCGTACTCGCGCGAGCGGACCGAGAAGAGCATGAACGACAAGCTCGCGAACGAGATTCTCGACGCGTCGGCGCTTCGCGGCGGTGCGTTCAAGAAGAAAGAAGATACGCACAAGATGGCGGAGGCCAACAAGGCCTTCGCGCACTATCGGTGGTAGGGGAAGTTCAGAGTCTCTGAACTCTCGACTCTGAGCTTCTTTTCAAAGCGACCCGGCGGCGACGCCGGGGGCGCATGGGTCTTTGACGTGACGCGTCCCGCTTCGCTCGCACGCACTCGGAATATCGGCATCATGGCCCACATCGATGCCGGTAAGACGACGACGACCGAGCGCATCCTCTTCTACACGGGGATCACCCACAAGCTGGGTGAGGTGCACGACGGGACCGCCACCATGGACTGGATGGTCCAGGAGCAAGAGCGCGGCATCACGATCACCTCCGCCGCGACCACGTGCTTCTGGGACGACCACCGCATCAACATCATCGATACCCCCGGCCACGTGGACTTCACCGCGGAGGTCGAGCGCTCCCTGCGCGTGCTCGACGGGGCCGTGGCCGTCTTCTGCGCCGTCGGCGGCGTCGAGCCGCAATCCGAGACCGTGTGGCGCCAGGCGGACAAGTACCGCGTCCCGCGCCTGGCCTTCGTCAACAAGATGGACCGGACCGGCGCCGACTTCGACCGCGTCCTCGAGATGATGCGGACGCGTCTGGGCGCCCGGCCGCTCCCGGTCTTCCTCCCGCTCGGCTGCGAGGACGGGTTCCGCGGGGTCGTCGACGTCGTGGCCCTCCAGGCGATCGTCTGGGACGACGACGAGCGCGGAGGCTCCTTCCGCGTCGTGGAGATTCCCGACGAGCTTCGCGACGCCGCCCGCGCCGCCCACGACCGGGTCGTGGAGGCCGCCTGCGAGGTGGACGACGCTCTCCTGGAGACCTTCCTCTCCGGCGGCCCGATCACGCCGGACGCGCTCCACGCCGGGATCCGGAAGGGAACGTGCGCGATGCGTTTCGTTCCGGTCGTCGCCGGCTCCGCGTTCCGGAACAAGGGCGTTCAGCCGCTCCTCGACGCGGTCGTCCGTTACCTGCCTTCACCGCTCGACATCCGCGCGACCGAGGGGATCGACCCCGACGGCGGCGGGAAGGCGGTCCGCACGGCGGACGACGGGCAGCCGTTCTCCGGCCTCGTCTTCAAGATCATGACCGACCCGTTCGTCGGCCATCTCGCGTTCGTCCGCGTCTACTCGGGCCGTCTCGCGTCGGGAAGCTACGTCTACAACCCCGCCAAGCGCCAGACGACGCGCGTCGGGCGCCTGCTCCGCATGCACGCCAACAAGCGCGAGGAGATCGAGGCCGTCGACGCCGGCGACATCGCGGCGCTCGTGGGGCTCAAGAATGCCGCCACCGGCGACACGATCTGTGACGAGCGGCACCCGATCCTCCTCGAGCGGATGGAGTTCCCCGAGCCCGTGATCCGCCTCGCCATCGAGCCGAAGACGAAGACCGACCAGGAGAAGCTCGCGGCCGCGCTCGGGAAGCTCGTCCAGGAAGATCCGACGTTCAAGGTGAACGCCGACCCCGAGACCGGCCAGACGCTCATCGCCGGGATGGGCGAGCTCCACCTCGAGATCCTCGTCGACCGGCTCCAGCGCGAATTCGGCGTCGGGGCGTCCGTCGGCAAGCCGCAGGTCAGCTACCGGGAGACGATCCGGGGCGAGGCCTCGGCCGAGGGACGCTTCGTGAGGCAGACCGGCGGCCGCGGCCAGTACGGCCACGTCAAGATCAAGATCGCGCCCGCCGGCGCCGACCGCGGCTTCGTCTTCGAGAACGCCATCGTCGGCGGCGCGATCCCGAAGGAATTCCTCTCGGCGTGCGAGGCCGGCTTCTCCGAGGCGATGGAGTGCGGGATCCTCGCCGGTTACGCGATGCGCGACGTGAAGGTCACGCTGTACGACGGCTCGTACCACGAGGTCGACTCGTCGGAGATGGCGTTCAAGATCGCCGCGTCGATGGCCTTCAAGGAGGGCTGCCGCAAGGCGGGAATGACTCTGCTCGAGCCGGTCATGCGGGTCGAGGTGGTCGTTCCCGAGGAGTTTCTGGGCGAGGTGCTGGGCGATATCAACGCCCGCCGCGGCCGGATCGTCGCGCTCGAGTCGCGCCCGGCGGCCTCGGTGCTCCAGGCGCTGGTGCCGCTCGCCCAGCTCTTCGGCTACGCGACCGACCTCAGGAGCAAGACGCAAGGGCGCGGCAACTACACGATGCATTTCGCGCAGTACGAAGACGTCCCGAAGGCGCTGGCCGAAGAGGTCGTCGCCCGAGTGACCGGAACCACGAGGAGCTGACGATGGGCAAGGAGAAGTTTGATCGTTCGAAGCCGCACGTGAACGTGGGGACGATCGGGCACGTGGATCACGGGAAGACGTCTTTGACGGCGGCGATCACGATGACGCTGGCGAAGCGGAGTCCCGGGAAGGTGGCCGTCCGGTCGTTCGAGTCGATCGACAACGCGCCGGAGGAGAAGGCGCGCGGGATCACGATCAACGCGTCGCACGTGGAGTACGAGACGGCGAAGCGTCACTACGCGCACGTGGATTGCCCGGGCCACGCGGACTACATCAAGAACATGATCACGGGAGCGGCGCAGATGGACGGCGCGATCCTGGTGGTGAGTGCTGCGGACGGTCCGATGCCTCAGACGCGGGAGCACATCCTGCTGGCGCGTCAGGTCGGGGTGCCGGCGATCGTCGTGGCGTTGAACAAGTGCGACGCGGTGGACGACCCCGAGCTGTTGGATTTGGTGGAGCTCGAGGTGCGTGAGCTCCTGAAGAGCTACGACTTCCCCGGGGACGATCTGCCGGTGATCCGGGTATCGGCCTTGAAGGCGATCCAGGGCGACGCGGGCGGGGAAGAGATGATCGTGAAGCTGATGGAGGCGGTGGACACCTACATCCCGCTGCCGGTGCGCGCGATCGACAAGGAATTCCTGATGCCGATCGAGGACATCTTCTCGATCTCGGGACGCGGGACGGTGGTGACGGGCCGTGTCGAGCAGGGGATCGTGAAGGTCGGCGAGGAAGTGGAGATCGTGGGGATCCGGCCGACGCAAAAGACGGTGATCACGGGTGTCGAGATGTTCAAGAAGCTCTTGGACCAGGGGCAGGCGGGCGACAACGTCGGTCTGTTGCTGCGCGGGACGGGGCGCGAGGACGTGGAGCGTGGGCAGGTGATCGCGAAGCCGAAGTCGATCACGCCGCACACGAAGTTCAAGGGCGAGGTGTACGTCTTGAACAAGGAGGAGGGCGGCCGTCATACGCCGTTCTTCACGGGATACCGGCCGCAGTTTTATTTCCGGACGACGGACGTGACGGGATCGTCGACGCTGCCTTCGGGAGTCGAGATGGTGATGCCCGGGGACAACGTGACGCTGGAGGTGACGCTCCACACGCCGATCGCGATGGTGCAGGGCCTGCGCTTCGCGATCCGCGAGGGGGGACGCACCGTCGGCGCCGGCACCGTCACCGAGATCGTGGAGTAGGCGATGCGCGAAAACGTCACCTTGCAATGCGGCGGCTGCAAGCGCCGCAACTACGTCACGACGAAGAACAAGAAGACCACGACCGGCAAGCTCGAGTTCAGCAAGTACTGCCGGTTCTGCCGGAAGCACACGTCGCACAAGGAAACGCGCTAGCGCCATGGGAAAGCTGAAAGAACAGTGGACGCGCCTCAAGACCTTCTTCCAGGAGGTCTGGGCCGAGCTGAAGCGGACCACCTGGCCCTCCCAGAAGGAGGTCCGCAATACGACGATCGTGGTGGTCGCGTTCGTGCTCGTGTGCGCCGCGTACCTCTACGTCGTCGACGTGGTCCTCCAGGCCGGGATGGAGCGGCTGTTCAGGACCTTCGCACGATGACGGCACCGGGGACGGTCGTGGGCAAGCAGTGGTTCATCGTGCACACCTATTCCGGGTTCGAGGGGAAGGTCCGCGAGAGCCTGAGGCAGCGCGTGGACGCCCTCGGGATGAGCGACGTCATCGAGGACATCCTCATCCCCACCGAGGAGGTCGTCGAGATCAAGGACGGGAAGAAGACGCGCTCGACGCGCAAGTTCTTCCCGGGCTACGTCCTCGTGAAGATGGAGATGTCCGACACGGCGTGGCACGTGGTCAAGAACACGCCGAAGGTCACCGGGTTCGTCGGGACGGGGAACAAGCCGGTGCCGCTGTCGGAGGCCGAGGTGGACCGGATCGTCCGCCAGGTCGCGGTCGCGGTCGACAAGCCCAAGCCCAAGCTCGAGTTCAAGACGGGCGAGGCGGTCCGCATCAACGACGGCCCGTTCAGCAACTTCACGGGACAGGTCGAGGAGGTCAACGACGACCGCTCGACGCTCAAGGTGATGGTCACCATCTTCGGTCGCTCGACGCCGGTCGAGCTCGAGTTTTCGCAGGTGGAGAAGATTTAGATGGCGAAGAAGATCACCGGCTACATCAAGCTGCACATCCCCGCGGGCAAGGCCACGCCGGCGCCGCCCGTCGGCCCGGCGCTCGGCCAGCACGGCGTGAACATCATGGACTTCTGCAAGAACTTCAACGCGCGGACGTCCAAGGGCGAGGGGATGCTCACGCCCGTCGTCATCACCGTGTACCAGGACCACTCGTACACGTTCGTCACGAAGACCCCTCCGGCCTCCGTGCTGCTCGCGAAGGCGGCCAAGGTGGAGAAGGGCTCGGGCGTCCCGAACAAGAACAAGGTCGGCAAGGTCACGAAGTCGCAGGTCGCCGAGATCGCGAAGACGAAGCTCCCCGATCTCAACTGCGACACGATCGAAGCCGCGATTCGCATCGTCGAAGGCAGCGCCCGCTCGATGGGCATCGAAGTCGTCTGATCGGAAGCGAGGAGTCGTTCATGCCGAAGCACGGCAAGAAGTTCAACGCGGGGTCCGCCAAGGTGGCGGGGAAGCCACACACCGTTCCCGAGGCGGTGGCGAGCATGCAGGCGGCGAAGTTCGCGAAGTTCGACGAGACCGTCGAGCTGGCGATGCGCCTGGGCGTGGACCCCAAGCACGCGGATCAGATGGTCCGCGGGACCGTCGTCCTCCCGCACGGCACCGGGAAGAGCAAGAAGGTCGCGGTGATCGCGGGGGGCGAGAAGCTGCGCGAGGCCCAGGCCGCGGGGGCCGATCACGTCGGCGGCGCCGACCTCGTGCAGAAGATCCAGGAGGGGTTCACCGACTTCGACGCCGTCATCGCGACCCCGGACATGATGAAGGACGTCGGCAAGCTCGGAAAGGTGCTCGGGCCGCGCGGGCTCATGCCCAACCCGAAGACCGGGACCGTGACCTTCGACGTCGTGAAGGCGCTCCAGGAGATCAAGGCCGGCAAGGTGGAGTTCCGCGTCGACAAGACGGCGATCATCCACGTGCCCGTCGGCAAGGTCAGCTTCGCCGCGGAGAAGATCGCGGACAACCTCCTCGCGGTCATCCATGCGGTGCTCCGCGCGAAGCCGTCCGCAGCGAAGGGGAAGTACGTGCAGTCCATCTACGTCTGCTCGACGATGGGTCCGTCGATCCCGATCGACCCCGTATCCGTCGAGCTGCCGGTCGCGTGAGGTGAGCCTTGAACCGCGTTGAGAAAGCCGACGCCGTCGCGTCCCTCGCCGAGACGTTCCGCGGGGCGCCGAACGTCATCCTCACCGACTTCCGCGGGATGACCGCCGGCCACTCCACCGAGCTGCGCCGGCGCATCCGCGCGGCGGGCGGCACGTACAAGGTCCTGAAGAACCGGCTGGCGCGCCGCGGGGCCGAGGGCACCGCGGTGGGGAAGATCGCGGATCGCTTCAAGGGGCCGTGCGGCCTCGCGGCGCATCCGACCGACGCGGTCGGGCTCGCCAAGGCGATCACGGAGTTCGCGAAGGACCACCCGCAGCTCCGCGTCGTCGCGGCCGTGGTCGATGCGAAGGATGTCTACGAGACCGAGCAGATCAAGCAGCTCGCGACGCTCCCGGGCCTCCCGGAGCTCCGGGCGCAGCTGCTCGCGCTCATCAACACGCCGGCGACGCAGCTCGTCCGGTTGATCCAGACCCCCGCGGGTCAGGTCGCACGGGCGATCGACGCGCGGAGGGAGAAGCTCGAGAGCGGTACGTAAAAGGCCGGCCACGCCGGCATCACCGAAGGAATCACGGAGGATTCGGATCATGGCTGACCTGCAGTCGATCGCCGAGAACCTGAGCACGCTCACCGTCATGGAGGCCGCTCAGCTCGTCAAGATGCTCGAGGAGAAGTGGGGCGTCTCCGCCGCCGCTCCGGTCGCCGTCGCGGCCGTGGGTGCGGCGCCCGGTGCGGCCGCCGTGGAGGAGAAGACCGAGTTCGAGGTCGTCCTCAAGGAAGTCGGCGAGAACAAGATCAACGTCATCAAGGTGGTGCGCGAGGTGACGAGCTTGGGCCTCAAGGAGGCGAAGGACCTCGTCGACGGCGCCCCCAAGACGGTGAAGGAAGGCGTCACGAAGGACGAGGCCGAGGCGATGAAGAAGAAGTTCGAGGCTGTCGGCGCGAAGGTCGAAGTCAAGTAGCTCCGTCGCGTCCGGTTTCGAATAGGCCGGCTCCCGTCAACGGGGGCCGGCGTCGGCTCATCGAACCGGGGGCCCTCCCGATGCGGGGGTCCCGAAAGGGGTTTCAATCACGATGTCCGAGGCCTTGAGAGCCATCTCTCCGAAGAGGATCGATTTCTCCCGCATCAGGACGGCGATGCCGATGCCGAACCTGATCGAAGTCCAGAAGCGCTCCTACGAGCGCTTCCTGCAGATGCACAGCGCCGCCGCCGACCGCGAGAGCGCGGGTCTGCAGGCGGTCTTCAAGTCCGTGTTCCCGATCAAGGACTTCCGCCAGACCTGCTCGCTCGAGTTCGTCGATTACACGATCGGCAACTGGGAGTGCAAGTGCGGCGAGCTCGTCGGGATCGAGAACCTGCGCTCGGAGTGCACGCACTGCGGCAAGCGCCTCATCGCCCCCGACGCGCGGGGCGGCGAGATCCTGTGCGACGGGTGCGGGAACCTGACCGCGGTCACGATCCGCGAGTGCCCGCAGTGCGGCGACCCGGTGTCGCTCAACTTCAAGTACGACGTGGACGAGTGCCAGGAGCGGGGGCAGACCTTCACGGTGCCGCTCAAGGTGACGATCCAGCTCGTCGTCTACGACAAGGACCCCGACACCGAGGCGCGCAGCATCCGGGACATCAAGGAGCAGGAGGTCTACTTCGGCGAGATCCCGATGCTCAACGAGAACGGGACGTTCATCATCAACGGCACCGAGCGCGTGATCGTCAGCCAGCTCCACCGCAGCCCCGGCGTGTTCTTCCAGTCGGACGCGGGCAAGACGACGTTCATGGCGAAGGTCATCCCGTACCGGGGCTCGTGGGTCGAGTTCGAGTACGACCAGAAGAACATCCTCTACGTGCGGATCGACCGGAAGCGGAAGTTCCCGGCCACCGTGTTCCTGCGCGCCCTCGGGCTCGAGGACGACGCGGCGATCCTGCGCGCCTTCTACACGGCCGCGGCCGTCCGAGTCGAGGGCGGCAAGTTCTTCGTGAAAGCGGACGCGGGCGCCGTGAACAAGAAGGTGCGCCAGGCCGTCGCGCATCCGAAGAGCGGGGACGAGATCCTCAAGAAGGGCCGCAAGGTCCGCGCCGAGCAGCTCGAGGAGCTCCGCAAGGCCAAGGTCGAGTGGATCCCGGTCGAGGCCGCGGAGATGGATGGGGCGGCGACGATCCGCGACCTCGCCGACCCCGCGACCGGCGAGGTGATCGTCGAGGTCGGGCAGCCGCTGACCGCCGAGACGCTCGACAAGCTCCACGCGGCGAAGGTCGAGACGTTCGACGTCTGCTTCCCGGAGACGGAAGACGTCGGCATCGTGCTCCTCGAGACCCTGGGCAAGGACACGGTCAAGACGCAGAACGACGCGCTCCTGGAGATCTACCGCCGTCTGCGGCCGGGCGACCCGCCCACTCTCGAGTCGTCCCGGAACCTGTTCAACGGCCTGTTCTTCGACCCCACCCGCTACGACTTCTCGCGGGTCGGCCGGCTGAAGTTCAACACGAAGATCTATGGGATGGCCCAGGGGGAATGGCCGGCGTTCGTCCGGGAGCGGTGGGACAAGAACGAGGACCGCACGCCCACCCGCGAGGACTTCATCGAGGTCCTGCGCTACATGCTCAAGCTGCGCAAGGGCATCGGCGAGGTCGACGACATCGACCATCTCGGGAACCGGCGCGTCCGCAGCGTGGGCGAGCTCCTCGAGAACCAGTTCCGGATCGGGCTCGTCCGCATGGAGCGCGCGATCAAGGAAAAGATGTCGGTCTATCAAGAGATGACGACCGCCATGCCGAACGACCTCATCAACGCCAAGCCCGTCATGGCGGCGATCCAGGAGTTCTTCGGCTCCTCGCAGCTTTCGCAGTTCATGGATCAGACCAACCCGCTCTCCGAGGTGACGCACAAGCGCCGCCTGTCCGCGCTGGGCCCGGGAGGGCTCTCGCGCGAGCGCGCGGGCTTCGAGGTCCGCGACGTCCACACGACCCACTACGGCCGGATCTGCCCGATCGAGACCCCCGAGGGCCCGAACATCGGTCTGATCTCGTCGCTGTCGTGCTTCGCGCGCATCAACGACTACGGCTTCATCGAGTCGCCCTACCGCCGGGTGATCGACGGCAAGGTCGTCGACTACGTGCGGATCCTGCGCACCGCCGACGGCGCCTACAAGCTGCACGAGGTGGTCCTCCAGGACGAGTTCGAGAAGGAAGCCAAGCGCCTCGAGAAGGCGGGCAAGACTCCTCCCGAGGCGGAGCCGCACTCGTTCTACCTCACCGCGTGGGAGGAGGACCGCTCGGTCGTGGCGCAGGCCAACGCCCGCCTCACCCCGGACGGGACCTTCGTCGGCGAGCGCGTCAACGCGCGCAAGGCCGGCGAGTTCAAGCTTGTCCCCCGCGAGGACATCACCCACATCGACGTCTCGCCGAAGCAGCTCGTCTCGGTCGCGGCGTCGCTCATCCCGTTCCTCGAGAACGACGATGCGAACCGCGCGCTCATGGGCTCGAACATGCAGCGGCAGGCCGTGCCGCTGTTGCGGCCGAGGGCGCCGTTCGTCGGCACCGGGATGGAAGCGGTGACCGCGCGGGACTCGGGCTCGGTGGTGCTGTGCAAGCGCGCCGGGATCGTCGACCTCGTCGATTCGCAGCGGATCATCGTCCGGGTCGGTGCGCAGGGCCGCGAGGACTTCGGGGCGGACATCTACTCGCTCACGAAGTTCAAGCGGTCGAACCAGAACACCTGCATCAACCAGCGCCCGATCGTCCGGAAGGGGCAGCGCGTGGAGCTCGCGCAGGTCCTGGCCGACGGGCCGTGCACCGAGAAGGGCGAGCTGGCGCTCGGCCGCAACGTGCTCGTCGCCTTCATGCCGTGGCGCGGGTACAACTTCGAAGACGCGATCCTCGTCTCGGAGAAGCTCGTGCGCGAGGACTCGTTCACCTCGATCCACATCGAGGAGTTCGAGATCGAGGCGCGGGACACGAAGCTCGGTCCCGAGGAGATCACGCGGGACATCCCGAACGTCGCGGAGGAATTCCTCAAGGACCTCGACGAGTCGGGGGTCATCCGCATCGGAGCCCACGTCAAGCCCGGCGACATCCTCGTCGGGAAGGTGACGCCCAAGGGTGAGACCCAGCTGACCCCCGAGGAGAAGCTGCTCCGCGCGATCTTCGGCGAGAAGTCCGGCGACGTGCGCGACGCCTCTCTGACCACGCCGCCCGGGATCGAGGGCACGATCGTCGACGTCAAGATCTTCTGCCGCAAAGGGGTCGAGAAGGACTCCCGCGCGCTCGAGATCGAAAACGCCGACATCGAGCGCATGAACAAGGACCTCGAGGACCAGATCCGCATCCTCCGCGAGGAGGACCGCAAGCGCCTGATCGAGCTCCTCGAGGGGGAGACGCTCGCGGTCGCCCTGAAGTCGAAGCAGACGAAACAGCTCATGCTCGACCAGGGCGCGGTGCTCACCCGCGCGGTCATGGCCGAGATCTCGACCGAGGATCTTCACCGGTGCGAGGTCGCGACGACGAACCAGAAGAAGCTGGCCGAGATGCGCCGCATCGAGGAGCGGACCAAGAAGCGCATCCAGATCCTGAAGAAGCTCAACGACGAGAAGGTCACGGCGCTCCAGAAGGGGGACGAGCTCGCCCCCGGCGTCATCAAGATGGTCAAGGTCTTCGTCGCGATGAAGCGCAAGCTCTCGGTGGGCGACAAGATGGCCGGTCGGCACGGCAACAAGGGCGTCATCGCGCGGATCCTCCCCGAGGAGGACATGCCGTTCCTGGCCGACGGCACGCCGGTCGAGATCCTGCTCAACCCGCTGGGCGTGCCGTCCCGCATGAACCTCGGCCAGATCCTCGAGACGCACCTCGGCTGGGCGGCGTCGGTGCACGGCGACTGGCTCGGCGAGCAGCTCGCCGCCGAGCGCTCGCAGGCCGCGGCCGCCATCCGCCCGCGCCTCCTCGAGATCGTGCCGCCGGGGCCGATCCGCGACGCCCTCGCCGAGGCCTCCGAGGACATCGTCCTCGACTACGCCAAGACGTTTTCCGACGGGGTGACGTTCGCCTCGCCGGTGTTCGACGGGGCGCTCGAGAGCGACATCAAGACGCAGCTGCGCATCGCGGGGCTGCCGTCCTCCGGCAAGATCCCGCTGCGCGACGGCAAGACCGGCGAGCCGTTCGAGCAGCTCGTGACGATCGGCTTCATCTACATCCTCAAGCTGTCGCATCTCGTGGACGACAAGATCCACGCGCGGTCGATCGGCCCGTACTCCCTGATCACGCAGCAGCCGCTCGGAGGCAAGGCGCAATTCGGCGGCCAGCGGTTCGGAGAGATGGAGGTGTGGGCCCTCGAAGCGTACGGGGCATCGCACATCCTGCAGGAGCTTTTGACGGTCAAGTCCGACGACGTGTACGGCCGGACCAAGATCTACGAATCGCTCGTCAAGGGCGAGCCGACGGTCGAGCCCGGCCTTCCCGAGTCCTTCAACGTTTTGGTCCGCGAGCTCCAGAGTCTCTGTCTCGACGTCGAGCTGCTGAGCGATCGTCCCGACGCTCGCGGCCCCTCGATGATCTGAGCGGGGAGGAGATAAGGTGCAAAGACCCTCGTTCCTGTTCGATAAGGCCAAGACGATCAACGACTTCAACGCCATCCGCATCAGCCTGGCGTCACCCGAGAAGATCCGGTCGTGGTCGTACGGTGAGGTCACCAAGCCCGAGACGATCAACTACCGGACGTTCAAGCCGGAGCGCGACGGGCTGTTCTGCGCGAAGATCTTCGGGCCGGTCACCGACTGGGAATGCCTCTGCGGCAAGTTCAAGCGCATGAAGCACCGTGGCGTCGTGTGCGACAAGTGCGGCGTCGAGGTGACACAAAGCAAGGTGCGCCGCGAGCGGATGGGCCACATCGAGCTCGCGAGCCCGGTGAGCCACGTCTGGTTCTTCAAGGGGCTCCCCTCGCGCATCGGCCACCTGCTCGATATGTCGCTGCGCGAGCTCGAGCGGGTGCTCTACTTCGAGGCGTACGTCGTCATCGATCCGGGCGACGTTGCCGGCCTCGAGGAGCGCCAGATGCTCACCGAGGAGCAGTACCGGGAGTTCCAGGATCAGTACCCCGACCAGTTCACCGCGGGTATGGGCGCGGAAGCGATCAAGGAGATCCTCGCGCGCGTCGAGGTCGACCATCTCGCCCGCGAGATGCGCGACCGGATGCGCAACGAGACCTCCATGCAGAAGCGCCTGAAGTACGCCAAGCGCTTGAAGGTCGTGGACGCGTTCCGCAAGAGCGGCAACCGCCCCGAGTGGATGATCCTCGATGTCATCCCGGTCATCCCCCCCGAGCTGCGCCCGCTCGTGCCGCTCGACGGCGGCCGCTTCGCGACCTCCGACCTCAACGACCTGTACCGGCGGGTGATCAACCGCAACAACCGCCTCAAGAAGCTCCTCGACCTGAAGGCCCCCGACGTCATCGTGCGCAACGAGAAGCGCATGCTCCAGGAGGCGGTCGACGCGCTGTTCGACAACGGCCGGCGCGGACGCGTGCTGCGCGGCTCGAACAACCGGCCGCTCAAGTCGCTCTCCGACACCTTGAAGGGGAAGCAGGGACGCTTCCGTCAGAACCTCCTCGGCAAGCGGGTCGACTACTCCGGCCGATCGGTCATCGTCGTGGGCCCCGAGCTCAAGCTGCACCAGTGCGGCCTCCCGAAGAAGATGGCGCTCGAGCTGTTCAAGCCGTTCATCTACAACAAGCTCGAGCGCGAGGGCCTCGTCTCGACGATCAAGGCCGCCAAGGAGATGGTCGAGCTCGAGCGTCCCGAGGTGTGGGACTACCTCGAGGAGGTCATCCAGGAGCACCCGGTGCTCTTGAACCGCGCGCCGACCCTCCACCGCCTCGGCATCCAGGCGTTCGAGCCGGTGCTCGTCGAGGGGAAGGCGATCAAGATCCACCCGCTCGTCTGCACCGCCTTCAACGCGGACTTCGACGGCGACCAGATGGCCGTGCACATCCCTCTTTCGGCCAAGGCGCAGATCGAGGCGCAGGTCCTCATGATGAGCACCCAGAACGTGCTCAGCCCCGCGAACGGCCTGCCGATCGTGAACCCGTCCCAGGACATCGTGCTGGGCTGCTACTACCTCACCCTCGAGAAGGCCGGCGCCAAGGGCGAGGGCCGCGTCTTCGTCTCCCCCGAGGAAGTCATGCTCGCCTACGCGGCGGGCGAGGTGGAGACGCTCACGCGGATCGTGCTGCGCTACACCGGCCGGCTCATCGACCTGGCGACGCTCCCGCCGAAGGAACGCGAGAACGTCGCGCGCGCTCCGGAGCAGGACGTCCACGGCTATCGTCTTCACACGACCGTGGGCCGCGTCCTCTTCAACGACAACATGCCCCCGGAGCTCCCGTACATCAACGGGCTCCTGAAGAAGAAGGGCCTGCAGTCGCTGGTTCACTACTGCTACCTCCGCCACGGGATCAACAGCACCGTCGTGCTCGTCGACGCGCTCAAGGAGCTCGGATTCACCTACGCGACGAAGGCCGGCGTGTCGATCGGCGTCGACGACATGGTCGTCCCGCCGGAGAAGGCGCAGGTCGTGGACAAGGCGCGCGCCGACCAGATCGACGTCGAGCAGCAGTACCTGGACGGCGTGATCACCAACGGCGAGCGCTACAACAAGGTCATCGCGATCTGGTCCGAGGCCACCGAGCGCGTCTCGGAGGCGATGTTCCGCGAGATGAACCGCATCGAGAGGGAAAAGCGCGAGTTCAACCCGATCCTCATGATGGCGGACTCGGGCGCCCGCGGAAGCAAGCAGCAGATGCGGCAGCTCGCCGGGATGCGCGGTCTCATGGCCAAGCCCTCGGGCGAGATCATCGAGACCCCGATCACGGCGAACTTCCGTGAAGGCCTGAACGTGCTCCAGTACTTCATCTCGACGCACGGCGCGCGCAAGGGTCTGGCCGACACGGCGCTGAAGACGGCGAACTCGGGCTACCTGACGCGCCGCCTGGTGGACGTCTCCCAGGACGTCATCATCTCCGAGGAGGACTGCGGGACGATCGAGGGCATCGAGGTCACCCGCATCGAGGAGGGCGGCGAGATCATCGAGGAGCTCCGCGACCGGATCGTCGGCCGCGTGGCGCTCGACGACGTGCGCGACCCCCTGACCGCCGAGGCCATCGTCGACCGCAACGGGCTCATCGACGAGGACCTGGCCACCTTGGTCCAGGACGCCGGGATCGAGTCGGTCCGCATCCGCTCGGTGCTCACCTGCGAGTGCAAGCGCGGCGTGTGCGTCCGGTGCTACGGCCGGAACCTCGCGAGCAGCCGTCCGGTCGAGCTGGGCGAGGCGGTCGGGGTCATCGCCGCGCAGTCGATCGGCGAGCCCGGGACCCAGCTCACGATGCGGACGTTCCACATCGGTGGGACGGCGCGCATCGACGAGCAGTCGTCGATCGAGTGCCGCAACGCCGGCACGGTCCGCTACCAGAACATCAAGTTCGTCACCAACCGCAACGGCAAGCCGGTGGCGATCAACCGGAACGGGGCCCTCGTCATCCAGGACCGGGACGGCCGCGAGCGCGAGCGCTACACGGTCGTCTACGGCGCCGTGCTCGAGGTGAGAGACGGCGAGGTGGTGGAAGGCAGCACGAAGCTGGCCGAGTGGGATCCCTACACGTACGCGATCCTGACCGACGTCCCCGGCACCGTGAAGTTCCAGGACATCGAGGCCGGCGTCACCATGCAGGAAGAGGTGGACGAGGTCACCGGGTTCTCGCGGCAGGTGATCGTCCAGTCCCAGGACGAGAAGAAGCACCCGCAGCTCGTCCTGCTCGACGGGTCCGGCAAGGCGATCCGCAAGATCCTCATGCCGATCAACGCGATCCTCATGGTGCCGAACGGAGAGGCGGTCCAGGAAGGGGACATCCTCTCCAAGATTCCGCGCGCGACGACCAAGACGAAGGACATCACGGGCGGCCTCCCGCGCGTCGTCGACCTCTTCGAGGCGCGCCACCCCAAGGACCCGGCCGTCATGGCCGAGGTCGACGGGACCGTGCACTACGGCGAGATCGTCAAGGGCTCGCGCAAGATCATCATCCGCACGGACGACGGCGAGGAGCGCGAGTACTCGATCCCGAAGGGGCTCCACGTCAACGTTCAGGAGGGCGAGCGCGTCAAGGCCGGCGACGCGTTCACCGACGGCCCGAAGGAC
>Ga0137436_1000278_pt1 | contig 16102 bp, 14 predicted proteins | sample EasRivERMGT119_2_FD_102328 | JGI IMG/M metagenome (GOLD analysis project Ga0137436, IMG submission 102328) | Soil microbial communities from meander-bound floodplain in the East River, Colorado, USA - East River MetaG ERMGT119_2 | ecosystem: Environmental > Terrestrial > Soil > Floodplain ...
GGTGCAGCAGACCGGCGTCATTCCGCACACCACCGCGGTGCTCGCCGCCGGCGGGCTGACCTATAACGACGTCGTCCGCGTGCCCGAGGTCAACGTGGTGCGCGCCGCCGACGACTTCAAGGCCGGCAAGCTCGACCTCCTCTTCTTCGCCGTGGGCGCACCGAAGGTCGCGGAAGTCGCGGCCTCGGTCGGCGGCCTGCGTCTGCTGCCGATGAATCCGCTGCCCGATTCCGAGAAGCGCATGAAGTCGGTGCGCCAGGAATACTACTTCTCGACGGTGAATCCCGCGCCGCACATCGCGGGCATCGACAGCCCCTCGCCGGTGCAGACGATCGACGTGGTGGTCGGCGTCGGAGCGCACGTGTCCGATGAGGTAGTGCAGCAGTTCCTCAAGGCGATGCGCGAGAACAAGAAAAGCCTGGTCGAAGGCCATCCGAACTTCAACGCCTTCCAGGAAAAAGAGATGGCGAAGCCGCAGCCGAGCCTTCCGTACCACCCGGCGGCGATCAAGTACCTGAAAGAAGCCGGCATTTGGAAGGGCTGACGCCGCAAGAAGCCGCGGCGTGATGCGGGCGCGGCTGGCACAGGGCATCCTGGCGGCCCTGCTGATCGCGGGGTCGATCGGGTGGTCCCTCGACCTGTTCCGCAAGGTCGGGCTGGTCCTTTTCGCCGAGCAGTTCGCCGCCGCGGCGTTCGGCATCGGCCTTGCTCTTACCTTTCTTCGCTTCAGATTTAGAAAAACTCATTTAGAAGAAACCGGCTATTCCGGCGGCGAGCACCCCGTGCCGTGGTACGACTGGCTGCTCGCCAGCGCTTCGCTCGCCGTGTGCGGCTACCTGCTGGTCCACTTCCCGCGCCTCACCGCGATCTCCGGCACGATCAACGCCGAGACGATGCTCGTGTCGATCGTCGTGACGGCGCTCACCATCGAGGCGGTGCGGCGTACGATCGGCTGGTCGCTGGTCATCATACTGCTCGCGCTCACCGCCTACGCGCTGCTCGGCCATCTCGTCCCCGGCCAGTTGCAGGGGCGCAAGGTCGAGACGGGCGAGCTTCTCGCCTACCTCAACCTCGACAACAACGGCCTGCTCGGCATCGTGCTGCAGATCACGGTGATCGTGATCATCCCCTTCGTGCTCATGGGCCAGTTGCTGATGCGCTCTGGCGGCTCTGGATTCTTCAACGACATCGCCATCGCCCTCATGGGCCGCTACCGCGGCGGCGCGGCGAAGATGGCGGTCGTCGGCTCCAGCCTCTTCGGCATGATCTCGGGCATCGCGGCGGCGAACACGGTGGCGATCGGCATCGTCACCATCCCGCTCATGAAGCGCTCGGGCATGCCCGCGAAGCTCGCCGCCGCGGTCGAGGCCTGCGCCTCCAACGGCGGCCAGCTCATGCCGCCGGTGATGGGGGCGGTGGCCTTCGTCATGGCCGACTTCCTGCAGCTGCCCTACAAGGAAGTCGCGATCGCGGCGATCCTGCCCTCTGTCATGTACTACGCGGCGCTCTTCATCCAGGCCGACCTGGAGGCGGCGCGCTACGGCTTCGGCAAGGTCGAGGCCGACAAGATCCCGCGCGCCTGGACGGTGTTGCGTCGCGGCTGGATGTTCCTCGTGCCTTTCGCCGTACTGGTGTACACGATGTTCTGGCTCAACCTCGAGCCGGAGTACGCGGCCATGGCCGCGAGCGCCTCGATCATCGTCCTGGGCTTCGCGGTCGGCTATGCCGGCCAGCGGATGGAGCTGCGCGATCTGTGGACGGCGGTGGTCGAGACCGCCGGCGGCCTGTGCGAGATCCTGGTGATCTCGGCCGCCGCCGGCTTCATCATGGGCCTGTTCCAGGTGAGCGGGCTCGCCTTCGCCTTCGCCGCCTACCTCGTGCAGCTCGGCGGCGAGAGCCTGATCCTGCTTCTCATCCTCGCCGCCGTCGTGAGCATCATCCTCGGCATGGGGCTGCCGACGATCGGCGTCTACGTCATGCTCGCCATCCTGGTGGCGCCGGCGCTGGTCAAGGTCGGCGTGCCGCCGCTGGCGGCGCACCTCTTCATCCTCTACTTCGGCATGATGTCGCTCATCACGCCGCCGGTCGCGCCGGCCGCCTACGTCGCCGCCGCCATCGCCGGCTCGCCTTCCATGGCCACCGGCTGGACGGCGATGCGCTTCGGCTGGAGCGCCTACATCGTGCCGTTTCTGTTCGTCTACTCGCCGGCGATCCTGATGAAGGGCAGCATCCTCGACATCGCCATCGTCCTGGTGACTTCGCTCTTCGGCATCTGGCTCATCTGCGCGGCAATGACCGGCTATCTGAGAACAATCATGACTTTTCAAAAGCGAATTGTCTTCGCGCTGACGGGAATCGCCATGCTGCTGCCGCACCAGGCCTCCGACTTCCTGCTGTGGGTGAACGTGGCCGGTGTGCTGGCCGGCATTGCGCTGGTACTCTACGAGATGAAACGCAAGGAGATGCCGCATGTACGTGCGTAATGCCTGGTACGTCGCCGCCTGGGATCACGAGGTGACGCGCACCATGAAGCGGCGCATCCTGCTAGACGAGCCGGTGGTCCTGTTCCGTCGGGACGACGGTACGCCGGTCGCCTTGGAGGACCGCTGCTGCCACCGGCAGGCGCAGCTGTCGATGGGCAAGCTGGTCGGCAACGTGGTGCACTGCCCCTACCACGGCCTGCAGTTCGACTCGAGCGGCAAGTGCGTCAAGGTGCCGAGCCAGGACATGGTTCCGCCGAGCGCGAAGGTCAGGGCCTACCCGACGGTCGAGCGCAATCACTGGGTGTGGATCTGGATGGGCGACCCCGCCAAGGCGGACCCGGCGCTGATCGAGGATTTCCACTGGCTGGACGATCCCGGCTGGCGCTTCGGCGGCAACTACCTGCACGTCGAGTCGAACTACCTGCTGCTGGTCGAGAACCTGCTCGACACCACGCACCTGCCGTTCCTGCACCCGAACACCCTCGGCACCGACGCCTTCGCGCGCTCGGAGTTCGAGGTCTCGCGCCAGGGCGATCGCATCACGGTGGCGCGCTGGCTGATGAACGAGCTGCCGGCGCCGTTCCACAAGCAGATGGGCGAGTTCGCCGACGGCGTGAAGGTCGACCGCTGGCAGATCACGCACTACGGTCCGCCCGCCTTCGTCAAGCTCGACGTCGGCTCCTCGCCGGTGGGCACCGGCGCGCGCCAGGGCGACCGCAGCCGCGGCATGAACATGTGGAACCTGAACGCCATCACCCCGGAGACCGCGAAGAGCGCGCACTACTTCTTCGCCCAGGCCTACAACTTCAAGCTCGACGAGCGCTGGATCTCGGATATGCTGGCCAAGCAGATCCACGATATCTTCCTCGAGGACATGGCGATGGTGAAGGCGCAGCAGAAGAACATGGACCTCGGCGCCAGCCCGGTAGTCAACCTCGGCCAGGACAAGGCGTGGATCATCATGCGCCAGATCGTCGAGCGGCTCGCCAAGCAGGAGCAGCAGCAGCCGCGCGCTGTCGCATGAAGGAATCCTTGGTCCGCGACGCGCTACGCCGCATCCAGGACATCGTCGCCGAATCCACCGGCGAGCCGCTCACCGCCGGCGCCGAGAAGCGCCTGGAGAGCCTGCTGCGCGCCGTGATGGGCGAGGCGCAGCCGGAGTCGGCCGGCGAGAACTTCTCCGAGCGCAACGTCACCATGCTGTTCGCCGACCTGCGCGGCTTCACCGCCATCACGGCGAACTACCCCGCCGGCGTGGTGCTCGATCTGCTCAACCGCTGCTTCGTCACCATGAGCGAGATCATCGTGCGCCACCGCGGCACCATCGACAAGTTCATGGGCGACTCGATCATGGTGATCTTCTCCGGCGCCGCGTCCGGCGAGGACGTCAGGAGCGCGCTGCTGTGCGCGGTCGACATGCAGGTCGGCATGGCGTGGCTCAACCGCAACAAGAAGGGCGGCGTGCCCGAGCTGTTCATGGGCATCGGCATCAACACCGGCAAGGTGATGGCCGGCGTGCTCGGCTCGGAGCTCTACTCGGCCTACACGGTGATCGGCGAGGACGTCAACCTCACCTCGCGCATCGAGGCGTTCAGCCTGCGCGGCCAGGTGCTGATCAGCGACGCGACCTTCGCGCTGTGCGGCGAGTTCGCGCGCACCGGCGAGCCGGTCGAGGTGTTCGTGAAGGGCCGCCCCGAGCGCGTGCGCGTGCGCGAGGTGCTCGGCATTCCCAGCGTCGACAAGGAAGTGCCGAGGCAGGAGGTGCGCCGCAGCCCGCGCGTCGAGGTCAGCCTGCCCTTCTCCTACCAGATGGTCGAGGAGAAGATCGTGCTGTCCGACACGGCGAGCGGCCTGATCCGCGACATCGGCTACCACGGCATCCTGGCCGAGCTGGACGAGGAGCTCGACCTGCTTGCCGAGGTCAAGCTCGAGATCGAGCTGCCGCTGCTCAGCTTCCGTGCCAAGGACGTCTACGCCCGGGTGGTCAAGGTGGTGCGCAAGCGCGACCGCCACCTGGTCGGCCTCGAGTTCACCTCGCTCAGCGCCGAAGCGAACAGCCAGATCCAGCTGTTCGTGCAGATGCTTATCCAGGGCGGCGAGGCCGGCGCGCTACGCCGCTTCTGAGATGGCCGACGCGGTCGGCCACGTACCCGCCGGCCACAAGGGCGCATTCGTCATCGAGCGCGACGGCAGCCGCCTGGCCGAGATGACCTATTCGATGGCTGGCCAGAAAATGATCATCGACCACACCCAGGTCGACGACGCGCTGCGCGGCAGCGGCGCCGGCGGCAGGCTGGTGGCCGCCGCGGTGGATTGGGCGCGCGCCAACGGCAGGACCATCCTGCCGCTCTGCCCGTTCGCCAGGTCGGTGTTCGACAAGACGCCCGCCTACGCCGACGTCCTCTTCCGCTAACCTGCAGGGTGAGCATGAAATGGTGCCGCATTGAATTGGAGGGCCGGCCGGCCTTCGGCCTGATCGAGAACGATCAGGTCGAGATCGTCGACGCGCCGCCGTACGAAGCCCACAAGCGCAGCGGGAAGAAGATCCCGCTGCAGGGCGCCAGGTTCCTGCCCCCCGTCATCCCGTACAACTTCTACGCCGCGGGCATCAACTTCCGCCCGCACATCGACTGGGCGAACCAGTACCTCGGCATGTCGATCAAGCCGCCGACGCAGGCCGACATCGGCTACCGCTCGGCCAACGCCCTGATCGGCCACGGCGCCGACATCGTCGTGCCGAAGGACTCCAAAGGCCCGGTCCACTTCGAGGGCGAGCTGGTGGCGATCGTCGGCAAGAAGACCAAGCACATCTCGGAGAAGGACGCCCTGAGCTGCATCGCCGGCTACACGCTGGGCAACGACATGAGCGAGCGCAGCTTCCAGAAGAGCGACCGCACGCTGTGGCGCGGCAAGAACATCGACACCTTCAAGCCGATGGGCCCGGTGGTGGTGTCGGGCATCGACCCGATGAAGCAGGAGATAGCCGTGCGCGTGAACGGCAAGCCGGCCACCTCCTACAACACGAGCGGCGCGATCTACAGCCTGCAGCACTACATCGCGCACATGAGCAGCTACCTGACGCTGTGGCCCGGCGATGTCATCTGGCTCGGCTGCGACGGGCCGACCTTGCCCGACCTGCATCCGGGTGACCTGGTCGAGGTGGTGAACGACGCCATCGGCGTCCTGGCGAACCGCGTCACGCGGGAAAGCTAGCTACAGCTTTTTCGTCGCCAGGGCGGCGCCGTCGCGCATGGCCTGGAACTTGGCCCACACCACCGTCGGGTGTACTTCGGTGCTGTAGGTCGCCTGCGACGAGAAGCCGCAGTCGGCGCCGGCGATGACGCCGTCCGCGCCGACCAGGTTGGTGTAGCGCAGCAGCCGCTCGGCGATCAGCTCCGGGTGCTCGACGATGTTGCTCGCGTGGGTAATCACGCCCGGGATCAGCTTCTTGCCCGCCGGCAGCTTGACCGTCTCCCACAGGTGGTACTCGTGCTCGTGGCGCGGGTTCGCCGCCTCGAAGCTGTAGGCACCGGCGTTCACCGCGAGCATCGCGTCGACCACGTCGGCGAGCGCCGCCTCGTGGATGCGCGGCCCCTCGTTGATGCCGTAGCAGGTATGGAAGCGCACCCTCTCCGCCGGAAGGCCCTTCAGGCTCGCGTTCAGCGCCTCGACGTACATCCGCGCGCGGGCGGTGCGCCCTTTCGCGTCGTAGTCCGGATCGACGAACACGTCGGAAAGAAACGGGTCGTCGATCTGCAGCGTGAAGCCGGCGTCGACGATCGCCTTGTACTCGGCGCGCAGCGCGGCGCCCACGGCGTGGAAAAACTCCTCCTCGCTCTTGTAATACTCGTTCACGCCGACCCCGCTCGGCGCCACCGCTGGCATGAACACGCCTTTCGCCCCGGCCGCGGCGGCGGCCGCCTTCAGGTTGGCGATGTCCAGCGCCAGCGCCGCCTCGCCGCGGTACTTCACCGGCCCGGTGCACACCATCGGCACCACCGGCGCGACCGTGCCGCCGAGCATCGCCTGCTTGAAGTATTGCGCGTAGTACTCGGGGAACGCTGCGGTCTCGGTGGGGAAGAATTTGCGCCGCATGCCCGGGCGCGGGGTGAATCCCTCCAGGCGCTCGTTGACATAAAGGAAGAAGCCGGGCTTCGACTGCTCGCCGTCGGTGACGATGTCGATGCCGGCCTCCACCTGGCGGCGAACGCAGGTCTCGACGGCGGTCTTTACGCACCGCTCATAGGCCGCCTTGTCGTAGGGCTTGCCGCTGACCTTCACCTTCATCAGGTCAAGCAGGTCGTGGGGCCGCGGCAGGCTGCCGGCGTGCGTGGTCAGGATCCTGGGCATGTCGATTGCTAGAGAGAACTCACTATGGCCCTACCTCTTATCAGAATAGCCGCTGCGGCCGCCGCGGGCTACTACTTCTACAACCGCTCCCGCAAGCGTAAAGCGACCGGCTCCACCACCAACGCCAGCGACGCGGTGGACGACATCGAGCTCAAGCCCGGCGCCACGCACGAGGAACATGTCGACGCCGGGGTGCAGGAAACCTTCCCGGCGAGCGACCCGGTTTCGGTCAAGCCCTCCGAGACCGCCTACGAGCGCGAGCAGCGCAAGCGTGGCGGCGCCGCCTGAATTTTCCTAACTTAGCTGCTTGAGCGCGGGCATCACCTCGCGCGCGAAAAGCTCCATGTTCCTGCGCGTCAGGTCCGCCGGCAGCGTCGCGAACTGGCACAGCACGAGCAGGTTGCCGAAGCGCATTGCATCCCAGTACTTCCTGAAGGAATTCAGGACGGTCTGCGGGCTGCCGCAGACGAACAGCCCGAGCTCGATCGCCTGCTCGATGCTGACATCGCCGAACATCTGCGCCTTCGCCTTCATCACGTTCTTCAGCGACTCGCGCGAGGTGTAGCCCGGCGGCAGCAGCATCTCGAGCGGCATCTTCACGAATACATTCCTAAAAACTTCAAAGTGCTCCTTTGCTTCCCTCCGGGCGCTCTCATCCGTTTCACCAACATAAACCGGAACAGCCCAGCCAAGCTGTGAGTCCGAAGCCGTGTAGCCGTAACCGGAACAAGTGTCGCGGTACATCTTCAGGTACCGCTCCACGACCTTCGCCGGGCTGAAGGTCTGCAAATAGGTATAGCGCCGCTTCGGGTCGGCCGCCCAGTCGATGGTTTCCTTGCTGCCCTGCGACGGGATCCAGATCGGCGGGTGCGGCTTCTGGAACGGCCGCGGCCAGAGATTGACGTACTGCACGTTGTAATGCCTGCCCTGGAAGGGGAACGGCCCCTCCTCGGTCCACGCCCGCACGATCAGGTCGTGCGCCTCGTGGAAGCGGTCGTGCGAGAAGGTCGGGTTGACGCCGAAGGTGTGGTACTCGGCGCCGATGCCGCGCACGAAGCCGCTGATCAGCCGCCCGCCGCTGATGACGTCGATCATCGCGTGCTCTTCGGCCACCGTCAGCGGATGTGAGCGCAGCGGCAATGCGCTGCCGAGAATGGCGATCTTCACCTTCTTCGTTTTTCGCGCCAGCGCCGAAGCCGTGACAATCGGCGAAGGCATGAGGCCGTAGGCGGTCTGATGATGCTCGTTGACTCCCACGGCATCGAACCCCAGCTCCTCGGCATACTCGAGCTCGTCGAGGTAACGGTTGTAGAGCTTGTGTCCCTTGACCGGATCGAAGTGCTTGTTGGGCAGCTTCACCCACACCGTGCCGGCCTTGCGCCCGGCCTCGATGTCGAGGTCGGCGTACGGCATCAGGTGGAACAGGACTACCTGCATTTGCGCACGATGTCGCAGAACAGGTCCGGCGTCTCGGCATGCGGCAGGTGTCCGCAGCGCGGGATGATCTCCACGCGGGCCTTCGGCAGATGCCTGCGCCACTCGGCGGCGAGGCCGACCGGCAGGATGGCGTCCTGCTCGCCCCACACGATAGTCACCGGCACGTCGATGCGATGCAGCCACTTGGCTAGGTGCGGGTCGTGCAGCCGCGGCTCCCAGGCGAGGCGCGCGGTGGTGTGGCGGTTCTTGAGCGCGGCGTCGATCGATTCCGGCGTGACCGGCTCGGCGAGCCGCGCCTCCGCCAGCTTCTGGTCGACGAACAGCGCGCGCACCATGTCCTCGGGCGGCATCAGGAAAATGTCGGCCGGCAGCACGCCCGGCGCGCTCAGGCCCGCCGGGCCGACCAGCACCACCGATTTCAGGCGCGAGGTGTCGCGCACCGCGATCTCGGCCGCCATCCAGCCGCCCATCGAGCTTCCCACCAGGACCACCTCGCTCAGATCGAGGTGCTTGAGGAAGTCGAGGTAGAAGTAGGCCACGTCGTGGATGTTCTCGAGCCACTCGGGCTCGCCCGAGCGGCCGTAGCCGGGGTGCTCGGTCACCAGCACATCGAAGCTTTCGGCCAGCGTGCGCATGAACGGCATGATCACCGGCGCGCCGCTGGCGCCATGCAGGAACAGCAAGGGCTTGCCCTTGCCCGCGCGGCGCAGGTGGGTCCTGCAGCCGTTCAGCTCGACAAAGCTCTCGGCGAATTCCACGTCTTCTGCTTCCTGCGGATGACGCCCGAGTCGGCGATGACGCGCGGGATCTGGGAGAAATTCTGCGGCGCCATGACGTGCGCGCCGGCGATGCCGGGGATGTCGGCGAGCTCCTGCAGCAGCTCGATGCAGATCCTCGCCCCCTCCTCCTTCGGGTCGGCGGCCTTCTCCAGCCGCTCGACGGTCGAGTCCGGGATCAGCGTGCCGAACAGCTTCTCGCGCATCCAGCGCGCCGACTTGGCGGAGGGGATCGGCGCCACGCCGATCAGGATCGGCAGCTTGAAGCCGAGCTCGCGCAGGCGCGCGGCGTAGCGCCGCACCACGCCGGCGTCCATGCAGAACTGCGTCTGCACGAAATCGGCACCCGCCTCGGCCTTGGCGAACAGGCCCTTCGGGTTCCAGTCGGCCGGCGGATCGACCGGGACGTCGGCCGCGCCGATCACCAGCTTCAGGCCGTGCTTGATCTCGACGCCGGTCGGCAGCTTGCCTTCCGTGCGCATGCGATGCGCCATCGCCATCAGCTCGCGGCTGTTCAGGTCGAACACCGGCTTCGCCTCGGGCTGGTCGCCCAGCTTCGGGTCGTCGCCGGCGAGCACCAGGATGTTGTGGATGCCGAGCGCCGACGCGCCGATCAGGTCGCCCTGCAGGGCGAGCCGGTTGCGGTCGCGGCAGGTCATCTGGAAGATCGGCTCGATGCCCGCCTGCAGCAGGAAGTGCGACGCGACCAGGCTCGAGAGGTGCACCTTAGCGCCGGCGCCGTCGGTGACGTTGATCGCCGTGACGAGGCCCTTGAGGGGCATCGCCCGTTGCAGGAACTCGGCAGGAACGGTGGAAACCGGCGGGGTGATCTCCGCGGTGACGACGAACTCCCCCCCGTGCAGCTTTCTTAGCAGCTCGCTCACGGAAAAATCATATCATCGGGAACTGTCCCAACTGAGGTCCCACTCTTCCGTTTCGCTTGCCCGAGCTTCCCGACGTCGCCGTCTACCTCGAAAGCCTCGAGCGCCGCATCCTCGGCGCCCGCCTGCTGCGCGTCCGGCTGCTCAATCCCTTCCTGCTGCGCACTGCCGTGCCGCCGATCGCCTCGGCGGAAGGCAAGAAGGTGCTGCGCCTGCGCCGGCTGGGCAAGCGAATCGTCCTAGAGCTGGAGGACGGGCTGTTCCTGGTGATCCACCTGATGATCGCCGGCCGCCTGCAATGGCAAAGCAAGCGCAAAGGCCTCGCCGTCTTCGAGTTCGACGCCGGCAACCTGACCCTCACCGAGGCCGGCACGAAGCGGCGCGCTTCCTTGCACCTGGTGCAAAGCGAAGCGGCCCTGGCCGCCATGGATCCCGGCGGGATCGACGTTTTTTCCGCCTCCCGGCATCTGTTCAGTGAACGGCTGAAAAGCGAGAACCACACGGTCAAGCGGGCGCTTACGGATCCACATCTGTTCTCGGGTATCGGCAACGCCTATTCCGACGAGATCCTGCATCGGGCCAAACTGTCTCCATTCTTGAACACTCAACAAATGAAAGATGAAGAGATCGCCCGGCTGCACGAAGCCACGAAGGAGACCCTCAATCTCTGGACCGAAAGGCTGCGTCGGCAGACCGGCGAGGGCTTCCCGGAGAAGGTGACGGCGTTCCGCGAAGAGATGGCGGTGCACGGCCGCTTCGGCAAGCCCTGCCCGGTCTGCGGTGCACCGGTGCAACGCATCGTTTATGCCGAGAACGAGACCAACTACTGCGCGCGCTGCCAGACTGGCGGTAAGATCCTCGCCGACCGCGCGCTTTCGCGCCTGCTCAAGAAGAGCTGGCCGCGCTCCCTCGACGAACTGGAATGAACATGAAGGTATTCATAAGTATTCTTCTCCTCGCCCTTGCGTTTCCGGTTCACTCGCAGGAGAAGCACCGCGTCGTATTCCAGGTCAGCGACAACGACCCGGCGAAGTGGAACCTCGCCCTGAACAACGCCCGCAACGTGCAGGCGGACCTCGGCAAGGGCAACGTGCAGATCGAGATCGTGGCCTACGGTCCGGGGCTGGCCATGCTGAAGGACGAGTCGGCGGTAGCGGCACGCCTGGTCCAGGCGCTCGACGGCGGCATCGGCCTGCTCGCCTGCGAGAACACCATGCAGAACACCAAGACGACGAAATCCGACATGTACGGCGGGATCGGCTACGTCGGCTCGGGGGTGACGCACATCATGAAGCGCCAAAAGGAGGGTTGGGCCTATATAAGGCCGTAACCCTGGCGAGCGTAGTGTGGACGGCGATGAACGTCGTCTGCCTGGACGAGTACAGAAAAGCCCGCAAGCCGGCGAAGCCGCATGTCGCGGCCCTGCCCGACGCCGAGCACTACTTCTGCATGCGCTGTGACTCCGACAGCTTCCGGCTCTACGCCGGCAGCGAAGTGCACTGCTCGCAGTGCGGCTCGCTGATGCAGAACCTCTGCGTCGGCGAAACGGGCAAATGAGCGGCCGCTAGGCGCTCTTGCGGTGCGGCTCCGGCCGTTTCTCCTGGTTTCCCGCTGAACTGATTCCCGCCTCGCGCAGGCCACCGCTCACCGCCTGCACCTGCGACGCCGCCAGCCGGGCGGCCGCCATCTGGTTGTCGCCGGCGGCGCGCCACACCCCGCTCCAGTAGTCCATCACCCGCTGCGCCTGCGAGCCGGTCAGGCGCGCCTGCAGCGCCACCAGCTCGTCCATGCTCCTCACTTCGGCGATCTGGCTGGCCGACTTGGCGTTCTCCTCCAGCGTGGAGCGGATCAGCTGCAGCTGCTGGTTCTGCATGCGCTCGACGCTTTCCAGCGACGCTTTCATGACGTCCGCGGCGGTGCGCACGCCGGCGCGATAGAGATCAAGGAATTGCGTCGCTTGGGATTCCATCGGTACCTCCTTTTGTAGGGTCTTTCGAATGTAGTCCGCGCGTCGCGTGTTTTCTATCCAGCGGGCTGCCTTTTTCCTGTCGCTCTGCGCACGACAGCGGATAAAATGGCGGGCTTGAAGCACGAACAGATCCCCGGCGACGCCATAGTCATCCGCGGTGCGCGCCAGAACAACCTGAAGAACCTCAGCCTCGCCCTCCCCGCGGGCGAGCTGGTCGTGGTCACCGGCGTCTCCGGCTCGGGCAAGTCGTCGCTGGTCTTCGACACGCTCTACGCCGAGGGCCAGCGGCGCTACGTCGAGACCTTCAGCCCCTACGCCCGGCAGTTCCTCGACCGCATGGACAAGCCGCAGGTCGACGCGGTCGAGGGCATCCCGCCGGCCATCGCCATCGACCAGACCAACCCGGTGCGCACCTCGCGCTCGACGGTCGGCACGATGACCGAGCTGAACGACCACCTGAAGCTGCTGTTTGCCCGGGCGGCGAAGCTGCATTGCCGCGGCTGCGGCAAGCCGGTGGTCCAGGACACGCCGGGCTCCATCTACGAGGCGCTGAAAGCGAAGCCCGATCAGAGGCTTGTGGTCACCTTCCCGGTCGCCATCCCGAAGAACTTCAGCGAGCAGGAGATCCAGGACCTGCTGCAGCGCCAGGGCTACACGCGCATCCACGCCCGCTCCAAGGGCCTGCTCGAGGTGACGCAGGACCGCTTCCGGCTGTCGGCCGTCGAGCGCGCGCGCGTCACCGAGGCGCTGGAGGCGGCGCTGCGCTTCGGCCAGGGCAAGGTGAGCATCCATTCCGAGAACGACGAGGTATGGCGCTACTCGTCGCAGCTGCATTGCGCCGAGTGCGACATCGCCTACGGCGAGCCGATCCCGGCGATGTTCTCCTTCAACTCGCCGCTCGGCGCCTGCGAGACCTGCCGCGGCTTCGGCCGCGTCATCGGCGTCGACTTCGGCCTGGTCGTGCCCGACGAAACCAAGACCCTGGCCGGCGGCGCCGTCAGACCCTGGCAGACCGCCAGCTTCAAGGAATGCCAGGGCGACCTGGTGAAGTACGCGAAGAAGCGGGACGTGCCGCTGGATGTGCCCTTCAAGGACCTTTCCCCTACCCAGAAGTACTGGGTCCTCGAGGGCGAGGATTCCTGGCAGAGCTGGAAGAAGTCCTGGCCGGGCACCTGGTACGGCGTGCGCCGCTTCTTCAAGTGGCTGGAGAGCAAGGCGTACAAGATGCACATCCGCGTGCTGCTCTCCAAGTACCGCGCGTATACGGAGTGCACCTCGTGCGTCGGTACGCGCCTGAAGCCCGACGCGATGCTCTGGAAGCTGGATGGCCGCTCGGTCCACGACCTGATGCTGCTGCCGCTTTCGGAGGTCAAGGCATTCTTTGAAGGATTCAAGGCGACGGACAAGGCAGCCGATCTGCTGCTCGACGAGATCCGCACGCGGCTCGCCTTCGTCTGCGACGTCGGCCTGGGCTACCTGACGCTCGACCGGCAGTCGAGGACGCTGTCCGGCGGCGAAGTGCAGCGCATCAACCTCACCACCGCGCTCGGCACCTCGCTGGTCAACACGCTGTTCGTGCTCGACGAGCCGTCGATCGGCCTGCACCCGCGCGACATGGGCCGCGTCATCGGCGTCATGAAGCGCCTGCGCGACGCCGGCAACACGCTGGTGGTGGTCGAGCACGACCCGCAGATCATGTTCGCCGCCGACCGCATCCTCGACATGGGCCCCGGGCCGGGCGAGCGCGGCGGCGAGATCGTGTTCTTCGGCCCGCCGGAGAAGCTGAAGGCGGAGAAGACCCTGACCGCCGAGTACCTGTCGGGGCGCCGCATCGCTTTTGACAGCAGGAACCAGAAAGGCAAGCCGGAGAAGTTCGTCGAGCTCGACGGCGCCTCCGAGCACAACCTGAAGAACCTCGACGTGAAGATCCCGCTCGAGCGCCTGGTCTGCATCACCGGCGTGTCGGGCTCGGGCAAGTCGACCCTGATCCAGGACGTGCTCTACCCCGCCCTGCGCAAGGCCAAGGGCAAGCCGACCGAGGCGCCCGGCGCGTTCCGCGCGCTGCGCGGCGCCGACCGGGTCGACGAGGCGGTGCTGGTCGACCAGTCGGCGATCGGCAAGACCACGCGCTCCAACCCCGCCAGCTACGTCGGCGCGTGGGATGAAATAAGAAACATCTTCTGCAAGACGGAGACCGCGAAGGAGCGCGGCTACACCGCGGGCACCTTCAGCTTCAACTCCGGCAACGGCCGCTGCCCGGCCTGCGGCGGCAACGGCTTCGAGCACGTCGAGATGCAGTTCCTCTCCGACGTCTACCTGCGCTGCCCCGACTGCGACGGCAAGCGCTTCCGCGCCGAGATCCTCGAGGTCGCAGTCAAGGACAAGTCCATCGCTGACGTGCTCGAGATGACGGTCTCCGAAGCCGCCGCCTTTTTCAGCTATTCAAAGGACGTGAAGAAAAGGCTTCAGCCGCTCGTCGACGTCGGACTGGAGTATCTGCGCCTGGGCCAGCCGGTGCCGACGCTCTCCGGCGGCGAGGCGCAGCGGCTCAAGCTGGCCGGTTATCTCGCCGACGCGAACTCCGGGTCGGATGAGGCTCGCAGGCTGTTCCTGTTCGACGAGCCGACCACCGGGCTGCACTTCGACGACGTCGCCAAGCTGCTGCGCGCCTTCCGCCAGCTGCTCGCGGCCGGCCATTCGCTGGTGGTGATCGAGCACAACCTCGACGTGATGCGCGCCTCCGACTGGATCATCGACCTCGGCCCCGAGGGCGGCGCGGCCGGCGGCGAGATCGTCTGCCAGGGCAGCCCGGACGAGGTCATGGCGCATGCCTCTTCTCATACCGGCAAGGCCCTGCGCGAATACGAGATTGCCTTTACCGAGCCGATCAAGGCCAAGGAGCCCGCAGGGCCGTATCTCGGCAATTCAATAAGGATCCACAAGGCGCGCGAGCACAACCTGAAGAACATCGATGTCGAGATCCCGCGCGGCCGCTTCACGGTCGTCACCGGCGTGTCGGGCTCCGGCAAGTCCACCCTCGCCTTCGACATCCTGTTCGCCGAAGGCCAGCGCCGCTACCTCGAATCGCTCAACGCCTACGCGCGCCAGTTCGTGCAGGCGGCGGCGCGGCCCGACGTCGACGCCATCTTCGGCATCCCGCCGACTGTTGCGATCGAGCAGCGCACCAGCCGCGGCGGCCGCAAATCGACGGTCGGCACGCTGACCGAGGTGCACCACTTCCTGCGCCTGCTGTTCGTCAAGCTGGGCACCCAGCACTGTCCTGACTGCGATGTGCCGATCGAGCCGCAGAGCGAAGACGCCATCGTCGCGCGGCTGATGAAGGAGTACCGCGGCGAGACGGTCGTGATGCTGGCGCCGCTGGTGATGAACCGCAAAGGCGTCTACACCGACCTCGCCAAGTGGGCTTTGGCGAAGGGCTACTCGCAGCTGCGCGTCGACGGCAAGCTGCTGCCGACCCGGCCGTTCCCGCGCATCGATCGCTTCAAGGAGCATACGATCGAGCTGCCGGTCGGATACGTTTCTGTTTCTCCAAAAACAGAACCAGCTCTGAGAAAAGCCCTGCGCACCGCCCTCGAGTTCGGCAAGGGCGTGGTGCACATCCAGACCGGCAAGAACATCCAGGTGTACTCGACCAAGCGCGCCTGCCGCTCGTGCGGGCGCAGCTTCGCCGAGCTCGACCCGCGCCTGTTCTCCTACAACTCCAAGCACGGCTGGTGCGCCAAGTGCTACGGCACCGGCCTCAACATCGACGAGGTCGACTGGTCGGAGGAGCGCGCGCGCACCGGCGCCGAGGACAACGTGCTCGACTCCTGGATCGAGTGGCTCGAGGTCGACCAGGCCTGCGAGGCGTGCAAGGGCAGCCGCCTCAACCCCGAGGCGCTCGCGGTGCGCTGGCGCGACAGGAATATCGCGGAATATGCGGGCGAGCCCATTCAAGGGCTCAAGGGTTTATTTTCCAAGATAAAAACAAGCGGAAGAGAAGCGGAAATCGCCCGCGACATCGTGGCCGAGCTGAAGTCGCGCCTCGGCTTCCTCGAGGAAGTCGGCCTCGGCTACCTGACGCTCGACCGCTCGGCGCCGACGCTCTCCGGCGGCGAGGCGCAGCGCATCCGCCTCGCCGCGCAGCTCGGCTCCAACCTGCGCGGCGTCTGCTACATCCTCGACGAGCCGACCATCGGCCTGCAC
>Ga0137436_1000279_pt1 | contig 16087 bp, 20 predicted proteins | sample EasRivERMGT119_2_FD_102328 | JGI IMG/M metagenome (GOLD analysis project Ga0137436, IMG submission 102328) | Soil microbial communities from meander-bound floodplain in the East River, Colorado, USA - East River MetaG ERMGT119_2 | ecosystem: Environmental > Terrestrial > Soil > Floodplain ...
GCTGATCGGCGTGGCGCAGGCGATCGTCGCCGCCTACTGGACCGAGGCTTCCACCGCCGTCATCTACGCGGTGATGGCGATCGTGCTGCTGTGGCGCCCGCAAGGGCTGTTCGGCATCCGATGAACAAGCCCTGGATCTGGATCCTGGCCTCCATCCTGCTGCTGCCGTTCATCGTACGGCCGGCGATCGCGTCGGAGATCTGGATCTTCGCCATCTTCGGCCTCGGGCTGAACCTGCTGCTCGGCTACACCGGCCTGCTGTCGTTCGGCCAGTCGACCTTCTTCGGCTCGGCGGCCTATGTCGCCGGCTGGCTGCTCAAGCACTACGCCATCAACGTGTTCCTCGCCCTCGGCATCGGCGTCGGCGTAGGCGCGCTGTCCGCGCTGGTGGTCGGCTACCTCTGCGTGCAGCGCTCGGGCCTGTACTTCATCATGCTCACCTTCGCGCTCAACCAGCTGTTCTATTTCATCGCCTACCAGTGGACCAGCGTCACCGGCGGCGAGGACGGCATGCCGGGCGTGCCGCGCCCGGCGTTCCTCGGCCTGGATTTCAAGGATCCGCTCAATTACTACATCTTCGTATCGATGATTTTTTTGGTTTTTTTATATTTGATGAAAAGAATAGTTGAATCGCCGCTCGGCAAGATCCTGGTGGCGATCCGCGAGAACGAAGTGCGCGCCGGCGCGGTGGGCTACAACGTGCCGCGCTTCAAGCTGCTCGCCTTCGTCATCGGCGGCGCCTTTTCCGGCGCCGCCGGCGTGCTCTACGCCATGCTGTTCGGCATCGTGCCGCTGGAGTCGATCAGCTTCGTCACCTCGGGCAACGTGGTGTTCGCCACGCTGATCGGCGGCAGCGGCTCGCTGTACGGGCCGATCATCGGCTCGTTCGTCTTCATCTGGCTGTCGGAATCGGTCAGCACGCTATGGGCGCGCTGGCCGCTGCTGCTCGGTCTGGCGTTCGTGATCGTAGTGATGTTCTTTCGTGGCGGGGTCGTCGAGGCCTGGTCACGCTTCTGGCTATGGCGCTCCTCGAAACAAAAAGCCTGACCAAATCCTTCGGCGCTCTCACGGCCGTCAGCGGCGTGACGCTGAGCATCGAGGCCGGCTCGCTGCATTCGATCATCGGCCCCAACGGCGCCGGCAAGACCACGCTGTTCAACCTGCTCACCGGAACGTTTGCGCCTACCTCCGGAAAGATCATCTTCGATCAGGCGGACGTCACGGGGACTCCCGCGCACCGCGTCGCCCACCTCGGCCTGGCGCGCTCGTTCCAGCGCACCAACGTATTCCCCGCCCTCTCTCTTCTCGACAACGTCTGGATTGCGGCTTTTGCCACCGGCCGTTCATGGCGTGGTTTTTTTCTCAGGAATACAAATCAATACCCCGAGGTGACCGAGCGTGCGCGGCAGGCGCTCTCGGACGTTGGCTTGTCGGAAAAAGCGAACAGCCTGGCGCGCGAGATTTCGCACGGCGAGCAGCGCCAGCTCGAGCTCGCCCTCGCGTTGGCGGCGAATCCGCGCGTGCTGCTGCTTGACGAGCCGGCCGCCGGCCTGTCGCCCGATGAGACGCGCAAGATGGTGTCGCTGGTGCGCGGCTTGAAGGGGCGCTACACCATCGTGCTGATCGAGCACAAGATGGACATCATCATGAGCGTCTCCGACCGCATCTCGGTGATGCACTTCGGCAGCCTGATCGCCGAGGGCACGCCGGGCGAGATCCAGCGCAACCCCGAGGTGCGCCGAGCCTACTTGGGCGGCGTTACCACCGCGCTCGGCGAGGTAGCGGCATGATTCTCGAGCTGAACAAAATAAATTCCTTCTATGGATTGGGACACATCCTGCACGACCTTTCGCTGAATGTCGCGCAAGGCGAAGTCGTGGCGCTCCTCGGCCGCAACGGCGCCGGCAAGACGACCACCCTGCGTTCGGTCACCGGCCTCACACCACCGCGCACGGGCGAGATCCGCTACAAGGGTGAGAGCATCGCCGGCCTCGACGCCCACCGGATCAGCCGCAAGGGCATCGCCCTGGTGCCGGAAACCCGGGATATTTTTGGTTTTTTGAATGTAAAAGAGAACCTTTCCATCGCGCAGCGCCGCGGCTCGCGTTGGCAAATGGATACCGTGCTCGATCGCTTCCCGGCGCTGAAGGAGCGGATGAAGAACAAGGGGCACGAGCTCTCCGGCGGCGAGCAGCAGATGCTCGCCATCGCCCGCGCCCTCCTCACGGGCCCGGACCTGCTGCTCCTCGACGAGCCCTCCCAGGGCCTCGCGCCGCTGATCGTCGACGCGGTGATGGGCACCATCCGCGCGCTCAAGCAGGAGCGCGTCAGCATGCTGCTGGTCGAGCAGAACGCCGAGATGGCGCTGCAGCTGGCCGACCGCGTCTACATCATCGATCACGGCAGCGTCGTGTTCGAGGGCACCCCTGCCCGGCTGCGCGCCGATACCCAGGTCACCGCCACCTACCTCGGCGTCGGCGGCTAGGGGATCGTCACTTCCCGGTGAAACGCGGCGGGCGGCCTTCGAGGAGCGCGGCGGCGCCCTCCTGCATGTCGTGGGTCGACTCGAGCGCGTAGCGCAGCTCGTCGGACAGCTCGCGCGCCGCCTTGAAGCCGGCCGAGCCGCGCACATTGACGATGCGCTTCGCCCCGCGGATGGCGAGCGGGCCGCAGGCCGCGATCTTCGCCGCCAGATCGTGCGCGCCTTTCATCAATCCTTCCCCGGGGTGAGTTTCCAATGTGAGACCCACTGCCTGCATTTCGTCGGCGTTCAGCTCGCGGCCGGTGCAGATGATCTCGAGCGCGCGCGAGCGACCGACGATGCCGGGCAGGCGCACCGGCGCGCCGGCGCCGGGAAAGCCGCCCCACTTCGCCTCGGGCACCGCCCAGGTGGCGTGCGCCGCGGCGATGCGCATGTCGCAGGCGAGCGTCAGCTCGGCCGCGCCGGCGCGCGTGACGCCGTTCAGCGCCGCGATGGTGATCTGCGGCAGCGCCTCGATCTTGTCGAACACCGTGTTGGCGAGCCGCACGATGGCGAGGATCTGCTCGCGGTTGAGCTTGGCGCGCACTTTCGGATGCAGCATGCCGGCGGAGAAGAAGCGCGTGCCGGTGCCGCTCAGGATCACTGCCTGGACCTCGGCGTCGGCGGCGAGCGCGTCGGCGATCGCGCCCAGCCGCTCGAGCACCGCCGGCGTCATCCGGTTCTCGTCGTCCGGCCGGTTGAGCACCACCGTGGCGACGCGGCCCGCGGCCGAATAGAGAACTTCTTCCATCAGACGCTGAACAGTCGAGGCAGCACGAGCGTGATCCAGGGAAACGCGATGACTAGGAGCAGGCCGATGGTCAGCATGAGCACGTAGGGCATCATCTCGCGGCTCACCTTGTCCACCGTGATGCCGGCGATGCCGCAGGAAATGAACAGGCCGACGCCGATCGGCGGCAGGAACAGCCCGATGCCGGTCGCCGCGGTCACCACGATCGAGTAGTGCACCAGGTCGATGCCCATCTCCTTCACCACCGGCAGGAAGGTGGGAACCAGGATCACCACCGCGGGCAGCCCCTCGAGCAGCGCGCCGAGCAGGATGAAGAGGATCGCGTTCAGGATCAGGAACACCACCGGGCCGGCCGAGATCGCCTGCATGGAGGCGAGGATCGCCGCCGGCACCTGCGCCACGGCGAGCATCCAGGCGATGACCGCGGCGACGGCGAGGAGGAAGCACACCGTGGCGGTGACCACCGCGCTGCGCGACATGATCGCCGGCAGGTCGCGCCACTTGATCTCGCGATAGACGAAGACGCCCACCACGAAGGCGTACAGCACGGCGAGCGCCGCGGCCTCGGTGGGCGTCACCACGCCGCCGAGGATGCCGCCGAAGATGATCGCCGGCAGGCCGAGGGGAATCACGGCATCGACGAAGGCTTTCTTGACTGCTCGAATATTGAATTTTTCCGCGGCACCCATTCCGGCCACGCGCGCCTCCCAGTAGATGTACCCCATGATGGCGAGAGCCAGCACCACCGCCGGCAGGAAGCCGGCGACGAACAGAGCCGCCACCGAGACGTTGGCGATCGAGGCGAGCACGATCATCAGGATGCACGGTGGCACCAGGATGCCCATCGCCGAGGCGGCGGCGACGATGCTCACCGCCTGCCCGGGCCGGTAGCCGGCGCGCGTCATCGGCGGAATCATGGTGGCGCCGATGGCGGAGACGTCGGCGATGGTCGAGCCCGAGATGCCCGAGAAGATGTACTCCGCGATCACCACCGCCATCGCCAGGCCGCCGCGGATCCAGCCGACCAGCGCCTGCGCCAGGCGCACCAGGCGCACCGCGATGCCGCCGGTCTCCATCAGCATGCCGGCGAAGATGAACAGCGGGATCGCCAGCAGCACGAACGAGTCCACCGACTGGTGGATCTGCTGCATGACGATGATCATCGGGAACTCGCCGCTCCACGCCAGGCCGGCGAGGCCCGCCGCGCCGATGGCGAAGGCCACCGGCACGCCGAGCAGCATCAGCAGGAGGAATACCGTGATCGCGACGCTGATCACGCGCTTTCCTTCCTGGCCGGTTCCAGCATCGAGAGGATCGCGTAGTAGGCCATCAGGAGCGCGCCGGTCGGCATCGCAGCGTAGATCCACGACACCGGCATGCCCATCACGGCGGTGGTCTGCGTCGCGCCGTGGCGCATCAGGTCCCAGCCGAGCCACACCAGCGCGCCCGAGAAAACGATCATGGTGAGCGGCGTGAGCAGCCGCACGAAGCGCTCCACGGTCGGCGGCAGCATGCCGACCAGGACATCGAGGCCGAAATGCGCGCCGCGCCGCACCGCGACCGCCGCGCCGAGGAACACCAGCCACATGAAGCAGGCGCGCGCCACTTCGTCGTACCAGACGAAGGTGCGCTCGAGCACGTAGCGCGAGAACACCCCGAGCAGGAGGTCGATCGAGATCGCGGCGAGGAGCAGGATGCACAGCCACTCCACGCCCTGGTCCAGGGCTTTGCGCAAGCGGTGCGCGGCTACTTCGCCGCCGCCAGCACTCTGTCCAGCCACTCCTTGCCGACTTTGGCGCCGACCTCCTGGTACACCGGCCCCATCATGTCGCGGAACGGCCGCGTGTCGCCGATGTCGTTCACCTGCACGCCGGCCTTGCGGATCAACTCGAGGTCGCCCGCCTCGCTGTCGAGCTCGGCCTTGCGGTCGAGCGCGCAGGCTTCCTTCGCCGCGGCATCGACCGCCTGCTTCAGCTCGGGCGCCAGCGCCTCGTACTTCTTCTTGTTGGCGAACCAGGTGATCGGCTCGTAGGTGTGCTTGGTGAGCGAGTAGTACTTGCCGATCTCGTGGTACTTGTCCGAGACGATCGACACCGCCGGCGCCTCCATCGCGTCCACCGTGCCCTGCTTGAGCGCGAGGAACGTCTCGCTCCAGGGCATCGGCACCGGGTTGGCGCCCAGGTTCTTCATCATGCCGACGTACACCGGCGACTGCTGCACCCGGATGGTCATGCCTTTCATGTCGGCGGGCGACTTGATGGCGCGCTTGGTCGACATGACGTTGCGGTAGCCCCAGCCGCCGCCGAAGCACAGCACCTTGAGGTTCTTCGCCTCCATCTTTTTCGTCAGCTCGGCGCCGAGCGCGCCGTCCATCGCCTTCCACACGTGCTGGCGGCTCGGCCAGAGGAAGGGCAGCGACAGCGGCAGGTAGGCCGGCTCGAAGATGCCGCCGATCGGCGCCGCGCCCACCGGCGAGATGTCGATGGTGCCGAGCTGCGTCGCCTCGAGCATCGCCGCCTCGCCCTTGGCGAGCTGGTTGTTGAGGTACACCTCGCCCTTGATCTTGCCGCCCGACTTCGCGCCGAGCTGCTTGGCGAGCTCGGCGGAAGCGACGTTGCGCGGGTTGTCGCCCGCATTGACCGTCGCGATCTTCATCACCACCTGCGCCGACGCCGTCCCCGCCGCGACGGCCAGGGCCGCGCCAATGCATACCCCTACACGTGGATCCATTGTTCCCCTCCTCTAAAGGTGAGCAAGCCTCCACGGCGAGTGTACAAGTATTTATCCGGCTAGTTAATAATACGGGCATGGCCGAACCCCAACTGGTAGACCCCCACGACCCGGTAATGACCGGGGAGAACTCCTTCATCCGCCTCTCCCACGACGGCGGCAAGACGATCGCCGAGCGCGTCAGCCACTGGCGCGTGCTGTGGTCGCCCGCCGGGCAGGGCCATGCGCTTTTCATCGAGAGCTCGTTGGTAAAAAACACAAAAATCTATTCCGACAACCCCGGCGTCGCCCGCTTCCTGCAGCGCACCATCGAGACCCTGCTGCACAAGCCCTTCGCCGACGAGACGCTGCCGGTGATCGACGCCACCTTCGAGCGCGGCGGCGACTCGCTTAGCACCGTTTACGAGCGCTGCACGTCCACGAAGGACGACATCCTGATGCAGTGGTGGGACCTGATGCCGCCGTTCATCCTCACCATGCCGCCGGGCGCGATGGGCCGGCCGCTGGGCGTCTACAGCACCTTCCTGCCGGCGAAGGGCGCGCAGCTATCGGTCAACGGCGAAGCGGCGCCCGGCAAGGTGTTCCCGCAGGAGCGCGGCGGCCGCGCCTCGTCGAGCTGCGTGCTCGCCTGGTCGGAGAGCTGGGTTAAACCGAAATGAGGCCTCCGGGCTGAGCATGGCGGTCCTGCGCATCGCCAAGATGGGCAATCCGGTGCTGATGCAGAAGGCGGCGCCGGTGGAGGATCCGACCGCGCCCGAGATCAAGCGGCTCGCGGCGGACATGCAGGAGACGCTGGAGGACATCGGCGCCAGCGGCCTCGCCGCCAACCAGGTCTTCGTGCCCAAGCGCGTGGTCGTGTACCGCATCATCGCCGCGCGCATCCCCGCCGGCTCCGGCCTCGAGCCGCGGCCGTGGACGGTGATGGTGAACCCGGTGATCACGCCGAAAGCAGGAAGCACCACCCCGGTATGGGAGCGGTGCCTGTCGGTGCCAGGACTTCACGGCAAGGTCCCACGTTTTCTTCACATAGAAATTACTTACAAGGACCTGGAAGGAAGAACCCACACCCATGAGGCTCGAAGCTCCTGGGCGGCGCTGCTGCAGCACGAGTGCGACCACCTCGACGGCATCGTCTTCCCGATGCGGATGCAGGACCTTTCGCTGCTCGCCTACAACGACGAGCCCGGCCCGCTGGCGAAGGAAGTGGCCGCGGATCCGAAGGGCATCGACCCGCTGTTCATCGACCTGGTCGAGCGCTGGCCGGGACGCCAGCGCTGGTTCCAAAAATAGGGACAGACCCTATTTTTTGATATGCGAAATATAGGGTCTGACCCTATTTTCGCTATTCCGCGGCGCCTTTCGCCTTCAGCAGGTTCCACACCTTCTCGGGCGTGATCGGGATGTCGATGTGCGTCACGCCGAGGTGCGAGAGGGCGTCGACCACCGCGTTGGCGATGGCCGGCGGCGCGCCGACGGTGGCCGACTCGCCGACCCCTTTCGCGCCGAATGGATGGTGCGGCGAAGGCGTGGTCGTCTTGGCGGTCTCCCAGTTCGGGCACTCGAGCGCGGTGGGCACGTAGTAGTCGAGGAAGCTGCCGCCGAAGACGTTGCCGTCCTCGTCGTAGCCGATCTCCTCGTACAGCGCCGGGCCGACGCCCTGCGCCAGGCCGCCGTGGATCTGGCCGTCGACGATCATCGGGTTGATGATGTTGCCGCAGTCGTCCACCGCGACGAAGCGGCGCACTTTCACCTCGCCGGTGCCGCGGTCGATGTCGACCACGCAGATGTAGCTGCCGAAGGGGAAGGTGAGGTTGGGCGGGTCGTAGTAGTTGGTCGCCTCCATGCCCGGCTCCAGGCCCGCCGGCAGGTTGGTGTACGCGGCGAAGGCGCACTCCTGGATGGTCTTGAACTTGCCCGGCACGCCCTTGATGAAGAATTTGCCGGGCTCCCATTCCAGGTCGACCTCGCTGCACTCGAGCAGGTGCGCGGCGATGGTCTTCGCCTTCGCGCGGATCTTGCGCGACGCCATCGCGGCGGCCGCGCCGGAGGTCGGCGTCGAGCGGCTGGCGTAGGTGCCCAGGCCGTAGGGCGCGGTGTCGGTGTCGCCCTCCTCCACCTGCACGTCGGAGGCCGGGATGCCGAGCTCCTCGGCCACGATTTGCGCATACGTGGTCTCGTGCCCCTGGCCCTGGCTCTTCGTGCCGAAGCGCGCCAGCGCCTTGCCGGTCGGATGCACCCGGATCTCCGCCGAGTCGAACATCTTGATGCCGAGGATGTCGAAGTCCTTCGACGGCCCGGCGCCGACGATCTCGGTGAAGCTGCAGATGCCGATGCCCATCAGCTCGCCGCGCGCCCGCTTTTCAAGTTGTTCCTTTCTCAAAGAAGAATAATCAATAATGTCCATCGCCTTGCGCAGGGCCGCGGGATAGTTGCCGCTGTCGTACTCCCAGCCGAGCACGGACTTGTACGGGAACTGCTCGGGCTGGATGAAGTTCTTCATGCGCAGCTCGGCCGGGTCCATCTTGAGCTTCTGCGCCAGCACGTCGACCACGCGCTCGATGGCGTGCACCGCCTCGGTGACGCGGAACGAGCAGCGGTAGGCGACGCCACCGGGGGGCTTGTGCGTATAGACCGCGTCGACCTCGCAGAAGGCGTCCTTCAGCGGGTAGGAGCCGGTGCAGATCGAGAACAGGCCGGCGGGGAACTTCATCGGGTTGGCCGAGGCGTTGGTGTAGCCGTGGTCGGCGATGGTCTTGATGCGCAGCGCCTTCATGGTGCCGTCCCTGGACGCGCCGAGCGACACCTTCATGTGGTAGTCGCGCGCGAAGGAATCGGCCTGCAGGTTCTCCATGCGGTCCTCGATCCACTTCACCGGCTTGCCGATCACCACCGAGGCGGCCACCGCGATCACGTAGCCGGGATACACCGGCACCTTGCCGCCGAAGCCGCCGCCGATGTCGGGCGAGATGATGCGGATGCGCTCCTCCGACAGGCCGACGTGGCCGGCGACCAGCGCGAACACCGTGCGCACCGCGTGCGGCGCCTGCGTGGTCATGTGCACCGTGAGCTTGCCCTGCGCCGTGTCGAAGTCGGCGATGCAGCCGCAGGTCTCCATCGAGGCGACGTGGATGCGCGGCACGTAGACGTCCTGCGTGACCACCACGTCGCATTTCTCAAGCGCCTTGTCCGTCGCAGCGCGATCACCGGCTTCCCAATGGAACGCGATGTTGTCCTTCTTGCCCGCCTTGTCCTTGCGCAGCACCGGCGCGCCGGGGGCGATCGACTTCATCGGGTCCATCATCGGCGCGAGCGGCTCGTACTCGACCTCGACCGCGTCGGCGCCGTCGGCGGCGATGTAGCGCTCGGTGGCGATCACCGCGCATACCTCCTGCGCCACGTACATCACCTCGTCGATCGGCAGCACCATCTGCGTGTCGCCCGAGAGGGTGGGCATCCAGTGCAGCTTGTACTTCTCCAGCGTCGGCCCGTCGATCACCGCCAGCACGCCGGGAATCTTGAGCGCCTTCGAGGTGTCGATCTTCTTGATCCTGGCGTGCGCGTGCGGGCTGCGCACGATGTCCATGTACAGCATCCCGGGCAGCACGATGTCGTCGACGTAGTGGCCCTGGCCGCGGATGAAGCGCGGGTCCTCCTTGCGCTTCATGGAGTGGCCCATGCCGCAGATTTTTGCGTCTGTCCTGGGAACGGCGCTCATGACGGCCTCGCCATTTTCTCGGCGGCGTACTGCACCGCCTTCACGATGTTGAGATACCCGGTGCAGCGGCACAGATTCCCCGAGATCGCCTGGCGGATCTCCAGCTCGCTCGGGTTCTTGTTGCGCTCGAGCAGCGCGCTGGTGGTCATCAGCATCCCGGGCGTGCAGAAGCCGCATTGCAACGCGTGCTTCTCGGTGAAAGCGGCCTGCATCGGGTGCAGCTTGCCGCCCTGCTCCAGGCCCTCGACGGTATTGACGCTGCGCCCGTCGGCCTGCACTGCGAGCAGCGTGCAGGACTTGACCGGCTCGCCGTCGAGATGGACCGTGCACACGCCGCAATGCGAGGTGTCGCAGCCGACGTGCGTGCCGGTGAGGCGCAGGTTTTCGCGGATGAAGTGCACCAGCAGCAGCCGCGATTCGACCTCGGCCTCGCGCACCGCGCCATTCACGGTAATGCTGATTTTGTGTTTCACCTTATTTTCCTCCCGCGCGCTCGAGCGCCGCTTTCAGGGCGCGCAGGGCCAGCACGCGCGTCATTTCCTGTTTGTATTCCACCGAGCCGCGCCGGTCGGCGCTCGGCGATGCCGCCTTCGCCGCCAGGCGCGCGGCATCGGTCAGGGTTTTTTCGTCCGGCTTTTTGCCGACGAGGGATTTCTGCGCCTCCACGGCCTCGATCGCGATCGGTCCGACGTTGGTGAGCGCGATGGCGGCACGCTCGATGGCGCCGTTCGCATTCAGGGTGACCTGGACGGCGACGGCGGCGACGGCGTAGTCACCGGTCTTGCGCTTGAGCTTGCGGTACGCGCTGCCGCTGCGCGGCGGCGGCAGCGGAATGCGGATCTCGGCGAGGATCTCGTCGACCTTGAGGTCGGTGACGAAAAGATCCTTGTAGAAGCGGTTCGCGGGAATGGTCCGCTCGCCTTTCGGCCCGCGCGCCACCAGCTCGGTCCCCAGCGCGATGGCGATGGCGGGGTGGTCGTTCGACGGGTCGCCGTTGGCGATGTTGCCGCCGATCGTGCCGCGGTTGCGCACCAGCGGGTCGGCGATCAGCGGCAGCGCGTCGGCCAGCGCGCCGAATTTCGACTTGATCAGCGCCGAGCGCTCGAGCGTGGCCTGGCGCGTACCGGCGCCGATGCGCACCACGCCCTTTTCTTCCTTGATGTACTCGAGCTCCGCGATGCGGCTGATGTCGACCAGATGGCCGAACGAGCCCAGGCGCAGCTTGAGCATCGGCAGCAGGCTCATGCCGCCGGAGAGCACCTTCGCCTCGGTCCCGTAGCGGGTAAGCAGGCCGATCGCTTCATCGAGCGTGCCGGCGCGGTGGTAGTCGAACTGCGCGGGAATCATGCATTGACTCCTTTTTCGAGGAACTTGGCGCGGCAGCCCGCGCAGCAGAAGTAATACGCGGTGCCCTTCACTTCCGCCTTGTGGCGCGCGGTGGCCACGTTGACCGTCATGCCGCAGATGGGGTCTTTAGCCTCTTCTGCTACGGGCGCGGAAACAGATTGCGTAGATGTCTTGCGTAGCCGCTCGACGATCTGGGCCATGACGCTCAACGCGACCTCTTCCGGCGCGCGCGCGCCGATATCGAGGCCGGCCGGCGCGCAGACCTTCTCCAGCGCCGCGCGCGCAATGCCGCAGGCGATCAGCGTCTCGCGCACCTGGTCGAAGCGCTTGCGGCTGGCGATCACGCCGACGTACGCCGGCTCGTCGCGCAATACTTTCTGCAGCACCTCGAGGTCCTCGTCGCCCATGGTTCCCACCAGCACGTACGCGCCCTTCACCGCGGCCTCCGCGCCGCGCTCGACGCGCCACCCCATCGCCTCGCCGATGCGCGCAAGCGCCTCCACCGCGGGCGTCGCGCCAAAGAGAACGAGATGGGAGGCCGGCAGGACCGGCTCGACGTAGATTTCCACGGTGCCTCCGCTGTCGCAGGTCATCGGCACGGCGAGCATTCCAGGGCGCGGCGTAGACGCCGCGTCGGGAGACAGGCAGAGGAAGCGCGGCTCGCCGTCGGCCATCGCGCGCTGCGCCTCGCGCACCACCGTCTCGCGCGTGCAGCCGCCGCCTGCCCAGCCGTGGTAGTCGCCGCCCTGGGTGATCAGGGCGGTGTCGCCCACGCGCGCGGAGCTCGGCGGCTCGCGCCGTACCACCGTAACCAGCGCGAAGCGCTCGCCCCGGGCGCAAAGACTTGCAGCAAGCGCCAGCAGGTCGGGCCGCATTCCTCCTCCAAGGATGGGTTTCGATGCTAACGCATACACCTGCTGCCGGCGCGAATTATTCCCGTGCTGCAGCGCAGCTTATCTTCGCGTCTGAAGAACGCCCCGGCCTCCCTTGACATATTCATCCTTTTGGGTGAATATAAGGCCATGGACCTCGACGACACGCTGATCGCGCTGGCCGACGACACGCGCAGGAGCATCCTGCAGCGGCTCGCCTCCGGCGAGGCGCGCGTCACCGAGGTGGCCGCGCCGTTCGACATCTCGCTCAACTCGGTGTCGAAGCACATTCGCCTCCTCGAGCGCGCCGGGCTGGTGCGCCGGCGCGTCGCCGGCCGCGACCACTTCCTCACGCTGCGGCGCGAGCCGTTCGACGAGCTGACGCGCTGGATGCAGCGCACCAGCGAATTCTGGTCGAAGCGCCTCGACCTCCTCGAAGCCGCGCTGCGGGCGGACGACGCCATCGCCGCCGCGGCGAAAACCTCCAAGCAACCCACCAAAAGGAAACGCAGATGAACGCCCCCGTCACCCTGGTCGAACCCGGCACCGTCCGCCTCGAGCGCCTGCTCCCCGGCCCGCTGGAGCGCGTCTGGGCCTATCTCACCGATTCGAAGAAGCGCGCCATGTGGTTCGCCGGCGGCGAGTTCGAGCTGCGCGTCGGCGGCCGCATCGAGCTGCACTTCGACCACGCCGCGCTGTCGAGCGACAAGGTCCCGCCGGCGAAGTACAAGGACATGGGCAAGCCGAAGTTCGCCGGCACGCTCACGCGCCTCGAGCCGATGCGCGTGCTCGCCTTCAACTGGACCTGGGACAGCGGCGATACCGAGGTGACCTTCGAACTCGCGCCGCGCGGCAAGGACGTGCTGCTCACCATCGTGCACCGCAGCCTCAGGGGCCGCGACCAGACGGTGAGCATCATGAGCGGCTGGGACACGCACACCGGCATCCTCGCCGACGTGCTGAGCGGCGCGGAGCCGCGCCCGTTCTGGAAAACGCACTCCAGCCTGGAGAAGGAGTACGGCGCTACGGTCTAGGCAGCGATCGCCTCGAGCGCCTTGCCGATTTCCGCGGCGCTCGGGGGACGCACCAGGCGCGCGGCTTCCCTGCCGTCCCTGAGGAACACCAGCGTCGGCCACAGCTGCACGCCGAACGAGCGCCCGAGGCGCCTGCCGCTGCCGTCTTCCACCTTGATGTGAGTGATGCCGGGGTGGGCCGCCAGCGCCTCGGCGATCAGCGGCTGGGCGCGGCGGCAGTGGCCGCACCACGAAGTGCCGAACTCGAGCATGACCGCTCCGGGCAGCGCGTCGATCTCGCTGCGCTTGGGCTCGGTCACTCCGCCTTCAGCCCCTTGTCGCGGATGATCCTGCCGTAGCGCTCGCGGTCCTTGTCGATGAGCGCCTGTAATTCTTTTGGCGAGCTCGACTGCGGCACCGCGCCCTGCCCGACCAGCTTCTCGCTCACCTCGGGCGCCGTCACCACTTCCCGCACGTCGGCGGCGAGCTTGTCGATCACCGCCGCCGGCGTGCCCGCCGGCGCGAGCAGCGCGATCCACGAGCCCGACTCGCCGCCCTTGACGCCCGCCTCGGCGATGGTCGGCACCTCGGGCAGAGCGGCGTTCCTTTTCGCGTGGGTGACGGCGAGGCCCTTCAGCCGCCCGGCCTTGATGTGGCCCGAGCCCTCGAGGACAGAAGCGAAGAGGAGGTCGACCTGCCCCGACATCAGGTCCACCATCGCCGGGCCGCCGCCCTTGTAGGGGATGTGGGTCATCTTCGTCCCGGTGAGCAGCTGGAACAGCTCCGCGGTGAGGTGCGGCGAGCCGCCGTTGCCCGAGCTGGCGTAGGCCACCTTGTCCGGATTGGCCCTGGCGTACGCCACCAGCTCCTTCACCGAATTGGGCGCGAACTTCGGGCTCGCCATCAGCACGAACGGCAGCTCGCAGATGAGCGAGATCGGCGCGAACGCGGTGTCGGGGTTGTAGGGAAGTTTGGGATAAAGCGAAGGGTTGATCGACTGCGTGCCGACGTTGGCGATCAGCAGCGTGTAGCCGTCGGGCTTTGCCCGCGCCACCGCGTCGGCGCCGAGGATGCCGCCGGCGCCGCCGCGGTTGTCGACCACGATGCTGCTGGACGAGCCCCCGCTTTTTCCCCAGATCTGGGTCAGCTTGGCCGAGACCGTGCGCGCGGTGATGTCGGTGCCGCCGCCCGGGGCGAACGGCACGATGAACGTCACCGGCCTGGCGGGATAGGACTGCGCGAGGGCGCCGCCCGCCGCGGCGAGCAGCGCCAGCGAAACGATTACCATGGGGGCTTGGATCATCGGCTCACTTTACCCGATGATATGCGCTCGAAACCCGGGAGAAATTGAAATGCACGCAGTACTGCGCACCGCGCTCGCCCTCGCCTTCTCGGCTCTCAGCGCCCTCGCCTTCGCCCAGGCGCAGAAGGCGCCCGCCGCCTACGAGCCCTCCGTCGGGCAGGAAGGCAAGGACGTGGTCTGGGTGCCGACGCCGCAGGCGGTGGTCGACAAGATGCTCGACATGGCCAAGCTGCAGGCGAGCGACTACCTGATGGACCTCGGCTCGGGTGACGGCCGCACCGTCATCACCGCGGCCAAGCGCGGCGCGGTCGCCCTAGGCATCGAGTACAACCCCGACATGGTGGCGCTGTCGCAGCGCAACGCCGAGAAGGAAGGCGTCTCGAGCCGCGCCACCTTCATGAAGGCCGACTTGTTCGAGACCGACCTGTCGCGCGCCACCGTGATCACCATGTTCCTGCTGCCCGAGATCAACCTGAAGCTGCGCCCGACGATCCTCAAGCTGCGGCCGGGCACGCGCATCGTCTCGAACACCTTCACCATGGGCGAGTGGAAGGCGGACGAGACCGCCACCCTGAGCAGCGACGCCGGCTGCAACTCCTCCTGGTGCACCGCGCTGCTGTGGATCGTGCCGGCGCGCGTCGCCGGTAATTACAAGGTGCAGCAGGGCGAGGTCGGCCTGAAGCAGGACTTCCAGATGCTGTCGGGCTACCTGCGCACCGGCGGCAAGGACTTCGCCCTCGAGGGCCGCGTGCGCGGCGAGGAGATCAGCTTCACCGCCGGCGGCCGCCAGTACCGCGGCAAGCTGAACGGCAGGACCCTCGAGCTGAGATAAATGGGGACAGACCCCATTTATTTTTGACTGCAAGCCTCAGCGAGCAAAATAAATGGGGTCTGTCCCCATTTATTTCCCGCTCAGCCCTTGGCGGCCGCCTTCCGCTGCGCCTTCATCGAGCGCTGGTACCTCTTCGCCGCGACCTTCAGCGCGGCCTGGTGCATCCTCAGCCGCACCGCCATCTTGCCCAGCTCCTTCTTCGCCTTGACTTTGAAGCGGGCAAGCTGCACCTTGGACTTCGCCAGCTGCTTCTTGGCCATGACTTTCATGCGAGCCTTCGTCACCATCGGTAATCTCCCTGTTTGTGGTCGCGCAGCCATAGTACTGCTGCTGCTCGCCGCAGGCCAGCCAGCGGCTGCGCAGGAGAGCCGCGGCTCGTCGGGCTACGGCCCGGTGCTGCTGAGTCCGCCGATGCCGACGCTCGACGCCGAGGAAGCGTTCCGCAAAGGCGACAAGCGGCGGCTGAAGAAGCCGGTGTGCGGCAAGCCAAACTCGCCGCAGGACTGCCAGCTGATCACCAAGTACGCCGACGAATACAACCGCACGCTGGACGCGCTGGAGAAGAAGTTCCCCAAGTAGCCTAGTAGACCACCACGCTGCGGATCGACTCGCCGCGGTGCATCAGGTCGAAGCCCTCGTTGATGCGGCTGAGCGGCAGCACGTGGGTGATCAGGTCGTCGATGTTGATCTTCTTCTCCATGTACCAGTCGACGATCCTCGGCACGTCGGTGCGCCCCCGCGCGCCGCCGAAGGCGGTGCCCTTCCACACCCGGCCGGTGACCAGCTGGAACGGCCGCGTCTTGATTTCCTGCCCGGCGCCCGCCACGCCGATGATCACCGATACGCCCCAGCCGCGATGGCAGCACTCCAGCGCCTGGCGCATGACATCGACATTCCCTATGCATTCGAAACTGTAATCAGCTCCGCCACCCGTGAGATCAACCAGATAAGGGACAAGGTCGCCCTTCACTTCCTTGGGATTGACGAAATGCGTCATGCCGAA
>Ga0137436_1000280_pt1 | contig 16077 bp, 16 predicted proteins | sample EasRivERMGT119_2_FD_102328 | JGI IMG/M metagenome (GOLD analysis project Ga0137436, IMG submission 102328) | Soil microbial communities from meander-bound floodplain in the East River, Colorado, USA - East River MetaG ERMGT119_2 | ecosystem: Environmental > Terrestrial > Soil > Floodplain ...
ACCGCGCCAGCGTGCTCAAGACGGTGAACGAGTGGGAGGCGGCGATGAAGCTCGAGAAGGACTTCGCGCCCATGATCCGGCCGTATTACGCGCTGTTTGGCCTCGAGCCGGTCTCGCGCGCGCGGATCACCGTGCCGAAGGCCGACGACGCCGGCACCAAGTGGGATGGTGTGATTGCGGCGCGGTGAGCACGCTCATCGCCCTGGCCGCGCTCGTCGTCCTCATCTGCATCGCCCTGCGTGAACTCGCGAAACGGAAATGACGCCGCGGGCCGTCCAGTTCGTCAACCTGCTCACGCATACCAAAGGCGCCTTCGCCGGCCAGCCGTTCCACTTGCGCCCCTGGCAAGAGCGCATCGTGCGGAAGCTGTTTCGCGTGCGGCGTGACGGCCGGCGGCAGTACCGCACGGCGCTCTTGATGTTGCCGAGGAAGAACGGCAAGACGGAACTCGCCGCGGCGATCGCGCTGTATGGCCTCCTCGGCGACGGCGAGAAGGGCGCCGAAGTCTACAGTGCGGCGGCCGACAAGGATCAGGCGGGCCTCTGCTTCGCGGTGGCCGCGCAGATGATCCGCCAGGAGCCGTACCTGCTCGCGCAGTGCGACATCGTCGATTCGCAGAAGCGGATCGTGCATCGGCCGTCGGGGTCGTTCTACCGCGCCATCAGTGCGGAGGCGTACAGCAAGCACGGGTTTAATGCGTCGATGGTGGTGTACGACGAGCTCCACGCGGCGCCGACGCGCGAGCTCTACGACGTGCTGTCGACGTCGATGGGCGCCCGGGAGAATCCCTTGATGCTGGTGATTTCCACCGCCGGCTACGACCGCCATTCGATCCTGTGGGAGCTGTACAGCCACGGGAAGCGCGTCCACGAGAACCCGGACCTCGATCCGTCCTTCCTCCCGGTCATCTATGAGGCGCCCGCGGATGCCGACTGGCGCAAAGAGGCCGTGTGGCGGAAGGCGAACCCGGCGCTCGGGGACTTCCGCTCGCTCGAGGACATGCGGATCGCGGCGAAGCGGGCGCAAGCGATCCCGGCGCAAGAGAACGTGTTCCGCCGGCTGTACCTCAACCAGTGGACGGAACAAGACGCCCGCTGGATTCAGCTGCCCGCGTGGGAAGCGTGCTACACGCCGCGCCCCGCGCTCGAGGGCCGGCGCTGCTATGTCGGGATGGACCTCTCGACCACGACGGACCTCACGGCGCTCTGTGCGGTGTTCCCGGGCGGTGAGGGGTATGACCTCACCTGTCACTTTTTCCTCCCGGCCGACGGCCTCGCTGACCGCATGCGGCGCGACCGCGTGCCGTATGACCGCTGGGCCGCGGAGGGGCGTCTCACGCTCACCCCGGGCAACGTCATCGACTACGAGGCCATCCGGGCGACGCTGCGCGAGTGGGACGATCGCTACGACGTCCACGCGATCGGCTACGACCCGTGGAACGCGACCGACCTGGTCGAACGGCTGAAGGCGCAAGACGGGTTTACCTGCCTGCCCATCCGACAAGGGTTCGCCGCGCTGTCGTCGCCGACGAAGTCGCTCGAGAAAGCGATCCTCGGACGGCAGCTGCGCCACGACGGCGATCCGGTCCTGTCGTGGAACGTGTCCAACGTCGCGGTGGAAAGCGACGCCGCCGGGAACCTGAAGCCGTCCAAGCGGCTGTCGACGCAGCGGATTGATGGCGTCGTGGCGCTGATTCTCGCGATCGACATGATGGAGCGGCACGCGACGCCGCCGCCGAGCTATCGCGTCTTCACGTATGGAGGCCCGCCCGTATGACGACTCCCAAAGGCCGCCCGCCCGTGGACCCGTCCAACCGGCCGGCGGCGTCCGTCTACACGCATATCACCCTGCCGACGGCGCTGTATGACAAGGCGTACGCCGACGCGCGCGCGCACCGGATGACCCTGCCGGAGTGGATTCGCTACACGTTGCGCCGGGCGCCGGCACCGCCGGATCCGGACATTTCCCGATAGACGCTAGGCCGTCCCGGCGGCCGTCCGGTAGCGTGTCCGTCCGTGCAGACCGACCGCACCGGCGACCTCACCGACTTTCAGATCAAAGCCGTCGACGACGACCAGCGCATCATTACCGGCTGGGCCTCGACGCCGCGCCCCGACCGCTCGGGCGATGTGATCGATCCGCTCGGCGCGACCTTCGCGAATCCCGTCCCACTCCTGCTCGGCCACGACAACAAGCTGCCGATCGGCGAAGTCACCTTCGGCACGCCGACCGCGGACGGCATTCCCTTCACGGCGACGCTGCCGCGGATTGCCGACGCCGGGGCGCTCAAGGATCGCGTGGACGGCGCGTGGCAGGCCATCAAGGCGCGGCTGTTCAAGGCCGTCTCCCCGGGCTACCGCGCGTTGCAGAACGCGATCACGCCGAACACCCACGGCGGCGTCAATTTCCTCAAGACGGAATTCCTCGAGCTGTCCCTGGTGACCGTGCCGGCCAACCCCGGGGCCACGATCACGAACTTCAAAGCCGCTTCCCCGGAGATGACACCTGTGGCGACCATTCACGAGCAAATCACGCACTGGACGAACGAGCGCGCCCCGCTGGCGGCCCGCATGACCGAGATGTTCTCGCCGACGACGACGCTGACCGAGATTCAGCAGGCGGAGTACGACGAGCTGGCCGGCAAGGTCGCCGGGATCGACGGGCAGGTCACCCGCCTCAAGGCCGCCGCCGAACTCAACAAGGCCGCCGCCGTGCCGCTCGTCCCGGCCACGCCCGTCACGCAGGCGAAGGCGTACAGCGCGATCCGCGTCACGCCCACCACGCCGCCCGGCACCGCGTTCATTCGCGCCGCGTGTGCGCGCGTCGTGAAGCACGGCAACGATCACGAAGCGGCGATGTATGCGGAGCAGCGCTGGCCGGATATGCCGGAAGTCGCGCTCTTCCTCAAGGCCGCCGTGGCGCCCGGCACGACGACCGACGCGACGTGGGCCGGGCCGCTCATGCAGCCGCGCGTGGTCGATGAATTCGTCGAACTCCTGCGGCCCGCCACGGCGATCGGCAAGATCACCGGCCTGCGGAAAGTGCCGTTCAATACGAAAGTCCCGGCACAGAGCGTCGGCGGCACCTATGGGTGGGTGGGCGAACAGAAGCCCAAGCCGGTGACCAAGCTGGCCTTCACGTCGTTGACGGTCCCGTACCACAAGACGGCCGGCATCATCGTCATCACCGAAGAACTCGCGCGGCTGTCGAGTCCGTCGGCGGAAACCATCGTGCGCGCCGACATGATCGCGGGCATTACGGCGTTCGTCGATGCCGCGTTCATCGACCCGGCCAAGGCGGCCGTGGCCAACGTGTCGCCCGCGTCGATCACGAATGGGACGTCGGCGATCACGTCGACGGGGCCGCTCGGCGACCTGGTCGCGCTCGCCTCCGCGTTCACGACGATCAACCTGCCGATCCAGAACCTCACGTACATCATGTCGCCGAACAATGCGCTGGTGCTGTCGTTCCAGAAGAACGCGGCCGGCGCCCCGCTGTTCCCGAACCTGAACGCCAGCGGCGGCGACGTCAACGGGATCCGCGTCGTCACGAGCGGCGCGGCGGGTACGACCATCGTCGGCCTGATCCCGGAATACGTGCTGTATGCCGATGATGGCGGGATCAGCATCGACGTCAGCCGCGAAGCGTCGCTGCAGATGAACGACGCCCCGATGGATCCGGCCGATGCCACCACGGTGTTTGTGTCGCTGTGGCAGAACAACTGCGTCGGCCTCCGCGCCGAATGGTTTGTGACCTGGCTGAAGGCGATCGGCGGCGCAGCGCGGTACGTGAGCGGCGCGACCTACACGATCCCGGGCGGTCAGCTGCTGATGGCGGATGCGGCCTCGGCCCCGGCGAAAAAGGGCAACGGCGGCAACGGTTAGGCGGCGATGAAAGTCGCCATCGCGGGCTATGAACTGCAGATCGCGAAGGTACCGGCGGGCCTCTCGCCGCTACCCTCGCGTCGCAGTTGGTGGCCCACCGTCCGCGAACCGTACAGCGGGGCGTGGCAGCACAACGCGGATCTGCCGGCCGATAGCGCGATCCGCAACCCGACGATCTACAGCTGCGCCACGCTGATCGCCGAAACGATTGGCAAGTGCCAGCTGCGCCTTGTCGAAGAGACGGACCCCGACGTCTGGGTGCCGACGGCGAATCCCGCGTACTCCCCCGTCCTGCGGAAGCCGAACCGCTACCAGACCACGCAGAAATTTATCGAGGCGTGGCTGGCGTCCAAGCTCCTCCACGGGAACGCCTTCATTCTCAAGCAACGGGATCAGCGCGGCGTGGTCGTCGCGCTGTATCCCCTGGACCCGGCGAAGGTGACGCCGCTCATTGCGCCCGACGGCGCGATTTACTACGAGCTCCAGCGCCACGAGCTCGCCGGCCTCACCGTCGAGCAGAGCGGCACGGATCGGTTTGTCGTGCCGGCCCGCGAAGTCATTCACGACCTCATGGTCCCGCTGTTCCATCCCCTCGTCGGCGTCTCGCCGATCTATGCGTGCGCGACGGCGGCGCTCCAGGCGCTCAGCATCTCCGACAGCGGCGCGTCGTTCTTTGCGAATGGCAGCCGGCCGTCGGGCGTCTTGACCGTGCCGGCGGCCATCGAGCAGGCGGACGCGGACGCGATGGCCGACAGCTGGTATGCCAAGCACGGTGGGACCAACACGGGCAAGATTGCGATCCTCTCCGGCGGCGTCACCTATGCGCCCGCCGGGGCCTCCGCGGTGGATTCGCAGCTGGTGGAACAACTGGGCTGGACGACGAACACGATCTGCGGCGTGTTCAAGGTGCCGGCGGCGCTGGTGGATAGTTCGCACGCCGCGCCCTACGGCAACAGCGAACAGCTGGTGCAACAGTTCTACTCGCAGTGCCTGCAGGCGCTGATGACGGCGATCGAACTGTCGCTCGATGAAGGGCTCGAGCTCGGCCGGCCGCTCGGCACCGAATTCAACATCGACGATCTGTATTGGATGGACACGGCGACGCGCACGAAGGCGGCGGCCGACGCGATTGGGTCCGCGGCGCTGACGCCCAACGAGGCCCGGCGCAAGTATTACGGGTACGGCCCGATCGCCGGCGGCGATTCCGCGTACATGCAAGTACAGAACACGTCGCTATCGGCGCTGGCGGCACGGGATCGGTCGACGCCGGCGGCGACGCCTTCCGCCCCGGCTGCTCTCCCGGCCGTGCCGCCAGCGCGCGTCGAGGACGAGGACGAGGTGCCGGCGTAATGGCCCTGGTCACTCTGGAGCATGCGAAGCAACACCTTCGCATCGACCACGCGTTACTGGACACGTTGATCCAGTCGGAGATTGATCAGGCGACCGTCCTCTGTTTGCAGTATGGGGACAAGGCCGCGCTGGCGTCCGTGGCCGACGGCTGGACGGATACGACGGTCCCGCTCGATGTGAAGTCCGCGATTCTCGAAACCGTGGAGCTGCTGCACCGCCCCGGCGACGATCCGCCGGCGGTGTTTTCGGGGGATGGTTTCCTGCCGCCATCAGTGCGGGGCAAGTTGCTCCGTTGGCATACCTGGGCGGTGGCGTAGATGGCGACGACGCTCCCGATCGGCCGTCTCACCGAACCCGTGGATTTCCTGTCGACGACGCCGCCGGCGATCGCCGTGACGACGCTCACCGCGCTCGGCACCGTGGCCTCCGCCGTCACCGGTTCGCCGCACGGGCTGACGTCGGGCGACTATGCGTCGGTCCGCGGGGCGCTGCCGCTTGGGTACAACACGACGTCGGGGCAGGTCACCGTCACCGGCCCGAATGCGTTCTCGTACACCGTCCCGGCCGGCCTCGCCTCGCCGGCGACCGGCACGATCACCGTGACCTTCACGAGTGACAGCCAGGGCGGCCAACCCGACGACTGGTATCCCGCGGGGTCCGCGTTCGCGTACATCGAACCGCTGAATGCCAGCGAACGGCAAGCCGTGGGCGGGGCCGCGGCGGCGACGGTCATCTATCGCGCGGTGATCCATTACCGGCCCGGCCTCGAACCGCACATGATCCTGCACTGGACGCGCTATCAGGAAACCGCCCCGCGCGAACTGGAAATCTTCGGCGTGTTTCCGCACCCGGAACCGGCCTACGCGCACCGCTTCCTGGTGCTCGAGTGTGGAGAGCTGGAGTAATGGCCGACTCCGCCCTCGATGCCGTCGCTGACGCCGTGTTCAAGGTGCTGAACGTCCCCTCGCTCACCGCGCCGCCGCCCATTGGCGCCGGCGGCAAGCGCGTCGTCGATCAGCCGGTCATCACCGAGGGCGCGCAATCGTTCCCGTTCGTGTGGTACGAACTCGCCGCGGAACGCATGGCCGGCGGGCTGGGGCCGGGGCCGTGGTTGCTCGAGGTGGATCTGCGCGTCCACGTGTTCAGTACGGAACCCGGCATGCATGAGGCGCAAGCGATCATTCAGGAAGTGATCCGGCTGTTGCGCCAGGCCGAACGCGCGGGCGCGCTGCCCGTCGCCGGGTGGCTCTCGGCGTACGCGCCGCACGACGCGACGATCACGCTGCCCTTCGAGCTGCTGAACAACGTCCCTGTGCGCGAGCTGGTGGCGGAATCCCGGATCTATCTGCAGGAGGCCGCATGACCGCCGACGAACGCCCGGCGGATCCGGCCGATCGCCTCGTCGATCCCGCGGGCCACGCGGTCCGGCGGCACAACGACCATTGCCCGAAGTGCCACGCGGCGTCGGCGACGCGCGTCGCCTCGAGCGGCTTCGGCCGGCCGCATGACGTGTGCGGCATGTGCGGCCATGAATTCGCGGAAGACACGGTGACAGGACGGGACCATGCCTAAGGCCGGATCGGCGCAATTTACGCAGCTCACGCTCAACGGGACCAGCCTGCTCGGCGCGAAGCCGAAGGGGTTCTCGTGGAAAATTGACGCGCTGCAGGAAGACACCACGGGCCTCGGGGATAGCTGGTTCGACTGGACCCCGCCCGGGATCCGCCGCGCGACCGTCACGCAAGACGGCGCCTACTTCGATACGACGCTGGGCGGGCTGCACGCGCTGCTGTCGCCGATGCCGCTGCCGGCGCGCGCGCTGGTGTGGTCGCCGGATGGCGTCACGCTGTTTCAGGCGACCGGCACACTCACCACCGGCTATGAGGTGCTGGCGGTGCTCGGCGGCCTCACCAAAGCGAATGTGACCTATGAAATCAGCGGCGCGCTCGTGGCGGGCGGCGCCGTCATTCAGCCGGCCGCGGACAAGACGGCGACGTGGACGAGTGCGACGGTCGATAACGGCGCCGCGTCCGCGGCTGGCGGCACCGCGTCGCAGCAAGTCACGGCGCTCACCGGGATCACCGGGTTCGTCGGCAAGCTGCGCCATTCCACCGACGGCAGTACGTGGACCGACCTCGCCACGTTCGTGAACGTCACGTCCGCGCCGAATCATCAGGCGGTGACGGTGGCCGGCACGGTCAACCGTTACACCCAGTTCGTCGGCACGATCACCGGGACCGGCACGGTTCGCGTGGCGGCCGGCCTCTTCCGCAGTTAGGAGACTCGCATGGCTGGCAAATACGGATCGGTCGATGTCGTCATTCAGTACGACGCCGCGCCCGGCGGCACGCTGTCGGATGTCACCCAACACGTGCGCGAACTCGGCGGCGTGAAGATCGAAAACCTCACGCAAGAAACGCACAGCTTCGGCGATCCATGGTTCGAGCACACCCCGACGGGCATGCGCCGGATGCCGGCGATCGCCATCAAGGGCCTGTTCGATACGACGGCGGCGACGGGGCCGCATGTCGTGTTCATGCCGTCCACGGCCGACTGTCAGCCGTCGGCGGCGACCCGCACGCTCGAGGTGACGTACGGCGACGGCAAGAAGTTCACCGTGGAAACGCGGCTCGTGGATTACGAGGTGGCGGCGAAGAATGCCGCGCTCACGGAATACACGGCGACGGTGCAGCCGACGGGCGCCGGCGTCTGGACGTAGATGGGGATCTTCGCGTCGTACGTCTCGCGCGTCGTGCCGCTGCCGTTCGACGAGCCGCACACCGTCACGATCCAGAAGCTGAGCGGCAAGGCGCTGGCGGCGGCGCGGCAGGCGCGGATCGCGGCCTCCGTCGAGTTTGTGCGCGCGATGGGCGGCGCCGCCTTCGGGCGGGAGCTGGCCGCCGCGACGGCCGGCCGTGAGGACGCCGCCCCGGTGGCGGCCGGCGGGGAGGACGGGTTCCCGCAGTACGACCGACCGACGGTGCTCGCGAAAGGCGTGAAAGCGTGGACGTACGAGGAACCGCCGACAACCGATCGCCTCGACGACCTCGACGAAGAGGCCGCGGAGTACCTGTTCCGCGCCATCTTGGAACTCACCTTGCCCAACGGCGCCGCGGAAAAAAAAACCGCTACCTAGCACTCCACCGCGCGCTCGACGGCGATGGGCCGTTCCCGCTGGAATATCTGCTCGGCCGTCTCTGCGAAGAATTCCACTGCCTCCCCTCCGCGGCGTGGCGCGAGTGGCAGGCGCTGCCGGCCGGGTTCCTGGAAACGATCCTCGAGTATCGGGCCTATGCGCGGGCGAAGGCGGCGTACGACGCCCGCGGCCAGCGGACGTCCGACCCGCCGCTCACCGATCTGGTGCTCGAGCACGACTTTGCCCTCGTGCAGGAAGGGCGGCGCGATGCTCACGATTGAACTCGATACGTCGGCGTTCGAGGCCGGGCTGGGGCAGCTGCATACCGAGATGGCCGCGCGCACGAAGGCGGCGGCGGAAGTCACGGCCGCCGCGATCGTCCGCGAAGCGCAAGGCCGCGTCGCGCGACGCACCGGGGCGCTGGCCTCGGGCATTCATTACGAGGCATCCCGCGACGGCACCGGCTATGTCGTGCTCGCGATCCGCGCGGGCCGCCCCAACGTGGGCTTCTGGCTGGAATTCGGGACGCGCTACATGACCAAGCGCCCGTTTATGTATGCGTCGGCCGCGCTGGAGCAACCGGGCCACGAGCGCCGGATGGGCGAGGCGGTGCAGACGGCGATCGACGTCACGGGATTCGGAGGCTGATATGGCGGGCATCAATCCCGGGATGATCATCAAGGTCGCCGCCGACATTACCGAGGCGGTGGCGGCGCTCGGCAACGTCGTGAAGGCCACGGGCGATGTCGAGGGGTCGGCCAAACAAACCGAGAAGGCGTATGCCGCGCTGGACGTGGCGATCGGCACGTTTGCGGCGAACGCGGCGTCGGCGCTGTTCTCGCTGGCGTTCGATGCCGTCAAGGCGCTCGGGGAGCAGCTGTGGGGCGTCGTCGATGCCGCGCTCGGCGCCTCGAAACAATTCGCCGAATTCAAGGCGAGTATCAGCGACGCGCTCCGCGAATCCGGCGTCTTGCAGCGCATGCTCGATTCGCTCGGGACGTCCCTGCTCACCGCGTTTGGCACCACGAAGGAACAGGCCGTCGAGCGGATCGCCCGCCTGATCGAAACGGGCGCCCGCTGGACGCTGGAATTGGCCGCGGACCTGATCACGTTGGGGGAATACGGCGTGCGCGGGCTGGCGGCGCTGCTCGTCCCCGTGGATGCCGTGTTGTTCGCCCTGGCCGATATGGGCGGGCGGCTGGCCGACATCAATCTGTTCCTGGCGGAAACCGCGACGAAGGTCCCGGGCATCGGCGGGCAGTTTGTCGGGCTGGCGGCCAACGCGAAGACCGTGTCCGACACGTTCAAGGGCTGGAAAGACGAAGCCTATAACACGCTGAAGTCGCACCAGGATCTGGTGAGTGGGAGCAGTGAATTTCTCACGTGGACGGGGACGGCGAAGACGGCGCTGCGGGAGGCGGCGGCATCGCATACCGCCGTCGCCACCGAGGCAGGCGCGGCCGCCAAGGGCATCGCCGGGGTCACCAGCGCGAATACCGGCCTTGTCGAAGGCACCGGGGAGGCCGTCGTCGCGCTCTACTCGCAGGCCAAAGCGCTCGAGGACATGGATACGTGGTCGCGCGCCATCAAGAACACGGACCCGTACGCGTACCTCGCGATGGGGATGACGAAGACGCTGCCGCCGCTGGCGGCGACGACGACGGCGCTCGAGACCACGTCCAAGGCGGCGATCGATATGTCGGCCGATGTGCGGTTCGCCGCGGAAACCGTCGAGACGGCCGCGGCGACCGTGCAGACGGCGGCGCTGTCGTGGTCGGCGGCGATGGAACTGGTCCGCAAGGGACAAGGGACCATGACCGGCACGATCGGCAAGCCGGTCAAGCCCGACACCATGTCGGAGTCCGAGTGGAACCTGATGCAAACGAACCCGACCGCGTGGCAAGCGCAGCACGGGTACGACTGGGATAGTCCGCATGCCGGCACGGCGAACGCCTGGATGATGGGCGGCAGCGCCACGACGAGCGGCGGCACGACGGTCAATCAAAGCGTGACGGTGAACACCGTCGCCGGCGACAAGCAAGCGATCGCCGCCGTCGTGAAAGACGCGCTCGCCGCCGACTGGCGCTCGTCGGGAGTGCGCGCGTAGGCCATGGCGATCACCGGCAGCCAGCATGCGATCACCCCGGCCCGCGCCGGCGTGTTGCGCTCCGGGGCCGGGCGCGCGGGCTGGCCGCTGTCCGTCGGGTGGAAAGTCCCGCTCTACGCCCTGTCGAACATCGCCCGCTCCGCGGCGACGCGATCCAACTATCACGGGCCGGGCGGGTTCATTTCGATCGGCGGCGACCAGATCGGCACCGCGCCCACGACGGGCGCGAAAGTCGTCGGCAACCTGCAGATCACCGACGCGCTCAACGAGGCGCCCAACCGCGCGACGTTCCGTGTGCGTGGCGTCGTGCCGACCGTCGGGCAAGACGTCGTGATCACGCTCGGCAGCCGGAACAGTCTCGATCGCCTGTTCGCCGGACAAGTCCTCGACGTGTCGCATACCTACTTGGGGTCGCCGCTGCTGGCGGTGTTCGACGTCCACGCGATTGATTGGACGTGGGCGCTGCGGCAGCGCGTGTTCTCGCACCGCTGGCGCGGGCAGACGGCGACGACGATCGCGCAAGAGATTCTCGCGCTGGGGGCGCCGGGGTTCACCGCCGCCTGGGTGGCGCCGGCGCTGCCCGTGCTCGACGAATTCACCGTCACCGACCACGACGCCCCGCAGGCGCTGACCGCGCTCGCGAACCGGCTCGGCGGGTACTGGTACGTCGACTACCACCGCGCGCTGCACCTGTGGACGGACCGCGATCCCGAACCCGTCACCGATCCGTCCGAGCTGAACCCCGTGCATCCGACGCTGACCGATCTGGTCGTCGACCGCGACGGGAGTCAGCTGGTCACGCGCGTCTATGTCGAGGGCGGCGGCTCGATCGCGCATGCCGACGTGCGGCCGGGTGAGACGTTGTTGCCCGTGGTCACGGCCAGTTGGTACGAGGACGCCGGCGGCGTGGTGAAGGCGGGGCCGCAACGGATCCGCTACACCGGCCGATCGCTGGGCGGCGGCGGCGCGCTCGTCGGCCCGGGCGCGTCCCCGTCGGCCGCGCTGACCGCCACGGTCACCGGGGGCGCCGGCGTCACGGCGGGCGCGCACGACTACGCCGTGGCGTTCGTCACCGCCAGCGGCGAATCGCTGCCCGGCCCGCGGACGGCTGTCGTTGTGGGCGCCATTGCGCCGCCGCTGACCCCGCCGGCGATCGGCCCGCTGCAAGCCGGGCCGGGGCCGGATCCCGGGTGGCACGGCTACGCCGTCACGTTCGTCACGGCGACGGGCGAAACCCTGCTCGGGCCGTCGATCGGCGTCGTCGTGCCGGCCGGCGTGGACGTGTTGGCCGCCCCGGCGCCGACGGCCCCCACCTTCGGCGGCGCGATCGAGCCGGGGTCGTTTGCCTACGCGGTGACGTTCGGTACGCCGTCGGGCCAGTCGACGATCGGCCCAGAGTCCAATGTCGTGACGCTGGTGCAGCAATCACTCGCGCCGATTCCGACCACGCCGCCGACGCCGGGGGCGCCCACGACGGGCGGGGCGATCGAGCCGGGCCTGTTTGCCTATCTGCACACGCACGAAACCAGCACCGGCGAATCCACCGCGGGGCCGGCCTCTGGGAGCGTCGCGACGGGCTCCACCACGATTGGTAACGCGGGGGCGCCCGGCCCCATCTCGAATGGCCCGAACAACGGCCAGGGCGACCTGACCGTGATGAACGCGTACGATTACGCGGTCACGTATTCGATCGCGGCGTCCGCCAGCGATCACAGCCTGGAAACGACCGTGACCGCCGCGTCCGAACAGGTGAACGCGCTCGCGTCGAATCTCGGCGGGGGCAAGTCCTCGACGATCACGGTGACCGTGCCGTACTCCCCGTCGGGGGCGGTGACGTGGGCGCATCTGTACCGCCGCAATCGCACGACGCAAGTCGCCAACGTCTCGAGCTTCCGCCTGCTCACGTCGATCGCCAACAACCCCGGCGCCGGCAGTACCCAGTATGGCGACCTCATCGCGGACGCGACGATCATCGGCCACGTGGCGCCGCCCGGATCGAACACGGCGGTGGTGACCACCAACGCGATCCCCGTCACCGTGCCGACGGGGCCGGCCGGCGTCCTCCGGCGCTACCTGTACCGCCAGGCCGGCGGCGGGGCGTTCCGGCGCGTGCTCACGATCAACAACAACACGACGACGAGCGTCCTCGACGTCACCGCCAGCGGATCGATCGCGGCCAATCCCACGCCCGGCGGCGGCTCGACCACCAACGCGATCCCCGTGACGCAGATTCCGATCGGGCCGGCCGGCGTGACGAAGCGGTACCTGTATCGCACCAACAGCGCCGGCTATCGCCTCGTCACCACGCTCAACAACAACACGGCGACCACCTACACCGACACGACCGCGACGGCGTCGCTCGGGGCGGCCCCGCCCACCGTCAACACGTCGGCCGCGGCGACGGTGGCGCTGACCCAGATCCCGATCGGCGGGCCGGATATCACGGGCCGGCGGATCTACCGCACGCCCACGAACGTGCTCGAGCCGTGGCAGCTGGTCACCACGATCGCGAACAACACGGCGACCACGTACGCGGACACGCTGGCCGATGCCGGGCTCGGTGCGGCCCCGCCGGCCACGGCGACGGCACTGGCGAACCGCGTCCAACTGTCGGCGATTCCGCTGGGGGCATCGGCCGTGACGGCGCGGAAGGTGTACCGCACGGCCGCGGGCGCCGGGGCGCTGCAGCTGCTGACGACGATCGCCGACAACGCCACCACCACCTATCTCGACGCGCTGGCCGATGGCGCGCTCGGCGCCGGCCCCTCGAGTAGTGACCTCTCCGGGTTAACCCAGCCCGCGGGCCAGGTCCCGGCGGGCTCGACGACGATCATCGTGGCGAGTGCCGCCGCCTTTCGCGCCGCGGGCGGCTGGGCCGTCATTGGCAACGGGCAGCAAGTTGTCCGCTACACCGGCACGACGGCGAACGCGCTCACCGGGATTCCGGCGACGGGGCCGGGCGCCATCGTCGCCACGATTGCCTATAACTCGACGGTCACCGCCGCCCCGATGCTGCTCGGCGTGCCGGCGTCCGGCGACGGCGCGATCGTCTATGCGATCCCGAAGGGCGACGACGTCAACGTCTGGATCCAAGTCGACGATGCCGCGGCGCAGACGGCGGCGGCGCTGCTGTTCACCTCCGCCACGGCCGGCGTGCATAGCGGGATCATCGAGGACGTGATTCAGGATCGCCGGCTGTCGGCGACGGAGGCCCGCGCGCGGGGCGCGGCGCATCTGGCCCAGCGGCGCGACCTGCAGATCCGGATTCACTATCGCTGCCGCGATCTGAATGCGCGCTCGGGCCGCACGGTCACGGTGAACTTACTGGCGGCGCCGTATCAGCTCAGCGCGCAGTTCACGATCCAGTCGGTGACGATCCGCGACTTCACCCCGTCGCTGTTGCCGATCGTCGAGGTGGAGGCGTCCGCGATCCGCGTGACGTTTGAGGATTTGTTACGCCGGCTCGGCACGCGGACCGATCCGACCGGCTAAGGGGGAGAGATGCCCATCGCACGCACACCGTGGATCGACGACGACGGCAGCGGGACCACCGGCACGGTGATCAACAACGCCGAAAAGACGCTGCTCTACAACCAGATTGACGCCGCGATTAGCGCGGCTGGGGCCGTCGGCGCTCCGGTCAATGTGCCGTTCAGCGCGGCCAATTTCACGACGCCGACGGCGGGCGCGACGTGGGTCGTGACGGCGGCGACCTACAGCTACATCGTGATCGGCAAGGCCGTGTTCGTGTCGCTGCTGATCGAAAGCACCGGCACGATCACCGGCGCGCCGGTGCGGCTGTATGTCGCGCTCCCCCCGGCGCTGGTGCCGACGCAGCCGGCCGGCGGGCCGTTTGCGTATTACGCGGGGGTCGCAGGCACCGGCCTAGCGCAAGTGAAATCGTCGCCGCTGGTGCTGGATCTGTTGCGCGATTCACTGGGGACGACGTATGCGCCCGGGGCGATGTCGGTCTACCTGCAGACGATGTATTTCATTGCCTGACGGGCGGCATGGTGCGGGTGGAACTGCGGGCGCCGCGGGCGCGGGCGATCTGGCGCCGCCGCTGCCACGCGCGCACGGGTGGGACACTGACGAGGACGGCGACGATCAGGGCGAGGCACCAGAGCATCGGGGCATTCCGGGGAGAAGGAAGGAACCATGGCCGTACCGAATTATGTCGGCGTCGTCGAGTCCGTCAATCAGGCGTTTCCGCATCTGCTGAAGCACAACACCGCCGCCGCGTGCGGCGAATTCCTGCAGCGGCTGGTGGCGGCGCTGCCGGCCGGCGAACGCTGGGGCCTGCTGTCGAAAAACGAGGGCGAGAACGGCGTCACGTTCCCCAACGGCGTGCGCACGTCGTTCGATTACGTCGCCGTCCCCGCGGGCGATCGCTGCGATGTCATCACGTCCGCCGCGGGCCATCCCGACTTTGTCGGCGGGCCGTGCTGGGTGCCGGCCGCGGAGCACGAGTGGCGCCCGTCGAACACCTGGATCGACATCTCGAGCTGGCCGATCTTCGACAGCGGCACGCCGTCGGATGCCGGGCCGGCGACCGCGTGCGATCTGGCGTTCGGGTGGTTCTGTTGGCAGACGGCGCTCGCGGAATGGCCCGACGAAGAGAAGGCCAACCGTGACTGGGTGCGCGCGAACATCGCGCCGCGGGTGATCCGCGTCATGCTCGCCGTCGAGGGCGAGTCGCACGGCTCGCCGGACTGCTGGCGCGATGCCGGCGTGTTCATCGGCGAAGACTGGGAGAACCGCTACAAGAAGATGCTTGACGTGGCGGGCGACCTCGGCTGGCAGCTGCACGCCACCGTGTATGGCGGGCGGAACCAGACCCCGACCGAGGACGATCGCCGGCGCTTCCACGACCGGATCGTCTCGGCCTCGCAGGGCCGCTGGGAGGCGATCCGGTCGTTCGAGATGATGAACGAATTCAAGGTGAACCGCTGGACGCCCGACGAGGTGCGCGCCGCGGGCCGCGACTTGCGATCGAAACTGCCGCCGGGGTTCCGGCTGTCGCTGTCGTCGCCCGACGCCGCGCACGGGGGCAGCGGGCCGATGCCCACCAATGAGGCGATGGAGGCGTCGTTCGACGAGCTGTACGGCGGCGACGGGGCCGGCGCGAATGAAATCACGATCCATACGATGCGGGGCGTGGACCCGTCGACGCCCGAGGGCAAATGGGCGCTGCCCAGTGCCTACAACGCGTTCTACCCGAAGCTGCCGAAGATCAACAATGAGCCGCCCGGGCCGGGCTCGTCCGCCGGTGGCATGAATACCACGGGCGATCAGGTCGCGAAGGACTTCACCAACACCATCGCGGCCGGGTGGGCGCTCTATGTCGGTCATTCGGAGTGGTGCGTGTGGAACGGGCATCTTCCGACCGAGTATTGGAATGGGTGGCGCGAGCTGCGCTACGTCCACGAACTCCCGCAGATGCCGGAATGTGCCGCCGCCATGAAGGCGATCGGCGGAGGAGAACCCGAGATGCCGTTGCCGCTCTACGACGAACCCTGGATCACGAACACCGTGCGGCCGGCTGTGGTGGAGAAGTACGCCGCGCACGGGGGCAGCGGGCCGATGCCCACCAATGAGGC
>Ga0137436_1000281_pt1 | contig 16064 bp, 20 predicted proteins | sample EasRivERMGT119_2_FD_102328 | JGI IMG/M metagenome (GOLD analysis project Ga0137436, IMG submission 102328) | Soil microbial communities from meander-bound floodplain in the East River, Colorado, USA - East River MetaG ERMGT119_2 | ecosystem: Environmental > Terrestrial > Soil > Floodplain ...
AGAGGTCGCCCGTGGTGGCAAAAAGACGTAGGCGATCCGGAGGCTGACGACGTGGGTATTTTTCATGAATTGACGGTCAAGCCTTGGACCACGGGCCAGGGCGAGATCGACGACCTTCACGCCGCCCCCACATCCAATCGGGCGGCGAAGCAACTCGCTTTGAGGGTATTTCTTGCGGTGGTCGCGGTCCTGTTCGCGCTTTTGGTTACCGCCTATGGCGGCCGGATGGCCTACGAGGACTGGCGCCCCGCGCCTCAAGTAAATCTGTTGTGGGCGAATACGTTTGTGCTGATATTGAGCAGTGTCGCCTTGCAATGGGCGCAGTATTCGGTGCGTCGCGGGCGAATGGACGCCATGCGGGCCGGCCTGCTTGCCGGCGGGACTTTCACCGTGGTTTTTCTGTTCGGGCAGTTCCTGGCCTGGCGGCAACTGGCCACGATGGTTTATTTCGAGGTCACGAATCCGGCAATCGCGTTTTTCTATCTGATCACGGGATTGCATGGGCTGCACCTATTGGGCGGTTTGGTGGCCTGGGGCAGGACCGTTTCCAAAGTGTGGGGCGATTTTGACGCGGCGAAGGTGAGGCAGAGTGTGGAGTTGTGTGCCGTCTACTGGCACTTCCTGCTTCTTGTTTGGTTGGTCCTTTTTGGCCTGCTGTTTACGGGGAATAATTTGGACGTCTTGTTGAAGCTCTGTGGGATCAGGTAAAAAGGCCCAAAGCACATGACACAAGCTATGCCGGCAAGTGCCGTAAAACCCCTCCCCCTGCCTGAAGGCGTGGAAGGCATCGTCGCCGACTGGTCTTCGGACCAGCGGGCGTTCAAGAATGTCCCCTGGGGCAAGGCCATGATGTGGATCTTCCTCCTCAGCGACACCTTCATCTTCAGCTCTTTCCTGATCTCGTACATGACGGTGCGAATGTCCGCCACGGAGCCTTGGCCCAACCCCAGCGAGGTCTTCGCGTTGACGCTCTTTGGCAAGAGTATCCCTCTCATCCTGATCGCGATCATGACCTTCGTCCTGATCAGCAGCAGCGGGACGATGGCGATGGCGGTCAAATTCGGTTATGAAAAAAACAGGAAGATGACCTTCATCCTGTTGCTGATCACCGCGGCGCTGGGCGCGACATTTGTGGGGATGCAGGCCTTCGAGTGGACCAAGCTGATCCTGGATGAGGGAATACGTCCCTGGGGCAATCCCTTGGGCGCGGCCCAGTTTGGATCGGTGTTCTTCATGATCACGGGCTTTCATGGCACTCACGTGTCGATCGGCGTGATCTTCCTGATCATCGTGGCCATAAAGGTCATACGGGGAGACCTGGATCACCAGAGGCCGGGCTTTATGACCGGCAGGAAAGGGAACTACGAGATGGTCGAAATCATGGGCCTGTACTGGCACTTCGTCGATCTGGTGTGGGTATTCATCTTCGCAGTTTTCTATCTCTGGTAAGGTAAATCATGGCACACGCGGAAGTTCAACAGCATGACGCGCATGGGCAACGGCATGCACACGTGGAAGGGCAGCAGCATCCGATCGGCATCTATCTCAAGATCTGGGGATTGCTCTTCATTCTCAGTGGCATGTCTTATGCTGTGGACTACTTCCACTTTCAGGGTTACCTCAGATGGTTTCTGATCATCGTGTTCATGTTGTTGAAGGCGGGGCTGATCGTCGCCGTCTTCATGCACATGATGTGGGAGCGGCTGGCCCTGATGTATGCCATTTTGGTCCCAACGCTGTTGTTGCTGGTACTTCTGGGCATCGGGGCGCTTGAAGCGGACTACACCTTCTTTACGCGGGGCGTCTTTTTCGTGAAGGGATTGTTGTAACGTCACTGGATCGAATTGCGGCGAGCCCATCGATTGTCGGACTGCGTTCCTTACTACAGAACTGCCAATGACCAAAAAAAGCCACGTGATGAACGTTTCGATCATTCTTGTGATCAGTGTAGCGTTGATGCTGTTCATGTTCGTTCTTGTGGCCCATCACCGCGACATGCCCGACCGGGTCCGACTGGATCGCGGCACGCTCTTGAGCAACGGTTCGAGTGCAGCCGAGCGGATCAAACCCGTCGCCCAGGTCAACGTCGCTTCGGCGGAAACGCCGCGGGCGCCTGTAAAAAGCGCGGCGATCGCGCCGCCGCGCAGCCGCGACGGGCAACAGGTCTACCAGGCCGCCTGCGTCGCCTGCCACGATGCCGGTATCGCCGGCGCGCCGAAGCTGGGTGATAAGAGCCAGTGGGCCAAGCACATCGCCAAGGGCCTCGACACTCTATACGCCAGCGCCGTCAATGGAGTACAGGGAAGCGCGGGAGTGATGCCGCCCAAAGGCGGGAACCCGGCGCTGAGCAACGCCGAGGTCAGGGCCGCCGTCGACTACATGGTGGCGCGGTCGAAGTAAGCGGCGGATACCGTAAAACTCCCCGAAGTTTCGCTCATTGCGGGGACTGGATACCTTGTCTCGCGATTCACGCTGGCGTAGCGGTCACCTATCCTGCCGTTTGCCGATTCTTATTTGCGGACCTCGAAGGCGACGGGTAAAACAAGGCCGCCGCGGAATTCCAGGTTGATGACAACCGGGTCGCCGGCGCGCAGTGTCCGTTTCGGGTTCATCAGCATCAGATGATAACCTCCCGGCGCAAAGATCAAACTCGCGTTGGGTAAGATTTCGATCTTCGGGGCGTGTTCCATACCCGTCAGGCCTTCCTTAACGATAGTGCGGTGAATCATCACAATCTCGAAGCCGGAACTCCTCGCGGCCACGAGTACCTGTGACCGCGACGTGTTGTTTTGCAGCACCATGTACCCTGCCATCATGGCTACGCCGGGCGGCGTTTCCCGCACCCAGGCATCGCGTACGGAAACGCCGGCCTCTTCGGTCGCGGCGGCGATGGGGTTCAGCGCCAACATCAGGCCGACAAGAACCGGATGTCGCCATCTCATGTCGCTTTGGGGCCTTCAAGTTCTCGCAGCACTTTGAAACGCCTGCTGATACCCTCCGCATCAAGGGGCGGCGCGAACACGGCATGATATCGGGCCCGCGGATCCACCAGAAATACCGCCGCGGTGTGATAGACGGGATAGTTTTCCACACCCGGTGTGATCGCAACCTCATACGCGGCACCGAGCTGACCCGCCAGGTTGCCGAGCTGCGAGTTGTCTCCCGTTACGCCGAGGAAGGTCGTATCAAAATAGGTCACATACTGCCCGAGCTTGCTGGCGGTATCGCGGTTGGGATCCACTGAGATGAAAACGAATTGGACGTCTTTGGCACCGACCGCACTCTTGACGATGTTTTCATGCGCGCGAGCCAGTGTCGCCAGGGTCGTCGGACAGATGTCCGGGCAATGGGTATAGCCGAAAAATAGAAACGACCATTTGCCCTTCAAGCGTGAAAGATCAAATACCCGATTCTCGTGATCGGTGAACGCAAAGGCCGTCAGTGGCCTCGGGTCGGGGAACAATGTCATCACCCGATCCGGAAGCAATATGGCCCGCGAACCGTTTTCCCGATAGGTAGCAGCGAGCCACACAACGCCAAGCATCGCGGCCAGCACGACGGCTGTCATCATGACGCCAAATTCGAGGGATATTTTTTTCACTGCTGCTCAATGAATGAATCTCATGGCCGCTGCCGACTATATCGTGGCACGGTCGAAGTAACTGGCAGACACCGAACAACACTGAAAGTTTCAGGGCCCTCGGTTCAGGCGGGGCGAAGCCCGAGCTTTTCCAGCAGCGCGCGGTCGCGCGCGGCTTCGGGGTTGCCGGTGGTGAGGAGCTTGTCGCCGTAAAAAATCGAATTCGCCCCGGCAAGGAAACACAAGGCCTGCACGGCCTCGGGCATCTCGGCGCGTCCCGCGGAGAGCCGCACGAAGCTTTTCGGCATCGCGATGCGGGCGCAGGCAATGGTGCGCACGAACTCGCTCCAGTCGAGCTTCGGGGCGTCCTCGAGCGGCGTGCCCTCCACTTGAACGAGTTCGTTGATCGGCACCGATTCGGGCGGAGGGGCCAGGCTCGCGAGCCCGGCGATCAGGCCCGCGCGCTGCGCGCGCGACTCGCCCATCCCCACGATTCCCCCGCAGCACACCTTGATTCCGGCGCGGCGCACCTGCGCGAGCGTATCGAGCCGGTCGCCATAAGTACGCGTGGTGATGATCTCGCCGTAGAACTCGGGGGCCGTGTCGAGGTTGTGGTTGTAATAGTCCAGACCGGCCTCCTTGAGCTGCTCCGCCTGGCCTTCGCGCAGCAGCCCGAGCGTCGCGCAGGTCTCAAGGCCCATTGCTTTGACCGCGCGTACCCTCTCCGCCACCTGTTCGAGGTCTTTCTGCTTGGGCCCCCGCCAGGCGGCGCCCATACAAAAACGCGTGGCTCCGCTCTGCTTCGCCGCACGCGCCGCTGCGAGCACCGTCTCCAGCGGAAGCAGCGGCTCGTTTTCGACCCCGGTGCGGTAGCGCGCCGATTGCGGGCAGTAGGCGCAATCTTCGGGGCACCCCCCGGTCTTGATCGAGAGCAGGGTGGACAGTTGCACCGCGTTGGCGTCGAAGTGCAGGCGATGCACGGTCTGGGCGCGGTGGAGAAGATCGTTGAAGGGCAGCTCGAAGAGCGCCTCCACGGCGGGGCGGGTCCAGCGCGGCCCGTCTTCGGCTCGAGATTCAGTCCGGCCGCCGTGCACCGCGGAGCCGGCTTGTCCGTTATGGGGAATCGTGTTGGAGTTCCGCACGGCACGATCATCCGGGCAAGCCGAAAAGTTGTCAAATGGTGCTGTCCACTCTATTCAACAGCTGCGCAAGAAACGTCCATGCCTGGACCGGCGAAGACTGCCTGCTCTGCGGGGCGGTGAGCGGTCCGGAGCTGCTTTGCGCGGCCTGTATCGCCGAATTGCCCGCGCTTCCCGAATCCTGCCCTCGGTGCGCGCTTCCCAGTCCCTCGGCCGCGGTGTGCGGGAACTGCCTCAACCGTCCGCCGCACTTCGACGCAACGCTCGCATTGTGGCGCTACGAATTTCCGTGCGACGGACTCGTGCAGGCACTCAAGTATCGCGCGCGGCTCGCGCTCGCGGGATTCTTCGCGCGCGCGCTCGCGTCCCGGCCGATGCCCGAGGTCGACCTGATCGTGCCGATGCCGCTGCACCCCAAGCGTCTCGCCGAGCGCGGATTCAATCAGGCTCTCGAGATCGCCCGCGGCCTCGCGCGGCACCTGGGCAGACCGATCGAGCCGCGCGGCGTGCTGCGCGTGAAGGACACCCCGCCGCAGACGGACCTTCCTTACGAAGAGCGCGCGAAGAACGTGCGCGGAGCGTTCGTGTGCAAACTCGACCTCTCGGGAGCGAGTGTCGCCGTGATGGACGACGTCATGACGACCGGCGCGACCCTGAACGAGCTCGCACGGGCGCTCAAGCGCGCAGGCGCGACGAGAGTCGAGAACCTCGTGATCGCGCGCACCGTCCCGCGCTGATCTAGCAATCGCAGAGCGGGCCTGGGCATCCTCCCTATCGGGACCTACTGTAGGACGAGTAAGGCTAACTCGTAGCGGCCCTAGCCCTGGCTAGGCTTCCTCCCTCGGGTCGCGCGCGAGCAATTCCTGCACGGCATCGCGCGGCGGAGTGCCGCGGAACAGCACGGCACATACCGCGCGGGTGATCGGCATGTCGACCCGCTTTTCAGCGGCGAGCGCCTCGACCGCGGGCGCGGAATACACGCCCTCGGCGACGTGGCCGAGCTGTTTGAGAATCGCGTCGAGCGGCGCGCCTTGGGCAAGGAGCAGCCCGACGCGGCGGTTGCGGGACAGATCTCCGGTACAGGTCAGGATGAGGTCCCCCGCTCCCGCGAGACCCATGAAAGTCTCGGGCCGCCCGCCCAGCGCCACGCCGAGCCGCGTGAGCTCGGCGAGGCCCCGGGTGATCAGCGCAGCCCGCGCGTTCAAGCCGAGGCCGAGCCCGTCGCTGATGCCGGCGGCGATCGCCATGACGTTTTTCACCGCCCCGCTGATCTCGACACCCGCGAGGTCGGTGCTGAAATACACCCTGAGCGTCGGGTGGTGCAGCCCGCGCGCGAAGCGCTTCGCGAACTCCGCGTTGCCCGCGGCGAGCGTGAGCGCCGTGGGCCGTCCCTGCGCCACTTCCAGCGCGAAGCTCGGACCGGACAAGGCGCCGCACCCGGCGCGCTCCCCGAGCACTTCCGCCGCGACCTGGTGCGGGAGTTTGCCGCTTGCCTGCTCAAAACCCTTACATGCCCAGATGACGGGCTGGTCCGAACGCGCCGCGCGCAAGCGCCCGAGGACTTCGCGCAGCCCGGAGGTCGGCGTGGCAATCAGGGCCACGTCGCATTCGGTCATTGCGGAGGGAAGATCCCCGGTCACCGCGACCGAATCCGGAATCGAAACTTCGGGAAGATAACGGGGATTGCGCCGACTCGACTCAAGGGCGGCGGCCAGCGCCGCGTCGCGCGCCCAGAGCCTGACGCGGTGCTTTCCGGAGAGCGAGATCGCCAGAGCCGTGCCCCACGCTCCTGTCCCGAGAATTGCGATGTTCAGCTAGATGCCCCAGACCTGACTGATTTTGACGTAACCGCTCTGGCCTTCGGCGTGGCGCACCCTGATCCAACCGCCTGCCGGGGACTCCGCGACATCGAGGGCTACGCCCTGCTGCGCCTGGAACACCAGCGCCGCCTGGTCGTTCGCCGTCTGCCTGACGTCCGCGACGGCCGCGGTTACGATCACCGTGCGCTTGTCCGAGAGCGTCTTCCTTTCCACCCAGGCGAGGTCTCCCGCCTGGTCGCGGACCTTGACCCAGGCGTCGATGTTGATCACGACTTCGACCGGGTAATGGCGGCTTGCGACGAAAAGTTTCTTGGCGCGAACCGAGGGCGCGTCATACATCGGCGTCCCGTTTTCCGCGATCGAGCGAAACTCTCCCGCCGCCGCCGGCCACGCGAACACGAGCAGAACCGAGACCGCGAGGCTGCGCATCAGTGGGCTGTCTCGATGCGCGGCGCGCCCGGCTGCCCTGCCGCTTCGGCGGCGCGCTGCTGCTGATAGAGGGCCTCGAAGTTCACGGGCGCGAGCAGCACCGGAGGAAAACCCGCGCGGTTGATGACATCGGAAACGGTCTCGCGCGCGTAGGGAAACAGGACGTTCGGGCAAACTATCCCGAGCACCGGGGCGAGCTCCGCATCGGGGACGTTGCGGATCTGGAATACGCCCGCCTGCGAGGCTTCCACCAGGAACAGCGTCTTGTCGCCGTGTTTTGCGCTTACCGTGATGACCAAAGTCACCTCGAACAGCAGCTCGTTCACGCGCTGCGACTGCTGTGTGATCTGAACTTCGAGCTGCGGTTGTTCGGCCTGCATGAACGTCTGCGGCCCGCCGGGGACCTCGAGGGACAGATCCTTCACGTAGATTTTCTCGATGCCGAACGTCGGCTGCTGCGCTTCGCTCATCAAAGCTCCGATAAAAGTTGTAAAGGCGCGCGGAGGCTAGGCCGCGAGCAACGATTCGAGCTTTCCGGCGTGTTCGAGCGCGGCAAGTTCCTCGAATCCGCCCACGTGCGTATCACCGATGTAAATCTGCGGCACCGTGCGCCGGCCGGTCCTGTTCACCATTTCCTCGCGCTGGCGCGGATCGAGATCGACTCGTATTTTCTCGATCTCGGTAACGCCCTTCGAATTCAGCAGCTTCTCCGCGCGCAGGCAGAACGGGCAGACGGCGGTCGAGTACATCCGAATCTTCGCCACCTACTTCTCCAGGGGCAGCCCCGCCTGCCGCCAGGCCCCGATCCCGCCGCTCAGCGTGAACACCTGCTCGAAACCCTGCTTGCGCAGCGCCGTCGCGGCCCTGCCCGAGCGGTTGCTGTCGCATACGACGATCACCGGCTTCGCCTTGTGCTTCGAGAGCTCGGCGCCGCGCCCTTCGAGCTCCCCGAGCGCGATGTTGCGCGCGTTCAACATGTGCCCCTTCTCGTACTCGGCCGCTTCCCGTACATCCAGCACGAGAGCGTTCTGCTGGTTGATCAGCAAGGTCGCCTGAAGGGTCGAAACCGAGGCCCCGGCCGCTCCGCGGCGCACCGCGGGCCAGATCAGCATCGCGCCGCTTACGAACGCCACCGCGACGAGAAACATGTTGTCGGTGACGAATTTCAGAATGTTGACTTCCGCCATGTCACGATCCCGGCGGGCTGCCGCACAACACTTCGCGCATGGTCGCGATAAGATGCAGCGTACGCTGGTCGCTCACGGAATAATACACGCGATTGGCTTCCTTTCTCGGACTGAGGATGCGTTTTTCCCGGAGGATCGCCAGGTGTTGCGAGACGTTGCTCTGCGAAGTCCCGACCGCCTCGACGATGTCCTGCACGCTCAATTCGTGTTCGCCCAGAACGCACAGGATCTTCAGCCGCAGCGGATGCGAAATGGCCCGCATTGCGCGGGCCATCCGCTCGATCTGCTCCTTGCGGCCGAGCAGCTCGAAAATGTCCCGGGGTTGGCGCTGCACGCCCTGTCCTCGAATTTCCATAAGGGCTCATTATAAAATGCTTTCTTGCGGCGCGAATGAGCGCCGCGTCGAAAATGCCCATATATGCATAGAATCGTTCTGTTGCGCCACGGTGAGTCGGTCTGGAACATGGAAAACCGCTTCACCGGCTGGACCGATGTGGACCTCACCCCACGCGGGGTGGAGGAAGCGAAGCATGCCGGGGAGATCCTGAAGGAGGCCGGCTTCGTCTTCGATTGCGCGTACACTTCGGTGCTGAAACGCGCCATCAAGACGCTCTGGCTGGCACTGGAGAGGATGGACCTGATGTGGATCCCGGTGCACCACTCCTGGCGCCTGAACGAGCGCCACTATGGCGCGCTGCAGGGACTGAACAAGGCCGAAACAGCCGCGAAGTTCGGCGAGGAGCAGGTCCTCCTTTGGCGGCGCAGCTATGACGCGCCGCCCCCTGCGCTCGGACGCGGCGATCCCCGCCACCCGAGGGGAGACCCGCGCTACGCCGGCCTTGCCGAATCCGAGCTGCCGCTCACCGAGTGCCTCAAAGACACCGTCGCGCGATTCCTGCCGTACTGGAGCGCCACGATTGCGCCCGAGGTGCTTCGGGGCCGCCGAGTCATTATCGTCGCCCACGGCAACAGCCTTCGCGCCCTCATCAAGTATCTGGACGGCGTCAGCGACCGGAAGATCGTCGGACTCAACGTTCCAACCGGCCAGCCGCTCGTCTACGAGCTCGACGCCGGCCTCAAACCGGTGCGCAGCTACTATCTCGGCGACCAGACTGAGATCGAGGCGGCGATGCGTGCCGTCGCCGACCAGGGCAAGGTGAAGCCTTGAATTCACCGCGGAGGGCGCTGCATGCGGCTCTCTGCGACCTCCGCGGCGCAGGCTGCTTGCTTTGCGCAATGCTGCTGCTTGTCCCGGTCCTCGCGTTCGCCCAGAGCGAAGCGGAAAAGCTCGATGCCCTGCGAGCGCGTATCGAAGGGCTGCGCGTGAAGATCGCGGAGGCCGAAGAAAGCCGCACGGAAGCGCGCGACCAGCTGCGGGACTCCGAGCGCGCGATATCCGAAGCCGGCCGCGCGCTTCGCGCTCTGACGGGCAGGCGCGCAACGGCGCAGGGCGAGCTCAACACACTGCTGCGGCGGGGCCAGGCGCTCGAGACGGAAATAGCCTCGCGCAGGGAAAGCCTCGGGAGGCTGCTCACCCTGCGTTATCTCAACGGGGAACAAAGCGCCCTGAAACTTCTATTCTCGGGAGAGGACCCCGGCCGCATCGCGCGCGAGTTGCATTACTACAGCTACGTTTCCCGCGCGCAGGCGGAGTTCATCGCAGAGCTGCGCTCCAGCCTCGCGCGGCTGAAAGAGCTCGAGATCGCCACCCGGGAAAGGAACGCGGAGATCGCCGCCATCGAATCGGCGCGGCGCACGGAGCGCGCCGCGCTGATCAAACAGCAGGCGGAGCATCGCAGAGTACTTGCGCGCGTGTCCAGCCAGCTGCGCACGCAGCGCCGCGAGGTGCAGCACCTTGAACGCGACGAGTCCCGGTTGTCGCGGCTGGTCGAGGAGCTCGGCAGAGTGATCGCAGCCACGCCGCTCCTTCGCAACGAGAGAGTTCCCGAACCCGGCGGTGCGCAAGGGTCCCTGTCGGGGCTCAAGCACGGACTGCGCCTGCCGATCAGGGGTGTACTCGCAAACCGCTTCGGGGCCCAGCGTCCCAGCGGCGGGCCCTCGTGGAAGGGCTTGTTCATTCGCTCGCCTTCGGGGCAGGAGGTGCGGGCGGTCGCGTCGGGGCGGGTCGTGTTCGCCGACTGGCTGCGAGGCTTCGGAAACCTGCTCATCATCGACCACGGCAAGGGCTATCTCACCATCTACGGCAACAACGAATCGGTGCTCAAGCAAGTCGGCGAGCCGGTGCGCACCGGGGACGCGGTTGCGACCGTCGGAGCGAGCGGCGGCAACATGGAATCGGGTCTATACTTCGAAATCCGACATGAAGGAAAAGCCTTCGATCCCTTGCGCTGGGTGTCCTTGAAGTGACGGATACGATGCCAAGGGGCCGGCGGAGAGACCAGGACCGAATATCATGATGACCCAGATCAGACAGGCCAGCCTCGTGCTGGTTGGCGTGCTGGCAGGAGTCCTGCTCAGCCTGAACTTCTCCGCGGTGGCCCAGCGCGAGGCGGCGCGTTTCCCGCTCCCGGTGGATGAGCTGCGCGCCTTCGCCGAAGTGTTCGGAGCGATCAAGTCGAGCTACGTCGAGCCGGTGGAGGACAAGAAGCTCATCACGGAGGCGATCACCGGCATGCTGACCGGACTCGACCCGCACTCGGCTTATCTGGACCAGGACGCGTTCCGCGAACTTCAGGTGGGCACCCAGGGCCAATTCGGCGGCCTTGGCATCGAGGTCGGCATGGAGGAAGGATTCGTCAAGGTCGTGTCGCCCATCGAGGACACGCCGGCATTTCGCGCCGGCCTGAAGCCCGGGGATTTCATCATCAAGATCGACGACACCTCGGTCAAGGGCATGACCCTGAACGACGCGGTCAAGCGCATGCGCGGCAAGCCGAAGACGAGCATCCGGCTCACCATCCTGAGGAAGGGCGAGCCGAAGCCCTTCGAGGTCACCCTCACCCGCGACATCATTCGCGTGCAGAGCGTGAAGTCCAAGCTGATCGAACCCGGCTACGGGTGGATTCGGGTCTCCCAGTTTCAGGAGCAAACCGGGGAATTTCTCGTCAAGCACATCGACGGGCTCTACAAGGACGGGCCGCTGAAAGGCCTGATTCTGGATTTGCGCAACGATCCGGGCGGACTCCTGAACGGCGCGGTGGGCGTCTCCTCGGCGTTCCTGCCGCGCGGGGCGGCGGTGGTGTCGACCGACGGCCGCACTGAAGACGCCAAGCGCAAGTTCATCGCCGCACCGGAGGATTATCTTCGGGGCAACCGCGAGGACTATCTGAAGAACCTGCCTGCGGCGGTGAAGACCGTGCCGATGGTGGTGCTGGTCAACGGCGGGTCGGCCTCCGCGTCCGAAATCGTCGCGGGCGCGCTGCAGGACCACAAACGCGCGACGGTGGTGGGGACCCCGACATTCGGCAAGGGCTCGGTGCAGACGATCCTGCCGCTGGGCAACAACACCGCGATCAAACTGACCACCGCCCGCTACTACACGCCGAGCGGACGCTCGATCCAGGCAAAGGGCATCACGCCCGACATCGTGATCGAAGACCCCACGTCGCCGACCACGGGACGGTTGCGCGAAGCCGATCTGGAAAAGCATCTCCTCAACGACCAGGAGAAGGAAATCCAGTCGGATAAATCGCAGCGTATCAGCGCAAAACCGTCGACGGATGCCGAAGAAAAGCCGCCGGCTGCGCCGCTCGAGTTCGCCTCGGAAAAGGACTTCCAGTTTCAGCAGGCGGTCAAATTCCTCAAGGGCCTGCCGCTCGCCACCGCGCAAAGCGCACCGCCAGCCGTTCCCAAGAATTGATAAGGGCGGACGCGAAAAGCGCGCCGCCTTATCTCCGCGGGATGGAACCGACGCGTAGCGCGGTTCATCCCGCGGTCGGGCATGTCCGGTTATGAATGACCAACAGCTACTGCGTTATTCGCGGCACATTCTGCTTCCGGAGATCGGCGTCGAGGGGCAGGAGAAGCTGCTGGCTTCTTCGGCGCTGGTCATCGGCGCGGGAGGGCTCGGTTCGCCCGCGGCGCTGTATCTCGCGGCGGCGGGGGTCGGGACGATCACGCTCGCCGACGGCGACGCGGTGGACCTTACCAACCTGCAGCGCCAGATCCTTCACACCACCGAATCGATAGGAAAACCCAAGGTTGCGTCCGGGCGCGAGACGCTCGGAAAAATCAACCCGGAAGTGAAGGTCGTTCCCCTCGAGCAACGCCTGCAGGACGAAGGGCTCGAGCCGCTGGTCGCTTCGAGCAGCGTCGTCCTCGACTGCTCGGACAATTTCGCGACCCGTCACGCGGTGAATCGCGCATGCGTGCGGCACCACAAGCCGCTCGTCTCAGGTGCGGCAGTGCGCTTCGACGGCCAGGTAAGCGTTTTTGACTTGCGGGACGATCTCAGTCCCTGCTATCACTGCCTGTTCCCGGAGAATGCGGAGTTCGAGGAAGTGCGCTGCGCGGTCATGGGCGTGTTTGCTCCACTCACCGGGATTATCGGCGCCGTGCAGGCGGCGGAGGCGCTGAAGCTGCTCGTGGGAGCCGGCGAGACCTTGAAGGGGCGCTTGCTGATCCTGGACGCGCTCGCAATGCAGTGGCGAACCGTCAAACTCGCCAAGGATCCGGCCTGCCCGGTATGCGCCACGGTGACGGCTTAGATCTGGAGGAGCAGCGGCCATTGCTTCTCCCATAATTCCGAGGGCAGTCTCTTGAAACCGCTCTTGGCGTATTGCTGCCAGCGCCCGATGACGTAGCAAAGCAGCAGGTTGGCCAGAGGACCGGGGTCGGCCGGCAGCGGGGCTTGCGCCGTGCCGGCCGGCGCATCGCGCCTTTGTGTCGCGGCCACGCGCAGGCATTGCTTGAGCGTCGCCTCGAGGCGGTCGTGCAGCTGGTTGATGCGGACCTGTAGCCGCTCGTCCTCGTTGACGAGCGCGTCGCCGACCAGCACGCGCGTCATGCCCGGATTCTTCTCGGCGAAGCTGAGCAGCGAGGAGAGCATCGCCTGGATCTGCTTCAGGCCGTTCTCCTCCTCCGCGGTGATTTTATTCACAAGACCGAACAGCGTCTGCTCGATGAATTCGATCAGGCCCTCGAACATCTGGGCCTTGCTCGCGAAGTGCCGGTAGAGGGCGGCTTCGGACACATCCAGCTCCTTGGCCAGCGCCGCGGTGGTCACTCTCTCCCCCTTCGGGTTTTCCAGCATCCGTGCCAGCACTTGCAGGATCTGCAGGCGGCGAGCGCCGGGTTTGGCAGCGGGCATGGCATCCTCCCCAGACAGTCGGCGGGATGCTTATTGTATGACTCCGGGTGAGTGCTTGCTACCACCCATTCGCGGATCAGGGCGAAGACTTGGGCAGTGCACGCTTTCACGGCTAACACGCAATCCCCTTACAATTCGTGGTGAAAAATATGAAGTTATCGGCCCACTTTGCGCTTGGAACGCTGACCCAGTCGGACACCGCTCGCATGCGCCGGATTGAAAACAGGCCACCGCTCCGGTTGATGAAAAACCTTACGCATCTCGCAAGAAGCTTGGACGCGGTTCAGACCTTACTCCGCCATCCTCTGGCGATATCGAGCGGTTTTCGCTCGCCTGTTCTAAATAGCGAGATCGGCGGAAGCAGCACATCCCATCACACGCTGGGCTTTGCCGCGGACTTCACATGCAAGAAGTTCGGCTCACCATTCCAAGTCTGCAGGAGGATAGCCTGCTCGACTATCCCGTTTGACCAACTCATCTACGAGTTTGGAAACCGGCCCGACGGAGGATGGATTCACATAAGTTTCGCAAGGCGTGCTCGCCGAAAAATAATGACCATCTGTCTTGGACGTCAGGGCTATCGCCGTGGTCTGCGCCGATCCTTCAAGCGGATAACCTGAGCGCGAATTGCGCCGAATCGTGCGCGAGGCGCACGCCACAAGCTGGATTGCAAAGTCTCTGGATCCCCGCTTGCGCGGGGATGACCACAAAGTCTCTGGATCCCCGCTTGCGCGGGGATGACCACAAAGTCTCTGGATCCCCGCTTGCGCGGGGATGACCATTGAGGCGGCCAATGCCGCCTCAATGGTCACTTCGAGCGGATCAGCGTCCCCACGCCTTCATCGGTAAGAATTTCCAGCAGCAGCGCATGCTCGACGCGGCCGTCGATGATGTGCACGCTCTTGACGCCGTTTCTCGCGGCGTCGAGCGCCGAACTGATCTTGGGCAGCATTCCGCCGGAAAGCGTCCCGTCCGCGACCAGAAAGTCGATCTTTTTCGGTGTAAGGCCGGTCAAAAGCTTGCCGTTCTTGTCGAGCACCCCCGGAGTATTGGTCATCACGACGAGCTTTTCCGCCTTCAGGACTTCCGCGAGTTTCCCGGCCACAAGGTCGGCGTTGATGTTGTAAGACTGCCCGTCCTCCCCGACGCCGATGGGCGCGACGACCGGGATGAAACCGCTTTCCTCGAGCGCCCAGATCACTTTCGGGTCGATCGCGGCGATTTCGCCGACCTGGCCGATGTCGATCTTTTCGCCGCCGTTGTTCTTGTCTGTGAGCAGCAACTTCCTCGCGCGAACGAAGGCCCCGTCCTGACCCGTGAGGCCGACCGCTTTGCCGCCCGCCTGGTTGATGAGCGTCACCACTTCCTTGTTGACCTGGCCGCCCAGCACCATCTCGACCACGTCCATCGTCTCGGCGTCCGTGACCCGCATGCCCTGGACGAACTCGCCCTTCTTGCCCATCCGCGCCAGCTGCTTCTCGATCTGCGGGCCGCCGCCGTGCACGATCACCGGGTTCATGCCGACCAGCTTCAGCAGCACCACATCGTGGGCAAAGCTGCGCTTGAGCTGTTCGTCGGTCATCGCGTTGCCGCCGTACTTGACGACGATGGTCTTGCCGTGAAAGCGCTTGATGTAAGGCAGCGCTTCGGCGAGAACATTGGCCTTTTGAGCCGGAGTCAGGGCGGGGTTGCTCATCGGCATGCGCATGTCGAGCGCCGATTGTACCTTCGAGCGCAGGAAAAAAGGAAAAGGCGGCCAACCGGCCTCCTCTCCCTCATGATGCTTCCCGCGGGTTGAACGGCGCGAAGCGTCCGTTCCAACCCGCGGAGTTAAACCGGCGGCCTGCGGCCGTCCGGATTTAACCTTTACTGGATCGTGAGCTGCTTCGCGGCGGCCGTAGCCTTCTTGGGCAGCGTCAGTTCGAGCACGCCGTCGGCGTACTTGGCGCTGGCGCGGGCTTCGTCGATTTCCTGGCTCAGCCGGAAAGCGCGCGATACCGTGCCGAAGGTGCGCTCGCTGTGCAGCACGCGTTCGCCGTCTTTTTCATCGCGTTCGGTGCGCGACTCGGCGGTGATCGACACCTGGTCGCCGTCGATGTTCACCTTGATGTCTTCCTTCTTGAATCCCGGCAGTTCGGCGACCACCTTGTATTCGCCGTTCTGCTCGGCCACATCGACCTTCATGCGGCGCACCGGGGCGGCCGCCTCAAACCCGACCGGCCCGACGACAAAGCCTCTGAAAATGTCGTCGACCAGATCGCCAAACGGGTCGTAACGAGTAATGTTTGCCATGGTTCTCTCCTATCTATTCAGTCCGGGCAAGAGCCCGACGTGTTGTAAATATGGGGGCCGAGCCGGTGATTTCAATGGTGCTTGCGAGGCTTCGTGGAAGCGGCTAGATTGGTTGCTCGTCAGGATTCTCAAACACAAGATCATCGACATCATCCGGTCCGCTTCTGGTTCCCGGGATGCGCAACAAGCCAGCCGGTGCGCGCGCTGCGGCGACGCGTTCGAATGTGGAGCTCGGGCAGGTCTTGAGCATTGCTGGTGCGAGGAATTTCCAGCCCTGTCCGCGCCGACCCCCGGTGCGGGCTGCTACTGCCCCCGCTGCCTCAAAGAGTCGATCGAAGCCGACCGGAG
>Ga0137436_1000282_pt1 | contig 15990 bp, 15 predicted proteins | sample EasRivERMGT119_2_FD_102328 | JGI IMG/M metagenome (GOLD analysis project Ga0137436, IMG submission 102328) | Soil microbial communities from meander-bound floodplain in the East River, Colorado, USA - East River MetaG ERMGT119_2 | ecosystem: Environmental > Terrestrial > Soil > Floodplain ...
AATGGGACCAGGACAAAATACAGTATTACAAAGAGCTGCAAGACCTTGGCCTGACCGAGGAGAACGGGCCGCGCGTGATTTACCTGGAACAAGAGCAGGTGGAGTTGAGCGCGTGCATCATCGGCGCGAATCCCAACGCGCTGGCCCGCGCTTATAAAGCCGGAATCCTGAGTGACGCGGACATTGACATGATTTCCCTGGAGCGAACCAAACGTGAACACGTCCCTGTGATGAGTGACCCCGCTGAGGTCGCAGGGATGAGGCAGCGGGCGCGCGAGGAGTTCCTGGGCAGGTTAAGCAAAGCAAAGGCAAAACTATGAATGAAACAGAGTTCCAGACGAAGGTTCTGGAAAGCGTCGAAGCCACCAAGACGAAGCAGGAACAAATCCTCAGCGACGTGGGCAACCTCTCGAAGGAAGGCAAGACGCTGCTGGAAGATATCACGAAACTGAAGAAGACCGCCAATGATCAGCAGGCGAACTTCGACGGGTTCCTGAAAAAGCTCTCGGACTTCGAGAAGCAGATGCGCCGTGAAGTTAAGATGGCCTTCGGCGATCCCATCGAACGGATCAGCCGGGACGAAGCGATGCGCACACGGTTCAACATCGCGGCGCGCCTGGCGGTGGACTTGAAGGGCGACATGGTGAAGTTGTGCGAGCCGTTGGTGAAAGCGCTGGGCGAGGATACAAGTCCTGGTAGCACCATCATCGATGATGCCTTGTCGACGGAAATCTACGACACGCTCTCGACATTCGGGATTTGGAGCACGCTGGCCGTGCAACGGATGGGAACGAAGCAGACGAAGTTCCCGGTGCGCACGGCGCGCCCGGTGGCAAACTTCATTCTGACAGAAGCGGGGACTATCTCCGACGACTCCAACTCGGCGGGCACAAGTGTGACCCTCGAAGTGGAGTTGATCGCGGCGTTGCTCAATGTCTCGCGGCAATTGATCGAAGACGCGGAGATCGACATCACGCGGGATGTGATGACGCAATTCGCGGAAGCTTACGCGAACCGGCTGGACGTGATGGCGTTCACGGCGGACGGCACGGCGGACGCGCTCAACGGCGGACAAACCGGCGTGTTCCAGGCGGGCACAGTGGTATCGGCGACGGCGGGCGAACCGACCGTGGAATTGTGCGACCTCGCGGAATTCCAAACGATGCTGCTGACGGTCGATCCGATCGTACTGAACCGGGCCTCGAAGTGGTGGATGCACCCGCACGTGCTGGTGCGCATGCTGAGCATCACGGACCTGAACGGGCGTCCGATTTTCCAGACAGCGCTCGAAGCGCCGCTGGGTGCGGTCGGAAGTATCCTGGGTTATCCGGTGATCCTCGGCCTGGCATTGCCCAACGCGAACGTGGCGACCACGCGCGTGGTGGCTTTTGGCGACCCGAATGGGCAAGTCATAGGCATCCGCTCGGACTATGTGTTCGAGGGAAGCGACCATCACAAGTGGAACACTTACGAGCGGAGCTTCCGTGGCACGGGCCGGGCCGGGACGAAGAACCGTCGCGCGCTGGCGTTCTCGGTGTTGCGACTGACTGCTTAATCAAGAGCAAAGGCGCAAAGACGCGAAGAAGAAATCAAACAAAGAAAATCAAAAGTTATGGCAGAACAAGATAAACAGATCGCGGAACTGAACGCGCGAATCGAGCGGCTGGAAGCAGCGCTGGAAAATGCGCTCAAGAATCCGCCGAACAATCGGATCGCGGCGGGCATCACGGCGCGGCAGGCAATGCGCCTGGAACGCCTGGAAGCGACGCGCACTGAAATCGCGAAGAGCAAGTCGGTGCGTTGCCGCGTCGAGCGGTTCGTGGAAGGCAAAGGCAACTCGCGGGTGAACCAGGCACAGAACATCGTGCTGGGTCCGACGTGGCGCGATGTGTGGCCGAGTGCGCCCACGGAGTTGCGCGTGCGCGAAGATGACAAGGTGGAGACGAAGGCTGACGGCACGCGAGTGGTCGTCAAAGGCAAGCCGATCATCCACACGTTGCCTGAGCGCGTGTTCAAGGCATTGCAACCGGAAGTGGTGCTGGCGGACTAAGGCCTACACGCGGTCAACCATTGAATGAAAAACACTGGTAGGGACGGACGGACGCGAGCGGCGTCGCGTCCCTACCTTTTGGACGGTCGCGAGCGGCGTCGCGACCCTACCTTTTTGAAATGAATCTTGGCCTCGGCAATCTGATTGAGTTGAAGCGTTACCTGCTGGTGACGCCAGGACTCGTCGCCGGGACAGACTTCGACGCGGCGATCACCGCCATTGGAAAGGGCGTGGCCAAGTTGTTCGACAAGTCTTGCGTGCGGAGTTTCGAGCGCGTGGTGGGAGCGGTTGACCAGTGCAGCGCGGATCGCCGGATTTGGATCGTGCGCAAGTATCCACTGGAATCCATCGCGAGTGTGGAGCAGCGCGACAGCATGGCCGGAGGCTGGCAGGCGTTGACGGTGAACGATGTGATCCTGAATCGAGATGATGGGATCGGACTTTTAAAATTTGGGGCGATGCAGGGGACACATCTGAGTCAACTGCGGATCACTTACACGGGCGGGTATTGGTTCGATACCTCCGAAGATGGCAGCGGCGTGGTTCCGGTGGGCGCAACGCAATTGCCCGACGATGTGAAGGAAGCGTGGTTTCTCCAGTGCGCCGAGGTGTGGGCGAAGAAGGACAAGCTGGGCAAGAGCATCACAAAAGACGACACGACGTTCGTGAGCCAGTTGCTGATGAGTCTCGACCTGGTGCCGCTGGTGGAGCAAACGCTGAACGGACATATGAGGTATCAACTGACATGAAGATGGAAAACCAGAACCTGATGAAGCCGGTGCTGGAGGGGAATCTGGCTTGCGCCTTCGCGCTTCGGGAATGGTTGCGGCGCAAGAAGTATCTCGTGTATCGGAAAGTTTATCTAGCGCTGTTGTTCGTGAGCCTCCTTACGTCGGCTGCTACGGGGGCGAGTGTGACGCTGGCCTGGGACGCGAGTGCCGGAGCGGTGGACTACGTGGTGTGGTCTGGGCCAGTTGGTCGGGACTATGACCGGGCAGCAATCACAACGAATACAACGCACACGGTGACGAACCTGGCATCGGGCGCTTATCGCTTTGCGGTGTGGTATTGCAACGGGACGAGCGGAAGTGAAATCGCTGAAGTGACCGCAGTGGTGCGACCGATAACTTTCTGGCTGGAGAAATCCAGCACACTCGACGGGCCATGGCGAGCGATCCACACAAATACAACCGAGGTTGTGGAAGCCAAACAGCAAACGATCTACTACCGCGTGATGATGAAACGCTAATGGACACGATCATCATAGAGCTGAACGCGCAGGCGCGCGGGACGATGGATGCCGTCGATCTCGTGGCGTCGTGGCATCGGCTGGCGCCGCTGATCGCGACCACGATGGCGCTGCAAGATGAAGCGAGCGTGGCCTGGATTCAAGCGAACCGACTCAGCGAGCCTGGGCAATTCACCCTCGGGGTCCGCAGCGGGCGCTTATACAAATCGTTGAGGCCGCGCAAAACGGTGATTGCGGGCAACGCGGTGATCAGCGGGATCGGATCGAACGTGCGTTACCTGGCTGCGCATGAATTTGGTTTTCACGGGACGGTGCAAGTCAAAGCGCACACCAGGCGTTATGCGCGGATGGCTTCCATCTATCATCGGCTGATGCCCGTCCCGATCAAGGATGCGGAGGCATTGGCGCGGCGATCCAAGAAGGTGAACGCGAAGCTCAAGTTCGGTCAGTCGCAAGTGAAGGCGCACTCGCGCCAGGTGGATATTCCCGCGCGCGCGCCGCTCGCGGCCGGGACGGTGGATCGAATGGACGAAATCTCGGAAGCGGTTTCCGACACAATCGTGGACGCGTTCAAAGTGGGAGGCGAATTCAATCCCACAGGAGGAACGCATGCCTAACGTGGGTGACTTGGAATCGCTGATCCTCGATCAGCAGTTGGACTTCGCCGGGCGGCTCAATGGCGATGCTTATTTTTCGGACATCACGGTGGTTGTCGAGGACAAGGATGACATCACTGAGATGATCACCGGCAAGCTCGTAGAGCTGACGGCCAAGGGCGGAAAGATCGGGGTCGGCGTGATCGTGCAAAGCCCGGAGTGCGACGATGAATTTCCGAATGTGTTGTTTGGGCCATTGGATGCGACGTGGGAATTTCTCGCCCTGGAGAACCGTGAGCTGAACCAATTGAGCAACGGCACGGGGAAGCGGGCCTTCGCGATTGCGCGGCGCATCCACCGCATCATGAAGCAGTATCGGAGCGAGGGCCTGATCGAAACGCTGGTGCCGTTGCGTCCGTGCATCGCGCCGGTGAGTTTGCCAGGGCTCGTGGCTTATTCGGTTCGCTTCGGATGCCAGGAGAGCGACGCCGCTGCATACCAGAAATGCGCTACGCCGGTGATCGCGCCTGCGGGCGGCAACGCGGGCGACCTGGTGACGCTGAACTGCGCAACGGAGTTCGCGCAGATCTATTTCACGGCGAACAACACCCACCCGCGCGAGGGAAACGGAACGCTTTATGCCGAGCCCTTTGCCGCGCCGATGGAAGGCTCGGTGATCAAGGCTTGCGCGTATCGCGTGGACTGGGTGGCGAGCAATGTCATCGCGAAGGATTTTCCGGCGCTGGTGCTGTCAGGCGAGGACCTGCGGCCGGGTTCGGAAGGGGATCAATTGGTGCAGCAAATATGAACAAACTCCGTTTGATGGGATTGCTGCTCTCTGCGTTCGCAGTGAGCGCTGCGCCGGTGTATACGCCGACGCCGCTGGGATTGTATCCGAAAACGAATCTCGTGCGCGGATCGAACTACCTGATGATGGTGACCCAGGGGAACAGCAACGGGCAGACGCGGATCGCCACGGTGGATTCGATAATGAGTTCGATCAACATCGTGGCGCCGAACTATCTCTACGTCCACATGAACGGAAACGACGCAACCGCAGTGAAGGGGAACCCACTCTTCGCTTGGCGGACTTTGACGGCGGCGGTGACGAATGCAGTGGCCGGGGACACGATTGGTGTTTATCCGGGAAAGTATTTGGGAACCAATGTGGGCAAGAACCTGGTGAACTGGTGGTTCGAGACGGGAGCGGAGGGGACGAACCTGGGAGTGCTGGCCAGCACATTCGCGTCGGCGATGTTCCATGATTACAGCGGGGCAATCACGAGCTGCATTGCTGGCAATGGCGTCTTCACGATGGATTATGAAACGAACATCCTGAGCATCGATCAGAGCGCAATCCTGGCATTGAGCAATGGGAATTCGCGGGTGGCATTCGAATCAGACCGTATCAACGTCCGGCATTTTACGACCACGGATACTTTCGGTTGCGCTTTTAACATCGTGAATTGCGGGCTGTTGGATGCCGAAGTGAAAATGATCTACGATCCTGATCTGGATCGACTGTCCTTCGATCCGCAGGACCCGGAATCACAGATATTGTCCAGGGGGGTTGGGATCAATTGGGTAAACGGGGAGTGTTACTTCCGAATTCCGCAAATGTATTTGGAAAGCGGTCGGGCGGTTGTCGGGACGGCGGGCGTGACCAACACGTTGTATTACACGGGCGACGCGGTCAAAACCTACACCGATGCGTTCACGGCCAATAGCACGAGCGCGGACCAAGTGATGTGGCTGGAGGTAAAGAATGTGTTTGCGCAATACGCCGCGCTGAATATCGCCGGGAAAGGGAAGTTCTATTTCAACAACGGACAAAAGGTGGGAGCGCAAGGCGGCGGGTTCGGGAATGCAGCGGTGAAGATCACGGGCAATCCGCAAACGTGGATCACGCTGCAAAAACTGACTTCGTTTGCCAGTCCGGACCCGGACTTTGTCGACATCTCGGGCGGAGTTAACTTTATCCGCATCCAAAATTACGAGCAGGACATCCTAGGTAGCGGCGTAACGACCCTCGGTCCTGCGATCACGATCACGGGAGGGACGAACACTTTCGAGGGTGGCACGATGAATGCGACAAATGTCATTGGGTTCAAGCTCTCCGGCGCGCACCGAACGCTGATCAAGGACATGACGGTCCAGATATTCGACTCCAACCCATCCGGCACTGGCGATACCAATTGGCCGGTGATGAATACGACGAATGGCCTGGTGTTCCAGAACACTTCATTGCGCGCGCCAAATGCGAACGTGAAGGCGTATTGGAATTCGAACGCGATCAATGTGGCCAGCGTGGATGGGGTTCTGTTTTTGAACACGACAACTAATGCTCCGGCGCGGTTCACGAATGGGATCGTGGCGAGCGGCGGGGTGACGAAGTTCTTCCCTTAATGAAAGGCGATATGAAAAAAGCAACGAACGATGCAACAGACGAAAAGGCCACGGGCGAGCAGAAGATCGAGAGCGGGCCAAGCGCGGTGGAAATTTACGGGCCAGCGCTGAAGTGCGAGACAATTGAAGCAGCAGCGGAGTTTTTGGCGTCGCGGATCGCGGCGGCGCAAAAAGATCATCCAGGCATCACAGCGCCAGATGCCGAGAACCTGGAGCGGTATCGCATCGTGAATTTTGCGCGGATGTGGGAACCGATGCACCTGGAGCGGATCGGGAAACTCTTCGGCAAGAAAGGTAACTGATTATGGCAATTGCAAGAACAGCACTAGTGGTCGGGCCTGCGAAGGTCACTCAGAACGGCGGGACGTTTTTCACGAAGGGCAACATTGAGCCGCGCCTGGACATGGAAACGCTGGAGATCGCGACGGACATGCACGGGAAGGTGGATGAGCGCGTGATCGAAGTGCCGGTGGAAGTGGGCTTCGTGCCGGAGGGCGCGTGGAAGGCGGTGAATATCGCCGCGCTGTGGCCCTATGCGAACCCGACCTTTGGGTCGAGCGTCTTTGGGGCGGCGGACAAGCCGATGGTGCTGACGGGCAACGATGGCGCGATCCACACCATTCACGCGAGCGCGCTGACCAAGATGCCGAGCCTGCTGCTCTCGGCAACGAAGACGATGATCGGCGAGGCGCGGTTCCGAGGCGTGCGCAAGGACAATACGGAATGGACGGCGGCGGACACGCTCTACTCGATCACGAGCGGGGCTTACGCGGATACGACGTTCGTGCCCGCGCAGATCAAGGTGCAGCGTTACACGGCGGCGATTGTGGCGCTGACTGGGTTCACCTCGTTCGACACGGAGGATGGGTGGACAATCGATTTTGACACGGGCCTCACTTACATCACAACGGATGGCGGCGGAGCGATCGACGCGAAGCTCACGAGCGTGAGCGTGATGGCGAAGTGCAAGCCGATTGGACCGACTTCGACGCAGATTGTGGACGCGTTGAAATACCAAGGCGCGGGCGCATCGCGCGGGCGAAGCATCCAGGGAGCGAACGACCTGGTGATCACCGGCGAAGACGCGACGACAATCATCACGATCAACAAGCCGGGCATGAGGCAGGCCGGGTTTCGGTTCGGCTCGACGGTCCTGCGCCAGGGCGAGATCGGGTTTGTGGCAACGCGAACGGTGGCAGCGGGTGTGCCAGGCGCGTTGTTCAGTTTAGCCGGTGGAGCGTGAGTGAACTTTGAAGATAACAGCGACAGGAAAGACTTACCTCGGTGTGCTGGTAACGCGGACGTTGGTGGACGACAACGTGCCGCGCCACATCTGCCGTTTCGGGAGCGGCATGGACATCGGCGACGACACAGCTTACGAGCCGGTGGAGTTCGTGGACGCCGCAACGTTACAGTTCTTTCCGCGCAAACTGGTGAGCCGGCCGTGGTCGGTCATGGCGGTGCACGAATTCAATCAGTCATCGCAGGCGCTGGCCTTTTGGATGGACCTGCGACGGCTTACACCAGAACAGGCCGACCTGGTGATCGAGGAGCAAAGCATGCGGCGGCGGATGCTGGGGGTGATTATTCGCATGCGATGCCCCGCGCCGCGCTACGGGCTAACGGTGAAAGTGAATTACGAATTTTTGGGCGGTGATTTTATCGTGTGATTCTACAACGACAACGAATACGGCTGAAGCTGGAGACGACGAAACCTCTGGACGCGAACGCGATCCTGGACGCGTTCCTAAGCGAGAAAGTGGTGGGCGCATTCGGGCGGGCCTGGCAGGTGGAGATCGGGTTGTTCGACAACGACGTGCTGGCGGTGCTGACCGGAATTATATCGATCACGATGGAGATCAAAAGCCAGGCGAATGGCGTGATCGACACCGGAGCGGCGCTACTGTCGAAGACTATCGGGAGCGGGACGTTCAACCAACTGCTGTCGGCAGACCAATGGGAGAATGACTCGGGCGAGCCGAGTTATCACGCGATGTTCGACTTTCTCGATACGGACATCGCGGCGTTGAGCATGTTGGGTGAAGTGAGCAATCAAAAAGATTTCGGCCTGGTCTTCACGGCGATTGGCGCTTACGGGCGGTTCCCGCTCTCGCGCGGGATCATCACCATCGAGAAGGATGGCGGGACCGGCGCAGGCAGCGGCGTCGCGCCCGTCGCGAGTTACACGTTCAGCGATCAGGAGCTGCTGGCGATGTTCGCCGGGAAGCTGAACAACGGAGTGAACCCGCCCGGCGTGGGCTTCACGCTGGTAGCGGACAACGACGCGACCAAGGGACTCAAACAGCGCGCGACGGTGCCATTGGGCGAAGCTGATCCGATCATCGAAACGAACACGGTCAATCTATGAGAAACTTCCGTTTGATAGCAGGCATTTGGTTTGCAGCGGCGTTGCAAGGGCTGTGCGCCGCCGACGAAATCAGCCTTAACATTTACGTCACTAACGCGAGCGGCATAGTGAATGGGAATGCGCTGACGGTGATTGGATCGACGCGGACGGCCACCAACATTATTGCGAGCAGTCCGAGCACGCTCTTCCTCGCGACCAACGTGCTCGCGCGCGCCAAGAGTAATCTGTTCAATCATTTGCGGCTGTATCCGTTTGGCAGCGGCACAACGCTTTTAGAGTTGCGCGATCAGGGAGCAACTAACTTCACCCTGATCGCTATACCAGGTCAGACGATTGCCTTCACGGTCACTGGCACGTGGGGCTACGGCGTGCTGGCGACGAACCCGGTTAAGACAGGACAGATTCTGGAATTGCCGGTCGAGAAGTTCTCAAACCCGACGCGGACGAATCTGGGAGACCATACCGTCTCGATGATCAACAAGTACACCCGGACAAACCAGTTTGACGAGCAGGCCAGGGCCTTCTCTAACATCGTTGGGGTATCAAAGTCGCAGCATGTGCGCAATAAGGTGCTCGGCGATTCGAGCACGAGCAATACGGTGCATGGAGGAACACTCAGCGTCGTGAGTAATGGTCTGGCGCATTCATATATTTCCAGCAATACAACCATCAAGGCCAGCACGCTCACGGACACCTCGAAGCTTTCGACCGTGGAAATGCGGGAGGGCTTGGACTGGTTCAAGCTCAACGGGACGATTCGCTCCAACTACTTCCGAGTCGATGAGACCGGAGTCTGGCTCTTGATGACATCACCAACCGCTGGCGTCGCTTTCACAAACCTCACGCCGCAGAATGGTGAGATGGTCAATTGGGGGACGATGCTGTCATTGCTGCCGTTGAGGCCCCAAGGCACAACGAATTATTGGGGTGCGTATCACGTCTTCACCAATATCGCCGCCAACATCCGGTTTTGGTACGGGTTTACAGCCAGCAATGCGGTCTGTTTTACGCCCATGCTGCACTACCCAACCAACGTTGGAGCTCTTAGTTCAAGCGGCACTAATTTCACAGACGGAACGCCATTGGTGGGAGCTCTGCTCTTTGGTTACGGCGCAAAGATTGGCGGGCCGGCTGGGTCGGGCAGTGGCAATGCGGCCATTGGCGTGAACGCGAGCGTGTGGATCGACGACTTCCCTCCGGCGTGGGCGGTGGGACCGAACACGCTGGTGACGAACTTCGGGAAATTCGCGATGGGCCTGAATGGAGAGAAGGCGACAAACCAGGGGGCTTATTCTTTCTTCGGCACGGCCACTGAGAACAACGAGTTTCGGATGGGCGATGGTGGCGTGCAATCGTTCGTGCGGTTTGGTCCGCCGATCAAGAATCTGAACACGTTTACCGATGCGACGAATATCTTTGGAGGGGACATCAGTTTTCCGCAGAAGGTTGTGAGCACAATCGCGGACGGGCATAACATTGTCGACCTCGGGACGAATGTGAACGTGCGCGTGCAGAACAGCACAGCGACAACGACCTGGCGGCTGGGCGGTTTCAGAGGGGGCAACCGGAATGGGAAGTTGGTGATTGTGGATTTTGTGACCGGGTTCCCAATCTTGGTCGAGCAGGAGAGCGGGGACACTACGACGTTGTCGGAGCGTATAAGCACTGGCTACGCCACGAATTTCACGACCGCAGGGAATTGCCGAACCTGGTGGCTCTATAACAACACGACACTGCGCTGGGATTTGCAGGGGATGCATCCGCCGATTGCGGCGTCAACGAATTCGCTGGCCACGACGGATGGGAACGCGACGAACCTGAACGTGTGGCCGCAGACTTCAAACAGCGTGGCGCTGAGGGTGAATCAGGTCTCGAATCAATCGAACGATTTGATTTCAGTGGTGAGCAGCGCGGGGTTGCCGATGTTGAAGGTGAATGCTTACGGGTCGCTGGTGCAATCGAATGTGACGGGGAACAGCCTGGCTGTTTGGAATACGAATAAGCAGTTAACGAACATTGTGTCGGGGGCAATCTGGTCGACGGTGAGTTTCGACGGGACTAACGCGGGTTTCGGTGATGATGGGGCGTTTGGGGTGTTGGGGCGGAGGCAGACGGGTTTGGTGCAGGCGCGGGGCACGACGAGCTTCACAGGGAACGGGGATTTCGTGACGGTGGTGGGAGCGGGGACTGCATCGCTGGCGGACGCGAATAATCCAACTTATCTGAATTTGGTGACGACGGCCGCGACGACCGGGACAGACCTGGGATGGTCCGGTGGCGACACGCTGATGAATCATTTCGGGCACTCTTTGCGCGCGCATGTGTGGGTGCGGATGGTGGAAACGAACGCAGTGCGGTATTGGTTCGGATTTACTTCTGCGACGGCGGCGACAATGGCCGGGGCGGATGATCCAGCGGGTGATTATGCGGGGTTCCGTTTTTCGGACGCGGTTCCAGAGAATACTTTCAAGTGTGTGACGAAGGATGGAACGACGCAGGGTTCGACGGACTCAGCAATCGCAGTGACGGCGACTGATGACTTCATGTTGTCAATCGTGTGGACGGCGGGAGTGAGTGCAAAGTTTTATGTGAATGGGGCGTTGGTCGCGACGCGGACGACAACTCTGCCGAGAACTTCGGTGGCATGCCGACTGATTGCCTACGGTGAAACACGGGAGAACGTGTTAAAGAACCTGCGGATCGCTCATGGCTATTGGGAAGATGTGAGGCCGTAGGTTATGTCCGACGCGAATCGCGAGATCGGCGTAAAGATCACGACGAGCGCGGACCTTGCTGCGGCGCAGGCCGCGAACAAGGAAATCCAGCAGACAGGGAAGGTCACGGAGAAAGCCGGTCAGGCCGCAGGGGAGGCGACGGGAAAGAAGCTGAAGTTAAAGGATGCGGTCAAGGGGCTGGCTCTGGAGTTTCCGGGGCTGGCTCACGCCATCAAGCTTGTCACTAATCCACTGGCGCTGACGACGGCGGCGCTGGCGGCAGGCGTGGCCGCGTGGCAGGCATGGACACAAAAGCTGGCCGAGGCAGGACGCAAGCAATCCGAACTGCAAGCGTTGGGGCTGGCCGCGAAATCGTTCGCGCGTTATCTGGCGGATGTAAAGGAATCGGGCGCTGAGTTCCAGGTGGCGTTGGATGTCATCGCCAGTAACTCGAAAAATGCAGCGACGGAGATGGAGCGGCTGAATGGTGCGTTGCGGAAACAAAAGGAACTCCAGGATGAAATGGAGGACATCCAGCTCGCGACGGAGAAGGCAAAGCTCCAGGAGCGGCACGAGGCGGACCCGGTCAAGTTTCCGCGTTCCGCATTGATGGAGGCCACAGCAGCCGCCGACGAACGGTCGCGAAAGCGGAGGGCGGGTCGCGAGATCGACACACGCGCGCAGGAAATCGAGAACATCAAGAAAGGAATCGCAGCTGAGGACAAGATCATCGGCGGGTATAAACCGAACGATGCTGAGGTGGCGCGGTTGCGCAAAGAGGCCAAGGATCAAGCAGACAATCTCGCCGAAGCGGAGCAGGGTTTCAAAAAGGTCGCACCGGACCTGCAAGAGCAAATACTCAAACAGCATGCGCGGGAAGTAGACCTCAAGGGCAACGAGCATCCGCTGGCGCGGTTCAATCGCGGAGAGGCGGTGTATTTGGGGCGGCAAGCGCAAAAGAAATTAGACCGCGAAACCAAGCTCCTGGAGGACCGTCAACGGGCGAGTGACGCGGCGGCGCAACGGCTGAAAGAGGTGGAGGAATCACGCGACCTGGGCAAGGACCGCGTGAGAGGATCGGCCCAACGCAAGGAGACGCTGCAACGGCAGTTGACTGATATGGAAGCCGAACAGGAACGGCGGAAGAAATTTCTGGGCGAATCCATTCCCGCGCAAAGCGAAGCGGAGAAGGCCAAGGCCGCTGCCGAGCGGGCCAAAGAGCAGCGGGAGAAAAGGGAAAAGACCGAGCGCGATAAAAATCAGCAGGAGGACAAGCTGAACAAAGCCGCCGACGAAGAGAAAAAGAAAGAGGAGATGAAAGAGTTCCGGCGCAAGCGCGGTGATTTCGGCGGAGTTGAGCAGATGAATGAGGTGTTGAGCTACCAGGCCGAGCTGATGGCGGCGATGACGGAGGTGGCCGACGCGCACAATGAGCGCCTGCGCATCCTGGAGCAGCGGATCGCGGACGTGGCGGCGAATGTGTAATGGCCTGGGAACTACAGTATAAAGGGCAGAAGCAGACGCTGGAGATTTGGGGATTGTCCGCGCTGAAGCGGCGGCTGCAAAGCGAAGGCCAGGACGAGGTGACGTTTTACCAGCCGCTGCGGACCACCAAAGAGGCGGCACGGTTTGACGAGGGGGAGGACATCCGAATTTTCAAGGACGGCAAGCAATGGTTCCGGGGCGTGAATTTGCGACCACGCCGGTCGGTGACCGCGCGGATCAAAGGCATCTATTTTACAGTGGCAGGGCCGTGGAATTATTTGACGCGGTTAGAGATGCAGGCTCAATGGATGACGCAGGACGGTTTAAAGTACTCGCCGCAACTGTTGTTGAACGTGAATCCCGACAACACAAGAGCGAGCGCTGGTGAGGTCATCGGAGCGGTGCTCGATTATGCGATAGCGCAGGGCGTGCCGATCACGAAGGGAGACATTTTGTCGGTGGCCGATGGGACGGTCTATCCCGTGCCTGACGAAGTGGAGATGTTCAGTTGCGCGGCCGTGATCGTAAACCAAATGCGCTGGCTGTTGCGCCAAGGGATAATCTGGTTCGATTATTCGACGGACAAACCAACGATGCACATTCGGCAGGGCAACAAACTGCCATCGGTGACGGTCGACATCCCCGCCGACGACACTCAAAAAAAAATTGTTCAAGCGGATATTGAGCCGCGCACGGATTTGGTTCGGCCAGGGGTGAAGATCACGTATGAAGTGACAGGAAGCGTCGATGGGGAGCCGAGGCCTCAGTATTTAGAGGACGTTTGGCCAGAGGGCATCACGGGCCGCGAGATGGACACCTTGCATTTAAAATTCAACATGCAGGGGCTGAACCTCACGACGGTGAAGCAGGAGGTTGAGACCATCGACATCAATGCCAATGCCGGAGCAGTAGACACCGACGCAACACGTCTCGAATGGTGGAAGGATCGGCTGGAAGATTTGCGGAGCCTGGAGGTGACTGAATTAGAGATCGGCAACGTGGTGCGACAGAGCGGGCTGCCGCGCATGGTAAAATTCGGATCGGTAGCCGATTGGATGGATGCTGATTTTCAGGAGGAAGTGATCACGGCTGAGGCGAGTTATAAGTTCGTCAAAGATGGGGTCGAAGAGAGCCGGGCCATCAAGCACAAGATTTCATGCAAGGTGCTGGCGACGGATGCGGTATCGAAGGTTTACAGCGCCATCCAGAGCGCTCAGGAAGGCGATCCGATCCCGGTGGGACTGGCACGGTTCCTCTACGAGCTGACCGCGACGCCGCAGTGGGAGGGGCCGGTCGTCTTGCGGGAGCGAACGTTGCGATATCCAGAAGGGGAAGTGCCACGGATGGGCACACGGTTGAACATCACGAATGGCTTGCCGGAGTGGGCGACGATGAACGCCGTGATCCAGCAGGTGGAAGAGACGGTGCGCACGGGCGAAACGGTTCTTCAGCTCGCGCCCGCGTCACCAATCAGCGGCGGCGATTTAATGGCGTTCCTGCAAGTGCGCCGGCGCCGGCGTTGGACGAACCCGTTGACACAACAGACGGGATCGGTTTCAGGTGGCACGGTTGAATTAGGCAAGGGGACGCATCGTGAGAACTCGACGCGCGGGATTGGGTCGTACGCGAAGTTTCTGGTGAAAGATACCGATGCTGTGATCACGCTGGATGGGAGAGGGAAGGTTTTTGCAGTGGATTTTACTGGCGGCAAAAGCGCCACGCTGGATAACGCGGATCCACTATGGACGAAGCCACTGGCAGTGCGTGTGGTGTGCGTGAAGGTCAATGGGCAGGATAAGGTGATGCAAGTTTTGGGCAGTGAGCCGTATTAGTATGGCGTGCCCGCAAGGAGTTCCATCGTTCGGGTGCTGTGGTGGAGATAATTTGTGTCTGCCATGGCGATTAATGGGGCGCGAAAGGACCACACCGCATGCGGTGTGCTTGAGCTATCCGAATCCCTGCCCTGGCGCTGGAGCAACCACGCGCTATTTCCTGGAGGATTCGCAGTTTCTTCCGGCTATTAACAGATGGATCGGGCCGCAAGGTGGAACTTGGTGGCAGGGCGATAACCGAACTGCCTTCGCAAACCGCGCTTATCATCAAATTGAGTTTCGGAGCGATTTTCCAACTCCCGTGACGTGTGGGCCAGTTACCTGCACGCCGCCGTCGAACCCGTTGTCGTTTATGTCGCAAGAAATTGCCCCCGCCGAGATGCTGGCGCTCTTCCAGCCGTGGCTTGATGCGCCATGGCCAGCAACGGGTAGTTTCCCGAGACCGCGCGGTTGGATTATTTTGCAATTCTCTGGTCTCGATGCGAATGGAAACCCGGTGTTTGGCGATGAGTTGCCAATCGCGATCTCAAGCGGAGACTTTTCAACTGAGAGTAATCATGAATGCGCGCAAACTGTTTACCGGATTGTCACGAACGAGAACGCTGGCGGGTTTGGGGAATTGCTGCCGCCAAATGGCTGGAATCACCCCAGGGTAACCGTCCAGAGAACCAGGGCGAGGGTGAAGGGGGATGTGTCGTTCGGAAGCTATTGCCTGTATGATACCGACGAAGCGGACCTAATCCCTAACGTCAATTATCAAGGTGGGAATACGTTGCGTCCTGGGGCGGTGAAGCGGAACTGCCGAAGGGTATTCGCAGACAGGGATGGATGGGTTGAAATTCCGTCGCCCACGACGCCAAACACGCGCACTTGGTTCAACGAGACATGTTCGTGTGAATGATCGTGTGAATGACCTTCTGGATCAGCGCAGGATCGCCCTAGAGCGCTCCCAGGCGCGTCGGTGGCGAGGCTTGGGGGATTGGGTCGCGCGAGTCGCTAAACCGTTAGCGCGCCGGATGGGCCCCAAGCAGTGCGGCGGGTGCTCTAAGCGGCAGGCTTGGCTTAACCGGGCTGGCTGGGCGTTGCAGGTGGCGTTAAAGGCTGTTGCAGGACGCCTGCGGAGGTAGTGCAGCCAAGGGTCGTTTTTTCGCTCCGTTTGCGAACCTCTGTCAAAAGTGTGCAAACCTCGCGTCATTTTACACGTCGCGCTTGGCAACCTGGGTGACCGCTCCGCCCTGCCCGCCCTGCAACGCGCCACCGGCGATCATGAACCTTTGATTGCCGAACACG
>Ga0137436_1000283_pt1 | contig 15965 bp, 14 predicted proteins | sample EasRivERMGT119_2_FD_102328 | JGI IMG/M metagenome (GOLD analysis project Ga0137436, IMG submission 102328) | Soil microbial communities from meander-bound floodplain in the East River, Colorado, USA - East River MetaG ERMGT119_2 | ecosystem: Environmental > Terrestrial > Soil > Floodplain ...
CCGGGCCGGCAGAGCCTGAGCCTGCTGATCGGCGAGGAAACCGCCGGCGCGCTCTACGCCACCGACGTCTACCTCAGCCCCGGCTTCGGCGCGCCGCCGCACCACCAGCCGACCGAGGAGGAGCTCTGGTACCTGCTCGAGGGCGAGCTCGACGTGCGCATCGGCACGCAGGCGGCGACCATCAGGGCGGGGTCCTTCGCCTTCATCCCGCGCGACACCACCCACACCTTCAAGAACAACGGCAAGTCGCCGGTGCGGCTGCTGGCGTGGAACGCGCCCGCCGGGCACGAGCGCGCGTTCGAGGCGATGCGCAGGAAGGCGGACCAGGGCATCACCGCGTTTGCCGAGCTGCGCGAGGTGTTCAAGGCGCACGAGATCCTGCTGCACGCCGACGAGCACGAGAAGGCGCGCAACGACGCCGCCGGCGGCAAGCTGGTGCTGGAGCGCGCGCAGGGCCGCGACGCCTCGCAGCCCGGCGCCGATGTTCGCGTGCTGCTCGACGGCGCCGGAAGCGGCGGCCTGTTCGAGGTTTCGGACGTCCTGCTCGAGGGCGCGCTCGCGCTGCGCCATGGACGCTCCGAGACCTGCCTCTACATCGCCAGCGGCGCGGCCGACATGACGCTCGGCGACGAGCGGCAACGCGTCGGGTCGGGAGCCTTCGCCTTCATCCCGCGCGGCCATCCGGCGCGGATCGCCCGCGCCGGCGGCGAGCCCACCCGCTTCGTCCTCTGGACCACGCCCGCCGCGCCGCTGCGTATGCCGTAGACTTCCTGCTTCACCGGAGGAGGTGAGAATGAAGAAGCTGTTCGCGGCCGCTGTACTGGCGGCCTTCGCTGGCGTTGCGCTCGCGCAATCCTTTCCGACGCGGCCGGTCACGCTCATCGTGCCGTTCCCGCCCGGCGGCTCGACCGACACCGCGGCGCGCATCATCGGCGAGGCGATGCGCGTGCCGCTCGGCCAGCCGGTGGTGATCGAGAATGTCGGCGGCGCTGGCGGCAGCATCGCGATCGGGCGCGTGGCGCGCTCGGCGCCCGACGGCTACACCATCGACATCGGCCAGTGGGACACCCACGTCGGCGCCATCATCTACCCGATCAACTACGACCTGCAGAAGGACCTGGCGCCGATCGGCCTGATGTCGGTCAACCCGCAGCTGATGATCGCGCGCAAGGGCTTCCCGGCCGACGACCTGAAGGGCCTGGTGGCTTACGCGAAAGCCAACCCGGGCATGGTGACCTTCGTCGATCAGAACGCGGCGGCCAAGGTGACCGGCATCCTGATGATGCAGGCCACCGGCGCCAAGGTGGAATTCATTCCCTACCGCGGCGCCGGGCCGGCGATGCAGGCGATGCTCGGCGGCCAGGTCGACCTGATGGTGGTGCAGGCCGCGGTGACGCTGCCGCAGGCGCGCGCCGGCACGGTGAAGATCCTCGCCAACCTGTCGCCCGAGCGCTCGTCGGTGATTCCGACCATCCCGACCTCGGCGGAAAGCGGCGTCCCCGGCCTCTACGCCTCGGGCTGGTTCGGCCTGTTCGGCCCTAGCGGGATGTCGAAGGAAGTCGTCGCGAAACTGAACGACGCGCTGGTAAAGGCGCTCGCCGAGCCGAAGGTGAAGGAGCGGTTTTCCGACCTCGGGCTGGATATCGCCAAGCGCGAGCAGCAGTCGCCGGAAGGGCTGGCCGCCTTCCACAAGGCCGAGATCGAAAAGTGGTGGCCGGTGATCAAGGCCGCCAACATCAAAGTCGAGTAACCGAGCGGCAGGCTAGACGGGCGGCGCGAGCGGCGCCGGGCGGGCGCGGCGCGCCAGCGCGACGTCGATCAGCCGCGTCAGGCGGTCGGGCTCGATCGGCTTGGTCAGGTACTCGTCGAAGCCGGCCGCGCGCGCGCGGCGCGGCGCGTCGGGCTGCGTGTAGCCGGTCAGCGCGATCAGCACCATCGGCGCGTACTGCGGCGCGCGGCGCAGCGTTTCGGCCACCTGGAAGCCGTTCTGCCCGGGCAGGCCGACGTCGATGATCGCGACCTCGGGGTTGAACAGCGCCGCGCTGCGCAGCGCGGCGGAGCCGTCCGCGGCTTCGCACACCTCATGGCCGTCGAGGGTGAGCGCGGCGCACAGGTTGCGGCGCGCATCCTCGTTATCCTCGACCAGCAGGATGCGGTGGCTGCGGCCCTGGCGGCGGCGGTCGCCGCGCGGCGCGGCCTGCTCCGCGGGCGCCTCGATCGCCGGCAGGGACACCGTGAACTCCGCGCCGCGGCCCGGGCCCGCGCTCGCCGCCGTGGCGCTGCCGCCGTGCAGCTCGGCGAGCAGCTTGACCAGCGCCAGGCCGATGCCCAGGCCGGCGCCGCCGCCGTGCTCGCGGTGCCGCTCGCCCTGCACGAACAGGTCGAAGACGCGCGCCGCCAGGTCCGGCGGCATGCCGATGCCGCTGTCGCGCACGCTCAGCACCACGACGTCGCGCGCGCGCCGCACGCCGACCACGATCTCGCCGTCCTCGGGCGTGTACTTGAGGGCGTTGCCGACCAGGTTGGTGGCGATCTGCTCGATGCGCGCCTCGTCGGCGCGTGCCCACGCCGGCGCCAGCTCGAGGCTGATGCGGTGCCGGTCGAGGCGCCCGGCGGCGCGCAGCTCGGCCAGCGCCTTGCCGACGATCAGCGACAGGTCGGCGGGCGTGCGGCTGAGGCTGACCTTGCCCTTGGTGATGCGGTTCAGGTCGAGCAGGTCGTCGACCAGCCGCGTCATCTGCTGCACCTGGCGCGCGATGGTGTCCGCCGCCTGGCCGGTGGCGGGATCCTTCGCCGCGCCGCGGCGCAGCAGGTAGGCCGCGGCCGAAAGGGTGGCGAGGGGATTGCGCAGCTCGTGGCTGAGGATGGCGAGGAAATCGTCTTTCGCGCGCTCGGCGTCGCGCGCCGCCGCTTCGCGCGAGCGCACCGCGCTCGCCGCCTTGCCGAGCGACTCGGCGGCCTCGGCGATCTCGCGGATGCGGATTTCGACCGGCGCCTCGACGCGGGCGCCGCCCACCAGGGCCTTGGCGGCGGCGGCGAGCGAAACGATGGGCGAGGCGATCTTGCGGGCGAGGGCGGAGGCGAGCAGCAACGCGAGTGCTATCGCCGCGGCCACCCCGGCGCCAAGCAACCAGACCGTATCGACGGTGTCGAGCGCCGACTCGGGCAGGTCGGCGAGCAGCATCCAGCCGGCGATACCCGCGAAGACGACGATGGGAAGCAGCGTGCCCAAGGTGAGCAGCAACAGGTGAGAGCGCAACTTCATCGGCCGCATGGCCGTTCCTTCTAAAGCCGCCCCCTGGCAGCTGTTCCGATTCTAGGGGCTTGCCCGTTACCTTTCCACCTGGCGTGCGTCCGTACTAGCACGAACGTGTCATTGACCAGCTACAGAGGTAGCGGGATAACGCACGCATGGCTGGGAAGATCAACCTGAGGGGCGCGAGCCGGGGCGTTGCCGGCATCCTGTGCGCCTGGCTTGCGTTCACGCCGGCGCGTGCCGACACGGTGGCGGACTGGAACCGGATCGCGGTGCACGTCGCGATGCATTCGGGACAGCCGCTCGAATACAACCTGCGCGCGGTGGCGATGGCGCACGTGGCGATGCTCGAGACGCTCAATTTCATCGAGAAGCGCTATGAGCCGCAATTCGTCGTCGCCTCGAGCGGTCCTGCGGGCGTCGCCGGCGGGGCGGCGGCAGCCGCGGCGGCGCACCACGTGCTGGGCGCCTTGTATCCGGACCAGGCCGACGCGCTCGACGCGGCGCTGCGCGCGGCGCGGGACCTGCCCGGCGAGCGCGGCGCGGGCAAGATCACCGGCGCCAGCATCGCCGCGCTGATCCGCGCGGTATCGCAGAGCTCGCAGGAAACGCAGGCGCCGGGCATCCACTTCGGCACCAGCCCGCTGACCTGGAACGGCAGGGTCGCGGAGCTGATCGCGGCCCGCAAGCTGACCCCGATCGAGAGCGCGCGCATCCATGCGCTGGTATCGACCGCGATCACGCAATCCTACGAAGAGGCGCGGCGAGCGCGCCACGAATGCGCGCCGTGCATCGCCAACCCGGCGGTGGTGTCGATCCTGGAAGAGGAACTGGGCGCCCGGCTCTCGCTCATCGCCGAGCGGGAGACGGCGGACGACCAGGCCGCGGGCCGGCGCATCGGCCGCCAGGCGATGGCGCGCTACCGTCCTATTTCGCCAGAAACTTCATCGCCCGCTCCAGCCCATTGAGGGTGGTCGGGAACATGCGCCCGTTCATCAGCTCCTTGATGATCGAGATCGACTGGCGGTAGTTCCAGATCTCCTCGGGCTCGGGGTTGAGCCAGACGCACTTCGGGTAGACGTCGGTGACGCGCTTGACCCAGGCCGCGCCGGGCTCCTCGTTGAAGTACTCGACCGAGCCGCCGGGCTGCAGGATCTCGTAGGGGCTCATGGTGGCGTCGCCGACGAAGATCACCTTGTAGTCGTGGCCGTACTTGTGCAGCAGGTCCCAGGTGCGCGTGCGCTCCGAGTGCCGCCGGCGGTTGTCCTTCCACACGAAGTCGTACAGGCAGTTGTGGAAATAGAAGAACTCGAGGTGCTTGAACTCGGTCTTCGCCGCGCTGAACATCTCCTCGGCGAGCTTGATGTGGTCGTCCATGGTGCCGCCGATGTCCATCAGCATCAGCACCTTGATGGCGTTGCGCCGCTCCGGGCGCATGTGGATATCGAGATACGCCTTTTTTGCGGTTGAATTTATTGTGTTCTCGAGATCGAACTCTTCCGGCGCTCCCTCCCGCGCAAACTTGCGTAGCCTGCGGAGCGCGACTTTGATGTTCCGAGTTCCCAGTTCTACCGAGTCATCAAGGTTGCGGTACTCGCGTTGGTCCCAGACCTTCACCGCGCTGCGGTTGCGCGACTTGTCCTGTCCGATGCGGATGCCTTCGGGGTTGTAGCCGTAGGCGCCGAAGGGCGAGGTGCCGCCGGTGCCGACCCACTTGTTGCCGCCCTGGTGGCGGCCTTTCTGCTCCTCGAGGCGCTGCTTGAGGGTCTCCATCAGCTTTTCCCAGCCGCCGAGCGCCTCGATCTGCTTCTTCTCCTCCTCGGTCAGCGTCAGCTCGACCTGCTTCAGCAGCCACTCGAGCGGGATTTCGGCCTCGATGCCGGGGATGGTCTCCACGCCCTGCCAGAACTCGGCGAAGGCGCGGTCGAACTTGTCGAAGTTGGCCTCGTCCTTCACCAGCGCGATGCGCGACAGGTAGTAGAAGTCGTCGACCGAGGAGCCGATCACCTTCTTGTCCAGCGCCTCGAGCAGCGTCAGGTACTCCTTGATGGAGACCGGCAGCTTGTGGCTCTTCAGCTTGAGGAAGAAGTCGATCAGCATCGGAGTAGCATTATCTCCCATGCGTGCGCTCACGGCCTTGCTCGCGGCGCTGCTCGCCGCGGCCGCGCTGGCCCAGGACCGCTGGCCGGCCCGGCCGGTGCGCGTCGTGATCCCGTTCGCCCCCGGCGGCGGCACCGACGTGGTCGGCCGCATCCTGGCGGCGCGCCTGACCGAGCGCCTCGGCCAGGGCTTCATCGTGGAGAACCGCGCCGCGGGCTCGGGCATCGTCGGCGCCGACCATGTCGCCAAGGCAACGCCCGACGGCCACACGCTGCTGTTCGCTTTCTCCTCCCTTTCATCGAGCGCGAAGCTCTACAAGAGCCTGCCCTACGACCCGATCAACGACCTCGCGCCGGTGGCGCTCGCCACCACCTCGCCGCTGGTGCTGTTCCTGCACCCGTCGGTGCCGGCGCGCGACGTCGCCGAGTTCGTCGCCTACGCCAAGGCCAACCCGGGCAAGCTGAACTACGGCTCCTCGGGGCTGGGCAGCTCGCCGCACCTCGCCACCGAGCTGCTGATGTCGATGACCGGCATTCGCATGGTCCACGTGCCGTACAAGGGCATCGCGCCGGCGATCGCCGGGCAGCTCGCCAACGACGTGCAGCTCTCGTTCACGCCGATCGCGGTCGGCATGCCGCACGCGCGCGCCGGAAAGCTGCGCGCGCTCGCCACCGGCGGGCTGCAGCGCTCCGACGTGATCCCGGACGTGCCGACGCTGAACGAGTCGGGTGTCGCCGGCTTCGAGGTGATCGGCTGGTGGGGCATGCTCGCGCCGGCGAAGACGCCGCGTACGGTGATCGCGACGCTCAACCGGGAGATGCGCGCGGTGCTCGAGATCCCGGAGGTCAGGCGCGTCCTGCTGGAGCAGGGGATGGAGCCGGCGGCCGGCACGCCCGAGCAGTTCGGCGCCCTGATCAAGGCCGACATGGACAAGTGGGGCGAGGTCGGCCGGCGGCTCGGCGTCAGCCTGGACTAGCGCCTGCTAGGCGGCGGCGGCTTTGGCCAGGGGCTTCAGCATCTCCAGCACCTCGGCCGACGTGGCCACGTCGGCGTACTTGGAGGCCATGTCGAACAGGTTTACGGCATGCGAGGTTGCGCTGCGGTCGTATACCGCGTCGTACGGCACCACGCATTTGAAGTTGTAGGCGAAGCCGTCCACCACGCTGCCGCGCACGCAGCCGCTGGTGGTGCAGCCGGTGACGACCAGCGTATCGGCCTGCAGGTCGATCAGGTGGCTGACGAGCGGCGTGGCGAAGAACGCGCTCGGGTGCTTCTTGGGCAGCAGCACGTCGCCTTCGCGCGGCGCGATCTCCGGCGGGAACTGGTAGCCGCGCTCGGGAATGTCCATGATCGCCGGCACCTTCTCGGCCAGGCGGCCGCTGTCGGTGGCCTTGTTCTTCGGCGCGACGTGCGGGTAGAGCACCGGCCACTTGTTGCGACGGAACTCGGCCAGCAGCACGGCGATCTTCTTCATCGCGTTCCAGCCGATCTCGCCGCACGAGGTGGGGTACTCCTTGATCGACTCCCAGAACGGTTTCGGGCTGGTGCCGATGGTGCGGTACTGCACGTCGATGATGAGGAGCGCCGGGCGCCGCCCGATTCCCGAGGGCCGGCCGAAGCCGGCGGCGTGGTAGGCGCGGCGCTCTTCCTCGCTGATGATTCCGTCCCAAGGTTTCATCGCGCCAGCTTAGGTCCACCCTATAATATTCGTCAAATCAATTCGCTAGCTTGGCGTCATCGATCGGATGGATGAGCTCGCCTGACCTCAATCTGCTGCTGGTGTTCGAGGCGCTGTTCCGGCAAGGCAGCGTGACGCGCGCGGCAGCGCAGGTCGGCCTCTCGCAGTCGGCGATGAGCAGCGCGCTCGGGCGGCTGCGCGTGCAGTTCGGCGATCCCCTTTTCGTCAAGACGCGCAGCGGCATGCTGCCGACGCCGCGCGCGCTCGAGCTCGCGCCGGCGCTCACCGACGCGCTGGCGATGGTGCGCGGCGCGATGGGCAAGCGCGAGGCCTTCGATCCCGCCACCTCGAGCCGCAGCCTGCGCGTGTACATGACCGACGTGGGCGAGACCGTGCTGCTGCCGACGCTGATGACCTACCTCGAGGAGCGCAGCCCGGCGATGCGCCTGGAGACGGCGCAGCTGCCGGCGGCGGAGCTGCCGGTGCGGCTGGAGAGCGGGGACGTAGACCTCGCGGTGGGCTACCTGCCGCAGCTGCCCGAGAAGATCCGCCGCGCGCGGCTGTTCGAGGAGCACTACGTCTGCCTGACGCGGCCCGACCACCCGCTCGGCCGCAAGGGCCCGCTCACGCTGAAAGAGTTCCTGTCCGCGCGCCACGTGCTGATCGCCTCGATGGGCTCGGGCCACCAGGTGCTCGAGCGGACTCTGGCCGAGCGCGGCGTGCACGACAACGTCGCATTGCGCCTGCCGCACTTCATCGTGGTGCCGCTGGTCATCGCCAACACCGATCTGATCGTGACCGTGCCGAGCCGCGTCGCCGCGGCGACCGCGCGCCTGATGAAATCCAAGGTGCACCCGCTGCCGATCCCGATCCCGAGCTTCGATGTGTCGGTGTTCTGGCATGAACGGGTGGAGAACGACGGCGCCAACCGCTGGCTGCGCGCCGCGCTGGTGGAGCTGTTCGGCCATGGCAGCTGACAAAAAGGTGGCGGAGAAGCCGCCCGAAAATCGTATTTCAGAGAAGCCGCCTGAAAATCGTATTCCGGTCTATTTGCTCACCGGCTTCCTGGGCAGCGGCAAGACCACGCTGCTGAACGCCGCGCTGCGCGATCCTGCCCTGGCTCATACCGCGGTGGTGGTGAACGAGCTGGGCGACATCGGCCTCGACCAGCTCGCCGTCGCACAGTCGAGCGACAACGTGGTGCTGCTCGACGCCGGCTGCCTGTGCTGCGTGAACAGCGGCGCGCTGCACGAGACGCTGGTCGATCTGCTCGGCCGCCGCGCGCGCGGCGAGGTGCCGCCCTTCGAGCGCGTGATCATCGAGACGAGCGGGGCGGCCGATCCCGCGCCGCTGCTCCATATCCTGCTCGGCCATCCGCTGGTGACGCCGGACTTCCGCCTGGCGGCGCTCGTGTGCACGGTCGATGCGCAGCATTTCCTTTCCTCTCGCACCGTTCACCCGGAGCTCGACAGGCAGGTGGCGATGGCCGACCGCGTGGTGATCACCAAGCGCGATCTCGCCGATGCATCGCTTGTAGAGGAGTTTCTTTCCGATGCAGAAATCGTGGACGCCAAAGCCGCCTTTCTGGGCGAGAGCCGCCCGCAGGGCCGGCTCGGAGCTCTCGGTGGGCTTCAACATGGCCGCCCCGGCAGCCTGAGGGCGTTCGCATTCAGGCCAACCAGGGTGGATTGGGCGAGCTGGGCTGCATGGACGCGCCATGTCTCGGCCAAGTTCGGTACGCGCCTCGTCCGCGTGAAAGGGCTGCTGAAGATGGAGGACACCGGCGAGATCGTGCTGGTGCAGGGCGTGCAGGGCGTGTTCCACCCGCCGCAGCGCTTTCGTGACTGGCCGGACGGGGACCGCAGCAACCGGCTGGTCTGCATCGCGCGCGATATCGAACGCAGTGAACTCGAAGAAACCTTGAAAGAGAGCGAGACCGAGGCATGAGCGCATCCGGGACAACTGATTTCGTACTGCGCTCTGGCACGGTGGTATTCCCCGACCGCGCGCCCGAGCGGCGCGACATCCTGGTGCAGGGCGGGAAGATCGCCGCGCTCCTCGCGCCGGGCGCCGCGGCGCCTGCCGGTATCGCCGAGCAGAGCGCCGCCGGGCTGCATGTCTTCCCGGGCCTGATCGATGCGCACGTGCATTTCGGCTTCGGCGAAAAGATCACCGAGTACAGCACCGAGACCGTATACGCCGCGCAGGGCGGCTTCACCACCATCCTCGGCTACTTCCTGAACAACGAGGCCTACACCGACGTCTACAAGCGCGAGCAGGAATACGCCCGCACGCGGGCGCACGTCGACTACGGCTTCCACTTCACCACCTGCAACGAGCTTCACATCCGCGAGCTCGGCGATTACGTGCAAGGCTACGGCGTCACCTCGTTCAAGTACTTCATGAACTTCAAGGGCGAGGAAGGCCGCTACATGGGACTCGACGGCACCGACGACGGCTACCTGTACGCGCTGCTGCAGGAGTCCGCGAAGGTCGGCAAGCCGACCATGGTGCTGCATACCGAGAACATCGAGATCGTCAACCGCCTGCGCCGTCAGATCCAGGCGGCGGGGCGCGAAACGTTGAAGGACTGGGCGGCGGCGAAGCCCCCGGTCACGGAGTCGGAGCCGTCGATCCGCGCCATGTTCCTCGCCGAGAAGCTCGGCGCGCGCGTGTATTTCCCGCACATCTCCTCGCGCGAGGCGACCGAGGAGATCCGCAAGTGGCGCAAGCGCTACCCGGAGGTGAGGTTCGAGATCTGCCCGCATTACCTGACGCACACGCAGGACCTGGACCTCGGCGGCATGGGCCGCGCCAATCCGCCGTTCCGCACCAAGGACGACCAGGACGCGCTGTGGGAGGCGCTTGCCGACGGCAGCGCCGACGTGGTTGCCTCCGACCACGTGCCGCGCAAGAAGGCGACCAAGGACAAGCCGCTGTGGCTCGCCTCGCAGGGATTCCCCGGCACGGCGACGATCTTGCCGGTGCTGCTCTCCGAGGGCTACCACAAGCGCAAGCTCCCGCTGCAGCGGATCTGCGCGCTGCTCACGTCCGGACCGGCGAGGATTTTCCACCTCGACCCGATGAAGGGCAGCCTCGCGCCCGGCGCCGATGCGGATTTCGCAGTGGTGGATTTGGAAAAAGAAAGAATTGTAAAAGCGGAGGAGCTGGGCTCCTACAGCGACTACAGCCTGTATGACGGCTGGAAGTTCAAGGGCTGGCCGGTGCGCACTATCGTGCGCGGCGTGACGGTGATGCAGGACGGCAAGATGGTCGGACCGGCGGGGCATGGCAAGTATCTCTTCCGCCGCATAGGGCAGCCGCCGATCCTCGGGAAGACGAATTGAGCTATCCCCTGTCCAGGCAGGCGATCCGCGTCGGCCAGGTGGAGCTGCGCAACCGCCTGTTCGTCCCCGCGCACACCACCAACTTCGGCGTGAACCACATGCCGAGCGAGCGGCACGTGGAGTATCACCGCGCGCGCGCCCGTGGGGGAGCAGGATTGATTATTTTTGAGTCGATCCGCGTGTCGCGCGAGAGCCTCGGCCGGCCGCAGGGCGTGGCGGGCTACGAGCGCAACTCGATCCCGGCCTTCGCGAAGTGCGCCGAGGCGATCCATGCCGAAGGCGCCAGGGTCTTCGGCCAGGTGATCCACCTCGGCCGCCAGATCGAGGGCGACTGGGAGCGCACCGCGTCGTTCGGCCCGTCGGCGGTGCGCTGGTCGCCCACCGGCATGCCGCCGCACGTCATGAACCAGGACGACATGGCGGCCGTGATCGAGGCGCACGTCGTCACGGCGAAAAACGTGCTGGAGGCCGGCATGGACGGCTTCGAAGTGCACCTCGGCCATGGCCACCTGTTGCAGCAGTTCCTTTCGCCCAGCTCCAACGTGCGTACCGACGCCTACGGCGGCTCCGAGGAGAACCGGCTGCGTTTCCCGATCGCGGTGCTGAAGGCGGTGCGCGCTGCAGTCGGGGCGCAGGCGACCGTCGGCATCCGCTTCTCCGGCGACGAGTTCGTCCCGGGCGGCCTCGCGCTGGAGGACAGCCTGTCGATGCTGCCGAAGATCTTCTCGGCGGTGCCGCTCGACTTCGTCAACGTGTCGCACTCGGCGTACAACATGAGCTACTCGCTCGCCACGCAGTTCGCCGACATGCACTTCGACGCCGCGCCTTTCCGCCGCATCTCGCGCGAGATCCGCCGTGCCCTGCGCGCTAATGGCCACCAGCAGCCTGTCATGGCGGTGGGCAAGTACCGCAGCGTGGCGGAGGCGGAAGAGGCGATCGCAGGCGGCGTGGCGGACATGGTCGGCTTCGCCCGCGGCCACATCGCCGACCCGGACCTGGTGAACAAGTCCTTCGCCGGCCGCGAAGCCGAGGTGGCCACCTGCATCGGCTGCAACCAGGGCTGCGCGCAGATGCTGGAGAAGAACCTCGCTATCACCTGCATGGTGAACGCCACCGTCGGCCGCGAAGCCGACTGGGTTTTCCCGAAGTCACTCCCCCGAAAAAAGCGGGTAGTGGTCATCGGCGGAGGGCCCGCAGGGCTCGAAGCGGCGGCGACAGCCGCCGTACTGGGGCATTCCGTTACCTTGATTGAAAGAGCGAAGGAGGCGGGCGGCCAGGTGCTCTGGATGCGTCGCCTCCCGATCCGGCACGACTTCCTGGGGCTCATCGCGCAGCAGCTCTCGCGCTGCGCGCGCGAGAAAGTAGATCTTCGCTTCAATATGGAAGCGACTGCGCAGGGCGTAAAGGTGCTCAAACCGGATGCGGTCATTCTCGCGACCGGGTCGACGCCGCAGCGATTCGAGCTGCCGATGGGCGGCCGTGCGCTCACGGTAGAGGAGGCGCTGGCGGCGCCGGAGAAGCTGGGGCGCCGGGTAGCGTTCCACGACCTCACCGGCGAGTTCGCGGCGCTCGGGGCGATCGAGCAGCTGGCGAAGGACGGCCTGGAGGTGACGGTATTCACCGCGGTCGCGGGCTTCGCCTGGCGCACGACGATCTACAGCAGCCTCGCGACGCGCGCCCGTCTGCGGGATCTGAAGGTGCGCATCGCCACGCTGCGGGCGGTGAAGGGGTTCGCGGGCGGCGAGCTGGCGGTGGAAGACACCTCGACCGGCGAGATCGAGCGGCTGCCGGGCTTCGACAGCCTGGTCGTCGCGCAATACAACGCGGCCGACGACCGCCTGCTCATGCCGCTGCGCGCGGCGGGCCTCGAGGTGAAGGCGGTCGGCGACTGCCTCACGCCGCGCACGGCGCTCGAAGCGGTGTATGAGGGGCACGCGGCGGCCAGGGCGCTGTGAAGATCCTGGTCACTGGCGCGAGCGGCTTCGTCGGGGTGAACCTGGTGCACGCCCTTCGCGCCCGCAAGCATGAGGTGGTGGAGTTCTCCCTCGAGAAGGGCGGCGACGTCGCCGACACGCCGCTTCTCGAGAAGGTAATGCGGGAAAACCGGGTAGATGCCATTTGGCACGGCGCCGCCATCACCGCAGGGCCGGAGCGCGAGAAGCGCGAGGCCGCTCGAATTCTGGATGTGAACACCCTCGCCACGGTCCGCGCCCTGGAGGCCGCGGCGCGGGCGGGCGTAAGGCGCTTCATCTACCCGAGCTCGTCCGCGGTGTACGGCGAGACGGCGTTCGCGGGCGAGGGACCGGTGGACGAGGACGAGCCGCTGCGGCCGCTCAACCTTTATGGCATCAGCAAGGTGGCGGCGGAGCGGGCGGTGCTGCACCTCGGGCCGGCGCTCGGCGTCGAGGTGTGCGCGGGACGCATCAATGCGGTGTTCGGGCCGCACGAGCGCGACACCGGCCTGCGCGACACGCTCAGCCCGCACCTGCAGATGGCGGCGATGGCGCGCGAGGGGCGCGAGGCGGTCCTGGCGAAAGGCGCGGACCGCGACTGGATCTACGCGCCGGACGTGGCGCAGGCTTTTGTGAAGATGCTCGAAGCGCCGTCGGTGCCGGCGAGGGCGATGAACATCACGCAGGGAAAGCTGTGGCCGCTGGCGATCATGGCCGAGGCGCTGGGCGATCGCTTCCAGACGTTCAAGTGGCGGTTCGGCGAGACGAACCTTGGCTACGGCGGGCCCATCGACAGGCCGCGTCGAATGCTTTCAGGAAAGAAAATCCAGGAAGTGCTGGGCTGGTCTCCGGCGTTTTCGCCGGAGACCGCCTGTTCGGACTTCGTCGGACGACTCTAGTTCGGGACTTTCTTGCGGTACTCGGCGACGACCTTCTTGCCGTCATCGCCGGCCTTGGCCAGCCAGTCGTTCAGCATGGTATCGCCGATCTTCTTCAGCTCGGCCTTGAACTGCGGCGTGATCGGTTCGATCTTCAGGCCGTTCTTGCCGAGCATGCCGCGCTGCTCGTCGTTCTGCTGCTCGCTCCACTCCCAGCCGCGCTTCTCGGCCACCGCGGCGGCGTCGGTGAACGCCTTTTGCACGTCGGCCGGCAGCTTGCTGAAGGCGCCCACGTTCACCAGCACCACGTTCTTCGGCACCCAGGCGCCGGTGTCGTAGAAGAACTTGGTGTATTCCCAGGCACGGGTGGTGACCCCGGTCGGCGTGGAAGTGAACATCAGGTCGATGATGCCGGTCGAAAAGGCCTGCGGGATCTCGGTCGCCTGCACGGTGGTTGGAATCACGCCCATCAGGGTGCCGAGGCGCGCGGTCTGCGCGTTGTAGGTGCGCATCTTCTTGCCCTTGATGTCGGCCAGGCTCTTCACCGGCTCCTTGGTGAAGAACGCCTGCGACGGCCAGGGCACCGAGAACATCACGCGCAGGCCCTGCTTCTCGAACAGCGACGTGATCGGCCCGCGCGACACTTCCCACAGCGCGCGCGCCTCGGGGTAGCCGCTGGCGAAGAACGGGATGGCGTCGATCTCGTACAGCGGGTTCTCCGGCCCGAGGTTGGACATGAAGAACTCGCCCGCCGGCACCAGGCCGGTCTGGATCGAGCGCTTGATCTCCGGGTTCTTGATCAGCGACGACGCGCTGTGCACCACGATGTCGATCTTGCCGCCGGAGTTCTTCTTCACTTCGTCGGCGAACTGGAGCACGTTCTTGGTTTGGAACTCGGTGTTGGCGTAGGCCGTGGCCATGTCCCACTTGGTCTGCGCGCCGGCGGCGAGGGGCAGCGCGAGCGCTGCGGCTAGTAGTACGGTTCTTTGCATTGCGTATCTCCCTGTATGCGAATCAGGCGGGCTTGCGGGCGATGATCGCCGCCCACGGAAAGCGCCAGAACGGGTTGGACGGATCGGTCGCGCCCTCGCGCTCGGCGAAGGGCTCGATCCTCACGTCCTCGAAGCCGGCCTTGCGGTAGGCGGCGGCGAGGTCCATGCGGATGAGGGGCTCGAGGTACGGCTCGTTGTTGCGCTGGCCGTGGCCGTACATGACGAACTGCCAGAACGGGTCCTCGGTGCGGAAGTCGAGGTGGATCGACACGCCGCCGGGCGCGAGCAGGCGCCGCGTTTCCGCCAGCGTAGCGTCGACGGATTCCTCCGGCAACTCGTGCAGCAGCATGGTGGAGGTGACGAGGTCGAACTTCGCCGCGTCGAGTCCGGTGTGGCGCGCGTCGGCTTGGCGAAAGCTTACGTTGGGCAGGTTCCTTGCATCCGCGGCGGCGAGCTTGAGGCAGGGTGCCGAGACATCAACGCCGGTCACCTCGGCGCGCGGAAACGCGTGCGCCAGCGGGAGCGTGCTCTTGCCGAAGCCGCAGCCCATGTCGATCACCTTCTCGAATTCCCCCTCGCGCCGCACCAGGTCGATGAAGCGCTCGTGCAGCTCGTTCTTCTTCGTTTTCGGGTGGATCGAGAGGGCGCTGGCCTCGTAGACCAGGCCGGCATTGGCGTCGCCGTGCAGGTTGCCCGGGTGCTGGTGGATGTCATGCGCGGCGTAGTAGTCGGGCACGCGCAGCTTCGGGTCGAGCTCGAGCGGGCCGCCGGCCTTCAGGCGCTCGGCGGCGGTCTGCGGCTCGCGCGCGATCTGCGCCACCAGGCCCCAGCGCGACGAGGAGTACTTCGATTTCTGCACGTGGCGCTCGAGCCAGCAGAAATACGCATAGAGCGTGCTGTTCGAGAACAGCAGCGCGACGTCCTCGGGCGTCTGCACGCGCCGGCCCTCGCGCTCGGCCAGTTGCCTGCGCACCTCGTATTCCTCGCGCAGGCGCGGGAAGAGCTGCACCGCCCACCACGTGCGCACTTCCATCACCAGCTCGTGGAAGGCGTTCGCTTCGCGGCTGCGGAACAGCGTGAGCGCGGCCATCTCAGCTCTTCGAGGCGAGGCGGCCGCTCAGCCCCTCGAGCACGTGCTGCACCAGCGCGCTGCGCTCGGCGGCGATCCTCGCTTCGAGCGCGCCTTCGGGAACCGCGCTGTGCAGCGCGGCGAGATCGATGCCGTGCTGCTGCAGGGCGTTCTCCAGGAGGGCCAGGCGATCGCGCATGACGTGCACTTCGGCGGTCAGCGCGAAAACCATGCCGACGAGGCGGTCGATCGCGGGGTCGGCGAAGAAGGTCTGCTCCGCTTGCGGGCCGACGACGGGATCGGTGCTCTTCATGTCCGATCAGTCTTGGTCAGCGGACAGGTCTTTGTCAACAAAACCAAGCGCTTTGTCGATGCTGCGATCCGATCGACGATCACCACGCACATCGATCCGGTGAATAGGGGCAATCCATGAGCGCGATGACCTCGATCGCGCCCTACGACTTCTCCACATAGTCGCGACGGTACATGCGCAGCAGCGCGAGCAGCATCGCCACCGCCAGCGGCCCGAGCAGCAGGCCGACCATGCCGAAGGCGGCGATGCCGCCGATGAGGGCGAAGAACACCACCGCGCCGTGCATCTCGACGTCGCCCTTGATCAGGAAGGGCTTGGCCACGTTGTCCACCAGCCCGACCACCACGATGCCCCAGGCCGCGAGGAAGCCGGCCATGTAG
>Ga0137436_1000284_pt1 | contig 15882 bp, 21 predicted proteins | sample EasRivERMGT119_2_FD_102328 | JGI IMG/M metagenome (GOLD analysis project Ga0137436, IMG submission 102328) | Soil microbial communities from meander-bound floodplain in the East River, Colorado, USA - East River MetaG ERMGT119_2 | ecosystem: Environmental > Terrestrial > Soil > Floodplain ...
TCGCAGCCGATCGAGCGCATCGCGGCGCGCTTCATCCACGAGCTGCCGCGCACGGTGCGCTTCATCCTGCGCCCGACCGGCGCGCTCAACCGCTCGGGCTCCAACCTGGCGAGCTACCTGCTGTTCGAGGAGGCGTTCTGCCGCGCGCTGATCGACCTGGGATACCAGGACACGGTGAGCCGCGCCGCCGAGGTGAAAGAGCTTTTCGAAATCGCAGCCTGACCCCATCGAGATACGCGCCATGGCCGATTCGACCCCGCCGCAGGACCCTTTCGAGCTGTTTCGCCGCCTGTGGGGGCCGCTCGGCGTGCCGCTGCCCGGCATGGCGATGCCGACGCTCGACCCGAACGAGATCGAGAAGCGCATCGCCGAGCTGCGCTCGGTCGAGGCCTGGCTCGGCATGAACCTCAACATGGTGAAGTTCTCGATCCAGGGGCTGGAAGTGCAGAAGGCGGCGCTGGTGGCGATGCGCGGCGGCGAGCCCAAGAAGGATTAGACCCCGACGGATTGGACCTGACGGAATGACCCTCAAGGACTAGCGTGTTCAGGTTCGCACACTCTGGCGGCGCAAACTGGCGCGAGTGCGTCGAGCGCTGCGCCGACCGGCTCGGCCGCGGCGGCGACGGCCTGGGCTTCGTCTACTTCAGCGACGCCCTGGTCGGCGAGGCGCGCGAGATCGTCGACGTGCTGCGCAGCCGCAGCGGCGTGCGCGACTGGGTCGGCACGGTGGGCACCGGCATCGTCGCCACCGGCACCGAGTACCAGGACCAGCCGGCGATCGCGGTGATGATCGCCGACCTGGACGCCTCGAGCTTTGGAGTGTTCTCGGGGAAGACTCCGTTGAAGAAGCAGGCTTCGCACTTTGCCGTGGTGCACGCCGATCCGCAGGCGCCCGACGTGCCCGGCCTGGTGGCCGACATGGCGGCCAAGCTGGCGAGCGGCTACGTGGTGGGCGGCATCTCGAGCTCGCGCGGCGCCACGGTGCAGATCGCCAACGAGGTGGTTTCCGGCGGGCTGTCGGGGGTCGCGCTCGCCGACAGCGTCGACGTGGCGACGCGCCTGACGCAGGGCTGCTCGCCTTTCGGCCCGCGCCGCCGCGTCACCGCCTGCGAGGAGAACGTCATCGCCGAGCTCGACGGCCAGCCCGCCCTCGAGGTGCTGCTCGCCGCCGCCGACGAGAAGCTGGTGCGCTCGGGGAGGATCCTGGTCGGCCTGCCGGTTGCCGGCTCCGATACCGGCGACTACGTGGTGCGCAACCTGGTGGGCATCGACCCGCGCGCGAAGCTGTTCGCCATCGGCGCGGAGGTGCAGCCCGGCGACGAGCTGGTGTTCTGCCGGCGCGACGCCGATGCGGCGCGGCAGGACCTCGCGCGCATGCTGGCGGCGCTCAAGGAGTCGGCGCCGCGGCCGCGCGGCGCGCTGTATTTCTCCTGCGTGGCGCGCGGCGAGCACATGTTCGGCAGCCGCGGTGCGGAACTGCGCCTGCTCAAGGACGTTCTGGGCGAGGTTCCACTGGTAGGATTCTTCTGCAACGGCGAGATCTGTCACGACCGGCTGTACGGGTACACCGGCGTGTTGACGCTTTTCCATTAGGGAGCATTTCATGCCAAGGGCAGTTCGATATCACAAGCAGGGCGGGCCGGAAGTTTTGCAGCTGGACGAAGTCACGGTCGGCGATCCCGGCCAGGGCCAGGTGCGCATCCGCCACACCGCCATCGGCGTCAATTTCGTCGACACCTACCAGCGCTCGGGCCTGTACCCGATGCAGCTTCCCGCCGTGGCCGGGAACGAGGCGGCCGGCGTGGTCGATGCCGTGGGTCCGGGCGTCAAGGACCTGAAGAAGGGCGATCGCGTCGCCTACACCGGGTTGCCCGGGTCCTATTGCGACATGCGCATCGTGCCCGCGGACCGCATGGTGAAGATCCCCAAGGGCATCAGCGACGAGCAGGCGGCGTCGATGATGCTGAAGGGCATGACGGTGCACTACCTCATCCACTCCACCTACAAGGTGAAGAAGGGCGACACGGTGCTGTGGCATGCCGCCGCCGGTGGCGTCGGCCAGATCGCCAGCCAGTGGCTGAAGAAGCTCGGCGTCACGGTCATCGGCACCGTCGGCTCCGACGAAAAAGCCAAGCTGGCGAAGGCGCACGGCTGCAAGCACGTCATCAACTACAGCACCGAGAACTTCGTCGAGAAGGTGAAGGAGATCACCAAGGGCAAGAAGCTGCCGGTGATCTACGACGCGGTGGGCAAGACGACCTGGGAAGGCTCGCTCGACTGCCTGCAGCCGCGCGGCCTGATGGTGTCCTTCGGCAACGCCTCGGGGCCGGTGGCGCCGGTCAACCTCGGCATCCTCTCGACCAAGGGCTCGCTCTACGTCACGCGGCCGACCCTCGCCACCTACATCGCGAGCCGCGCCGACCTGGTCAAGCGCTCGAACGACCTGTTCAACGTGGTCAAGTCGAAGAAGGTGAAGATCGAGACCACGGCGCGCTACAAGCTGGCGGACGCCGCGCAGGCGCACCGCGATCTCGAAGGCAGGAAGACGACGGGATCGGTGGTGCTGATCCCGTGAACCAGGGAAATCAGATCTCTGGAGTTGCCGGTCTGCGTCAGCAAACCGGCAACTCTTGGGATTTTTCCTACTTGATGCTCAGAATCTTCATCGCCTTGGCGAGCGTGTCGACCGACTCCTGATGCTTGCCGGCCTTGTGCAGCGCCTCGCCGTCGGCGCGGGCCTTCTTGACCTCGGACGCCTGCGCGGCCGAGAGCTTGGGATTCTTCGCCATCGCCTCGTCGATCTTCTTCATGTCGGCGGGGCAGTGAAAGGCGAACGCGGCTGAGGTGCTGAACGCCAGGATGGCGGCAAGGGTGGTGCGCTTCATGCGGTTCCTCCGATGACGGATCTCGATGTTGCCGGCCTGCGGCGGCGCCTGGGGCGCCCCCTGCCAGCTACGGCAGTATACGGCGATGACGATACCGGGCGCGAGGAGAGCGCCACGGTGGCGGCGGTTCTGGTGCCGATCATCGTCCATCCGGGCGGCCTGACCGTGCTTTTTACGCAGCGCACCGCGCACCTGAAGGCCCATTCCGGCCAGGTCAGCTTCCCCGGCGGCCGCGCCGAGCCCGGCGACGCCTCGCCCGAGGAAACGGCGCTGCGCGAGACGGAGGAGGAAGTCGGCCTCGCGCGCGGGCGCGTCGAGGTGCTGGCCCGCCTGCCCGAGTACTTCACGCGCACCGGCTTTCGCGTCACCCCGGTGATCGGGCTGGTGCAGCCGCCGCTCGAGCTGGCGCCCGATCCGGGCGAGGTCGAGTCGGTGTTCGAGGTGCCGCTCGCTTTCCTGCTCGACACCCGCAACCACCAGCGCCACACGCGCGAGTTCAAGGGCGTGACGGTTGGTTACTACGCCATGCCCTACAGGACAAATGAGGGTGACCGTCTCATCTGGGGCGCCACCGCCGGGATGGTGGTCAATCTCTGTCGAGCCCTGGCCGACTAGAATCGGCCTCATGGGAGTCCTCGCCATCATTGCCTCGCTGCTGATCGAGCAGTGGCGGCCGCTGAGCGACCGCAAGAACCTGCAGGCGGCGATCGCAGCGTGGGCGAGCTGGCTGGAGCAGACCTTCAACGGCGGCGAGGAGCGCCATGGCATGGTCGCGTGGCTGGTCGCGGTGGCGCCGCCCTTCGCCGCCGCGATCCTGCTGAACGCGCTGCTCTACGCCGCGCATCCGGTGCTCGCATTCGCCTTCCACATCGCGGTGCTCTACCTGACGCTCGGCTTCCGGCAGTCGAGCCACCATTTCACCGACCTGCAGCTGGCGATCAAGGCGGGCGACATCGAGCGCGCCCGCGCGCTGCTCGACGAGTGGCGCGGCGCCTCGGGCGTGGTGCGCACGCGCGAGGAAGTGGTGCGCCTCGCGATCGAAGAGGCGCTGCTCGCCGCGCACCGCCAGGTGTTCGGCGTGCTGCTCTGGTACATGCTGCTGCCCGGGCCGAGCGGCGCCATCCTCTACCGCCTGGCGGCGCTGCTCGCCGGGCGCTGGCGCCATCTCGGCGCCTTCGGCCGCTTCGCGCGGCGCGCCTTCCATGTCCTCGAATGGCCGGCGGTGCGCCTCACCGCCGCCTCGTTCGCGCTGGTCGGCAACTTCGAGGACGCGGTCTACTGCTGGCGCACGCAGGCGCGCGGCTGGGCCGATCCCGACGCCGGCCTGGTGCTCGCCGCCGGCGCGGGCGCTATGGGCGTGCGCCTGGGCATGCCGGTGCAGGAGCTCGAGGGCGCGGTGCCGCGCGTCGAGCTCGGCCTCGGCGACCCCGCCGACGGCCCGTTCCTCGACAGCACCGTCGGCCTGGTCTGGCGCGCCCTCGTCGTGTGGGTGCTGTTCCTGCTCCTGATCACCGTCGTGCGGCTGCTTTGAGAAATCCATACCAGCCGCCTGCCGCGCCGCTGGGAGAGGAACCAACGGTCGTCACCGTCCGGCGGCTGATCCGCATCTACCAGGGCATGGTGGTTACGTCGCTGCTCGTGGGCTGGGTTTCGTTCTTTGGGCTTCTCGGGTTCCTCGCGACGCCTGAAATGGCCGCCATCCGCCAGCTCGGCGGCAGCGCAGCGTTGCTTTCACAGGAGGCCGCCTACTACATCTATCTGGGTTTGCAGCCGGTGTGGGCCTTGGTGACGATTGGCCTGTGCTTCTTCACTTGGTGGGGCCGTGCCCTGTTCGTCGGCGCATATGTTGTAAATGGGCTGCTGATTCTGGTGAGCGGCGTCCAGGTTTACCTGCCATGGGACTACTTCCTGACCACATGCACCATGCTGCTCGACGGAGCCATCATGGCGCTGTCGTTCCTGCCGCCTATCTCCGGCTATTTCGCTCGTGAACGAACCAGCGCCTGACCGCTCCAGACTCCTGATCGTGCTCGCGGTTGTTGTGGCCATCGCGCTTGTGGCGTCGGGAATCGCGCCCTACGACCGCGCGACCTGGTGGCTGGAGGTGGCGCCGGTCCTCATCGCGGCGGCGGTCATCGCGGCGACCTGGCAACGCTTTCCGCTCACCACGCTGCTTTGCGTCCTGATCGCCGTGCATTGCCTGGTGCTGATCTACGGCGGCGCCTACACCTACGCGCGCGTGCCCGCCGGCTTCTGGCTGCAGGACCTGCTTGGCCTGTCGCGCAACCCGTACGACAAGCTCGGACACTTCATGCAGGGCTTCGTCCCCGCAATGGTCGCGCGCGAGATCCTGCTGCGCGGCGGCTACGTCCGCGGCAGGGGCATGGCCGCCTTCGTCTGCATCTGCGTCGCGCTCGCGGTGAGCGCGGTCTACGAGCTGGTCGAGTGGTGGGCCGCGCTCATCCTGGGGCAGGGCGCGGAGGAGTTCCTCGGCACGCAGGGCGACCAATGGGACACGCAGTCGGACATGTTCATGGCGCTGCTTGGCGCGTGCGCCGCCCTCGCCGCGCTCTCGCGCCTGCATGACCGGCAGATCGCCGCGCTCAGCTCCCCCGGTACGCCCCGCAGCGCCAGCACTGGGTGAACTGGCCCTCGCAGGTCTCGCCGCAGGCGCATTTCCAGGCTGGAAGATCCGCCGGCGAAGCGATCGCACGCAGGATCGTTTCCGCGGCCGGATAGTCCTTCTCGAGCAGCACCCAGACCTCGGCCTGGCATTCGGCGGGCGGCAGGTCGCCCATGGCGGAGGAGAGGAACTCGTTCTTGACGACGGCGCGGATGCCCTCGTTCTCGAGCAGGTTGCGCGCGTGGTGGACCGCGGCGAGGTTATGCGAGCTGTAGATTCGTTTCAGAGTTCGTCTGCATCACAAGTCTAGTATTGCGTCGCACTTGGCGGCGCAGATGAAGTCGTTCTCGGACAGGCCGCCGATGGCGTGCGTCGAGTACTCGACGCGGCACTTGTTGTAGCCGACCAGCAGGTCGGGGTGGTGGTCCTCGCGGTGCGAGATCCAGGCGAGGGCGTTGACGAAGGCCATGGTCTGGTAATAGTTGGTGAACGGATAGACCTTCACCAGCTTGCCGTCCTCCACGATCCAGCCCTTCAGGCTCTTCAGCATCTCCTTCGTCTGCTGCGCGTTGTAGGGCGGCACGCCGCCCTCGCAGGGCTTGCACTTCCTCTTTGCCAGATCTGTCATGCGGTCCTCAGTCTTGCGATGCGGGTCGCAGCCGGCGGGTGGGAGTCGTAGAACGCCGAGTGCAGCGGGTCGGGCGTCAGGGTCGCGGCGTTGTCCTTGTAGAGCTTGACCAGCGCCGCCACCAGGTCGGACGCCTGAGCGTGCTGCGTGGCGTAGGCGTCCGCCTCGAACTCGTGCCTGCGCGAGAACAGGCTCGACAGCGGCGACAGGAAGAAGCCGAAGGTCGACGCGACCAGCATGAAGAGGAGCAGCGCGACGGGCAGCGTCTGCATCTGCACGCCGAGCCCTGCGTAGAACCAGGGCTGCTCGACCAGCAGGCCGAGGATGAACAGCCCTGCCAGGCTGGACGCGAAGCTGACCGCCAGGCGTTTCTTGATGTGATTGAGCTTGTAGTGGCCGAGCTCGTGCGCCAGCACGGCCTCGACCTCGGTCGGCTCCAGGCGCTCCACCAGGGTGTCGAACAGCACGATGCGCTTGGAGGCGCCGAACCCGGCGAAGAAAGCGTTGCCGTGCGCCGAGCGCTTCGAGCCGTCCATGACGTACAAGCCGCGGGAGCGGAAGCCGCAACGCGCGAGGAGCTGCTCGACGCGCTCGACCAGCCGCGGGTCCTGCAGCGGCGAGAACTTGTTGAACCAGGGCATGATGAAGGTGGGGATGACGAGCTGCATGAACAGAGCGAACCCCACCAGCACGACCCAGACCCACAGCCACCAGTAGGCGCCGGCCGCGCCCATCAGCCAGAGCACCAGCAGCAGAAGCGGTATGCCGAGGACCGCGGCCAGCGCGATGCCCTTCAGCAGGTCGACGACGAACAGCTTGAGCGTCATGCGGTTGAAGCCGAAGCGCTGCTCCACGCTGAAGATGCGGTACAGGGTCAGCGGCAGGCCGATCGCCGACTGCAGCACGAAAACCGAGATGATCAGCGCCGCGCCGTGCCACAGCGGCTGTCCGGGCAGCAGGCGGTCCCACTGCCCGGCGAGCCATTGCACCAGCCCGCCCAGAGTCAGGATCAGCAGCACGGCGGCATCGAGCAGCGCGTCGAACATTCCCAGCTTGACCTTCGCCACGGTGTAGTCGGCGGCTTTCTGGTGGGCGGCGAGAGGGATCGTGCCGGCAAAGGTCGCCGGCACCGCGTCGCGATGCGCGCGCACGTGGCGCATCTGGCGCAGCGCGAGCCACAGGCGCGCGGCCGTGGCGGCGAGGAGCGCGGCAAGGAATATCCAGGAAAACGCCACGGCGAAGGCATTGCTCACGCGTGAGAGAATAAAGCATGCCCGGCGATGCCAACAACCTCATCTGGATCGATATGGAGATGACGGGGCTGGTTCCCGACACCGACCGCATCATCGAGATCGCCATGCTGGTGACCGATGCCGAGCTGCGCGTGCTCGCCGAGGGCCCGGTGCTGGTGATCCACCAGCCCGACGAGGTGCTCGACGCGATGGACTCCTGGAACAAGGGCACCCACAAGAAGAGCGGCCTGATCGACAAGGTGCGCGCTTCGCGCCTGACCGAGGCGGAAGCCGAGAAGGTCGCGGTCGGGTTCCTGCGCGAGCACATCGCCGCCAACGTCTCGCCGATGTGCGGCAACTCGATCTGCCAGGACCGCCGCTTCCTGGCGCGCTGGATGCCGAAGCTCGAGTCGCATTTCCACTACCGCAACCTCGACGTCTCGACGCTGAAGGAGCTGGTGCGGCGCTGGAAGCCGGAGGTGCTGAAGGGCTTCTCGAAGGAAGGCAAGCACGAGGCGCTCGCCGACATCCTCGAGTCGATCGAGGAGCTGAAGTTCTACCGCAAGACGGTGATGTCGATCTGACGCTAGGCCGTGTCGAGCGTGCCGCGGTAGGCGGCGATCAGCCCGGCGATCGGCAGGCGGATGTGGACGCGGAACAGGAACTTTCCGTCGCGCTCCTTCTCGCTCGCGATGACCTGCGGCACCAGCCGCGCCGGCAGCGGCACGCCGAGCAGCCAGGCGCGGCGGCAGCGGATGACGAGCGCCAGCCCTCTTTTCACGCACTCCAGCTCGCACTTGAGCGGGCCGAAGGATTCGTAGAGGCGGCCGTCCTCGAACGACAGCACCGAGGTCATCGGGTGCCCGTCGAAGCGCCGCCACCAGCGCTCGCCCGGACCGCTGCCGCGGAACTCGACGCGGCAGGGCGCCGCAGTCAGCGCGGGCGGAAAGCCGAACAGCCAGCCGGCCAGGCGGGAAAGGAGGCTGCGGCCGCGCCGCACCGTGGCGCGGCCGACGAGCAGTCGCCATTCGCTGTCGGCGTGCACCAGGCGGATCGCCCAGGGCAGCGAGCGGAAGGGGCTGCCCATGGAGCGGGCGTACATGCAGCGGCTGCCGGCGGAGGTCATGCTCACCTCGGGCCGAGCTCGCACGCGCCGTCGCAGCGCATGCCGAGCCAGCGGCTGATCGCGTAGCGGTTGGCCGCGAACCAGAGGTAGGCGCGATCGGCGAGCCTGCGCAGCCAGGGCAGGCGCGTCGGGGCGAGCACCCAGCCCAGGCCGACCGCGGCATAGGCGGCGCGGATCGCGTCCATGCCGAGCAGCAGCCTGCCATCGGCGGCCACCGCGTGCATGCGGCCCATCATGCCCTCCAGCGTGGCGCCGTAGCGCGACGCGTCGAAGCCCGGCGCCGCAATGTCACGGTAGGCGAGGCGGCCGGCGCGATCGAGGCTGTGCAGCCGCCGCATCTCGAACACGCAGATCGGGCAGGCGCCGTCGTACAGCAGGGTCAGCGGGTCGTGCGCGGGGTCGCGCGGCGGCCTGCCGGTGAGCTCGGCGAAATCGCCGGTCTCCTTCAGCGCGGTGAAGGTCCTGCGTCCGGAGAGCAGGTAGCGGCGGCGCGCCGCCGCCGGGTCCTCGAGCGCGCGCTCGACCGCCTCGCACAGGTCGGCGATGCACAGCGGCGCCAGCCGCGCCAGCCCGACCGGCAGCTCGGCGACCGCGGGCGGCGCCTCGCCGAGGATCAGCGGGTGCGCGAGCACCACCCAGTCGAGCGGCAGCGATTCGAGCTTCCTCTCGGCGTAGCGCCGCGTCGCGAGCCAGTGCGAGCGGCACGCCGCGGCGTCGCCCGGCACGGTGAGGTGCACGATGCGCCGCACGCCCTTGCGCTCGCAGGCGTGGTACAGCGCCACCGGGCCGAGCGCGTGCACGGTCTCGAAGCTCCCGCCGGCGCTCTCGCGGTGCAGGCCGGCGCAGTTCACCAGGGCGTCGAAGCCGTGCAGCTTGCGGCCCCAGGCCTCGGCATCCAGGTCGCGATGCAGGTCGCCGACGATCCAGCCGTACTCGGGGTGCTCATTGAAGGCGGCGGCGCGGTGGCGGCTGATGCCGACCACCTCGTGGCCGCGTGCGTGCAGGTGCGCCGCGACGTGGCGTCCGACGAACCCGGTAGCGCCTGCGATCAGGACTCTCATGTGGTCCTCATGCGGTTTTCTTGAGTAGCGAGTGCACTTTCGCGCCCATCTTCATCAGCTGGAACCACGATCCGGGCTGCAGCTTCTTCATCTCCCCGTACCAGCCGTTCAGCGTCTCCATGAAGGCGAGCACCTGCTCGATCTTCTTCAGCACCGCGGGCGGCGTCGAGGTGTCGGCCTGCAGCACGCAGTCGCGCAGCACGCTGACCGTGGGATCGATCTCGCGCCGCTTGCGTCCCTCCGCGATGGCGCGGGCGATCTCGTACATGTCCTGCTGCGCGACGTAGTAGTCGCGGCGGTCGCCCAGGGTGTGCGTGACGCTCGCCAGGCCCCAGCTCTGCAGCTCCTTCAGGCTGGTGCTGACGTTGGAGCGCGCCACTCCCAGCGTGTCGGCGATCTCCTCGGCATGCATCGGGCGCTCGGCGAGGAACAGCAGGCCGTGGATCTGGGACACGGTGCGATTCACGCCCCAGCGCGTGCCCATTTCTCCCCAGTGGAGGATGAATTTCTGCGAGGTCGGGTCGAGGGTCATGGTGTTCTTTGTTCTAGTAATTTCTGTCACAACAGAATATACAGGCAAGACAAGAGCGCGTCAATCGAGACAACTATTTGATTTAAAGCTACTTCTTCTTGGAGCGGGGCTTGGCGGCCTTGCCGGCCGATCCAGCGACTTCGACGATGACCTCGATTTCCACGGGGATCTGCATCGGCAGCGAGCCCATGCCGACCGCCGAGCGCGCGTGCCGGCCCTTGTCGCCGAACACCTGGACGAACAGGTCGGAGCAGCCGTTGATCACCTTGGGATGGTCGGCGAACTCGGGCACCGCGTTCACCATGCCGAGCACCTTCACCACGCGCTTCACCTTGTCGAGGCTGCCGAGCTCGTGGCGCATGACCGCGAGCAGCTCGAGCGCGGTGTCGCGCGCCTGCTGGTAGCCCTGCTCGACGGTGAACTCGCGGCCGAGCTTGCCCTGCGGACGCTTGCCGTCGGGCCCCGGCGGGCCGCCCTTGCCGGCGAGGTACAGCAGGTTGCCGGTCCTGACTGCGTTGACGTAGTTCGCGACCGGCGCCGACACCGGCCCGAGACTGATCTTCAGCTCCCTGAGGCGTTTCTCGGCGCTCATCGCGCTACTGCAGATTGTCGGAGCTGTGCGGGTAGGGCGAAGAGCGCATCCTGGACTCCGGGGTGCGCACGTCCTCGCCGAGCGACGGCAGATTCCTCGGCGCGTCCTTCTCGCCCGCCGAGCGGCCGAAGCTCATGCGCGGCGCATCGACATCGTCGAGCCGCAGGATGAGGGGACGGGGCGCCTCCGCGGGACGCTCGGCCGGCTGCGCGGAAGAAGGCGCCGCAGGGGCGGGGGTAGCGGCAGGAGCGGGCGCTTGCGGGGCCGGCGACTGCGCCGCGAGCGGACCTGCCGCGGCAAGGATCGAGACGGCAAGCAGCATCGGGAAGGGTCTATTCATGGCTCGGCACCACCTTTCCCGGATTCATCAGGTTATGCGGATCGAACACCTTCTTGATGTCCTGCATCAGCTCGACCACGTCCTCGCCGAGCTCCAGCGTCATCGAGCCGATCTTGCCCAGGCCGATGCCGTGCTCGCCGGTACAGGTGCCCTCCATGCGCAGCGCGCGCTCGACCAGCCGCTTGTTGAAGGCCTTCGCGATCTCGGTCTCCTCCGGCTTGGCCGGATCGACCAGCAGCATCAGGTGGAAATTGCCGTCGCCGATGTGGCCGAGCAGCGGCACCGGCGCGAAGTAGCTCTTCACGTCGGCCATCGTCTCGCTCACGCACTCGGCGAGCCGCGAGATCGGCACGCAGACGTCGGTCGACACCGCGCGCGAGCCGGGGCGCAGCTGCAGGCAGGCGAAGTAAGCGTCGTGGCGCGCCTGCCAGAGCTGCGTGCGCTCCTCCGGCTTGGTCGCCCAGACGAAGTCCTTGCCGCCGTGCTCCTTGGCGATCGCCTGCACCGCTTCGGCCTGCTCGACCACGGAATTCTTCGAGCCGTGAAATTCGAAGAACACGGTGGGGGCGACCCGGTAGCTCGTCTTCTTGTACTTGTTGATGGCGCCGACCGTCTTCTCGCAGACGATGTCGCAGCGCGCGATCGGGATGCCCGACTGGATGGTCTGGATCACGGTGTTGGTGCAGCCGTCGACCGAGTCGAAGGCGCACACCGCGGCCGACATCGCCTCCTGCACCGGGTACAGGCGCACCGTCACCTCGGTGATGATGCCGAGCGTGCCTTCCGAGCCGACGAACAGGCGCGTCAGGTCGTAGCCGGCGGCCGATTTCTTCGCGCGGCGCGAGGTCTGGATGACGCGGCCGTCGGCCAGCACCACCTTCAGCGACAGCACGTTCTCGCGCATGGTGCCGTAGCGCACGGCGTTGGTGCCCGAGGCGCGGGTCGCCGCCATGCCGCCGAGCGTGGCGTCGGCGCCGGGGTCGACCGGGAAGAACAGGCCGGTGTGCTTGATGTGCTCGTTGAGCTGCTTGCGCGTGACGCCCGCCTGCACCACCGCGTCGAGGTCCGACTCGTGCACCGCGAGCACCTGGTTCATCTGCGACAGGTCGATGCAGACGCCGCCCTTGACCGCGAGGATGTGGCCCTCCAGCGAGGTGCCGACGCCGTAGGGGATCATCGGCACGCGGTGGCGGCGGCAGATGTTCACGATGTCGCGCACTTCCTCGGTGGTCTTGGCAAACACGACCACGTCGGGAAGCGCGTACGGGAAGTAGGACTCGTCCTTGCCGTGGTGCTCGCGCACCGCCGCGGAGGTCGACACCCGCTCGCCGAGCACGGTCTTCAGCTCGGCGACGACAGTCTGGTCGAACTCGCGGGCCTTGTTCATGGCAGTGCTATTTTAGTTTGATCTCGCCGTCGAAGGGCACCTTGGCGCCCATGATGTCGAGGGTGACCTTTATCGGGACCGTCTCGTCGCCCTTCAGGACGCCCGATTGCACCGCTTTTTGAATAGCTTGCTCGATCTCGCGCTGCGAGTTGACCCCCACCATCTTGAGGAACTTGCGGATGCTGAGGTTGAAGGTTTCCTGGTCCATTACTTGCCTCCGAGAGGATTCTTTGTCGCCATCGCCGAGCCACCAAGCAACTTGCTTGCAAGTTGCTTCCCCAATTCCACGCCGGGCTGGTCGAAGCTGTTGAGGTTCCAGATGATGCCCTGTACGAACACCTTGTGCTCGTACAGCGCGAGCAGGCGGCCCAGGTTCGCGGCGTCCATTCGCTCCAGGAACAGGATGCTGGAGGGCCGGCTGCCCGGGTATTGCCCGTCGTCCGAGCCGAAAGCGAGCGCATCCGCCTGCGCGCGCAGGTTGGCGCTCAGGATCCGATCCGAGGAAATATCGATGAAATCGCACGGCACGACCTGGGTGCCCTGGTGCAGCAGCTGGTGGAACGAGTGCTGGCTCGGCGTGCCCTCGGCACCCCACAGCACCGGGCAGGTGGCATAGGCCACCGCGTTGCCGGAGCGGTCTACGCGCTTGCCGTTGGACTCCATCTCGAGCTGCTGCAGGTAGGCGGGCAGCAGCCGCAGCGCGTTGGAGTAGGGCAGCACCGCGTGCGAAGCGCAGCCGAGGAAATTCGTGTTCCACACGCCGGTCAGGGCCATCAGCACCGGCAGGTTTTTTTCGGCACTTGAGTTCGCAAAATGCAGATCGATCTGCCGAGCGCCGTGCAGGAACTGCTCGAATTTCTCGAATCCCATGGCGCAGGCCGCGGCCAGACCGACCGCCGACCAGACCGAGAAGCGGCCGCCCACCCAGTCCCACATCGGCAGGACCTCGGCGGCGCCGAAGCTCTTCGCCGCCGCTACGTTGGAGGTGACCGCGTAGAAGTGCGTACCGCCCCCGCTTCTTCCCCACTCCCTGGCGGCGGCGGCGTTGGCCATCGTCTCCGGCGTGGTGAAGGTCTTCGAGACGACGATGAACAACGTCGAGCCCGGTTCGGCGCCCTCGAGCGCGCGGCCGAGGTCGTGGGGATCGACATTGGCCGCGAAGCGCACGTCGAGCGCGTTGTCGCCCAGCGCATCGGCCAGCAGCCGCGGGCCGAGGTCCGAGCCGCCGGTGCCGAGGTTGACGACTCTCTTGAATTTCTTCTCGCTGCGGACCTTCGACGCAATAATCTTCATGCGTTCAAGCGTCTGGCGGACCTCCGCAGGAGAATCATTGCCGGCCCTCAACGCGGTGTGCCATGCGGCGCGCTGCTCGCTCGTGTTGACCGGCTTGCCGGCGAGCAGCGCCTCGCGCCATTCCGGCAGGCCGCGCTCGGCGGCGAGGTTGGCGAGCAGCCGGAGCGTCATCGCGCCCACCCGCTGGCGCGAGTAGTCGTAGCGCACGCCGGGCGCCTCGGCGAAGAACCCGCTCCGGTTGGCGTCGTTGGCGAAAATATCCTTCAGGCGGACGTCGTGCCAGGTCTCCGCGTGGTGCTGGAGCTGCGCCCAGGCCTTGCAGTCGAGCGGCGACGTGGTGTTCATCTCTTTTCCAGCCGGTACAGGCGGTAGCGCTCGGACCGGTCGCCGGGCCGGCCGACGTCGGCGAGCTTCACCCAGTTCGCGCCGGGGCCGTCGTACTCGCTCTTCAGGCTGCCCTGCACGATGAGCAGCGGGCAGGCGTTCGGCTTCGCCTCGTCGAAGGGCTGCGGCCGGATGCCGCCGTGGTAGTCGAGCGCCGCCGCCTGCGAGATGCCGAGGGAGCGCTGCACGACGCAGGTCGCGTCGACCGGGATCTTCGAGCGCAGCTGCAGCGCCACCGAGCGGTAGCTCTTCTGGTAGTCGGCCCAGGGCATCCACAGCATGGCGAAGGTGCCCCACAGCAGCACGATGCCGGCCGCCCAGCGCGCCACGCTGCGCACCGGCGAGCGCGTCGAGAAGAGCATCACGTACAGCCAGCCGGCGATGAGGGCGAGCGCCACCACGAAGGGCAGCAGCCTGAACTCGAGCACGAAGCCCGGCGCGTTCTTGAAGAAATTGGCGGCCAGGCGCGGCGGCAGGCCGGTCAGCATGGCGAAGTAGCCGAGCCAGACGAGGAGCGCGAAGAAGCCGAAGGCGAGCACGCCGAACCAGTCGAGCGCGCCCGCCGCACCGCGCCGCAGCACGAGCGCCCCCTGCGCGGCGAGCAGCGCGAGCGCAGGCAGCAGCAGGATCAGGTTGACGTCCTGCTGCGGTCCCCAGAACGCGATGCCGGCGATCGTCGCGCAAGAGGCGGCGAAGGGGACGAACAGGTGCGGCTCGGTGAGGCGCCGGCGCAGCGACCACAGCGCCCACGCCGCGATCGGCCACGCCGGCCAGGTAAACCAGCTCGCGGTTACCAGGTAGTAGCGCAGGTTGCCGCCGAAGCCGCCCTGCGGCTGCGAGGCGAGCGTCCACCAGGCGGCGAACAGCTCCGGCGAGCGCGCGCGCAGCGCGAGCGGCCAGGAGGCGGCGATCAGCAGCGCGACGGCGAGAAAGGCGGCGATGAACAACAGCCCCTTGCGGGTGCGCCACTCTTCGCACACCAGATGCGCCGCGATGACCGCCAGGCCGAGCGAGAGCGGCGCGATCCAGCTCGCCGCGAGGAAGGCGAAGCCGAGCGCTGCGCCGAACAGGCTGCCGGCGGCGAGCGGCCGGCGGCCGGCGTGCGGCAGCGCGGCGAGCGCGCCGCACAGCGCGGCGAGCGCGGCGAGCTCGGGCAGCGCCTCGTGGGCGTGCACCATCAGCCCAAGGCAGCCGAGCAGCACGAGCAGCGCGGCGGCGGCGGCTTCGCGCTTCTGCTCGTCGGGCTGCCAGTCGCGCGCCGCGAGGTAGATCAGGTAGAAGGCGCCGAGGACCAGGAAGCCGCTGGCCAGGCGCGCAGCCGAGTGGAATGCCAAGAAGAACTGCAGCAGCTTGCCGAAGGCCGTGGCGAGCCAGTGGTACAGCGGCGGGTCGCTCAGCCAGGGCACGCCGGCGACCCCCGGCACGATGGCGTCGCCCGACAGGCCCATGCCGTACGCGATGGCGATGCCGACGGCGTCGTGCGTCTTCCAGGGATCGTGCCCGGCGAGCCCGGGCAGCACGAAAGCGAGCGCGAAGACCACGAGCACGGCGGCCGACGGCGGCAGCGTGAGCGGGGGCAGACGGGGCAGCATTGCCCCGAAGGTTACTTCGTCTTCTTGGTGTAGCGGCGCTTGAACTTCTCGACCCGGCCGGCGGTGTCCATGATCTTGGTCTTGCCGGTATAGAACTGGTGCGACTCGGAGGAAACCTCGACCTTGATCACCGGGTATTCCTTGCCGTCGGACCACTTCATGGTCTCGCGGCCCTTGGTGTCGATCGCCGAGCGCGTCAGGAAGGAA
>Ga0137436_1000285_pt1 | contig 15832 bp, 15 predicted proteins | sample EasRivERMGT119_2_FD_102328 | JGI IMG/M metagenome (GOLD analysis project Ga0137436, IMG submission 102328) | Soil microbial communities from meander-bound floodplain in the East River, Colorado, USA - East River MetaG ERMGT119_2 | ecosystem: Environmental > Terrestrial > Soil > Floodplain ...
GCAACGACTCATCTTGAGCGAACGCGGGCGATGCGGTGGCGACGCCGGCGAGCACGAAAATCAGCGGTATTGCCCGTAAGGGGCTTGCGATCCCACTCATGGGCCCGGCCAAGGTATCACGAGGGGTTTACTTTACCGCACACGGCGTTGGGTTCCATTTCGAGCCGTCGGACAGCTTTTTGAAGGCGTAATTGACGATCCACGGCTGGGTGAGGTACTCAGAATCATCAACAATCTGCGTGAATCGTATCCACTGACTGCGATCGGGTAATTCCATGACGCGGAAGTACTCGGTGAGCGCCGCGTTGCCCGTGTACGGCATCCCGTTTTTCCAGTAGTACCCCGGTTTCAAGCGAGTTGTGACGACTTTCAAGCTCCCGCCGCGCGCGAAATTCCCGCTTCCACCCATGATCGTCCACGACGCTATCGAGTAGCCCTGCCAGCTCGGCTCCACGCCAGCGGGCGGTTCTACTTTCTGCACCTGCGGTGGAACAAACGTCGCGTTGCCATAATCCAACCGTCCACGGTCGGGCGGCGGACCGAAATGAAAAACACGGGTCTGCGTTCCGTAGTCCGCTTCCATCTTCAAAGTGTCGTCGTCCTGCCAGCTAATTCGCAGGTGCGTCGGCAGCCGCATGATCCCGGGCGCGCCGTACGCCTTGCACGCATTGCCCTCGGCCTCGTCCTTTGCCGGATCCCATTTCATCGCTGCCTGAGCGGCGGCGGCTCTGTACGGGATGTTCCCTTGAGCAGACGGATTGGGACCCGCACCTATGAAACCGACGCCCGGATTCTCGATAGTGCCCGCCGCGCCGCTGCCGAAGTCGCCTTTCGGCGGCATGAGCATGCGCACGTGCCAGTCTTCGGTGATCACCGCAGTCCAGTTTCCCGTGAGATCGATCGGGGCACTCGCTTTCGCGGTCGGAGGCGGAGCACCGCCGCCTCCACGTCCCTGGGCCTGCCCGATCGCTGATCCCGAGAGACACGCGAGAGCGATGGCGAGCACGCGCCGCGATGTCATGACACCAGCCATCAGTTCACGGTTTCGCCGGTACGGCTGCCCCACGACTTGCCGTCGGTGGTCCGAGTGATCTTGATCAAGCGAGCGTGCGTGCTGTTGGGACTGCGCGACGGGTTGGCCACCACTTCCACCGGATCTCCGATTTTGAACGCGTCGCTGTCTATGCCCTGCCGCGCGAACTGGGCGGCCGTCGCGCCCTCGATCACCCATTGTTTCGTGGACCCGTCGGCATCCTCAGTTTCGACGTATAGGAATGAATGCGGGGCGCGCAGCGTCACCTGCACCATCTTTCCCTTGATCGTAATGAGCTTGCTCACATCGTAGGTGCCGCCAAAGGAGTGATGCGCGTGAATCGCCACGCTCGACAGCAGCCCGGCGGCCACAACGAGAGCCAAGAAGGCACGTCTCATTTCTTCTTCTCCTTGAGGCTGCGGTAGACGGCCTCGACGAAGCGCGAGGTTTCTCCCGGTTCCCGGCCATATTCCGGGTCGTAATCCATGGTCGGCTTGGCAGCCTTCACCTGTGCCAGCGTCATGCCCTTGTCGACCATCGCCTGAATACGATCGCGGATGACCATCAGCATGTCCCTGTAGTAACCCACGTCGGCAGCATCGCTGATCCACCCATGACCCGGAATGATCATCGTCCCGCCCTGGGACATGAATTCCGTGACGCTCATGTCGGTGAGCCTGTTGAGCGCGTCGATTTCCCCGTCGATGCTGCCGCCCTTGTCGACGTCGATCGGAGGATAGATATCGCTGTTATAGACGTCACCGGCAGCAATGGCGTCCGAGCGGCGGAACCAGACCACGCTGTCGCCGTCGGTCACGGCGCGGGGCATGTGGAAGATCTGAACCGCCTGGTTGTTGAAGAATCGATACAGCGTGTAGGTGTCGGACAAGTACGTGTCGGTCGGAACGAGAGGGCTCGGGGCTTTCGATTCGACCATCCGGCGTTGGACCGCGGCGTGGGCGAGCACCTGCAGGCTCAGTGACGGATCCCGGTAGCCCAGGAGACGGAACAGCGGAGACATCCTGATGTTCGCATTGCCACCGACATGATCCGGATTGCTGCTGGTATTGATGATCATCCGAATCATCGGTTCCGGAAGCGCATGCGTGGCCTGCCACGTGTTGCCGAAGGGTGACGCCGACTCGGGCGTCTCCGGCGGCCGCAACGCCTGGTGAATCCCGCGCACGGCGGCGCGCACCCGATCGCTTGCCGCCGTGGCGCCCGAATCGACCATGACGATTCCGTCTCCGCCGGCCGACACGACGACGTTGCCGCCGGCGCCGGCGATGAGATAGACGTTGCCGGCCACGTGCAACGCTTCGACCTTGTCATACACCGGAGTGCGTGGCCGCTGCGCGTCGGCGCGTTCGGCGATATGCGTCGATGCGTCGGTGTAGACAGGTTTGATCGTCGATTGCGTCGCCGGCGGCGCCAGCGTCACGCCGCGCGCGCGCCATTCCGGATAGAGGGTGTCGGCGCCGCCTCTCACTCCCTCCTGTGGCGTTTTGTATTTGAAACCAGATTCGGTGAGATACGGGTTCTCTCCCGGCAGGTAATGTGGGACGCGGTACTTCTCACCTGCCTGATTCTCCTCCGGCTGACATGGATACGGCGGCAGCTGCAGCGTGGGGGCGCGCATGTATGTAGCGCTGCGCACCAGAGGCTCTGTCAGATAGTCCGGATCGATGACCGTGAACGTCACTTCCAGGTACGGTTCTTCCAGCGACATGTGTTCGATCACGGTCGCCCGGAAACTCGTCGCAACTCCGTTGCGGCGAACGTAACTCTCTTTGAGGTGGGTCGTGGTGATCTCGAACGTGTCGCCGCGGAACTGCCCGGTGGAAAAGCCTTCCCACGAGTGCAGAGCGTATTGCGAGGGCGCTGGGCGACCGTCGAGCCAGATGACGCGCTCGCCGGCAGTCTTCTCGTACGAGATTCGGTACGCCACGACTTGACGGGTCAACGGATCGATGATCTTGTCGATCCGCATCGGGTCGAGTCCCTTAGGCTGATATCCCGGGGTCCGCGGCCTGCACTGCAGTAAAGAGGCCGTCGTATTCACCTCTTCGTCGTACGTGTCCGCTCGCATGCGGGCGGCATCGTTCAGCGGGAGGCCGCGGTAGTCGCCCGGAAACGCACCGGGATTGCGATCGCGCTCGTCTTCGTGATTGATCCAGCGCCAGGTGCCGGTCAGGTCGAGGGGCGAGTTCTCCTGAGCCACCGCCGGGCGGGCAGCCAATGACACCAGCAGTATCAGGACAGCTGCCGCTCCCGATCGATTCACCGTATTCATGTGGACCCCCGAAGTGACCTCCGTCAGTTCGTTTTCACGGAGCTGGCAATCCTCGCGAAATCCGCCCAGGGAACCAGCCGTCCGTGGATCGGTACGATCTGGCCGACGTCCAGCTTCAGCCGCTGCACGTTGTTGTACAGGCTCATGTTGGCGGCAGACGCCGTCGTCGGGAGCGGCGCGTTCGCCGCGGGAGGATTGAAGAGATCCGCTTCCATCAGGAGCCTCTCCTTGGGGAGGTGCACCATCAGCATACCGACGGCGTGGGGATTCCCCTGCACAAGATGCAGGTCCATGATTCGCGTGCCGTCAGTGATCGTGTACTTGTCGTTCTGCACCTGTTCAAGAACAAAGGTCTCCTGGAATTCATCGGGCGGATACAGGGACAACCTGTCTGGTTCCAGCGTCCGCGGCGAGAGGTCCATGACCGCGTAGTAGTAGTACGGCACGACGTCCCGGTGCGCGATCGGAATCGCGCCCTCGTGCACGTAGGTGCGAAGGCCGCCGGAGTGGTCGAAGTGGTGATGGGTGTTCACCACGTACTTAATCCGCTTGTTGGGGATGAGCTTCTTCACTTCGGCGATGACCGCGAGGGACCGCGCCTCGTCGAGCGGCGCCTCGACCACCGTCACGAAATCGCTGAACTCGACGGCCACGCTGTGGTGGGAACCGCCGGTGAGGTAGAACACCCCATCGGCCAGCTTCTGCGACTCGACGCGAACCTGTGGAATGGTTGCGTTCTGCGCCGCCGCGGGGACGGTGACAGCCTCACCACACATGTTTGGTTGGACGTTGCTGATCGTGATGCCGAACGAATTGTGGCCCCCGTCGGGAACGCCGAAGAACCCCTGTGGTCTCAGTTCGTGATCCCAGTTCGTGTGGTGATGAAAATTGGTAGGAAACTTCACACCCCCGAAGTCCTTGTAGCCCCCATATGTCTTTTCCTCCACCATGTCTCCGAGGAAGGGACTGGGAACAAACGTCTGGATGCGGACGACTTCATTCTGAGCATTGATGGAGCCCTGGATCCGGAATTTCCCCATCGTGTACGCGAGAATGTTCCGCCGCTCTCCCCCGCCTTCATATCGTTCAAACGCCACCAGGTCCTTCGCCGCCATCGCACCCTTGAGGAAGCCGTGAGGGTCGAGCGAGATTTCGAGCTGGCGTGCTGCGGCCGCGGCCGGCTGCGGATTCACGGTGGTGCCGGCCAGGTTCCATGCGTAGTTGCCGCTGACCAGGTTGGTCTGCCTCTGTTCCCCGTCGATCGGAATTCCGCCGCCGCCGCGGCGCGGGTAATTTCCCTGTCGCCGAACCTGCTCTTCTCTCATCGTTCGGGCGTCGAAGTTGATGCTTCGAGACAAGCTCGCCAACTCAATCTTTGGCCAGTCGTCCGCCGGGCTGTAACCCTGGCCCACGATACCGACGTAGCCGCCGGTCCCCGAGTAGGTGATGCATTTCAGCGATTCGGTACCCATCGCTTTGGCGGCGGCCTGCAGAACGGCCTTCGCATCCTGGGCGACCGCAGTCCCGCTTGTCAGCGCCAGAAGGGCAACGACCATCCACAATCTTTTTGCCATACGCTCTCCCTTGTTCCCTGAGCCACCAGGAAGTTTGGGGCGAGCCTACAACGGAAGACACGCGATTTCAACGGCGTTCCTCCCTTGTTGTACCCTTCTAACCTTCCGCGAATGGGTGTATACAGGGGAGCATCGCGCAAGCGCCTCGATACCAAGGTAATGAAACGATCGGTGCCAGAGCGATCAGTGACCTGTCGACTTTGGAGATCCATGTCAAAGCAAAAGGAGATTTGTCATGAGTAGGGCGAAGTTTCTCGCAGCGATCCTCGTGGGAATGGCCTTACTGGGCGGCGCGTTCGCCGGTTTCGTGCTGGCGGCAGAAACCACCTCTCCCTCGGCACTCGCAGGCACGGTGACCTCGCCGGCGGAAGGCGCGATGGAAGGCGTGCTCGTCGGTGCAAAGAAGGTCGGCTCGACGATCAGCACCTGGGTAGTCAGTAACGCCCAGGGTCAATACACCTTCCCGCGCGACAGAATGGAACCGGGCAAATACGCGGTGAGCATCCGCGCCGTCGGCTATGAGCTGCCCGCGACCTCGGTCGATCTGAAGGCCGATCCTGCGCGGCTCGATCTGCAGCTGACGAAGATCGCGCGTCCGACGAAGATCGCGGAGCAGATGACCAACGCCGAGCTGATCATGAGCGTGCCAGGAACGCAGGGACAGCGGGCGTCGCTCGGCGGATGCGTGAACTGTCACACGCTGCAGCGCGCGCTGTTATCACGGTTCGATGCGCTCGAGATGTCGATCGTCGCTGCGCGCATGCCGCGGCACACGAACAATTCGTCGCCGATGCACCCGTGGTACCGTCCGCAGGAAGGGCCGTTGCCGACAATCACCGAGCCGACGACGCTCGGCCGATATCTCAGCTCGATCAATCTGAGCGCGACCGATAGCTTCCAGTTCCCATTGAAGACGCTGCCGCGGCCGAAGGGGAAGGCCACGCAGGTGATCTACACGGTGTACGACCTGCCGCGCCCCGACGCCTCGCCGCACGACGTCGCCTTCGACGCGGACGGCAACGCGTGGTACTCGGATTTCAACTCGCAGTACTTCGGCAAGCTCGATGTCAAGACCGGCAAGGTGGTCGAGTACTCGCCGCCGCTCCGTCGCCCCGGACAAATCGCGCAAGGCGGCCTGCAGATCGATCTCGACAAACAGGGGCGCGTCTATTACGGGAACATGTCGCAGCTGCAAATCGCGCGGCTCGATCCCAAGACCGGCAAGATGGAGACGTTCCAGCTTCCCACGCCCGAAGCAACGTGGGGCGACGCGCACCTGACGATGATCGATCCGGCGCACATGGATGTCGACGGCCAGCTCTGGTTCAACATCGCGTTCGATACCGGCGAGTCGGGCGGCACGTGGCGCGTGGATCTCGCGAAGAACAAGTGGACGCCCATCAGGTATCCGCAGGGCAGCCCATCGGCCCGCGCCTACGACATCATTGCCGACTCGCAGAACAACGCGTGGGGCATGCAGATGACGAACGACAAGATATGGAAGACGGACGCGAAAACGCTGCAGACCGTCTGGTACGACTTCCCTACCAAGGGCGCGGGCTGCCGGCGCGGGCACATGGATTCGCAGGAGCGCATCTGGTGCGGCGTGTTCAACGGTAATCGGCTCGCGATGTTCGACACGAAGACGCTGAAGTTCACCGAGTGGACGGTGCCGACCGAATGGACGCGGCCGTACGACGCGCAGTACGACGACCGCGCGTACGCGTGGACTGCCGGTATGGACAACGACCGGGCCGTGAGACTGAACGTCGCGACCGGCGAATTCACCGAGTATCTGCTGCCGGGCCACACCAACGTGCGTCACGTGGAGGTCCAGAAGTCGGGTGCGCTCTCGAGCCTCTGGCTGGGTGATCAGCACGGCAACACGTTGACCCGCATCGAGCCGCTGGCGCCGTAGCGGGGCGGACCTAAAAGGTCCGCCTCTACGACCGCGCGCGCGTCAGCCGCGCTGCCCGGTGAACATACGAGGGACCGATGCGGCTCAAGCCGGTCAAGCCGGGTACCCGGATCACGCTCACGGACCACAATGCGGTGGACGATCAGGCGCCCCGGGGCAAGGAGGCCGAGCGGAAGCTGGCCCCGCTGCTCGAGCGGCTGCCGGAGCTGCAGACCGCGCTGTACGCCGAGTCGAAGCAGGCCCTGCTCATCGTCCTGCAGGGGCGGGACGCCTCGGGGTCCTGCAGGGGCGGGACGCCTCGGGCAAGGACGGGCTCACCCGCGCGGTGTTCGGCGCGCTCAACAGCCAGGGGTGCGTTGTCAGCAACTTCAAGCAGCCCACCGAGTACGAGCTGGCCCGCGATTATCTCTGGCGGGTGCACCAGGCGGTTCCCCCCAAAGGGACCATCGTTATTTTCAACCGCTCCCACTACGAGGACGTGCTGGTGGTACGGGTGCACGGGCTCGTGCCCAGAAAGGTCTGGTCAAAGCGTTATGAGCAGATCAACCAGTTCGAGAAGATACTGGCCGAGAACGGGGTGACGATCATTAAGTTCTTCCTCCACATTTCGAAGGAGGAGCAGAAGGATCGGCTGCTCGAGCGGCTGCGCAATCCGCTGAAGAACTGGAAGTTTCAGGTTGGCGACCTGGAGGAACGAAAGCACTGGCGCGACTACACCGAGGCCTACGAGGATGTGCTGGAACGGACGAGCACCGACTGGGCTCCCTGGTACGTCGTCCCGTCCGACCGGAAGAGGTCCCGCGACCTGCTCGTTAGTCGGGTGGTCGTGGACACTCTGGAGCGGATGGGGCCCAAGTTCCCCAAGGTGAACCCCGAAGTGCTCGAGATCGCTCGGCAGTGGGAGCTGGAGGCGACGGGTCGGCGGAAGATCGACGAGTAAGGACTACCGAGTACGTATGTGCTGAATGTGACAGCCGGTTGGTCGCCCGGTACGGCAGTATAGCGACCATGTCGGTAATCCTCCCGTAAGCGCCTGCCGAAAACGACCCTCGGCACGAATCAGTTATCGGTCGCCCCCCAAAGATACGACGTGATAACCGCAGCGACTTCAGAGCGAAGTGGCGCGCCCGTTGAGCGTACTGAGAAGTTGTCGCGCCAGCGAGCGCGACAATGCCTGAGCTGCAAGGCGGCGCGGAATAGGCTTTTTCAACTGTAAGACCGAATAGAAAGGCGCGTTATGACGGGATCGATTCGAACGATACGAGTGGAGAAGGGGTTCGGGTTCATCAAGGACGATGCGGGGAAGGAATACTTTTTCCATCGGAGCGCCGTGCAAGGCGAGGAACTCGACAATCTGCGCGAGGGCGACAGCGTCGAATTCGATCTTGGCGAGGGGCCGAAAGGTCCTCGGGCCGAAAACGTCCGGCGCACGTCCACCTAACGGGGGCTGACAGCACGCGGGACTGGTGAGCGGAGGCGGTCGCCGGAGATGACAGTTACCGGCTACTGCCGCTTCTCGACAACCACCCGCCCCGCGGCATTCATGTAAACGCGGTACTTGTTCCCGTCTTTGCACGACACGGCATAGTCGTCCTTCGCCTGCTCGGTGGCCTCAACGACCTCGCCACACGGCAATCCCTGAAGCGCGATCACCGCCGTCAGATCCTTCTTGACCGCTTCGTCGTCGGCGGCAAACGACGGCACGGCAAAGAACGCCGACATCAAGAGTGATTGCGCGAATACGAAGCTGCGTTTGTTCATGGTGTCTCCTGGCGTCAGGCTTGTAGCGCGGCGAATTTCTTCGGGTCCGAGAGGAGGCCCCAGATCGCCTCGCGCGAGGACACGATCGCGGACGCGAGCTTCTGGTCAGAGTCCTGCAGCAGCGACAGCACCTTCATCATCAACAGATCGTAGGACCGGCGCAGCTCCGGCATGGTGATCTTGGCTTTGCCCTGATAGTAGTCGCGGAACTGATCCATCAGGTCGTCGACCTGATTCTTCAGCGAGAGCTTGGTGAAGACGCCGATGGCCTTGGTTGCCTTCAACTGCTCTTTCAGCGCGGCCAAGTCCAGTGTCGTCACGGGCGCAGGCGGTGCGGCAACCGGCGGTGCAGAAGGTTTTGACGCTCGCGCGTCCGGTGTAGCTGTAGGTGCGGGCGTTCTCGCAACCGGCGCGGCGGGCTTGGTTGCTGGCTTCGGCGCCGGGGCCGTTGGGGTCGGTGCAGGTGCCGCGGCAGTTGCGGGCGGCGTCGACGGCGGCTTCGGCGCCGGGGTCATCGCGCTCGGTGTCGGGGTCGGTGCGCTCGGTGCAGGTGCTGCGACAGGTGCGGGTTGAGGTGTCGCCGGATCTTTGGGCCCGGCGGCAGCCTGCGGAGCGGCGGGTTGCTCCGCGACACTCTGGGGCTGCGAGACCGGCTCAGGCGTGTGGCGGGCGCAGCCCGCGATCGGCAGCAACAGTAGAGCAGCAGCGTAAGCGACGTGCAGTTGGTGGACCTTCATCGGACAGGTCCATCCACTTCAACTTCGGTACCAACTTGTACAGCTCATCCTCTGCGAGACCACGAAGGACAGCTCTGCTGCTGCAGCAGGCGGACCGGCACGAGCCGGGCCGTGGACTCTCCTGACGCCATCACCTAGCTCCTTGGGAGTTGGCAATTGGGCGTTGGGAATTGTCAGGGCACGTCGACGGTTCCAGGACTACGACTTCAACTTGAACCCGGCGGGAATCTGCAGGTCCGCGTCAGCCGCCGTCGGCGTGACCTTGAGCAGTTCGTGCTGCACGGTCATGAACGTCGCGCTTGCGTCGCCCTGCGCCTGTCCCGCGGCGGCCGGTTCGGGATCCTTCTGAATCACCCGGCGACCGAGGCGTCCGGCAAGGCCGCCAAGTCCTCTCGGTGCCGCCTCCTGCTTCTGCTCCGGCTTCGCCTGTACGGCCTGCTCCTTGGTCCCGACAGCTTCGACCGACATCGTCGTCATCACCGGTGTGCCGTTGAGATTCACGCTCTCCGCCTGAAACCGCTTCATCGCGTCGCCCATCATCGGGTACATCGCCATCACGCTGGCCATCTGCTGTGCGTCGACCATCGTATAAAGCGCAAGCTTCTCGGCAAAGCGCTTCTCGAAGTCGAGCACTTCCTTCATGGCGTCGATCCGCGGCGCAAGCCAGCTGTTGGTGGTCATCACCAGCCCGCCACTCTGCTCGAGCGTCTTCCCTTTCTCGCGCACGGCGATCGTCATCACGACCTCGCGCGCGTCGAAGCCGTTGACCGCCTTCTTCGCACCGCTCTCTTTGAGGTTGAAATCGACCTCGACGTCCTTGACCTGCTGAGCGCTCGACGTCGGCGCATCCGCGGCGCGCTTCGCCTGCTCCTCGGCCTTCTTCCGCGCTTCTTCCATCTGCCGCCGCATCTCGGTAAAGGTCGTCACGGTGTAGGTCTTGTCCTTGAAGTCGACGTTGTAGACCTTTTCTTCCTTCAAGTCGACAATCTGCTCCGTTTGATCGGTGCGCCTCGCCATGCGGTCGCCCTTGATCGAGACCGTGCTGACAATCCCATCGCGGGTGGCGCGACCGCCAAACAGGTTCATCATCCGGCCGAGTATCCCGGCGAACTTCACCTGCGATTTGTCCTCTGTGGTCACATCGGCGTGCACCACGCCTGCGCACAGCACTCCGAACATCGCAAAAACTATTACTCGACGCATAAGCCGACCTCCTGCAAAACGGCCAGATTGTACAACCAGGGGGAAGGGGGAAGGGGGAAGAGAGCGCTTTACCGCGAAAGGCGCGAAGGTGGGACAATGATCGGATGGCCTCGCCGAAACAAAGCTCTTCTACTGACGTGTTCTCCACCCTCGGCCTCACTGACGCGCTGGTCGCCACCCTCACGTCGCTCGGCTACGAAGAGCCGACGCCGGTGCAGCGCGAAACGATTCCACTGATGCTCGCCGGACGCGACCTTCTCGCGCAGGCGGCGACGGGCACGGGCAAGACGGCGGCGTTCGCATTGCCAATGATTCAGCAGATATCTGCGGCCGACCCTCAGGCTCTTCACACGACCTCCGAAGAGGGCGGAGCGCGTCTGATTCGGAAGGCACCGAAGCGGCCGCCCACATGCGGCGTCGTCCTCGTCCCCACCCGCGAGCTGGCGATGCAGGTCTCCGAGGCGATTCATCGCTATGCTCGCGGGACCGGGCTTGCTGTCGTCCCGCTCTACGGCGGCGCCTCGATGCAGCAGCAGATCCGCGCCCTCGACCGCGGAGCTGACATCGTTGTCGCCACGCCCGGCCGGGCGCTCGATCACATCCGGCGCAAGACGTTGAATCTCGACGCGGTGCGCGTCCTGGTACTGGACGAGGCCGACGAAATGCTCGACATGGGCTTCGCCGAAGACATCGAGACGATTCTCCAGGAGACGCCCGACACGAGGCAGACGACGTTATTTTCCGCGACGATGCCGGCACGCATCCTGAAGATTGCCGAGCGCCACCTGAAGAAGCCGCAGCGCGTGACGATCGCGCGCGAGAAGACGGCCGCCGGCAAGATGCCCCGCGTCCGCCAGCTGGCCTACATCGTCCGCCGTGATCAGAAACCAGCCGCGCTCGATCGTATCCTCGACATGGAGAACCCCGAGGCGGCACTCGTCTTCTGCCGCACGCGTATCGAAGTCGACACGCTCACCGAGACGCTCAACGCACACGGCTATCGCGCCGAAGCACTGCACGGCGGCATGGAGCAGCGTCAGCGTGACGCCGTGATGAACCGCGTGCGATCGAGCAAAACGGATCTCCTCATCGCCACCGACGTCGCCGCGCGTGGGCTCGACATCGAGCAACTCTCGCACGTCGTCAACTACGACGTGCCGACCTCACCGGAGGGCTACGTTCACCGCATCGGGCGAACGGGACGCGCCGGACGCGAGGGGACGGCCATCACCCTCGCCGAACCGCGCGAGCATCGGCTGCTGCGCAGCATCGAGGCGTTCACGAAACAGAAGATCGATATGGCCACGGTGCCATCGGTCGCGGACCTGCGGGCGCGGCGCCTCGAGGTGACGCGCGCCTCGATCCGAGAGCATCTCGTCGCGGGTGACCTTGACAGCGTGCGGGTGGTCGTCGAGTCGCTGGCAGGAGAATTTGATCTGGTGGATGTGGCGGCGGCGGCCGTGAAGATGGCACATCAGATGAGTGGAGGCGATCAGGAGGAGGAGGAGATCGTTACACCTGCCCCCGCGGAACCCAAGGGTCCACGCCGCGTGTCCGGTGGGGATCCGCGCCGCGCGTCATCGAGTCAGGGTTCGCCCCGCGATGGTCGCTCCCGTCCTGCCAGCAACGGCGACAACGTCAAGTTATTCATCGGCGCCGGACGGAAAGCGGGGATACGCGCCGCGGATCTCGTAGGGGCGATCACCGGGGAGGCGGGCATCACGTCAAAGAGCCTTGGCGCGATTCAGATCGCCGAGAACTTTTCACTGATCGAAGTTCCCGAGGAGATCGCCGACGACGTCGTCAAGGCCATGAAAGGCGCGTCGCTGCGCGGGCAGAAGGTCACGATTCGACGCGACCGTGATTCCTAGACGCCCAGCGTCGCCATGGCGGCGTCGATGCCCGCCTGCGGGGCGCTCATCGCGCCGACAACCTTCGTCGCTTTCTTCAGATCCTTCGGCGCCACCCAGAAGATCGCGCCGTAACGGCCGTGGACACTCACGGCGTCCAGCGCCGTGATGTTGATCTTCGCGGCCGCAAGGGCGCCAATGAGATCGGCGACGGCGCCGACGCGATCGTCACCCTGAACGAGGAAGCCCTTCTTCGGACCCTTGACCTTCCACTTGGCCTTCTTCGCCGCGCGCCTGAAGGCGGCGGCGTCCTCGGGCACAAAGTCAGCCTGTGACTTTCGTCCCGCTGGAAACGCGGAGAACGCGAGCAGGTTCACCCTTTCGCGCCGCAACGTATCGAGCAGCCGCGCGCCCTCACCCGGCTTGTTCGACACTGTAACGTAGAAATACTCGACCACCCGGATCGCGTCGGCCATAGATCCCTCCTCGCGGGGCTGATTGTAGTCCCCTTAGGAGTTGGATGCTGGAGGTTGGGAGTTAGCGGAGAAACGTAAACTTGGTGATGCCGGAGATGCCGCTGCCCCACGGCCACAGCATCGATCCGTTCGTCGGCCGCGCGGTTGCGCCAACGCGCACGTAGTACTCGCGGTTCGGCTCCAGCTCCGCCGTCCTGAACAGCGGCATCTTCTGGAACATCGTCATCCACTGCCGGATCACCGCGTCGTCTTCGGTCGTCTCGGTCGAGTCCACATGTGCGTCTACCGTGCGGACGAGCATTGCGCGGCGCGTGAGGTTGTCGTACTGGACGCTAATGGTGACGATGGAGGTCGCAATCGTCCGGTCTACCCAGGCGGGCACGTCCTGTCGCAGCTCCACTGTGTAGGTGAAGGTCGTCTTCAGGCCGCTCTTGACCGCGTCGCGGACCGCCTCCGTATAGCCGTCGGTGAGCTCGAACGAAACGAGCACGGAGTCGTCTCGGACCAGGGGGACGATTCGGAGGCCTTCCGCAGCATAAAGGCTGGCGACCGAGGCGGTCAGAACCAGAGCATATATCGCGAGCCTAACCAGGCCCGCGCCGCGGGAACTCGCCCTGGCAGCGCAATTTGTCACGTTACGAGTATCGGCCGTACGTGGCTCGAGCGTCACCGAGGCTTTAGATTCACCTGATCTAAGGGTCATGCCTTGAACGACCGAAAATGTAACACAGAAGCTATGCACTGCCCACTAATATCCAGCCCGGGTGCTATGATCTCACCCGGGGTTCCCAGCTCCAAACCATGGGTCGTTCCATAAGAACCGCGCTTTTAGCGCTGCTCGTGTCTGTTGTGCTTGGTCAGCCGGCCAACGCACAGAGCTTGACCTTTTCGCTCCTCGAGCGTTACCTGGATTCGTTGCGCCAGCAATCCGGCATTCCGGCCATGTCGGCCGCAGTTCTTCAGGACGGACGCATCGTGTGGGACGGCGGGTTTGGCCTTTCAGATGTTGAGCACTCGATCGTCGCGCGGGCCGACACGCCGTACCACATTGCTGATTTGACGGAGGCGCTCTCCGCCGCGTTGTTTCTCGAGCAGTGTGTCGAAACAGGCCACGCTGGCCTTGACGATCGCCTCCAGCAATGGATGCCGTCCTTTGCCGAGCAGGGCACTACGGCTCGCGACATCCTGACCCATCGCTCTCAGAGCGGAGGATTCAAATACGACGGCGGCCGCTATGCGACGCTCACAGGTTTCATCGAAGCCTGCATCCGTAAAAACCCGACGCCGTTCCGCCAGGCGCTGACGGAACAAATCTTCGAGCGCCTCGGGATGTTCGATTCGGTGCCCGCACAGAACGTGGACGATGGTTCCGCCGATGACCTGGCGATTTTCAGCGACAGCCAACTCGAACGGTTTAGCCGCGTTCTGCAGCGAATGGCACTTCCTTATCGCGTCAGCGGTGGAAACGCCTCCGTCAACACGAGCGTCTCGAAGTCGCTGAGCGCCGCAACCGGCGCGATCTCGACCGTCCGCGATCTGGCCCGTTTCGACGCCGCCCTTGACGACTCAACCCTGCTCCACCGTGAGACGATGGCGGCGATGTGGTCGAGTGCGCGAACGACAAGCGACGCGGTGATGCCCACGGGGCTCGGCTGGTTCATCCAGAACTACAACGGGAACCTGGTGTACTGGCAGTTTGGCCTGACGCCGGGCGCCTACTCGTCGCTGATCATCAAAGTCCCGAACAAGCGCCTGACGCTGATCCTCCTCGCCAACAGCGATGGTCTGAGCGCGCCGTTCTCGCTGCAGGATGGCGACATCAACTCTTCTCTCTACGCTCGAGCCTTCCTCCGCCTCTTCGTTGGGTAAAACGGGCCGCCTTCGCCTGACCGCTTCGACGGGCCAAGGGGCTGCCGCGATCCAGGGAACATGTTGAACCTCCGTGCTTCCGGGTCTCCCACCGTCGCCCTTCGGGCTTCGGCGGCCAGGCCGTGGCTTTTCTCCGCGATCGCGGTGATCGCGTGCCTGATTCCAACGAGCGCGCACGCGCAAGCCGACCTTCTGGTCATCCCCTTCATCGGCGCGAAGTTCGCCGGCCACACGAACATTCCCGATCCGGAGTCTCCGCAGCAACCGGCTGGCGCAAGAAAAACCACGTTCGGCGTATCGGCAGCCATCCTGGGCGACGGGGTCCTGGGCATCGAAGGGGACTTCGAGCACACACCTCATTTCTTCGAGCGCGGCATTCGCGGACTCATCTCGCAGAGCAATGTCACGACCCTCACCGGCAACGTGATCTTCGCCGTGCCTCGCGTGATTACGCAGGACTCACTGCGTCCGTATCTGGTCGCCGGCGTCGGCCTGCTTCACGCCCACATCCAGACGCAGGCAAACGTATTCAATACCAACAGCAACCTGCTTGGACTGGACGTCGGAGGCGGGGCGATCGGGTTTGTCTCGCCTCGCGCGGGGGCGCGCTTCGAGCTGCGCCATTTCAAGAACCTCAGCAAGGACGATGAAGCCGTTACGTTCGGCAGCACGAGGCTCAGCTTCTGGCGTCTGACCGCGGGAGCGGTATTAAGGTACTGACCGAATCCACGGATTCGGCTGATTTTGATTGGGGATTTGCCGATAAAATTTATCGATTCGCGGATTCGCAAATCCGGCAATGTCATTGCACTAGGTCTTGCCATGACTTCAAGAATGTCCACCTATCGCCTCATTCCGGTCCTGATGCTTACGGTCGCGCTGGGCACCGCGTCCGCGCAGACGAAGATCACTCCTCCGCCGAACAAGTATTCGCCGGCTGACGACGTGAAGCTTGGACAGGAAGCGGTGGCGCAGGTCCAGAAAGAGATGCCGATGCTCAACGATTCCTCCGTGGACGAATACATCCAGGGAATCGGCCAGCGTCTCGTTGCCGCGATTCCGGCCGAACAGCGGCATTCGGAATTCCGCTACACGTTCAGGGTGGTGAACCAGAAAGA
>Ga0137436_1000286_pt1 | contig 15774 bp, 12 predicted proteins | sample EasRivERMGT119_2_FD_102328 | JGI IMG/M metagenome (GOLD analysis project Ga0137436, IMG submission 102328) | Soil microbial communities from meander-bound floodplain in the East River, Colorado, USA - East River MetaG ERMGT119_2 | ecosystem: Environmental > Terrestrial > Soil > Floodplain ...
GATCCTCGTCGGTGAACGGAAGCTCGCTGCGCTTCGCGCCCAGCACGATCAGCCCGAGCAACGACCCGTCCGAGGCGTGGAGCGGCTGCAGGACCTGGGCGCCGGCATCGACGAGCCACGCGAGGTCGGACTCCGGGAGCCGCCGGAGCGGCGACCGCGGTGACGCGAGATCGACGTCCATCGGCTCGGACGACTCCGCGGCGAGCTTCGCGATGGTCGTGTGGACCGGGAGCGCGGGCGCCGGCCCGGCCCGCGGCACGAGCGTGCGTCCCTCCAGGTCGTGGACGAGGACCGAGAGCGTCTCGAGATGGAGCGCCCGGTCGATCTGCTCCGTCCACAGCCGGGCGAGATCGCCCGCGCCCCCGGCCTGCCGGCTCAGCTCGACCAGCGAAGCCATGAGGCGTCGCGCGTCGTATTGCTCGCGAAAGAAGCGGCGGTCGAGCGCGTCGAGCCACGACTTCCGGCGCGACCACGCGACGACACCGGCGGTGACGACGACCACGAGCACCAACATCGCCGGTCCCGAGAACAGCTCGGCCACGGTGCCCGTCCGATGACGCCACACCAGCGCGACGAGGGCGATCGCCGGCGCCGTCGTCGCCGCGGCCAGCGTCCACCGCGCCAGCGCGTACTGCATCGCACGGCGCAGCACCAGCCGCACGTCGAGGGCGCGGTGCACGAGGACGGCCCAGGCGGTCGTGATCGGGATCGCGAGGAACGACCCGTACAACACGAGCGACAGCACCCGCTCGACGACCGGCTCCCGCGTCCACCGCGCGAACGCCGGCCACGCCGACTCGAGCAGCACGACCACGAGGATCGGCAAGAACCCCGCGACGATCCCCGCGAGGAACAGCGTGACGCGCCGCCGCTCGTCGAGCGGCGCGTGCCGCGCCCGCCAACCGGCGTAGACGAGCGCCGAAAGCGCCAGCAGGAACTCGACCGGCCAGAAGAGCGTCGCCTCGGGCGCCTCGACGAGCAGCCGAAGCTCCGCGGGCGCCGGCACGGCCGGAAACGCCGCCCGCACACTTCCCCACGCACTGGCGAGGAAAAGCACCCATCCCACCGCGAGCGAGACGCCGACGCCCGCCCGCGCCGCGCGCCGTGGGAGACCCGCGTGCAGCTCGAACGGGAACTCGCGCACGAACGACCACAGCGCCCAGGCCAGAAACGCATCGGGGCGCAGCCGCGTGAGGACGAACGCCGCTCCCGCGCCGAACATCGGCACCAGCGTCAGCAGCGGCTCCGCGAACGCCGATGCGATGAGAAGGAAGAAGGCGCCGAGATGCACCGCGCGCCGGTCGTCGCGGTGCGTGAGGACGAGGAACGCGCCCGCGGCGCCGTAGACGAGGACGTGCGCGAGGAACACCCACGCGCGGCCTTGGAGGCTGGCCAGGGAAAACGCGGCGAGGACGGCCTTCGCCCCCGCCGCGGGGATGAGGAGGCGCGCTGCGCTAGTCCGGAGACTCGCCACGCGCCCTCCCGTTGCTCACTACTTCTTGCGCTTGTGAGGCGGGATCGCGCCGGCTTTGAACTCGAACTTGACCTCGCAATCGGGGTCTTCGGGTGGGCAAGGCCTTAGAAAATTGCACCATCGTCCTTCCGGCCCGATCTTGTATTCGTCGAGCGGACAGGCAGCCCAACGCGCCGCAACGAGGCCGAACCAGACATCGTTGGTTGTCAAATCTCGCCCGTAGGGCTCCGTCAACTCTGCCCGTTCCACGGAGATGCGGCATGCGAGTTTCAGCAGCCGTCGGACCAAGAGCTTGTCCTTGTTGTAGTCGGCCGGGCGATCGGCGATCGATTCCGCGAAACCGTCAAGGAAGTACTTCTTGGCGTGGTCCGTGAACTCGTGCCCGCGTAGAAGAGAGCGGTAGTTCTCGACGATGTCCTGCATGACCGCGTCGCTCTCATCGCGGACACGCTCGACGTCGATGTCATAGCTCCCGAGAGCTTTCTTGGACGACGGACTGGGTTCGTCCGTCGGATTCGGCTCTGGGTCATCAATGACAAAGTGGCACCAACGCCCTTTGATCTCGTCACACGCGCCCATTCGTACACCACGAACCGCCGAGGCAACATCCAACTTTGTGAGGGGCGCATCCGGGTCAGCGTTCGTGATCTCGCTTCGTGCGGCGGCGAGTTCGCCGGACAATTTGAGAAGCCTATAGACGGTCTCTTTCTCTCGGTCCCAGTCGCCCCCTCTCCCAAGTGCGAGCTCCACCGATTCAGCGAACCTGCCCTTGAACCAGGTTTCACCCGCCGAGGGGTCGTGTTTGCCAACGGAGCCCATGAACTGAGTCCACATCTCATCGACGATCACCATCACAGCTTGGTAGTCAGACATCAGCGACCCCCCAATGCCGCCTTGCAGCAAAGAAATTGTGGTGATCCTCGCCGTATCGCGCGCGGGATGTCAAGCGGCGTATGCTCGCGCGCCACGGAGGAGAGCCATGGATCGTCGCAAAGCCATCAAAGCTCTGGCGGGCGCCGGAGCGGGGGCCGCGGTGTTCGCGCGGGCGCTCGAAGCGCTCGCCGCGGACGCGCCGGCCGTCACCACCGACATGATCAAGCAGGCCGAGTGGATCTCGGAAATCAAGGTCACCGACGCCCAGCGCGAGCTGATGGCGAAGGACCTCGCGGACACCGACGCCGCGTTCAAGAAGCTGCGCGCGATCGACATCCCCAACGCGGTGCCGCCGGCGTTCACGTTCTCGCCGGCGCCCAAGAAGGCCGGAAACGGCGGGGAGCCGCTTCGCCAGAGCGTGCTCGCGCCGAAGGGGAAGCCCCTCCCCGCGTCCAAGGACGAGATCGCGTACGCCTCGCTCGAGGACCTCTCCCTCTGGGTCCGGCGGGGTGCGATCTCCTCCACGGACCTGACGCAGCTTTACCTCGATCGCATCCGCGCGCTCGACGACAAGCTCCTCGCGACGATCACGCTCACGCCGAATCTCGCCCTCGGACAGGCGCGGGAGGCCGACCGCGAGATCGCGGCCGGGCGCTGGCGCGGCCCGCTCCACGGGATCCCCTACGGGGCGAAGGACCTCCTGGCGGCGAAGGGGTACCCGACGACGTGGGGAAGCCCGCTGTTCAAGGACCAGACGTTCGGCGAGAACGCCGCGGTGATCGACAAGCTCGAGGCCGCGGGCGCCGTGCTCGTGGCGAAGACCTCGGTCGGCGAGCTGGCGTGGGGGGACGTCTGGTACGGCGGCACCACCAAGAACCCGTGGAAGCTCGACCAGGGCTCCAGCGGCTCGTCCGCCGGGTCGGCCTCGCTCGTCGCCGCCGGGTGCGTCGGGTTCGCGATCGGGACCGAGACCCTGGGGAGCATCGTGTCCCCGTGCACGCAGTGCGGTGCCACCGGGCTGCGTCCGACCTTCGGCCGGGTGAGCCGGCACGGCGCGATGGCGTTGGCGTGGACGATGGACAAGCTCGGGCCGATCGCACGATCGGCGGCGGATTGCGCCCTCGTCTTCGATGCGATCCACGGTGAGGATCCCCGCGATCCGTTCTCGCGCGCAGCAGCGTTCGCGTGGCCGCCCGCGAAGGACCCGAAGGCCCTGCGCGTCGGGGTCGTGCAGGAGCTCTTCGACGAGGACTACGCGAAGTACGCCGAGAAGCCCGAAGCGCGGGCCGCGCTGAAGGAGTGGCAGGGGTACGACGCGAGAACCCTCAGCATGCTCGGCAAGATCGGCGTGAAGCTCGTTCCCATGAAGCTCCAGTTCTCGGTGCCGATCGGTCCGCTGGCGTCGATCCTGACCGCCGAGGCGGCGACCGCCTTCGACGTGCTCTTGCGCGACGGCCGGGTCGACAAGATGGTGCGGCAGACCGCCGACGCGTGGCCCAACGTCTTCCGCCAGGGGGAGCTCGTGCCTGCGGTGGAGTACCTGCGCGCGATGCGGCTCCGGACGATCGTCATGCGGGAGATGGCGCACATCATGGAGAGCTTCGACGCCTACGTCGTCCCGTCGTTCGGCGGCGACAACCTCCTGCTGACCAACTTGACCGGACACCCGGCGGTCGTCGTGCCGAACGGGTTCCGGACCGGCGACGGCACGCCGACCTCGATCACGTTCCAGGGGAAGCTCGACGGCGACGACACGGTGCTGGCGCTGGCGGAGGCGTACCAGAACGCCACCGGCTTCCACACGAAGCACCCAGCTCTCTAGAGAGTCTCAGCGATCGCCCGGATATCCGCGGGGCGGGTGCCGCAGCACCCGCCGATGATGCGCGCGCCGAGGCCGCGCCATTCCACCGCGAGCGCGCCGTAGTCGGCGTGAGCGCCGCGGAGGATCCAGCCTCGGGCGACCGAGTCCCACACGTCGCCGCGGTTGGGATAGGCCACGAGGGGCTTGTCCACGGCCGACCGGATACGCCGCAGGAGCGGGCTCACGAGCTCCGGCGCAACGCAATTCACGCCGACCGCGACCACGCGCGGGGATGCCGCGGCGATCGTCGCGGCAAGCTCCACCGGGGTGCCGTCGGCGATCGTGTGGCCGTCGCGCGCACTGAACGAGATCCACGCCGGCGGCCCGTCCGCCTCCTCCAGCACCCGCACGATCGCATCGATCTCCTCCCGCGCCGGGATCGTCTCGAAGGCGAGCAGGTCGGTCCCGCTCGCCTCGAGCACGCGCGCGCGCGGGCGGTGCCAGCCCGCGAGGGCGTCCACGGAGAGGCCGTAGCCCCCGCGGTACTCCGCACCGTTCGCGAGGAAGGCGCCGTAGCTGCCGATCGACGCCGCGACGAGCGGCGGGTCGCGGTCCTCGGGGAGGCTCCGGGCATAGGCGTCGCGGGCGCGGCACGCGATCGTCACGCCCGCGCGCAGCAGTTCCACCGCGTCGGCCTCGGTGAGACCCCGCGCGAGAAGCCCGGGGACGGTCGCCTGGTAGGTCACGGTCGTGATGACGTCGGCGCCCGCCGCCAGGTAGTCGCGATGCACCAGCTCCACGAGCGCCGGCCGCTCGAGGAGCGCCCGCGCCGACCACAGCGGATCCGCCAGGTCGAGCCCCCGGCGCTCGAGCTCGGTCGCGAGCCCGCCGTCGAGGATCGCCGCTCCTCGCCTGGCGAGGAACGAGGAGAAGGGGTCGCCCATCGTCAGGATGAGAGCACGCGCCCGGGTGTGCTACAAGGGGAGCATGACGAAGACGGCGCTCCTGCTCCTCCTCGTCGCGGCGGCCGCGGTGGACCCGACGACCTTCCTCGCGACCGAATCCGCCTGGCGCGAGAAGCGGCACGCGCGCCTCGCCTCCGAGACCGGCTGGCTGACGCTCGTCGGGCTGCACTGGCTCTCCCCGGGGGAAAACGTCCTCGGCGCCGATCCCGACGCCGCGGTCCCGCTCCCCGAGGGGAAGGCGCCCAAGCGTGCCGGCGTGCTCCTGCTGAAAGACGGCGCGGTGCGCCTGATCCCCGAGCCGGGGGCCGGGCTGACGATCGGCGGAAAGCCGGCCGCCGAGCAGGTTCTGGGCGACGACACCGCCGAGAAGACGGACGTCGTGCAGCTCGGCGACCTCGCGTTCTTCGTCATCAAGCGCGGCGAGCGGCTGGGCGTGCGGGTCCGCGACAAGAACAGCCCCGTGCGGACCGGGTTCAAGGGGATCGACGCCTACGCTCCCGATCCGAAATACCGGGTGGCGGCGACGTTCCACGTCTACGACAAGCCGAAGACCGTGGACATCCCGAACGTCCTCGGCACGACCGAGCCGATGACGGTCCAGGGGAACGTGACGTTCACGCTCGACGGCCGCGAGCTCACGCTCGAGCCGGTCATCGACGACCCCGCCGATCCGCAGCTCTGGTTCATCTTCAAGGACGCGACGAGCGGGAAGGAGACCTACGGCGGCGGCCGCTTCCTGTACGCCGAGATGCCGAAGGACGGGAAGGTCACGATCGACTTCAACCAGGCCTACAACCCGCCCTGCGCCTTCACGCCGTACGCGACCTGCCCGCTCCCGCCGAAGAAGAACTGGCTCCCGGTGCGCATCGAGGCGGGGGAGAAGACGTTCCACGGCGCGGGTCACTGAGCTTGCGCCGTCTCGTCCGCTGCGGCGCGTGCCTGAGGCAGTACGACGCGAGCCGGCGTCCCGTCGGCACCCGGTTCCGCTGCCGCTGCGGCACGTCGATCGAGGTGCCCGCGGTCGAAGCGCACGAGGCGGCGGTCGTGTCGTGCCGCTCGTGCGGGGGGACGCGCGCGGAAGGCGCTGCGGCGTGCGCGTACTGCGGGTCGGACTTCACGATCCACGAGCAGGACCTCGACACGATCTGCCCGGCGTGCTTCGCGCGGATCAGCGACAGCGCCCGCTTTTGCCACCACTGCGCGACGCCGATCCAGCCGGAGGACGACGCCGGCGATCTCACCGAGCGGGGGTGCCCGGCCTGCGGCGGCGAGCACCGGCTGCGCAGCCGGGCCCTCGGGGCGACCACGGCGCTCGAGTGCGACCGCTGCGCCGGGCTGTGGCTCGGCGAGGAGGCGTTCCGGTCGCTCTCCGACAAGGCGCGCGTGGAGGCGGAGCCCTTCCCCGACGCGCGGGCGATCCGCGACACGATGTCGAAGGCGCGCAAGCCGATCGCGCGGCAGGCGGGCCCGCTCTACCGGCCTTGCCCCGTGTGCGCGGTGCGCATGTCGCGGATGAACTTCGGGAAGCAGAGCGGCGTGCTGCTCGACCGGTGCCCGGGTCACGGCACCTGGTTCGACGCCCACGAGCTCGACGCCGCGCTCGCGTGGGTCAAGCTCGGCGGCGAGAAGCAGAGCGCGGAGGAGAAGGCGCGGCACGAGCGCGAGCGGGCGTCCATCGACAAGATCCGCGTCCAGCCGAAGGCCCCCGAGGACGTTCCGGGGATGAACGCCTCCCACCGGGAGTCGGAGGGGGACTGGCTCATGGCGCTGTTCCAGGTGCTCGGCGCCCGGATCAAATAGGGTCAGACCCCTTTTCAAAACTGGAGCCGGTACGTCGCCGTGACGTCTCGACCGGGAAGCGGCACCTCGGAGCGGAACCGAGAGAGCGCGTTGAACGAGAGCTTGTCGGTCAGGTTGGTTCCCCGAACGATGACGTCGTGGACGAAACGCCCGGGCGCGAGCCGGTAGCCCACCGAAGCGTTGAGCCAGGTGTAGCTGGGCGTGCTCGTGTCGAACGCTCCGAAGCGGTCCTGCTCGGCGGCATGGAAGCCCTCGATCGAGCCCCACAGCGCTCGTCCCTGATACTTCAAGGCGAGCGCACCCCGCAGCGGCGGCTGGAAGGGCACCGGCTCGTTGAGGTCGGTGAGCTCGGCGTGGACGTAATCGGCGCGGAGCTCGAGGTCGAGATGGTGTGGCTCGGCGTGGATGAGACCGAAGTCCACGTGTCCTTCGCCTCCCCAGAACTCGGCGGCCGACTGCGAGATCTGCACGATCGGCAGCTCGTCCCCCTCGTCGGTCGTGAAGGTCGTTCCCGTATCGGCCTCGAAGACATAGTCGTCGAACGAGGTGTAGAAGAGGCTCACCTCTCCCGTGATCCGGCCGGTGAGCTTGCGGAGGGTGACGTCGAGTCCCAGCCCCTTTTCGAGCGAGAGGTCGTTGTCCCCGACCTCGAAGGTGAACGTGGCGATGTGGGGTCCGTTGGCGAACAGCTCCTCGGCGGTGGGGACACGTGAAGAGTAGGAGAGCGTTCCCGCGATCACATAGCCGCCGTCGCCGGGCTTCCAGAGGGCTCCCGCGGACGCCGACGGCGCGTTGAACGAGCGGTCGCGCAACGTCGGGTCCGAGCTGTCCACGTTCTGGTGCTCGTAGCGCGCGCCGAACTGCCACTTCAGGGAGCCGGACCCGAGCTCCTCGAAGGCGAACAGGGCCTGCGCGTCGGTCGAGGTCGGTTGTACGAACGCCTCCGCGCCGATCGCCTCGAAGTCGCGGGACCACGCCTGCGCGCCGAAGCTCCCCGTCCACGCGCCTGTGCTCCCGTGCGCGAGCTCGATGCGTCCCTCAATGCTGTCGTTGAGGAAGCGGGTCCCGACCTCGGAGCCCTCGAGCTCGACGTGCTCGTAGTCCGTCCCCCCGAGCTTCGCGCGGAGCGAGCGGAAGGGCCCGAACGGGTTGTTGATCCCGCCACGCACGTCCCACCGCTTCTGCTCGAGGTCGATCCGGACCTCCTCCTCGAACGCGCTCCCGTAGTTCGACTTGAAGTCCTGGTACGCGGCTCCGAGAAACGAGCTCTCGCCCAGCCAGGAAGCGCCGGCCGACCACGTCTCGTTGTCGATGTCGCTGTTGGGCTTCGTGCCGAAATCGCCGCCGGCGCTGTAGTCGTTCGATTCGGCTTTCGAGCCGTCGACGTGCCAGCCGAACCACCCGACCGATCCACCGATGCCGGCCGCCCCCGCGGCCAAATCGTTGTTCGACCCGTAGCGCAGGCTCACGTCGCCGGTGAAGCGCTCCTCGGAGCGATGGTCGGGGATTCGCTCGTCGAGGACGTTGACGACGCCCCCGATCGCGTTGGAGCCGTAGAGCAGGGTCGCCGCGCCGCGCACGACCTCGATCCGCTCCGCCGTCATCGTGTCCACGCTCACCGCGTGATCCGTGCTGACGTTCGAGGCGTCGCCCGTGCCCAGGCCGTCCTGGAGGACGCGGATGCGGTCGCCGCTGAGCCCCCGGATGACCGGCCGGCTCGCTCCCGGCGCGTAAAACGTCTGGCTGATGCCGGGCTCCTGTCCGAGCGTCTCGCCGATCGTGGCCGTCGCCTTCGCGGTCAGCTCGCGGTCGTCCAGGACCACGACGGACTGCGCGATGTCGGCCACGCTCTGCGGCGAGGCTCCCGCGGTGACGAGCACGTCCTCGTGATGGATGGTCACGTCGACTTTGAGCTGAATCGTGGCGTCCTTGCCGTCCTCGACCACGACGTGCCCGATCGCATTGCCGGAGCGGGCGCTGATGACTTCGACGAGGTAGGCACCGGGAGGTACCGCGTCGAAGCGGAACGCGCCCTGGGCATCGGTCTTCGTCGATCGATCGAGCTCGACGAGCGACACCGAGGCACCCGCGACCGCGGCGCTCTGGGCGTCGATGACGGACCCGGCGACCGAGCCGGGGGCCGCGACGGCGGCGGACGTGAACAGGAACCCACAGAGCATGAGACCGGACACACGAACGGGAATCGAGACCATGATGGAGACCTCCTCGCGCGGACGCGAAGTCGCGCGCCGCGCGTGCGAACGCCAAGGAACCCGAGACGAATGCGGAGGCGTTACGCCAGAGGAGGCGCGCGGGGCGAGGAGGGGAACAGGTCGCACGCGACGAGCACGTGCGGGGCCGAGACGAACAGCGCGAACGACAGCGAGTCGTCGGGGTGCACGAATCCGACGGGCGTCGCGACCTGGGCGGTGGACCGGGCCAGCTTGCAGACCGCGCACTCGTCCACCGAGCGATGCGAGACCGCGGACGGCTCGAGCGCGGCCCGATCGTGCGCCGGACGCGGCAGGTCGTGCGCGTGATAGGCCGCGGCCCCGGCGAAGTAGCACGCGGCCGCCAGCAGCACGGCAGCGCGGAGTCGCGAGGGTCCGGTCACGAGCTTCATGGCGCTCCCCGGTGGTCGTTCTACGCCCCGAACGCCGGTGCGTCAACCCAGGCGCATCGGATCGTCACGCGTTTGACACGCCCGGGAGCCCGCGTTACCGTCCCGAAGCTCATGCCCTCCCGCCGGTGTCTTCTCGCCGCGCTCGTCATGGTGATCGTCGTCTCGGGCGGCGTTCACGCGCTGAGCCACGCGCACGCCGACGGGATCAACGACTGCGCCATGTGCCGGCTCGCCCACGAGCCCTGCGCGGCGGCTCCCGTTCCGTTCGGTGTTTCCGAGGTGACGGATTCGGGCGCCTTCGCAGCGAGCTTCGAGCCGATCCAGCCGTCTGACGAAGGGCCGCTCCGGCCGAACGTCCCGCGCGCTCCACCCCGTTAGATCCCGACCGAGGTTCGTACCGCTCGCGTCATGTGTCTTCGGACACGAGGCGGGCTCTCGCGGTCCGGTATTTCCGGTGAGGAGCACGATGAACATCGCTCGTTGGCTGACGGTCTTGTGGTTTCTGTTCGCGATCGGCATCGCTTCGGCGCAGGACGCGCCCGTGCCCACGCCCACGCCCACTCCCACGCCCGCCCCGGCCGGACCGCCGCCGATCACGGTGGCCTCCGGAACGGCCGGAAAGAACTACCTCAACCTCTCCCTCGACGGGTTGATCGTCGTGGGCGCCTCGACCGAGCCCGACGTGCCCGGCCTTCAGACCGGAGGACACGATCCGTCGCAGCGCGGCTTCACGGTCCAGAACGTCGAGGTCGTCTTCGACGGCGCGGTCGACCCGTACTTCCGCGGGCAGGCCAACGTCGTCCTCCAGATCGACCCCGACGGCGAGACCGTCGTCGAGCTCGAGGAGGCGTACGCGGTCACGACGTCGCTCCCCAAGGGGCTGCAGGTCAAGGTCGGGCAGTACTTCACGGAATTCGGCCGCCTCAACCCGACGCACCCGCACACCTGGGACTTCGTCGATCAGCCCCTCGTCTCGGGGCGGATGTTCGGAGGGGACGGGCTGCGCAGCGTCGGCGCCCGGATCTCGTGGCTGATGCCCACACCGTTCTATTCGGAGCTCCTGGTCTCCGCACAGAACGCCAAGGGCGAGACCGCGACGAGCTTCGGAGGAGTGACGGGGGACGTGATGTTCGGCCGCCCCCTCGACCCCGACGACGTGAAGTCGGCCGGCGACCTGCTCTACGTGCCGCGGTACGACGCGTCGTTCGACATCGGCGAGACGCAGACCGTCGTCGTGGGTGCGTCGGGCGCCTTCGGCCCGAACGGCACCGGGGCGGGCGCGGACACGGGCATCGTGGGGATCGACGCGCTGTGGAAGTGGAAGTCGGCGCGCGCGGACAAGGGGTTTCCCTTCGTGAAGGTCCAGGGGGAGGCGATGAGCCGGCGCTACGAAGCCGCGGCGACCCCGCTGCTCCCCGCCGAGACGTTCGAGGATCACGGCACTTATCTCCAGGCGGTTTGGGGGATCAAGCCGATGTGGACGCTCGGGGCGCGCTACGACCGGGTGGGCGGGGATGTCGGGGACGACCCGGCCGATCCCGCCTTCCAGCCGCGCGAGCGCGCGTCGCTGGAAGGGACCTGGTACCCGACCGAGTACTCCAAGCTCCGCCTCCAGTACGCCTACGACGATCGCACGGGGCTGAAAGATGCGAGCTCCGTGTGGCTGCAGTTCGAGTTCCTGCTGGGCGCGCACGCCGCGCACAAGTTCTGAGGGAGAACGATCATGATCACCCTGTTACTCGCGCTCAAGGTCGTCGCGACCACCCCGGAATACGGCGCGGTCGCCGCGGCGATCGGCGGCGACCAGGTCAAGGTGACCAACCTTGCGAAGGCGACCGAGGACCCGCACTTCGTCGACGCGAAGCCGAGCCACATCGTCGCGCTGAGCAAGGCGGACATCCTCATCGAGGGCGGGGCGGATCTCGAGGTCGGCTGGCTGCCGCCGCTCGTCGAGGGGGCGCGCAACGCGAAGATCAACGCCGGCGGCCCGGGCCGCGTCCGGGCGAGCGAGGGGATCCAGCTCCTCGACATCCCCGCGGCGCTCGATCGCTCCCTCGGCGATCTCCACGCGGCAGGGAACCCTCACTTCATGATGGACCCCGCCAACGCCAAGGTCGTCGCGGATCACCTCTGCGACGTCTTCTGCCGTCTCGACGCCGCGTCGTGCCCGGCCTACAAGGCCAACCGGGACGCGTTCGCCGCGAAGCTCCAGGCCAAGGTGGACGAGTGGGCCAAGGCGCTGGCGCCGTTCAAGGGGAAGCCGATCGTCACCTATCACCCGACCTGGCGGTACTTCGCGGCTCGCTTCGGCCTCGTCTCCGAGGTCTACCTCGAGCCGAAGCCCGGGATCCCGCCCTCGCCGCCGCACCTGGCGGAGGTCATGCAGAAGATGAAGGAGCAGCACATCGGCCTCGTGCTCGTGGAGCCGTTCCAGTCGCGCAAGACCGCCGAGGCGGTCGCGGAGCGCACCGGGGCCCGGGTCGTGGACGTTTGCCAGTTCCCCGGCGGGCTTTCCGGCACCGAGGGGGACTACGTCGGCCTCCTCGACGCGGACGTGAAGGCGATCGCCTCCGCGCTCGCGGCGGCGAAGTAGGCGCCCGATGGAGATCTTCACGCTCTGGCTGTGGCCGCTGCTCGCGCTGATCCTCCTCCCGGGCCTGCTCGTCTACTTCGGCCTGCACGTGGTCGAGCGCGGGATCATCTTCGTCGACCTGGCGTTGGCGCAGATCGCGGCGCTCGGGGTGTGCGTGGCGGTCGCGCTCGGCGCGCATCCGGGTCACGACGCGCTGCCGTGGGTCCTCTCGCTCGTCTTCACGCTCTTGGGCGCGGGGCTGTTCGCGTGGACGCGGTTCCGGCACCCGCGGGTGCCGCAGGAGTCGATCATCGGGATCATCTACGTCGTCTCCGCGGCGGCGGCGACGCTCGTGCTCAGCCACTCGGCGGAGGGGGACGAGGCGCTCAAGAACCTGCTCGTGGGGAACGTGCTGCTCGTGACCCGCGCGGAGGTCTTGCGCACGTTCGCGCTGTTCGTCGGCATCGCGGCGGTCCACGTGATGCTCCGCCGGAGGTTCATGATGCTCAGCTTCGACGAGGACGAGGCGCGGCGGCGCGGCATCTCGCTGCGCACGTGGGACTTCCTCTTCTACGCGACCTTCGGCCTCACCGTGACCAGCTTCGTACAGATCACCGGCGTCTACCTCGTGTTCTCGTACCTGATCGTCCCCGCCGTGTGCGGGGCGCTGCTGTCCGCGAGGATCCGGACGCGCCTGGCGATCGGATGGGTGGTGGCTCTCGCCGCCGGGATCTCGGGGCTCGCACTGTCGGTCAAGCTGGAATCCGCCGACCTGCCGACGGGCCCCACGATCGTCTGTTGCTTCGGCGTCGCGCTCGTCGTCTGCGCGATCCTGATGAGGCTGAGAAAGGGGTCTGACCCCTATTTGAGGTCCGAGGGGACGACGGGGCGCGAGAGCAGGCCGTAGAACTTCTCGATCCGGTCGGGGCCGTCGCCGATGTAGGCGCGGACCAGGTCCTCGCCGAGCGTGTAGTTGAAGACGTACGAGCGGTAGACGCGCGCGAAGTCGAGCGCCTTTTTCGCCCGCGCGTCGTCCACGAGCGACCACCGCTTCACGAAGGCGACGACCTCCTCGTCCGGCGTGCCGTCGTCGAGGAGCATGCGCGCCGCCTCGGGGCGCACGTGGCGCAGCGGGAGCATCGCCTCCTGCACCGCGTCCCACGCGAGCACCGCCTGCGGGTCCACGTGCCCGACCGGCGCCAGCACGCTCGCGAGCACGCGGCGGCGCTCGTCGTCGGAGAAGATCAGGTCCTCGGCCGCGTTGGCGGTGCCCTCGGCGATCAAGGACTGCGGCGAGTAGAGGGGATAGACCGACCACTCGACCCACCCGCGGCCCTTCACGAGGTGCTCCTCGACGAGGACGTTGTACGTGTGGTGGCCCGGATACCCCTCGTGGCACATCGTCCCGAGCAGCCCGTTGAGCTCCGTCGGGAGATCGACGTTGAACTCGATCCGGCTTCTGTCGTTGCCGAGGTACCAGTTGTACGCCCCCCAGGGCTTTCCGGTCACGAGCACGAACTCGAAGCTCTCGCCGGGCGGGAGACCGGCCTGGGGCGCACCGGACGCCCGCGCGGTCGCGAGCGCGGCCCGCACGGTCGCCTCGACGTGCTCTCTCGGGACGCGGATCGCCCTCCGCATCGCCTCGATCCGGTCGGCGAGCGGCCCCGTCCCGGGGACGAGCTTCTCGAGCGCGTCGTGCGCCGCCTGGAACTCCGCCACGTCATGGCGGGGCGGGCGCGCGTCGAACAGCGCCTCGCACTCGTCGTCGAGGGTGAACCGCTCCCCGGAGAGCCTCCGGACCTCGGCATACACCGCGACGAGCTGCTTCTCGAGGTAACGCTTGCGGTCGGCCGGGCCTTTGGCGGCCCGCACCGTCGCGAGGAGGTCCCGCGCGCCGCGCGCCAGCTCGGGGAGCGCAACCGGCTCCGCGGCCTCGGCCTCCGCCTTCCATGCGGGCGGGCCGTAGAACGCGTCCACGTAGTTGGGATCGTGGCGGCCCACGGCGAGCACGAGCTTGACGTACGACTCGGCCGCGGCATCGAGCGCGCCCTTCGCGGAGCCGCTCCCGCCCGAAGCGCACGCCGCAAGCGCGATCATCGCCGGGACCGCCGATCCCCACGCCACGGCACGAAACATCGATCACCTCCTGCGGGCTCGTGTAGCATCCCGGCATGGACGCGCCGTGGACACGGTTCTACGAAGAGGGCGTCCCGGCCTCGATCGAGTACCCCGAGTGGAGCCTTCCCGACCTCCTCGATCATTCCGCGTCCACCTTTCCCGATCAGACCGCGCTCACCTTCTTCGTCGATCCGAAGCTGCCCCCGTCGCACATGTCCTACCGCGCCCTCCGGGACGCCACGCTACGCTTCGCGACCGCCCTGCACCAGTTGGGGGTGCGCAAGGGCGACCGTGTCGCGATCATGCTCCCGAACTGCCCGGAGTTTCCGGTCGCCTTCTTCGGCCTGCTGCGCCTGGGCGCCGTCGCGGTCAACACGAACCCCCTGTACGTACCCCGCGAGCTGAAGTCTCAGCTCGAGGACTCGGGCGCCGAAACGATCATCCTGCTCGACCAGTTCTTCCCGCGCCTGCGCGAGATCCGCCACCTGACCCGGGTCAAGCGCGTGATCGTCACCGACGTCGCGGGCTCGATCCGGTTCCCGTTCCGGCAGCTCGTCCACCTCGTCCAGAGAAAGCACGGCGAGTACGTCCGGGTGAAGCCGGAAGCCGACGTCTTCTCGCTGAAGCAGCTCGTCGCGAAGCATCCCCCGTCACCGCCCCGGGTCGAGATCGCGCCCGACGACGTCGCCCTGTTCCAGTACACAGGCGGGACCACCGGCACCCCCAAGGCCGCCATGCTCTCCCATCGGAACCTCGTCGCCAACACCCTCCAGCTCAGGGCGTGGTTCGTGAAGGCCGAGGACGGGAAGGAGGTCGTCATGGCGGCGATCCCTTTCTTCCACGTCTACGGGATGACCGTCTGCATGATCTTCGGCCTCGCCGCGGGCGCGAACGTCGTCATGGTCCCCCGGCCGAAGCCGATCGAGGGGGTCATGAAGGTCATCCAGAAGACGCGGGCGTCGATCTTCCCCGGCGTCCCGACGCTATACACCGCGATCAACCACCACCCCAACGTGAAACAGTACGCGCTCGGAAGCGTGAAGCTCTGTCTGTCGGGCGCGGCCCCGCTACCGATGGAGGTCGCCGAGACGTTCGAGCGGATCACCGGCGGCCGGCTCGTCGAGGGGTACGGCATGACCGAGTCCTCCCCGGTCGCCACCGCGAACCCGCTCTTCGGCAAGCGCAAGGTCGGAAGCATCGGGCTTCCGGTCCCCGACACGGACGCGAAGATCGTGCATCTCGAGACCGGAGCGACGCTCCCCCCCGGCGAGGAGGGCGAGCTCGCGGTCAAGGGGCCCCAGGTGATGCTCGGCTACTGGAACCGGCCGGACGAGACGGCGCAGACGATCCGCGACGGCTGGCTGCACACCGGCGACGTGGCGAAGGTGGACGACGAGGGCTACATCTCGATCGTCGACCGGAAAAAAGACATGATCGCCGCCTCGGGGCTCAAGGTCCTCCCGCGCGAGGTCGAGGAGGTGCTCTTCATGCACCCGATGGGGAAGGAGGCGGTCGTCGCCGGCGTGCCGGACTCGTACCGGGGCGAAA
>Ga0137436_1000287_pt1 | contig 15718 bp, 15 predicted proteins | sample EasRivERMGT119_2_FD_102328 | JGI IMG/M metagenome (GOLD analysis project Ga0137436, IMG submission 102328) | Soil microbial communities from meander-bound floodplain in the East River, Colorado, USA - East River MetaG ERMGT119_2 | ecosystem: Environmental > Terrestrial > Soil > Floodplain ...
GGCAATCTCGCCGCGGAGGCGGTCGCCCGGGCCGCGCCCGACGGCTACACGCTCATGCTCGGCTCGACCTCGACCAACGCCGTGAATCCGTGGCTGTATACGAAGCTCGGATTCGACCTGGTGCGCGACCTCGCCATGGTGACGCTGGTGGCCACCGGCAACAGCGCGCTCGCCGTGCCCCCGCGCGTGCCCGCGAACAGCGTGAAGGAATTGATCGCGCTCGCAAGAGCGCAGCCGGGCAGGCTCACCTACGCCTCGTCGGGGAGCGGGTCGTCCTTGCACCTCGCGGGCGAGCTGTTCAAGCAGATGGCGGGGGTGGACATCGTGCACGTGCCCTACAAGGGCGCGGCGCCGGCGATGACCGATCTCGTCTCGGGGCAGGTGGACATGAGCTTCGCGCCGGTGGCGAACGTGGTGCCGCTCGCCAAGGCGGGCAAGCTCAAGCTCATCGGCCTGACCGGCGAGAAGCATTCGGCGTTCGCCCCCGGCACGCCGACCATCAGCGAGAGCGGTCTGCCCGGATTCGACGTGTGGACCTCGTACGCGGTGCTCGTCACCGCCGGGACTCAGGAGAGCATCGTCGAGCGCCTGCATGCGGAGCTCGCGAAGATCGCCCAATCCCCCCAGGTGAAGGAGCAGCTCGCGAACATCGGCATCGACGCGGAGGCGAGCGCCTCGCCCGCCGCGGCGCGCGCCTACCGCGCGGCCGAGCTCGAGAAATGGGGCAGGCTGGTGCGCGCGATCGGGCTGAAGGCGGAGTAGCGGCCCGTCAGGCAGAGCGCCGTTTTGCGGGCGGCCGCACGGCGGAAGGAGCACCCCGCTCGGCGCGGCGCGAGGCCATGAATGCCGCGCGCTCGCCCACCGCTTTGAGCAGCGCGGCGCCGAATTTCGGGCTCCTTTTCACCAGGTGAAGGAACATGTGGCGGCTCATCGCGAGCAGCGCGCTGTCGGTTTCCGCGACGGCGGTGGCGAGCCGCGGCGTGCGATCGACGAGCGACATTTCGCCGAACAGGCCGCCCGGGCCGACTTTTTCGACGACGCAATCGCCGATGCGGATCGCCACGCGGCCTTCGAGCACCACGAACAGGGCCCCGCCCAGCTCCCCTTCCGTCGTGACGATCCTTCCGGCCTTGTAGCGGAAACGCGCCGCGGGGCCGAGCAGCTGCGCGAGATCGGCGAGCAGTTGCCCGTCCAGCGCGGCGGCTTCTCTCCACCCGGCGTCCGCCGGCGAAGCGGAGGCGCCCAGGCTGGCGATCGTATCGCGCAGGCGGCTTGCCATGATGCTCATCAGCATGAGCGCGAACCCCGGGTTCCTGCCGAGCGCGGCGCGAAACTGCCTGTCGTCCAGTCCGATCACCCGGCAATCGCTTTTCGCCACCGCCGACGCGCTGCGCGGCATCTGGCCCATCGAGGCCATCTCGCCGAAAATCTCGCCGCTCCGGATGACGGCGATGGGCTCGTCTTTCGCGACAACGCCGACTTGCCCCTCCAGAAGCAGGTAGATCCGGTTGGGCATGAGCAGCCGGGGCATGCCTTTGCGGTTTTCGGAGAAGATGGTCGTGCCCTTCGCGACGGTCTGCGGCCTGCCCGCGGACCGGAAGAAATCCAGCGCGACCGCCGCATCGTAGAGCGAAGGGCTCCCGGCATTGCGGGGACTCGTCGTATCCAATTTTCTCCTCCCGGAGATCGGCCGTTTCGCGGCGTGTGCTTCGCGCTTCCCCGGAACCCGGCCCAAGCAGGGATTATGCCCGCGGCTCGGGCGCGGGAAGGAGAGAATGAAGCCGCGGAGCGGTCATATTCCCTGCTTCGGCATCTGTCGCGCGGCCCGCATGCCGGATCCGGCGGGAGGCGAAGCGCCGGATGCCGGAGTGGAAATTCCGGGGTTCGCCCCCATTTGCCCTGTTCCGACAAATGGGAACGCCATGACCACGACCGATACCTCCGATCTCGACGAGCTGCGGCCTGCGCTGCTGCAGCTCCACAAGACGCTGCTGGATGCCCAGCGCATCCGCTATGAGCGCGAGAACGGCCGCGTCGAATCCAGGGGCGAGCTCCTGGAACTCGTGCTCCAGGATGCGTCTTTCGAATGGCTGCGCGTGCTCTCGGCGCTGATCGCGCGGCTCGACGAGCTCGCCGGGGTGGGCGACAAGGACGTGAGCGGAGAGATGCGCGGCGTGATCGACAAGCTGCGCACGCTGGTGCGCTTCGAGGGGAACAGCGGGTTCACCGATCCCTATCGGGAAATCATCGAAGCCGTGCCCGACGCGCTGGTCGCCCATGTGCGGCTCTCGCGCCTGCTGTCGGATTTCGGGTCGGCCGGCCGGGCTGGGTGAGCGGGAAGCGACGCGGGCTGGCGTCTGGATGATTTTCAGATCTTGCAATCCAGCACTGCTTGCAGATCAAACTCTTACAGAAGCAGATTCTTCGTCGCTGCGCTCCTCAGAATGACAACGCGCCATTTTTCAACACCCTGCTAGCGGTACTCGTCGCGCCGCACGACGACGCGCTGGTGACCGAACACGAGCGCGCTCGCCGCCCAGGAGATCAGCGCGTAGACGATCGCGCCGAGCACCGCGGACCAGAATCCGGCGACGATGAATCCCTTCACGAAGGACGCGACGAACCAGAACAGGAGGCCGTTGATCACGAAGATGAACAATCCCAGCGTGAGGACGGTGACGGGCAGCGTGAGCAGCACGACGAGCGGCCGGATCAGCATGTTGACGAACCCGAGCAGCAGCGCCGCGATGAGCGCGGTGAAGAAGCTGTCCACCTGCACCGAGGGCACGAGGTAGGGAAGCGCGAGCAGCGCGAGCGCGTTGATCAGCCAGACGAGGAGGAGGTTGCGCACCATGGAAACGCAAGCATACCGCAATGCGGGATAGAATCCCCGATCGCCTGCCCTCGACGCTCCCCGTACCCGACCTATGGAAACTCTGAACAACCCCTGATTTCGTCATTCCCACGAAAGCGGGAATCCAGATATTTCAGCCGCTTGCTGGATGCCCGCGTTCGCGGACATGACGTTAATCAGCTTCCTATCAAGGAGAATTCGCATGCTGACTCTTTTCTACGCCCCCGGCGCCTGTTCCATGGCGTCCCACATCGTGCTCGAGGAGAGCGGGGAGAAGTACCAACCACAGCGCATGGATCTGTCTAAGGGCGAGCAGCGCACGCCGGAGTACATGAAGATCCATCCGCTCGGCCGCGTGCCGGCGCTGAAGCTGGACGACGGCTCGCCGCTCACCGAGAACACGGCGATCCTGCCTTACCTGGGCAAGCGCTTCGGAATGTGGCCCGCCGATCCGCTCAAGGAAGCAAAGGCGCTTTCCATCGTCGGCTTTTTCGCGACGAGCGTGCATCCCGCGCACGGCCACATCGGCCGGCCCGAGCGCTATACCGAGGACAAGTCGGCCTTCCCCGGCATCCAGGCCATGGGCAAGAAGAGCTTCCACGAACACCTGAAGCAGATCGACGCGATGTACGCGGGGCGCGAGTGGCTATCCGACAAGTATTCGGTGCTCGACCCCTATGCCTTCGTGTTCTACGCCTGGGGCCTGAAGCGCGAGCTGCCCGTGGCGGAACTGAAGAACTACACCGCGCTGAAGGACCGCATGGCGAAGCGCCCGGCGGTGCAGCGCGTCGTCGCCGACGAGGGTGTCAAGCTGTAGAGGTACTGGCCGGACCGCCCGGCTTCGAGATTTCGGGTGCCAAGGGTGAGTAGGCGAATAGGTGCGAGGAGCCGCCTCGCCTCCGCGAAGGCCGCGCGCAGGATGTTCCGCGCCTCGTCCTCTACGCCGGTGCGCGCGGCGAGCAGCACGACCGATGCGCCCGCGAAATCCATCGGCTGATCGGCAGGGCATCCCGCTCCGGCAAAGGAATACAATCCGGTTGGCGCTGTTGACCCGAAGTCCCAAGGACAGGAGAAGAGCATGTTCCGCAGAGTCTTGTTGACCCGCTTCTTGATCGGATACGTCGTGTCCACCGCGGCCCTCGCGTTCGTTCCGGCTGCGGCCTTGGCCCAGGACGCCGCAAGCTTGCTCAAGCGCGCGGCGAGCGCGATGGGCGCGGGGGAACTCAAGTCGATCCGCTACGCCGGGGAGGGCACCGGCTACACCTACGGCCAGGCCTTTCGTCCCGGCATGCCGTGGCCGAAGATCAACGTGCACAGCCAGATCAAGACGATCAATTACGAAACCGCCTCGATGCGCGACGAGATCACGCTCAGCCGCGGCGAGCCCAAGGGCGGCGGCGGGTATCCTCCGGTGGCGCAGCAGAAGAACGACCAGTTCGTGAGCGGAGCCTACGCCTGGAACCAGGCGGCCGCCGGGCCGGTGCCGGGCCCGAGGTTTCTGGCCGACCGCACGCATCAGCTGTGGATCACGCCGCACGGCGTGATCAAGGCCGCGATCAAGAACAAGGCCACCCTGAAGAAGCCGGCCACGGGCGGACTGACCGCCGTTTCCTTCACCGAGCCGGGCAAATACGCCGCCACGGCGTTCATCAACGAAGAGTTCCTCGTCGAGCGGGTCGAATCGCGGGTCCCCGATGCGGTGCTCGGCGAAACGACGGCCGTCACCCGCTACACGGATTACCGCGACTATGGCGCGGTGAAATTCCCGTCGAGGATCCAGCAGTCGCTGGGAGGCTTTCCCGTTCTCGACCTCGCGGTCAAGGAGGTCCAGCCCAACGCGCCGGCCGACATCGCGTTGCCGGACGCCGTGCGCAACGCCACCGAGCGGGTGACCACGGAAAAAGTGGCCGAAGGCGTGTGGCACGTGGCCGGCGGCTCGCACAACAGCGTCGCGATCGAGATGAAGGACCACATCGTGCTCATGGAAGCGCCGTTGAACGACGCTCGCTCGGGCGCCGTGTTCGATGAGGTGAAGAAGCTCGCTCCGGGCAAGCCGATCCGCTACGTGATCAACTCGCACGGCCATTTCGACCATTCGGGCGGCCTGCGCGCGGCCGTGGCCGAAGGCGCCACCCTCATCACCCAGGCGGGGAACAAGGCCTACTTCGAGCGCGCCTTTGCGGCGCCGAACAAGCTCAATCCGGACCGGCTCGCCAAATCGGGCAAGAAGGCGAAATTCCGGACGGTGAATGAGAAGCTCGTGCTGAACGACGGCTCGCGCTCGCTGGAGATCCACCGCATCGCCGGGGGTGACCACAGCGACACCTTCATCATGGCCTACCTGCCCAAGGAGAAGCTCCTGATCGAAGCGGACGCGTTCACGCCCGGCCCGCCGAATTCGCCGCCGCCCGCGCAGGCGAATCCGAACCATCTGACCCTGGTCGCGAACCTCCAGCGCCTGAAGCTTCCGATCGAGAGGATCCTGCCCCTGCACGGGCGCGTCGTGCCGCTCGCGGATCTCTATGCCGCGGTGAAGGCGCCGATGCCGCAGTAGGGCCGGGAACCGGCCGCGAGAAAGAATGCGCGCCCGGCGCGAGGCGCGCGGAATTCCCGGCTCGGCGCTCTGTGAGTTGCCGTACAGACCGCGCACGGCTCTTGGACTAGGCTTGCATCTTGCCTATGCGCATGCGGGCAGAATGTAAGTGTCGGGCTTGCCCGACACTTACTGCATATTCACAGCGCATGCGTCCGTCAAGCCATTCGATGTCTTGGCCTTCGAGCCGTTTCGGCTCATAGGCTATCCGCATGCGGTTGACCTGGATCAAATGGCTGCTGTCGCTATCGCGTAGCATATATTTGTTATTGCATTGAACACACAAGGCACCGCGTGCGACGCCTTGTTTCCCGGAAGAAAGGTACGCCATGAAGATTCGATCCGCGACTTCTGCTCTGTTCGGTTTTCTGCTCCCCGTGTTCCTGCTCGTGTCGGGAACACCCGGCGCGCTTGCGCAGTCGACACCCTCCGTCGAGGTCCTCTGGTCGGCGACGACCGATTTCGCCGGCAAGATGATGGATATCGACCGCTTCGACAACGTCTATTCGGTCGGCGACACGATTGTCGGCGGCATCGTCCTCACCCAGAAATTGAGCGCGGACGGGATCCTGCAGTGGGAGCGCACCTTCCGGCCCGATTTTGCGGTGAAGGCGACCTGGGTGGCCGCCGACCCCAACGGCGGGGCCTACGTCGTCGGCCACAAGTGGACCGGTTCCGACCAGGTTGCCATCGGCTACTTCGTGCTGCGCTACGACGCGGAAGGCAACCTGGTCTGGTCGGACATCAACGACGGGGGTGCCGCCCAGGCCGTCCGGGCCGTCACCGACCGCGCCGGCAACGCCTACGTGACCGGCGGCCTCTACGTGGCCGGCAGTTTCACGCTCGGGATCGTGAAGTACTCGCCCACCGGCGGACGGCAATGGGTCTGCCCGGCGGTCAATCCGAACGGCAACGGTTTCCCCGGCACGCCCTTGCCGACCGGCCTTTACCTGTCCGACGACGGCGGCTCGATCGCCGCTTCGGGCACGAGCGGGTACAACTACTACGTGCTGTCCTGCGACCAATCCGGGTTCAAGCGGTGGCAGGACTTTCGCGACCATTCCGTCTACGCCGCCGCCGTCGCGGTCAACAACCTGGGCGAGGTGTATTTCGGCAACGGCCTCGCGGGCGGCATGGGCATGCAGATCACGAAGTATTCCGCTGCAGGCGCCGTGCTGTGGACGAACGTCTTTTCCCCGGGCGACTACATCTACCGCCTCGCGCTCGATTCGGTGGGCAACGTGATCGCGACCGGCCCCGACTACAGCAACTATTATGCGAACTGGGTGACGATGAAGGTCGCCCCGACCGGCGTCCGGCTGTGGTCCGCGACCTTCGACGCGCTTAGCGCCAACAACGAGATCCCGGCGTTTGTCGCGCTCGACCCCTTCGACAACGTCTATGTCACGGGCGCGGGCGGTCCGGCGTACGTCCTCGCCAACGGCAGCAGCTATATGCGCATGGTCACGCTGAAGTACACCGCCAACGGCGACCCGGTGTGGACGATCTCCTCGGTCGACGGGGGCTTGGGCAACGCCGTACGGGTGGGCAGCGACGGGAGCACCCTGTTCGTGCAGGGTTATGGCCAGATGTACACCGCGCGTTACCGCCAGACCGGCCTGCCGGGTGCGCCTACCGCACCCACGCCGCCGCCCGCCGAGCCCGCGCCGCCGCCCGTCGCGCCCACGCCGCCGCCCGCTGCGCCCACGCCGCCGCCCGCCGCGCCCACGCCGCCGCCCGCCGCAGTCCCGGCTGCACCGACGAACCTCAGCGCGAGCTCGCTGTCCTCGAGAAGGATCCAACTGCGATGGACCAACAGCTCCTCCACCCAGACCGGAATCTCGGTCGAGCGCTGCACCGCGCCATGCACGAACTTCATCGAGATCGCGCGCGTTGCCGGCAATGCCACCTCGGTCATCGATAGAGGCCTGGCGTCGCGCACCAGCTACTCCTACCGCGTACGCGCCTACAACGGCACCGGCTACTCGCCGTATTCGGCCAGCGTGACGGCGAGGTCGACACGCTGACGCCGCGCCCGGCGTCGATGGCAGCGACTCAAGGGGCCCCCCGGGGCCCCTTGTGCTGTTTCGCCTCTTGTTGGTATCCGGCCCTGTCGAGCCGCGTCGGCGTTGCCCAGGCTCCGATGCGCGCGTGACGGCGGCAAGGTGCCATGCCGTGTAGAGTGCCGGCGAGTACCGGCGGTCGGTTGAGCCCCATGCGCGAGCCGGCGTAGAATCCGTGGGGCGAACCCCACGCGCAAGCGACGGCGGAGGCCCGGGCGGCATTTCAGTGGCATCGCGAACGTAATCCGGCCGCCGCGGATGCGTTCCCTGTCGGGCAGCGCGCCTCGAAGGTCATCCGTGACGATCAGTGCACCGAGCGATCCGCTGGCTTCGTTCCGGCTCGACGATCGGCTGATCGTCGTGACCGGAGCGAGCGAAGGCATCGGCCGGGCATTCGCCGAGTCCTTCGCCCGCGCCGGCGCCTTTGTCGTCCTGGCAAGCCGGCGCAAGGACAAGCTCGAATCCGTGCGCCAGGCGATCGTCGCCTCCGGCGGGCGCGCCGAAGTCGTGACTACCGACGTCACCCGCCTCGAGGACATCCGCATTCTGGCGGATGCGGTCGGCGCTCTGGCAAAGGAAAACGACCGCCGGCTCGTGCTGGTGAACAACGCCGGGTTCGGCTTCACGAAGGCCGCGCTGGATACCAGCGAAGAGGAGTGGGACGTTCTCTTCGACACCCATGTGAGAGGCACTTTCTTCTGCTCGCAAAAGATCGGCGCCATGATGATAGCGCGCGGCTACGGCAAGATCGTCAATATGAGTTCCGCCTGGTCGGAGGCGACCGATGCGGGAAAGAGCGCCTACTGCGCCGCCAAAGCCGCGGTGTCGCATCTCACCGCGGCGCTTTCGACCGAATGGGCGCCGCTCGGGGTGCGCGTCAATGCGCTGGCGCCGACCGCCACGATGACCGACTTCACCGCCCGCGTGATGGCCTCCAATCCGGATCGGGCGAAGCGCCTGCTCGAGCGCATCAAGCTCGGACGTTTCGCGCAGCCCTCGGATCTGCTCGGCGCGGGGGTGTTCCTGGCCAGCGGCGCTTCCGATTTCGTCACGGGGCAGACGCTGTTCGTGGATGGGGGGTTTACGACTTGAGCGGTGCGTCAGTCCGGTATCGGAGAGAATTTTGCTGGTCTGGGGTCTCACGATTTTGCATGGCTGCAAACGGCGCAGCCACGCAAAATCGCGAGATTGTTGAAAAGCACAGAAGCAGAACGCCTGGGACATAGGGGTGTCGGCACTGAAAATCGGAATCCTGATGGGCGACGACATCGGTCTCGAGGTCGTTCCGGAGTGCGTCAAGGTGATGAAGGCGGCCGCCTCGCGGTCCGGGCTCGCCATCGACTGGCAGCCGCTTCCCATCGGCAAGCGCGGGCACGAGGAGCACGGCGACACGCTTCCCGGCGTGACCGAGCAGGCGCTTCGCGGGCTCGACGGCTGGGTGATGGGACCGATCGGGCACGCCGCGTATCCGCGCGGCGATCCGACCTGGGTGATGCCGCCGGTGCGCAAGAAATTCGAGCTGTTCGCCGCGGTGCGGCCGTCGTTGTCGCATGCGCACATCGCTTCGGTCCACAAGAACGTGGACATCGTTTTCGTGCGCGAACTGACCGAGGGAATGCTCTATTCGGAGACCGTCGTTGCCGGAGCGCCGGAGTTCCGGCCGAACGACGACATCACCGTTGCCATGCGCGTGATCACCCGCAAGGGCTCGCATCGCGTCGCGCGCGAGGCGTTCGAGATTGCGCGCACGCGGCCGCGAAGGAAAGTGACCGCCGCACACAAGGAGCCGGTGTACCGGCTTGCCTGCGGCATGTTCGCCGAGGAATGCCGCAAGGTGGCGCGGGAGTTTCCGGAGGTGGCCTTCGAGGAAATGATGATCGACTCGGCCTCGATGAAGCTGGTGATGGAACCGCAGCGATTCGACGTCGTCGTCACCACCAACCAGTTCGGCGACATCCTCACCGATATCGGCGCGGGGCTGGTCGGCGGGCTCGGGCTCGCCCCGGGCCTTTGCGTGGGCGAGCGCCAGGCGATGGCGCAGGCGACCCACGGCTCCGCGCCCGACATCGCGGGGCGCGGCATCGCCAATCCTTATGCCATGATCGTGTCCGGACAGATGCTGCTCGCCTGGCTTGGGCGAAAGCGCGATGAACCCGGGGCGAGCGAAGCCGCGCGGCATATCCAGCGCGCAGTGAGCCAGGTCATCGCCGAGGCGAAGCACCTGACGCGGGACCTGGGCGGGAGCGCCGGCACCCGGGAAATGGGAGACGCGATCGCCGCCTATGCCGCGCGGTGATCGACGCGGTGATCGACGCAAGTGATCGACGCAGTGATCGACGCAGTGATCCAATTTGGATTAGCGAACGTGCAAAGGAGAGGACCATGAAGCGCTTCCCGGGGAGTATTGCGGCCGCGATCGCCATCTCGTGCCTGATGCCGGCGCCGGCGGCTGCGCAAAGCTGGCCGAGCAAGCCGATCAAGATGATCGTTCCGTTTCCCGCCGGCGGCGGCACCGACTTCATCGGCCGGCTCGCCGCCAAGCAGCTGGGAGACCGCCTCGGCCAGGCGGTGTTCGTCGACAACCGCGGCGGTGCGAACGGGGCGATCGGCGCGCAGGCCCTGATGCAGTCGGTGCCGGACGGCTACACGATCGCGGCGATTTCCGACGGGCCGACGGTGGTGAACCCCGCGCTCTACGAGAAGCTCGCTTACCACCCGCTGCGCGATTTCGTTCCGGTCGCGATGATGATCAAGTTTCCGTCGATGCTGACGGCACACCCTTCCGTTCCGGTCCGCAACGTCGCCGAGCTGATCGCGCTGGCGAAGGCCAAACCGGGGACGCTGAATTATTCCTCCGGGGGAACCGGCAATTTCAGCCATCTGGGCCCGGAGCTGCTCGCTTCCCAGGCCGGGATCAAGCTCGTGCACGTGCCGTACCGGGGCGTCGGGCCCGCCATGATGGCGTTGCTCGCCGGCGACGTGCAGCTCATGTACAACAACGTCGCGACGGCGCTGGAGCACGTGCGCGCGGGCAAGATGACGGCGCTCGCGGTCGGCGAAGCCCAGCGCCTGCCGGCGCTGCCCGATATCCCCGCGATCGCGGAGACCGTCCCGGGCTTCGAGTTCGCGGCTTGGGTCGGCATCTTCGCGCCCGCCGGGACGCCCAGGGACATCGTCGTCCGGTTGAGCCGGGAAACCGCCGCTTTTCTCAAGGATCCCGGCGTGATGAAGACTTTCGCGGAGCAGCAGATCGTCGCCTCCTACCGGGATTCCGAGGACTTCGCCCAGTACATCCGGAAGGAACTGGACAAGTGGGCGGGCATCGTCAAGACCCTGGGCATCAAGGGAGAATAGGCGCGCATGTTCAATCTGCATCTCAGCCCCGAGCAGCTGGAGATTCGCGACACGGTCCGCGATTTCGTCGCGCGGGAAGTGAAGCCCGTTGCGCTTGCGCCCGCGCGGCTGGAGGCGTTCGAGAAGCCGCTGCTCGCGGAGCTTCTGGCCCAGGCTTCGCGGCTGGGCTTGCGCACGCTCGCGCTCTCCGAAGCGGCCGGCGGCGCGGGCGCGGACAATCTCACCTGCTGCATCGTCACCGAAGAACTGGCGGTGGGCGATCCGGACATCGCCGCGGTGCTCGCGCAGACGGCGATGCTCGGCCGCCTGTTCGAGCGGCTGATGCCCCTCGCGCAACGCAATCGCTTTCTGCCGGAATTCCTCGGAGACGATCGCTACCACCTCGCCTTTGCCGAACGCGAGCCCGGAAGCGAGACGGCGCTCGGCGCCCATTATCATCGTCCGGCGGTGATGGGGCTCGGATTCAGGACGAGCGCCGTGCGCGCCGGCGACAAGTGGATCATCAACGGCGCCAAGGAATGCGTGGCCAACGCGCCGGTCGCCAAGCTCTTCGCCGTCCAGGCGAGCACCGCCGGCGGCGTCAGTACCTTGCTCGTGCCGCGCGACACGGCCGGCCTTTCGGCGCGCGCGCAGGAGGGACACTGGTTTCACGGGAGCTACGGCGAGGTCGCGTTCGAAAACTGCCGCGTGCCGGTGGATAGCCTTCTCGGCGTCGAGGGGCGCAGTCCCTTGGCGGAAGGGCCGGATGCGAAAGGCCGCGGCAGCCCGCAATTCCAGGCGCTGAATCTGGGCATCGGCCGCGCCGCGTACGAGGCCGCGCTGGCCTACGCGCATCTGCGCGTGCAGGGCGGCCGGCGCATCGTCGAACACCAGGCGATCGGCGCGAAACTCGCCGGAATCGCGATCCGGCTCGAAGTCGCGCGCGCCGCCGTCTGGCGCGCGGCATGGGCGTCGGATCATCCCGAGGCGATCGCCGACCGCAGCCTTCCCGATCTGCCGCTGCAGGCCATCGCCCGGGTCTACACCGCGGAGGCGATGCTCGAAGTGGCGAAGGATGCCGCGGAATGTTTCGGCGCGATGGGAGTGATGCGCGACATGCCGCTGCAGAAGTACGTCCAGGACGCGCGCGTGTGCCTGCACTCGGGGGAGGGCAGCGCGGACGCGAAGCTCAGGCTCGCCGAGGTCCTCGCCGGCTACCGGCGGCCGGCGAAAACAGGGACCTGACCCATGGACTTCTCCCTCAACGACGAGCAGCGCGAATGGCAGATGAAGGCGCGCAAGTTCGCGCGCGAGGAGGTCCGGCCGATTTCGCTCCAGCGCGATGCCATCGAAGATCCGCGCGAGACCTTCGACTGGGACATCATCAGGAAGGGATCTAAGCTCGGCTTTCGCACCCTGGCCGTTCCCAAGGAGTGGGGCGGGCAGGGGACCGATTTCGTGACGCAGGCCCTGGTCATGACCGAGCTCGCGAAGGCCGACAGCGCGATCTCGAAGAGCTTCAGCCAGTGCTGGAAGTGGAGCCATCTGATCGCCGCGAGCTGCAGCGACGAGCAGAAAGAGCGGTTCCTCAGGCCCTTTCTCGCCGACGATACCTTTGTCCTGGGCAAGGGCATCAGCGAGCATTCCGCCGGCTCGGACAACCGGCTGCCGCCGGCGGACGACCCCAAGGCCGGCCTGAAACTGCGCGCGGAGCGTCGCGGCGACGAATGGATCCTCAACGGCGAGAAGGCCTTCATCGCCAACGGGAACATCGGCAAGCTCTTCTTCATCGACGCGCGCACCGACCCGAACGCACCGCTCAAGCAGGGCACCACGATGTTCCTCGTGCCGCGCGACACGCCGGGCTTTCGCACCGGCAAGGTATTCAACAAGAGCGGCTGGCGCTTCTACCAGAACGGCGAGATGATCTTCGAGAACGCGCGCGTGCCGCACGCCAATGTCGTCGGCGAGGTGAACGGCGCCGTGCGCAAGTCGGGCGGCGCGGGCGGCGACACCACGGGAGGCGACCTCTTCGGCGATCTGGAACTGGCCGCCAACGCGCTGGGGATCTGCGATGATGCTTGCGAGGTCGCCCTGCAGCACGCGCGCAGCGCGAAGCAGGGCGGAAAAGTTCTCTTCGAGCAGCAGCTCATCCAGCTCAAACTCAACCGGATGCACATGCTGACCGAGGCGTTGCGCTCGTTCGTCATGCGCATCGCCTGGGAGCACGACCGCCGGATCCACTCGCCCAATGCGGGCCTGGCGATGAATTTCTCGACCGACGTCGTCCAGGAAGTGGCCGAGCTCTACATGGACGTGCGCGGGGGAGCGGGGTGCGCGATGGACGCGCACGCCGACAAGCTCGCGCGCGATTCCATCATCTGGAGCCACCTCGCCGGGGATACGGTGCAGCGGCTGAAGGTTGCGGGACGGCTTCGCGGATAGGGCGCTGCTGCACTTTCGGGGACGCGTCATTTTGCGCACCATGAACCACGGCAGCCCTTGGAGTTTGGATCGCTCGCTGCTGGTCGTCGCAGCCGCGCTGGCGGTGCTGATGCTCGGAAACTGCGCCGAGTCGACCAGTACCCGTGGTGGTGTTATCGACCGCTGTGAAGGCGGCGCCGCACTACCCCCACCCTCGAGCACCGCGATCACCGGCTACAACCCTGCGGACGGTGTCTTCGACCCCGCACCCACGAGCGACGAGTGCGGCCGCGTGTGGATGAGCTATTCGGCCGTCGATAACTCGACCAGCGGCCAGCGCCTGGTCCACATTCGCATCGCGCAGGGCAGTGCCCCGGGCTGGACCGACGCAAACGCCAACGTCACCACTTCCGAGGAGTACACCGCCAATCCGATCGGCCCACTCTACGGCACGTGGCAGCACGAGGTCTCGCGCCTTTTCTACGACTTCCATACGAGCGATCCGAACCAGCGCTGGAAGCTGATTTGGCATCGCTACCGCTGGGAACAAGCGACCGTGGGCTCGGTCGGCTCACCGCTGTTCCAACACGGATGGATATCGTTCAAGACTGCGCCGAACGCGACCGGTCCCTGGTCCGCGGAGCGCAAGCTCTTCGTTGGGTCGGCATATGACACGAGCAACAACAGCATCATCGGGTCGCCGGAATACCACCTGGACACGCTCCACCCCGCCTTGAGCGGGTGCCTGGTCTTTACCGAACCGGGCATGCTCGCGACGCTCAATGGCGTCTATATCAGCCTCAAGTGCGCCACCGGTGCGGGCGGGGCCGGCAATGTCGTGCTGCTGCGCTGTGACAACCAGATCAGCGCGGGCAGTTGCGGGTATCGAGGCACGTTGCTCACGGGCCCCGAAGCAGCGAACTACAACGACACGTTCGGCGTCGGCGCCAGCAATTTCACCGGCTTCTCGGCAACCGAGCTCGTGAACAGCGGTTCCGGCAATTACCTGTTGGTAACGCCGACGGAGGGCGACCTTTATCGCGGCTGCCTTGCCTTCGAGATCGTCAGCCTCGACGACGCCACACTCGTGCGCGATGGCAGCAACGCGGCCATCGTGCGCCAAAGTGTCCGCGGCACCGCCGGAAGTTTCAACGGCGCCTGCGGCCAGAGCGTGGGCACGCTGGGTATTCTCTACAGCGAGCTGTTTCCCGGTCAACCGCCGCAATTCCGCATCTTCGGCAGCCGCCTGTCGTTCTAGTACCGTGCCTGCCATGTTGATCGCCCGTTTCTTCTCGATCGCCTTGCGCATGCCGCCGGTGAAACGATTGCTCTGGCGCAGCTGGTATGAGTTCCTTGCGGGCCGATACCGGGACCGGCAATGGACGTTCATGAACTATGGGCATCGTCCGCCGCACGGCACGGCGCCGCTCGCCCTGGCGCCCGAAGACGAGCCGGATCGATCTTGTATCCAGCTTTATCACCTGGTCGCGAGCGCGGTGGAACTGACCGGGCGAGAGTTACTGGAAGTGGGGAGCGGGCGCGGCGGCGGCGCTTCATTCGTGGCCCGCTACCTTCGACCGAGCCGGATGGTGGGCGTGGACGTATCGCCCCGAGCGGTGGCGTTCTGTCGCGCGCGGCATGCCGCGCCCGGGCTGTCCTTCGAGGTCGGAAACGCGGAGCACCTCGGTTTTGCGGACGCCTCGTTCGACGCCATCCTCAATGTCGAGTCGTCGCACTGCTACGGTGACCTGGGTGCGTTCGTCCGCGAGGTGCGGCGTGTCCTGCGTCCGGAAGGTCATTTTTTGTACGCCGATTTCCGTTCGCGCGACGAACTGGACGCCTGGCGTGCCGGGCTGCTGGCCGCCGGACTGCGGCTCGTCGTCGAGCGCGATATCACGCCCGGTGTCGTGGCGGCGCTGGACGCCGACGACGAGCGGAAGAGACGCTTGATAGAGGCGCAGGTAGAGCGTCCCCTGCGGCGCGCATTCCACCAATTCGCGGCGCTACGCGGAACGGCCTTCTACGATAAGCTTCGACGCGGCACCGTGGTCTACCGCGTGTTCGTGTTGCAGAACTGCGCCGCATCTCTTTGATCCGAACGCGGCCAACGGAGGGGAGATGGCCAAAACCGGCGGTTTGAAAATCGGATGCTATTCCGGGCATCGCGCGCACCTCCGTGATTTCGAATTGCGGATGCATTCCAGGAGAATCGTCTCGTGGCTATCCGCCCTCACGCATTCGTAGTCATGCCCTTCGGCTCGAAGCCCGGGTCCGACGGCCAACTCATCGACTTCAATCGGGTCTTCGCCGAGTACCTCCGGCCGTCCTTGGAGGCGGCGGGGCTGGAGGTCTTCCGCGCCGACCAGGAGCAGCGCGCCGGCGACATCCGCGCGGACATGTTCCAGGAACTGCTGGTCGCCGACCTCGTCCTCGCCGACCTTACCATCGACA
>Ga0137436_1000288_pt1 | contig 15698 bp, 17 predicted proteins | sample EasRivERMGT119_2_FD_102328 | JGI IMG/M metagenome (GOLD analysis project Ga0137436, IMG submission 102328) | Soil microbial communities from meander-bound floodplain in the East River, Colorado, USA - East River MetaG ERMGT119_2 | ecosystem: Environmental > Terrestrial > Soil > Floodplain ...
CAGGCCGGTGGCAAGCGCGGTGGCCAGCTCGGACACCTCGACCGGCGTGGCGACGGCGCCCATGCCGGTGAGCATCGAGGACCACAGCTTGATCGGCACGCCGCGGTACTTCTTGCCCTGCATGTCCTTCACCGACAGCACCTTCTCCTTCGAGGTGAGCTGGCGAGTGCCCTGGAACAGCGCAGCGACGATGCGCAGGTTGCCCTTCTGCACCAGCTCCTGGTTGATCTCGCGCAGCGCCGGCGACAGCGCCGGGTCGGTGGCGCGCATGGCGTGATCCGGATCGCGGTACATGAACGGCGTGTTGAACACCGCGGTGTTCGGCACGATCCTGCCGAGCGAGCCGAAGTCGTGGTGCGCCATCGAGATCGCGCCCGAGCGCACGCCGTCGACCATCTCGTTGACGCCGCCGAGCTGCGAGTTGGCGAACACCGTGATCTCGACGCGGCCGCTGGTGCGCTCCTTCACCAGCTTGGCGACCTCGTCTGCATAGAGCGTTTGCGGCGCGTTGGCCACGCCGACGTGGGCGTAGCGCAGCTTGGTTTGTGCTGTCGAGTTTTGCATTGAAAGAATCAAGAACAGAACGGCGAACACGACTCTCATTTGCCCTCCTCCTTTTCGTATAGCTTGAAAATGCCGGATGTATCGACTTCCGAATGACCGCGGTGCACGAGCATGCGGTAGAGCGACAGCGCCTCCGACATCATCGGCAGCGGCGCGTGCAGCTTGGCGGCGAGCTCGTTCACCATCTCCAGATCCTTCAGCATCTGCCGCGCGTAGCCGCGCGGCGCGAAATCGCGAGCGGCGATGCGCGGGTAGATCTGCTGCAGCAGGGTGCTGTCGGCGTGGCCGCCGGCAAGGCAGGCGGGGATGCGCGCGGCGTCGATGCCCGCCGCTTCGGCCAGCATGCAGGCTTCCGCCATCACCGCGTTGCCGCAGCCGACGATCAGCTGGTTGATCATCTTGGCTGCGAGGCCCGCGCCCACCGGCCCCATGTGCGTGAAGCGCGCGGCGACGTCCTTCCACAGCGGTGCAAGGCGCTCGATGTCGGCCTTGTCGCCGCCCGCCATGACGGTGAGCGAGCCGTTGGCGGCAGCCGGCGGCCCGCCCGATACCGGCGCATCGATCCAGCTGCATCCGGTCTTGGTTTTCAAGGATTGAGAAAAGCGCTTCCCGTTCTCGACTTTCACGGTCGAGAAATCGGCCACCAGCTGCGGCGGCTTGAGCGCGCTCGCCACGCCGCGCGCGCCGAACACCGCCTCCTCCACCGCCTCGTTGGTCGGCAGGTTGAGCAGCACCGCGTCCACTCCGGCGCATACGGCGGCGGGAGACTCGGCGGCTTTTGCTCCGGCGGCGCGCGCCGCCTCGGTCTTCTCGGGCACGATGTCATAGGCGACGACAGCGTGGCCTTTCGACAGCAGGTGCTTTGTCATCGGCAGGCCCATCAGGCCGACGCCCACGTAGCCGAGCTTCATGCGTTCATCCCGTAGATCTGAATCGCATTGTCATGGAAGAGGGCTCGCTTTTCCTGTTCGGAAAAGTCTCGCGTGATGGAAGCGAAGCCGTTGTAGATAGTCGAAAAGCTCCCGCAAAGACTATCGACCGGAAAGTTGCTGGCGAACATGCAGCGCGCGACGCCGAACATTTCGATCGTCGCAAGCACGATCGGCCGGTTGGCCTCGGCGTTCCACGGCTGTCGCGCCTGTCCCAGGCCGGAAATCTTCACGGCGGTGTTCGGGCGGGCGGCAAAGGCAGTCATCGCGCGCTTCCAGCCGGCGATGCCATCGGCGCTGCGGTCGGCGGGCAGGCCGGTGTGGTTGAGGATGATCTGCGTGTCGGGGAAGTCGGCGGCGAGGCGCGCCGCTTCGCCAAGATGAGCCCACGGCGTCTGCAGGTCGAAGCGCAGGCGGTTGCGCGCCAGCGCCGCGTAACCCCGCCGCCACGCCGCATCCAGCATCGCGCCGGTCGGCGGCTTGTGGCGGACGCTGCGCACGAACGGGAAGGCGGCCTGGTTCTCAATGGTTTGAAATGAATCCTCATGATGAAGCCAGGCCTGGGCGACAGCGACGGTCGGCAGGCCGTGCTCGCGCCGCAGCGACTCGACGTAGCGCATCTCGCCGACCGGATCCTGCGGATTCCACTCGGTCTCGACGTAAACGGTCTTTTCGACACGGAAGCCGGCGGCGTCGCGCAGGTAGTCTGGCGGCAGGTAGCGGCGGCGGATCGCGCGGTAGTCGCCGTAGCGGAACGGGATCGGCGGCTCGTCGTTGAGCCACGGGTAATAGTGGACGCCAGGGTCCCAGAAATGCTGGTGCGCGTCGACGATCGACGGGCCTTGCGCGCCTGCCACACGACTCCTCCTCGGGGAGAAGTATGCCGCATCCCGGCCGGCGTCCGGCCGGTGTTTCAGGCGGCCGGCGGCCCGTGCCTCTTGGAATGGCGGCCGCGGCGCTTCATGTCGGAGAAGCGCAGCACCGTCTCGACCAGGTCGTCCTCGGTGGACAGCTCGATGGCGTCGACGCCGGCGTCGCTGAAGGCGGCGCGCAGATCCGCTTCCCGGCGCTTCGCCGCGGCGGCGAAACGCTTCCTGAAACCGCGGTCGTTGGTATCGACGTAGAGCTGCTCGCCGGTCTCGGCGTCCTGCACCACCACCAGCCCGAGGTCGGGCAGCTCCGACTCGAGCGGGTCGTGCAGCCGCACCGCGATGATCTCGTGGCGCTGCGCCAGGCGGCCGAGGATCTCGCTCCAGCCCGGCGCGCTGATGAAATCCGACACCACGAACACCAGCGAGCGCCGGCGCATCGCAAGCTCGGCGGCTTTCAGCAGCTCGCCCAGGTTGGTGCCCGAAGAGGCCGGCGTCTCCTGCGGGGACTGCATGGCGTGCAGGATGTTCAGCACCTGGCGCCGGCCGCTGCGCGGCGGGATCATGCCGTCGACCCGCTCGCCGTAGTAGAGCGCGCCGACGCGGTTGCCGCGCCGCGTCAGCACGCGCGCGAGCAGCGCCACGAAGTCGGTCGACACGCTGCGTTTCCTCACCAGCTGCGAGCCGAAGTTGACCGACTGACTGAGGTCGAGCAGAAACCAGGCGGTGATCTCGCGGTCCTCGTGGTATTCCCGCACGTAGGGCGACTGCAGCCGAGCCGTGACGTTCCAGTCGATGTGGCGCACGTCGTCGCCGTACTGGTACTCGCGCAGATCGGCGAGGTCGAGGCCGTAGCCGCGGAACAGCGTGCGATAGTCGCCGTGCAGCAGGCCGTCGAGACGGCGCATGACCGTCCACTCGACCCGCTGCAGGATGGCTTCAGGACCCTGCGGTTTTCGCATGCGCCTGCAGCGGCTTGTCGGGCGCCCTCACCTGCTTCATCACGCGGTTGAGCAGGTCGTCCGCGGTAAGCCCCTCGGCAAGCGCCTCGTAGGACAGCACCAGGCGATGGCGGAAGACGTCGTGCACCAGATCGGTGACATCCTCGGGCAGCGCGTAGTCGCGGCCGCGCAGGAACGCGAGCGCGCGCGCCGCCTCGATGAGATGGATCGAGGCGCGCGGGCTGGCGCCATAAGTAAGGTACTTCTCGACCTCGCCCAGGCCGTGGCGCTTCGGCTCGCGCGTCGCCGCCGACAGGCGCACCGCGTACTGGATCAGCGAGGGCTCGACGTAGCCCTTCTTGCACTCGCGCTGCAGCGCGGCGAGCTGCTCGATGCTGGCCACCGCGGCGGTCTGGTGCACCGGGCCGGTGACGCGCTCGACGATGACGAACTCCTCTTCCTCGCTCGGGTAGCCGACCAGCGCCTTCATCATGAAGCGGTCGACCTGCGCCTCGGGCAGCGGGTAGGTGCCCTCGGTCTCGATCGGGTTCTGCGTCGCCATCACCACGAACGGCTCGGGCACGCGGTGCGTCTCGCCGGCGATGGTCACCTGGTGCTCCTGCATCACCTCGAGCAGCGCGCTCTGCACCTTGGCCGGCGCGCGGTTGATCTCGTCGGCGAGCAGCAGGTTGCAGAACACCGGGCCGAGCGAGGTGGCGAAATCGCCGCTCTTCTGGTTGTAGATGCGCGTGCCGATCAGGTCGGCCGGCACCAGGTCGGGCGTGAACTGGATGCGCCGGAAGCTGCCGCGCACCGTGGCGGCGAGGGTCTTCACCGTCAGCGTCTTGGCCAAGCCGGGTACGCCCTCGACCAGCAGGTGGCCCTGCGCCAGCGTCGCCACCAGCACGCGCTCGAGGAAATGGTCCTGGCCGACGACGGTCTTCTTGACCTCGTACAGGATGCGCTCCATGAGCGAGGCGACTTCGGCGCCGTCTTCGCGAGGCTCCATGCTATCTCCTAGAAGGGATTCAGGCCGGCCGCGCCGGCGGCGTTCTCGATCGGCACGGCGAAGCCGATGCCGATGAACACGCGCTGCTCGGTCGGGTTGAGCAGGCCGGTGACGATGCCGACCACTTCGCCGTCGGCGGTCACCAGCGGGCCGCCGGAGTTGCCGGGATTCACCGCGGCGTCGAACTGGATCAGGTTGCTCAGGATGCGCTTGCCGGAAACCGAGCGGTATTCGCGCTTCAGCCCGGAGATCGCGCCGACGCTGGCCGAGGGGCCGATGCCGAACGGGAAGCCCACCGCCACCACCTGGTCGCCGGGCCGCAGCCCGCTGGTCGAGCGCAGGGTGGCCGGCACCAGGTCGTCGGGCAGCTCCTTCGCCTGCAGCACCGCGAGGTCGTGCTCGGGCCGCTCGCCGATCACCTCGGCCTCGGCCTCCAGGCCGTCGGCGAAGGTCACCTTCACCTGCTTCGCGCCGTACACCACGTGCAGGTTGGTGAGGATGATGCCGGTGTCGACGATCACCACGCCGGTGCCGATGTTGCCCTCGACCTTGGTGTCGTTCTCGGCATCCTCCACGACCGGGATGCCGCGCACGTGCACCACGGAGGGCCGGATCTTCTCGTAGGCCTCGGCCGGCGTGAGCGGCGGCGCGGAGGCTTCCTGGGGCAGCGGCAGCGCCGCCGGCTGGCCGGTCCAGAGCAACCATATGGAAAGCACGAGCAGGAAGGCCAGCGCAGCGGCCGCGGGCACGCGCAATTTCTTCCAGGCAATGGGCTTCCGGGAGCGCGGCGCTTCGGCCTGCGTCTCGACCGCCGGCGCAGGAGGCAGGCGGCGGGAACTGCTGTAGACGGCTACCCGTTTCTTCACGGCAGGGACCTTGAGCACATGTTACCAGCGGTGTGGCCGCCGCAACTGCTTGGCTCGATAGGCCATGAAGCTGATCCGGCCGGCCAGACTGTGAACTAGTAGTCAGCCCTGCGGTACGCCGCTTGCTCTATTTTTGCGGCACGCGGGGGTAGCTCAACGGCAGAGCGCGATCCTCCAAGATTGAGATATGAGTTCGACCCTCATTCCCCGCTCCAGCTCCTCTTGCGAGCGAACCCCGCCGCCACAATATTGAAGCGATGACCTCTCCGACCGAAGTGCGAACTGCGCTGCTCGAGCTCCACAAGTCGCTGGTGGACGCAGAGCGCCTGCAATACGAGCGCGCTCACGGCCGTCTCGAGAACGCGGAATTCCTGAAGGTATTGATGGCGGACCCGCAGTTTGCGTGGCTCAAGCCGCTAACCGGCCTGATCGTTCGCCTGGACGAAGCGCAGGAGGACGGCAACGCCGAGGCAATGGACTCCCTCGCACGGGAACTGCGCCTGCTGCTCGCCCCCGACGACCAGGGTTCGGTGTTCCAGCAGCGCTACGCGGAGGTACTGCAGCGCAGCCCGAGCGCCGTGGTCGACCACGGCAGGACCCTGCGGGCGCTGGCCGAGTGGCGCAAATCGGGGCAGCCGCCGGCCCGGCGAATAGGGGCGTAGAATGATTCGGCTCGTGTAGCGCCATCCGGCGGCGCCCTCTTCCAGAGATCGCGCCGACATCCTTCCTGGCCCGTCAGGGCCCCCGGACCATTCTGGCTGTAGGGCGCTGGCATTTTCCTGCAGTTGCCGGCCTACCCAAAGAGGTACGCAATGAACATCATGATCTGGGCGTTCGCCGGGGCCGTCCTCGGCTGGGCGGGATACGCGTTTCTGGGCTACAACGAAGGTCGCGGCAAGATCGTCTCGGTCATCATCGGCGCCCTGGGCGGCGTCCTGGGCGGAGAAATGATCGCGCCGCTGTTCGCCGCCAGCAACGCGGTGGCGGGGGCATTCAGCGCCTCAGGCTTGGTCTACGCCGCCGTATTCGCGGCCGCCAGCCTCGCGGTCGGCAACGTGGTCTACAACAAGTGGGGGGTATGAGGCCTGGCGGAGAGTGAGGGATTCGAACCCCCGAGCCCTTGCGAGCTAACGGTTTTCAAGACCGCCGCATTCGACCGCTCTGCCAACTCTCCGGCTTGAAAAAACCCTGCAGCAACCGCATTTTAGCCTGCGGGTAGCGCGGAATCTTGCAACCCTGTCAGGGTATAGTAGTCTTAGAACACTAGGAGGATCACACACATACCATGCAACCCGAGCTGAAACCCGTACGCACTGACGACCAGGGCTTTGGACGCGCGCCTTCCGAAGCGGCGCCGGAAGTCGCCTATTCGACCGCGCAAGGCCAGAAGGTCCTGCGCAACACCTACCTGCTGCTCGCCGTCACCATGATCCCGACGGTGATCGGCGCCTTCATCGGCATGCAGACCTCGCACGTGATCATGGCGAGCCCGATCGTCGCCTCGCTGGTGATGCTGGCGGCGGTCATCGGCCTGCAGTTCGCCATCGCCGCCAACCGCAACAGCGGCCTGGGCGTCGCGCTGCTGCTCCTGATGACCGGCATCCTGGGCTGGTGGCTGGGACCGATCCTCAATTTCGTGCTCAACATGCGCAACGGCATGCAGCTCGTCGGCTACGCCGCGGTCGGCACCGGGGTGATCTTCTTCGCCATGGCCACGCTGTCGCAGACCATCAAGCGGGACCTCGCCTTCATGGGCAAGTTCCTGTTCGTCGGCATGATCGCGCTGCTGGTGGCGATGATCGCCAACATGTTCCTGCAGATCCCGGCGCTCGCGCTGACCCTCTCGACGCTGGTGATCGTGGTGTTCTCGCTGTTCCTGCTGTACGACCTGCAGCGCATCATCCGCGGCGGCGAGACCAACTACATCATGGCCACGACCGGCGTCTACATGAGCCTGTTCAACATCTTCGCCAACCTGCTGCAGCTGCTCGGCATCTTCGGCGGCGACCGCGACTAGCAGGTCCTCGCTCCACAAAAGGGCGCCTTCGGGCGCCCTTTTCGTTTCTGTCCTGCCGCACGGGCTGCCGGTCGAACGCTGCCGCGGCCGTGAGGTCAAATGCTGCATGGACACTCTCACCGTCACGTTGAGCGAAGGCGAAGTCCTCTTGCACGGCCTGCTGAAAGCCGGCGGCTCCCTCGCTCACGACTGCGGCGGCAAACTTGCCTGCGCCACCTGCTGCGTGGTCGTGCGCGAAGGCGCGCAGGCTCTGAATCGGCCGACCGACGATGAGCTGGACATGATCGATCGCGCCGGCGCGGCGCAGGACGGTGCACGCCTTGCTTGCCAGGTCACCGGCCCCGGCGAAGTCGTGGTGCAGATCGCGCGCGTCCAGGCGGCGCCGGAGCGCGACATGCTGCCGGTCACCGTCGCCGCGGATGCGGTCGGCTTCCTGACGCGGCAGCTCGAAAAGCATCCCGGCGCCGTCGGCATGCGCCTCGCGGTCGCGCCCGCCGGCTGCTCGGGGCTGCGCTACCGCGTCGATCCGATCGACGCGCTGCGCGAGGACGACGTCACGTTTGAAAGCGGCGGCCTGCGCCTCGCCGTGGATCGCGCCAGCCTGCCCTTCGTGCAGGGAACGACGCTGCGGCTCGCGCAGGAAGGACTCGCCCGGCGGCTGCGCTTCGACAATCCCAACGCCCGGCTGAAATGCGGCTGCGGAGAAAGCTTCGGCACATGACTCAGGACCAGAAGCTCGACGAGGCCCTGAAGGGAACGTTCCCGGCAAGCGACGCGTTCTACCTGTCGCCGGCCGATTCCGGGGCCCTACCTCTCCAGAAGCGCGACGCTCTCGACGTGCGCGGTGTGGGGAAACATGTTGACCACGCCGGCCGCCGTCAGGCGAAACCCCTTGGTATGGACCAGGACACCGGCATCGCGTGACAGCGTGGCCGTGTCGCACGAGACATAGACGATGCGCCGCGGCCAGTCCGCGTCGAGCGACTTGACCAGCTCGATGGCGCCTTCGCGCGGCGGGTCGATCAGCAGCTTGTCGAAGCGCCCGAAGGCGCCGAGGCCGTGCTTGAACAGGTCGAGCACCTCGAACTGCGCCACCAGGCCGTTGGCCGCCGCGTTGCGGCGCGCCCGCTCGATCAGGTCGCGGCTGCCTTCCAGGCCGATCACCTGCGCGCCCATCCTGGCGAGCGGCAGCGAGAAGTTGCCCAGGCCGCAGAACAGGTCCGCCACGCGCTCGCCCGGCTGCGGGTCGAGTAGCCGCACCGCGCGTGACACCAGGATCCGGTTCACGCCGTGGTTGACCTGGGTAAAGTCGGTCGGGGTGAACGCGATGCGCACGCCGAACTCGGGCAGCTCGTAGTAGAGCTCGCTTTTCGCCGGGTGCAGCGGCTTCGCGCTGTCGGGGCCGCCGGGTTGCAGCCAGACATGGATCTGGTGTCCTTCGGCAAACTCTTCCAGGCGCTTCTGGTCGTCGGCGCTGAGGGGAAGGAGGTGCCTGAAAACCAGGATCGCGGCGTTGTCGCCGATGGCGATCTCGATCTGCGGGATGCGGTCGGGAATCGAAAGCTGATCCACCAGCTTCCTCAAGGGCAGGATCAGCGCCGCGATGCGCGGCGGCAGGACATGGCACTCGCGCGTGTCGGCGACGTGGCTCGAGCGCCGCTCGCGGAAGCCGACCATCGCCCCGCCCTTGCTGGGCACATGGCGCACCGACCAGCGCGCGCGCCGGCGATAGCCCCACTCCTCGCCGTAGACGATCGGCAGCATGGTCTCAGCCTGCACCTTGCCGATGCGCGCCAGGTTCTCCTCCAGCGCGCGCTGCTTGGCCGCCATCTGCGTGCGCGCGTCCGCGTGCTGCGTCATGCAGCCGCCGCACACGCCGAAGTGCGGGCAGCGCGGCGCGCGCCTGCCGGAGGACTCCTCGAGGATGGCAGTCGCCTTGAGAAACTCGTACTTCGACTTCCTGTTCACCACCTGGGCGAGCACCTTCTCGCGCGGCAGCGCGCCCTCGACGAAGAGGACCTTGCCCTCGGCGTTGTGAGCGACGCCGCGCCCCTCGGTATCGAGGGACTCGATGTCGAGGATCAGGTTTTCCAGAGCGAGAGGAACTCGCGCCAGTGCGGCTCGGCGCGCTTCTCGAGCACGCCGCGCAGCAAGGCGCACTCCCGGGCGTACTGCTCGGCGCTGAAGGCGCCGCGCAGCAGCTGGAAGCGCAGGTAGAGGAGGTAGGTGTTGACGGTGTCGGCCTCGCAGTAGTTGCGGATCTCGCCGATCTTGCCCGCCTGGAAGGCGCTCCACACCTGGGCGCCGCCAACGCCGAGCTTGCCGGGGAAGCCGGCCAGCCGCGCCACCTCGTCCAGCGGCGCGCTCGAGCGCGGCTGGTACATCGCCAGGACGTCCATCAGGTCGAGGTGCCGCGCGTGGTAGCGCCCGAGGTAGCTGTTGTAGCGGAAGTCCTTGTCGTCCTCGCCCTGGTCCCAGAACTTGGGCGCGGCGACGCCGTTGGCGAGCGCGCGGTAGTTCAGCACCGGCAGGTCGAAGCCGCCGCCGTTCCAGGACACCAGCTGCGGCACCAGCCGCTCGACGCCGTCGTAGAAGCGCTGGATCAGCTCCTTCTCGCCCGTCTCGCCGAGCGAGAACACCTTGAGCGTGTCGCCCTCGCGCAGCACGCAGGAGATGACCAGCACGCGGTGCAGGTGCGGGCCGAGGAAGTCGCTGCCGGTCTGCGTGCGCCGCTTCTGGAACGCCACCTCGGCGACCTCGGCGTCGGGCAGGTCCTCCGGCAGGCCGTGCAGGCGCCGGATGCCGGCGACGTCGGGCACCGTCTCGATGTCGAACGCCAGGACCGGGGTCATCAGTCCGGGAAAACGCCTGTGGTCAGGTAACGGTCACCCCGATCGCACACGATCGTAACGATCACTGCATTTTTCAGTTCACGAGAGATGCGAAGAGCCACATGCATGGCCCCGCCGGAGGAAATGCCGGCGAAGATGCCCTCTTCGCGCGCCATGCGCCGCGTCATCTCCTCGGCCTCGCCCTGGCTCACCGACTCGACGCGGTCGACGCGCGCCTTGTCGTAGATCCTCGGCAGGTAGGCCTCGGGCCACTTGCGGATGCCCGGGATCTGCGAGCCCTCCTCGGGCTGGCAGCCGATGATCTGGATTTTCGTGCTCTGCTCCTTGAAGTAGCGCGAGCAGCCCATGATGGTGCCGGTGGTGCCCATGCTGGAGACGAAGTGCGTGAGCTTGCCTTGGGTGTCGCGCCAGATCTCCGGCGCGGTGGTCTCGTAGTGGATCAGCGGATTGTCGGGGTTGGCGAACTGGTCGAGCATGGTGCCCTTGCCCTCCTTCACCAGCTTGTCGGCCAGGTCGCGCGCCGTCTCCATGCCGCCCTTCTGCGGCGTGAGGATGATCTCGGCGCCGAAGGCGCGCATGGTCTGGCGCCGCTCCACCGACAGGTGCTCGGGCATGATCAGCAGCATGCGGTAGCCGCGGATCGCCGCCGCCATGGCGAGCGCGATGCCGGTGTTGCCCGAGGTCGGCTCGATCAGCGTGTCGCCGGGCTTGATGCGGCCGCGCTTCTCGGCGTGGCGGATCATCGACATCGCCGGCCGGTCCTTCACCGAGCCCGCGGGGTTGTTGCCCTCGAGCTTCGCCAGGACAATGTTTTTATTTTTTTCAAAAGAACCATCCAAACGTTGGATTCGCACCAACGGCGTCTCGCCGATGAAGTCCTCGATGGTCTTGTTCATCGCGCGAGCAGGTCTGCGACGTAGGCGGCGACGCCCTGCTCTACGCTCATGAAGTCCCCGTCCAGGCCGGCGGCGCGCAGGCGCGACATGTCGGCCTGGGTATAGCTCTGGTACTTGCCGACCAGCTGCGGCGGAAACGGAACGTAGGCGATCAGGCCCTGGCTCACCAGCTCGGCGCTGGAAGCAGCGCTGCCCTTGACGGTGTTGATCACCGCGGCGGCGACGTCGTTGAAGCTCTGCGCGCGGCCGGTGCCGCAGTTGAAGATGCCGGACACCCCGCCGTGCTCGAGCAGCCAGAGGTTCACCGCCACTACGTCGTCGACGTGGATGAAGTCGCGCCGCTGCTCGCCTTCGCCGTAGCCGCCGGAGCCGACGAACAGTTTCACTTTTTTTTCCTTTGTGAACTGATTGAAGGCTTGGTAGGCGACGGAGGTCATGTTGGTGCCGTAGAAGGCCTTGTGCTCCTCGTTGGGCCCGTAGACGTTGAAGTAGCGCAGCCCGGCCACCTGCGAAGTGCGCCCGGAAAGCATCTGGCGGACGTAGCCGTCGAACAGCAGCTTGGAGTAGGCGTACAGGTTGAGCGGCTTCTCGCAGGCCGCTTCCTCCCTGAACCCGGCGCTGTCGCCGTACACCGCCGCGGAGGACGCGTAGAGCAGCGGGACCTCCTCCTCCTGGCACCACTCCAGCAGCTGCTTGGAGTAGCGGTAGTTCGTGTCCATCACGTAGCGGCCGTCGGTCTCCGTGGTGTCGGAGCAGGCGCCCTGGTGGAAGACCGCCTCGACGCCGCCATCGAAATGGTCGATCTCGGCCAGGAATTCAGCCTGGTCGAGGTAGTCGGCGATGCGCAGCCGCGCCAGGTTGCGGAACTTGTCGCCCGACGGCCGCGACTTGTCGGCGTGCTGCAGGTTGTCGACCGCGATGATCTCGTTGATACCGCGCCGGTTGAGCCCTTCGACCAGCCTGGAGCCGATGAAGCCTGCGGCGCCGGTGACGATGTAGTACAAGTCAGCCCTTCTTGGAGGATGGGTTGGACGATTGGCCGAACAGCTCGGCCGGCGTGGCGGTGGCGGTGCCGAGCTTGCCGACGACGACGCCGGCGGCGCGGTTGGCGATGCGCATGGCCGCTTCCAGCCCGGCGCCCGCGGCCAGCATCACCGCCATCGCGGCGATCACGGTGTCGCCAGCGCCGGTCACGTCGAACACCTCGCGCGCCTCGGCCTTGATGGTAACCGGCTTGCGTTTCGTGAACAGCGTCATGCCGTCCTCGCCGCGCGTCAGCAGCAGCGCCTCGAGGCCGAGCCTGCCGAGCAGCGCTTGCGCGCGCTGCCTGAGGTCCTTCTCGTCCTGCCAGCGGCCGATCACCTCGCGCAGCTCGGCGACGTTCGGCGTGATCACGCTGGCGCCCTTGTAGCGTGCGTAGTCGTCGCCCTTGGGGTCGACCAGCACGCGCTTGCCGGCGCGCCGCGCGCTGCGGATCATCTCGGCGATGTGGGTGAGGCCGCCCTTGCCGTAGTCCGACAGGATGACCACGTCGCAGTCGGCGAGCGCCTGCTTGAACTCCTCCAGCTTGGACGCCAGCACCTCGCGCGACGGCGGCCGCTCGAAGTCGATGCGCAGCAGCTGCTGGTGGCGGGCGATGACGCGCAGCTTCAGCGTGGTGTCGAGCTTGGCGTCGCGGTGCAGGCTGGCGTCGATGCGCTTCTGCTTGAGGAGCTTTGCCAGCTTCGCGCCCGGCTCGTCCTTGCCGACCACCGAAAGCAGCCGGGTGCGCGCGCCGAGCTCCTTGCAGTTCCAGGCCACGTTCGCCGCGCCGCCCAGTCTTTCGTCTTCGGTCTTTACCAGAACCACGGGGACCGGCGCTTCCGGCGAGATGCGCGCGACGTCGCCGAACCAGTAGCGATCGAGCATTACGTCGCCCACTACCAGCACTCGAGCCTTGCTTGTATCTGGGGTCTTCAGGCTTTTCTGCCTATCGGGTAGTACTCGATGCCATGGCCGCGCACCACTTCCGGATCATAGAGGTTGCGGCCGTCGAAGATCGCCGGCGTCTTCAGCCGCGTCTTGATCGCCTCGAAGTCCGGGCTGCGGAACTCCTGCCACTCGGTGACGATGGCGAGGGCGTCGGCGCCCTCCAGCGCGTCGATCGCCGAATCGACGATCTTCAGGCGGTTCTCGTTGGCGAAGATCTTGCGCGCCTCGTTCGCCGCCACCGGGTCGTAGGCGCGCACCACGGTCGCGCCGGCGCCGATCAGGTCGGCGATCACGGTGCGGCTCGGCGCTTCGCGCATGTCGTCGGTATTCGGCTTGAAGGCCAGGCCCCACAGCGCGAAGCGCTTGCCCGACAGATTGTCGCCGAAGCGCGCGCGGATCTTGTCGCCGAGCACGTGCTTCTGCGCGTCGTTCACCTGGTCGACCGCCGCCAGCACGCGCAGCGGCCGCCCGGCCTCGATCGCGCTGCGCGTCAGCGCCTTCACGTCCTTCGGAAAGCACGAGCCGCCGTAGCCGGCGCCGGCATAGAGAAACGAGTAGCCGATGCGCGGGTCCGAGCCGATGCCGCGGCGCACCTCTTCGATGTCGGCGCCGATCGCCTCGGCCAGGTTGGCGATCTCGTTCATGAACGAGATGCGCGTGGCGAGCATCGAGTTGGCGGCGTACTTGGTGAGCTCGGCCGAGCGCACCCCCATGGTCATGATGCGCTCGTGGTTCCTCTGGAACGGCGCGTAGATCTGGCGCAGCAGGCCGAGCGCGCGCGCGTCCTCGGCGCCGATGATGACGCGGTCGGGCCGCATGAAATCCTCCACCGCCGCGCCTTCCTTCAGGAACTCGGGGTTGGAGACGACCGCGAAGCCGACCTCGCTCTTGCGCTTCTCCAGCTCCTCGATCACCGCGGCGCGGATCTTGTCGGCGGTGCCCACCGGCACGGTCGACTTGGTGATCACCGCCTTCCACGACTCCATGTTGCGGCCGATGGCGCGCGCCGCCGACAGCACGTGCTGCAGGTCGGCCGAGCCGTCCTCGCCCGGCGGCGTGCCGACCGCGATCATCTGCAGCTCGGCGTGCGCCACGCTCGCCGCGACGTCGGTGGTGAAGCGCAGCCGGCCGGCTTCGCGGTTGCGCCGCACCAGCGGCTCCAGGCCGGGCTCGAAGATCGGGATCTTGCCGGCGTTGAGCTGCGACACCTTGTCATGGTCGACGTCCAGGCACAGCACGTGGTTGCCGGCGTCGGCGAAGCACGCGCCCGTGACCAGCCCGACGTAGCCGCTGCCGATGATGGTGAGGTTCATGGTGTGAGGTCGAACTCCTCGGTACGGCGCGGCGGGTAGGTCTCCCAGCCGCCGCAGGCCGGGCAGCGCCAGTAGAACTGGCGCGCCTTGAAGCCGCAGCTCTCGCAGCGGTAGCGCGCCAGGCGCTGGGTGTGGCGGTGGATCAGGGTGCGCATCAGCTCGAGGTCCTGGCGCCGCTCGGGCGCGCTGGCGCCGATGATCTGCACCTCCAGCAGGCGGTCGAGGCCGAGCAGCGTCGGGTTGCGGCGCAGCTCATCCTTCACCAGCCGGTAGGCCTCCTCGGGCCCGCGCGCCTCCAGCATCTGCTGGAACACCGTGTCGAGCAGGTCGAGGGACGGGTAGCGCTCGAGGTAGCCGGCCAGCAGGCGCACCCCTTCCTCGTCGCGCCCCGCCTCGCGGTGCGCCTCGAGCAGCCGCTGCGCCGCGAGCGCGAGGTAGGCCGGGTCCTGCGACTCGATGCGCTTCCAGTGCTCGATCGCCTTCTCCAGGTTCTTCGCTTCCCTCTCCAGGTCGCCGAGCTGCAGGCTGGCGCGCACGCACTTGCGGTTGGCGTCGAGCGCCGCCTCGAGGTGCCTGCGCGCCGGGTCGGGGCGCGACTGCGCCGCCTCCGAGGCGGCCAGCTCGCACTGGTACTGCGCCAGCGCGCGCGGGTTGGTCTCGACGCGCTGCGTCATCTCGATGGCGCGCGCCCAGTCCTTCTCCTGCTCGTAGATCTCCAGCAGGTGCAGGTTGGCGGTGGCGTCCAGGCCGGTGCCCTTCAGCTTGGTGAACACCTCTTCCGCACGGTCGAGGATGCCGGCCTTCAGGTAGTCCTGGCCGAGCTCGGCGAGCGCGGCGGTCTTCTGCTCGTCGCCGAGGTCGGCGCGCTCGAGCAGGTGCTGGTGCATGCGGATGGCGCGGTCGTACTCGCCGCGGCGGCGGAACAGGCTGCCGAGCGCGAAGTGCAGCTCGACGGTCTCGGGGTCGACCTTGACCACCTCGATGAAGGCCTCGATCGCCTTGTCGGGCTGCTCGTTGAGCAGGAAGTTGAGGCCCTTGAAGTACGAGCGCGGCAGCGCGCGCGACTCGCGCACCAGCTGGCGGATGTCGATGCGCGCGGCGACCCAGCCCAGGCCGAAGAACAGCGGGAAGCCGAGCAGCCACCAGTATTCGAACTCCATGGGCTAGAACGGCGGCGGCGGCGGCACGCTGGCCGCCGCGTCACCCTGCCTTCTCAGGGCGGAGATCTCGCGCCGCTGCCGCAGCAGGGCGCCGAGCAGGGCGAGCACGCCGAACAGCGCGCCGCCGGCGAAAAAGCCCAGCAGCAGCACGATCAGCGGCGCCTGCAGGACGATGTCGAAGTAGAAGCGCAGCGCCACCGGCTCGACGTTCTTGGCCGCGAACGCGGCCAGCAGCAGGAACAGCGCCAGGCGAATCGCCCATGTGACGATGCGCATGGCGAGCCGCTACCCTCTTCCCGGCTCTCAGCGGG